>JAABUX010002782.1_pt1 | contig 24195 bp, 20 predicted proteins | sample 5561851 | NCBI WGS metagenome assembly JAABUX01 (sample SAMN10711883, study PRJNA513361) | rock metagenome | isolation source: Antarctica rocks | place: Antarctica: Victoria Land, Richard Nunatak red sandstone | collected 2016-01-03 | reverse complement strand
CAGCGGCCAGCGCCTCCCACAACTGCGTGTTTTCTGCCTCTAAGACGGCGATGCGCGCGGCCTCTCTCATCCTCTGACTTTACCAGATCTGCTCCTCCTCTCTCTTCCTGAACAGTCACGAATTTTTACAGTTTTCTACTCAACTCACGAAGCGACTTGTTTCTCTCAAACATCATTTGAAACGTCATAGTACGCCCCAGGTCTCGCGCCGCATCAGACTTGACAAACGGCGCGTAATTATGTGGCGCAGGACGTACTGGATGGGTCGTCGCGCGAGACAGAATAGGACTAGCGCACACATGGGAAGGTGCGTCTCCCTGCACACGCGTCATCGCTACGTCGTCATGTGGAAGGGCATAACCTCTTGGGTAGCGCCACGCAATGTCCTCGTGAGCGCGGCGACCTCCGATTTGACGGATAGACGCCGCCTAGTGTACAACGAGAGCGCGATCAGGTCCGCTTACGAGAGGGAGTACAACAAACAAATGACAGCCCCCATCGCGGACAACAGTCAACCCCATCGCGCGCAGGATGACGCGAAGGATCTGTTGATCGACACGCGCGACCTGACGAAGCGCTACAGCACGACGATCGTAGCCGTCGATCACTTGACTCTGCGCGTGCGCCGCGGCGAGGTGTATGGGTTTCTCGGACCCAACGGCGCCGGCAAGACGACCACACTGCGTATGCTGCTTGGGCTGATTCGTCCGACTAGCGGCACCGCACGCGTACTTGGCCGGGCACCTGGCGCCCCTGCCAGTCTCGTTCGTGTTGGCGCGCTCGTCGAGTCCCCGGCCTTCTACCCGTATCTCTCGGGGCGCGACAATCTGCGCGTGCTGGCGCGCTATTGCGGCGCGGGCGAGGCGCAGATCACCGACGTGCTGGCGCAGGTCGCCCTCTCTATTCTTGCCAAGGATGCTTTCAAGACCTATTCGTTGGGCATGAAACAGCGCCTGGGCATCGCAGGCGCACTGCTCAAAGTCCCCGACTTGCTGATCCTGGACGAGCCGACCAACGGTCTCGACCCTCAGGGCATCGCCGAGATGCGCACACTCATCCGCTCGATCGGCAAAGACATGCGCGCCGTACTGCTCTCCAGCCACCTGCTAGGCGAGGTCGAGCAGATCTGCGACCGCGTCGGGGTGATCCAGGGTGGCCGGCTCGTGGCCGAGGGCACGCTGGCCGAGCTACGTGGTCCGGGTGGGCTTCTCGTGCGCGCCGCGCCACTCGATGCTGCCTGGCAGACTGTGCAACGCTTGCCGGGCGTCATGAACGCGCACATCGCCGACGGCGCCCTTCATCTCATCACCGATCCCGCCAATGCGGCGGCAATCAACTACGCGTTGGTGCAGGCTGGCCTTGCCGTCAGTGAGTTGCGCCCTTCCACTCATTCTCTAGAGCAGGTCTTTTTCGAACTGACTAGTGGCAGCGGTGCGGCATTGCACTCGCCTGGAGAGATACAGGGGGCGTCAGCGAAGTACGGGACGGGGACATCACAGGGAACGGAGGTACTCTGATGATCGGGGTCTTCGCAGCCGAATGGCTCAAGCTGCGCAAGCGCACGGCCACGTTCGTTATCGGGGTGATCTGGATCGCCCTGATCCTTCTGCTCGAATACCTAGTGGCGTATACCTTCTCTAAGAGCGCACCCCGTCCGCGCACTGGCGTGGCCAGCTTCAACCCCAAGGCGATCATCGATGCCCTCCTGCCTCACAACCTTGTCCACTACCTAGTTCCGGGGAACATCACGCTGGGTGGAGCCTTGGCACTCATCTTAGCAGCCCTTCTTGAGGGAAGCGAGTTCGGTTGGTCGACACTTAAGACGCTCTTCACACAGCGGCCCACGCGCCTGAGTGTGTTCGCTGGCAAGCTTCTCGCGCTGCTGCTTCTACTCGTCCTCTTCGTCGTACTGGCCTTCGTTACTGCGGCTACCGGCTGCCTTATCGTCGCTGCAGGCGAACACGCCCCGATCAACTGGCCACCACCGGGCGACATCATGACTGGTGCGGGAGCGATGCTGCTCGTCTTCGCCGCCTGGGCCAGCGTAGGCGTGGGCCTCGCGGTGCTCGTCCGTAGCACGGCGCTGGCCGTCGGCATAGGACTCGTCTACATGCTCGTCGTTGAGGGCCTGATCAACGCCTTCGCTGCCAGAAACGGCGTCGTTAAGGCTATCGGCAACGGGTTGTTGGGCACGAATGCGAACGCGCTCGTCGCCTCCTTCCGCACCACGGTCAGTGGTGGACGCGTCACCGCAGTCTCCTCAGTAGACGTGGGACAAGCCGCCCTCACGCTGAGCAGCTATATCGTAGTATTCGTGCTGCTCGCCGCACTCCTGCTGCTACGACGTGATGTCACCTAGGCGTGTACTTGTCAAGAGCGCTGTCACATTAACCATGGCGATACAGCAGGATAGGGATGCTGAGGAGGACGCGCCCGTGCATGAGCCGATGTCGCTCTATCATCGCCATCGGTTCCCAGCCGCGATCATCAGCCATTGTGTGTGTCTCTACTATCACCTACCGCTCAGCTTCCGAGAGATCGAAGAGGTCAGGGCGATGCGGGGCGTCATGCTCTCCTAGGAAACGATCCGGCGCCGGCGCTTCAAGTTCGGGCCGCCCTAGGCGAATGCACTGCCCCGCCGTTGCCCACGTCCCGGCGACAAACGGCGTCTCGATGAGGAAACGCTTCAAGTCGCCGGGACAGGCACAACGCGTCCTGTCCGCCTTTGGCGGCATCTCCGGCCACTTTCGTCCCCAGCGGCATCGCTTGTTGGCAGGAGCCTATTGGACTGAACAGGCGACATGCATACAGATATAGCAGGAAATCACGGGCGTGACGGCTGCTTAACCAGAGGCAGCGACGGAGGGTCCGGGGGCAAAGAACGCCCTCAAGGCGTCACGCAGTCCGTTTACCTTGCCTCTCATGTTAATGTGACAGTGCCGTCCAACGCGTCGTGCGTTCAAGGCATCTTGGATGAGTCTCCACGTGCGTCGCGGACACGAAGGCCGGTAAACTAGGTGGAACCTGTGCAAGGTATAGTAGCGAACCAGTTCTAGCTATTGGCAAGACAGGGCGTCTTCGCGCGGCATGATCGCGACAGCGTAGGGCGCAGGGACAGACAGCGCTTGTGGACGAAGAGGCAGGGTAGACATATCGATACGTTTTCGCCCTCCGACGCAAGGGGGCATCTCGCATGAGCGAGCCGGCGGGATCGCGGGTCTCAACGCTCGAACTGTTTTTCGACCTGGTGTTCGTCTTCACGATCACACAGCTCACCAGCGTATTGCACGCCGACCCCTCTGCCGGGGGGCTGCTGCGTGTGGTCTTGATGCTCGGCGTGATCTGGTGGATGTACGGCGGCTACGCCTGGCTGACCAACGCCGTTGCGCCAGACAGCACGACGCGACGGTTGCTTCTGCTCGGCGGCATGTCGGCGTTCTTGGTGCTGGCGCTCACTATTCCGCGTGCGTTCACGGACGGCGGCCAGGCCTTTGGGCTGGCCTACCTGGCCGTGGTCGCCGTCCATTCCTTTATGTTCTCGCGCTCGACGGGGGGCGGCGGCGGACGCGCCATCTTGCGTATCGCGCCCTACAACGCCGTGGCCGCACTGCTGCTCGTCCTGGGAGGCGCCATAGGCGGCAGGGTGCAGTACGTGCTGTGGACGCTGGCCCTCGTCGTGGCGGTGGTCCCGGCGCGTCTCAACGCCGCGCGCGGCTTCGCGATCGAGCCAGCGCACTTTGTCGAGCGCCATGGGCTGGTCGTCCTCATCGCTATTGGCGAGTCGGTCGTCGCCGTCGGCGCCGGCGCGAACGGGTCGCCCATCGACGCGTCCCTGGCCGCCGTGGCCGTGCTGGGGCTGCTGCTCAGCGCCTGCCTGTGGTGGACATACCTTGGCGGCGACGACGGCCGCGCCGAGAAGGCGTTGGGCGCGGCGGACAGCAGCAGACGGCCGATGCTGGCGCTCGACGGCTACGGCTACGCCCACTTCTTGCTGCTGTTAGGCGTCGTCTTGACGGCGTCCACCTTGCGCGACGTGGTCAGACATGCGGGGACAACGCTGTCCGAGCCACGGGCGCTGGCTCTCGGCGGCGGCGTGACCGTGTTCTTGCTCGGCGACGCCTATTTCCGCCGTGTCCTGGCCATCGGCCCGCGTGGCTGGCGTCTGGCCGCGGCCGTACCGGCCCTAGCCACGGTCATGCTGGGCGTCGTCGTGTCCGCCGTGGCCCAGCTCACGGCTTTGATCGCCGTGCTCGTGGCCGCGTTCACCCTGGAGTACGCCGCCGCGTGCCGCGCGCCCGGCGACGACCGGCAAGCGGCGACAGGCTCCGACGACTAAGCGGCGGGCGCGGTTGGACTGGGACCACGTTCACCCGCCCGCGCTGGTGTAGCCGCGCAGGGCGCGCCGCCAGAGCGTCTGCGAGGCCACGCTGGAGACGACGAGAAAGACGGGCGCGTACAGCCAGGACGCCCCAAGGTCGTGGCGTCCTGAGAGCAGGCTAGCCGGCGCCGTGGCCGCGATGCCGATAGGCAGCACGTAGGAAAAGACGAGGCCCACGGCGCCCTTGTAGACGGCGGTGGGCAGGCCAGCCATGTTGAGCAACTCGTCGAAGAGGTACTGGAGTCCGTCTACTTTGATGGTCCAGAACGAGATCGTCATAACCATGAACAGCAGGTTGTAGAAGATCAGCACGGCGCAGGCGACGAGGGCGAGGTAGCCCGCGACGGCCCCGAGGGCGGCGCCGATGTCGAGCGCGCGCAGGCCGTAGACGACCAACCCCACGCCGACGAGGGCGTCGGCGAATGCTCCAAGGTTGACCTTGCTGAAGGTGAAGAGGAAGCGTGCGCTAACGGGCTTGAGCAGCACGAAGTCGAGCGCGCCCGTGCGCACGGCCTCGGGGATGGTGGAGATGTTGTCTTCCACGAAGAAGTACAGCACGCCCTTGACGAGGCGGAACGTGCCGAACAAGACGAGTATGGCCGGTTCGCTCCAGCCGGCCAGGCTCGTGGTGTGCAGGAACAGGATCTGGTAAAAGATGACCGTCAGGGCCACGTAGCCGGCGTTGCGCGCCAACCCCAGCACGAAGTCGGTGCGGTACGCAAGCTGCGCGATGACGGAGCGGCGCGCGAGATAGGTCCAGAGGCGCAGTCCGCGCCGCGCCATAGCCCATGAGGCCTGCAGTGTGTCGTGGTTCAGGTTCATGTGGTTACAACCCTGCCGCGCTGTAGCGGCGCAGCCCGCGTGACCAGAGCAGACGCGCCAACAGGACCAGCACGACCAGCCATCCTATTTGCAACGCGAAGCCAGCGGCGATGCCGCCCGGCCCTATCTTATTGAGGAGGACTTCGACCGGAAAGGAGAAGGTGTAGCGAAACGGCGCCGCGGTCAGCACGGCGAACAGCCACGACGGGCAGAGCGCCAGCGGGACCAACTCACCCGAGGCCAGGACCAAGATGATGTCGTATAGCTCGAAGGTATGCCTGGTGTCGGTGGACCAGAAGGCCGTGATCCCCAAGATCACCTCCAGCACGATGAAGAGCGACGCGGCCAGCACCGTGGCCAGAATCGCCAGGAGAGTGCGGGCGACGGTCAGGTTGAGGTGCAGGTCGTCGCGGAAGAAGAAGACCACCGCGGCGTAGACCGGCAGGGCTAACCCCAGGGAAACGAGCTTCCAGGTCTGCTCTGCGATGACCCACTCGGCCAGCGCCACAAAGGGCTTAAGCAGGCGCTGGGCCAGCGTGCCGTCCTTGATGGCGCGGGCGATCTGCATGTTGATGCGCCCTCCTATGACGTACCAGGCGAGGCCGACGACGAGGTAGTAGGTGATGATGTCGCCACGCGTGAAGTCGCCAACCTTTTTACCCGTTCCGTACACGGCCAACCAAGCGGCGATGGCGAAGAGGGTGGGCGCCGCGCCGACGAGCACCCATACAACGTTCTGGGTGCGGTAGGCGAAGCTCTCCATCAGGTTGATGCGGAACAGGGCGCGGTACGTGTGGCCCTTATAAGGTTTGGTGGTCGAAGAGGGAGAGGCCATCTAGCGTGCCTCCTGCCCCGTTGCGAACGCGGACGACGGGGTGGGCGTAGCAGCGGTCGCGCGCCCGGCAAAGACGCGGGCGATGACGTCGTCTAGCCCCGGTTCACGGATGTCCAGGTCTTCGACCTCATAGGCGTCGAGCAGCGCGGCGGCGATGCGCGAGTGCTGGGCGCGCGGCACGGAGAGCGTGGAGCGCAGCCCCTCATCCTCGTAGGAACTGACCTCGCCAAAGCGCGCTAACTCGTCGCGTGGGACCGGTTGGCCGAAGACGAGCGTCAACTGCTTGGTCCCCGCATAGCGTTCGACCAGGCGCGAGAGCGATCCGTCGTAGAGCAAGGCGCCGTGGTCGATCACGATGACGCGACGGCACAGTTGCTCCACGTCGTCCATGTCGTGCGAGGTCAGCAGCACGGTCGTCTCGTTGCGCTCGTTGTAGCGCTGGAAGAAGTCACGGATGCGCGCTTGCACCACCACGTCGAGGCCGATCGTCGGCTCGTCGAGAAACAGGACGCGCGGCTGGTGCAACAGCGCGGCGACGAGTTCGCACTTCATGCGCTGGCCCAGCGAGAGCTGGCGCACGGGCGTCCGTATCTCGTCGCCGATGGCTAGGAGGTCCACGAGCTCTCCAAGGATGGCGCGGAACTCTTTGTCCGGCACATCGTAGATCTCGCGATTGAGCACGAAGGAGTCCATGGCCGGCAGGTCTTGCCAGAGCTGGTTTTTCTGGCCCATAACGAGGGAGATTTGTCTCTGGTAGGCGGCCTCGCGTTTAAAGGGCTCGAAGCCGAGCACGCGCACGGTCCCTCCCGTGGGATGCAGCAGGCCGGAGAGCATCTTAAGCGTCGTGGTCTTGCCGGCGCCGTTCGGCCCCAGAAACCCGACCATCTCGCCGTGGTCTATCTTGAAAGAGACGCTGTCGACGGCTTTGACGGCGTCGTACTCGCGGTGGAAAAGTCCGGTGAGCGCGGCCTTGAGTCCCTCGGGCTTGCGGTAGGCGCGGTAGTGCTTGGAGAGGTCGGCGACATCGATAATGGGCATGACTGTACGCTCCTGGCTTCTCTTTTTATGTCGAGTGCAGGAGGTCGACGACGGCAGGCGACGAGGCGCTCTTAGAGCGTGGCAGGCCGCCATGCGTCCGACTCCCGCTGCTTACAGGTGACGCGACGGAGGCGTAAGCAGCGAACAGCCGTTTTTCTGTAGTACGACGAGGCGCCAGGCGCTCTCGCGCGGCATGGCGTCCATGGCCAATTCCCTTCCCTATAAAGGCGTCGTCGCGCTATCGAGCCGCCGCGACGGATGCGCCTAAGGGCGATTGTAGCACGCCGGGGCCGGGTCCGTCCTGTACCCTGAAGGGTCGTGAATGAAGATCGGCTTACTGTTGAGGAGCGTGAAGACGATGGCGGGACTACTAGACGGCAAAACAGCGTTGGTCACGGGCGCCTCGTCGGGCATCGGAGAGGCCACCGCTGAAGCGCTGGCGCTCCACGGCGCGCGCGTGGCCGTGGCCGCGCGACGGGCCGATCGCCTTGAAGAACTGGCCACGCGCATTAAGGGACGCGGCGGCGCGGTGCTGACCATCACGGCCGACGTCTCGGACGAGGTGCAGGCCAACGCTATGGTGGAAAAGACGAAGGCGGAGTGGGGCCGACTCGACATCTTGGTCAACAACGCCGGCGTGATGCTGCTCGGCCCCATCATGGGCGCCGATACGGAGGACTGGCGGCGCATGATCGACGTCAACGTGCTCGGGCTGCTCTATGCTACGCACGCCGCGCTGCCCATCATGACTGCCCAGAAGAGCGGCCACATCGTCAACGTCTCGTCGACGGCAGGGCGCATCGCGCGCGGGCAGCGGCGTCTACAACGTCACCAAGTGGGGAGTGGGCGCTTTCTCCGAGGCGCTGCGCCAAGAAGTCTACAAGGACAACATCCGCGTGACCATCATCGAGCCGGGCGCCGTGAAGACGGAACTAACCGACCAGATCACGAACGATCAGGCGCGCGCGCAGATCAAGTCGTGGGTCAGTTCCATGACGGCGTTGGAGTCGGAGGACATCGCGGCCTCGATCGTCTACGCCGTAACGCAACATCCGCGCGTCAACGTCAACGAGATCCTGGTGCGCCCGACCGCGCAGGAACGCTAAAGTAGGGGAGGAACCGATGGACGATCATACGCTGAAGACGGCCCATCTTGACCCGGAGCCCCGCACGCGACGACAGTGGATAGCGGCGCCCTTGGTTCTAGCGGCGCTGCTGGCGACAGCGGCGCCTACCCGCGCGGCGGGTCCAGGGAGGACGACGGTTACGGTGTTCGAGCCGTTTGCCGCGCGCGGAGCGATCGCCCTATCGCTGCACGTCGTGGCGATCGCCTCCGGCTCCTGCAACGGAGATTCGGAGGTCACCTCGCGCGTCGACGCCTGGCGCTGTTTCTCGGACAAACCCGTGGAGAGCGGCAACATATTCGACCCCTGCCTTCAGGATAGGACGGGCTACAACACGGTGCTGGTCTGCACGAGCGACGGCTTGTCGCCGGACGTGGTCTTGATGCATCTGACCGCCCCGCTGCCGACGCACTTTGGCAAGACAGCGCCGACCAGAGCATCGGCGCTGGGCGTCACGCTGATGTCGGGCGAACGTTGCGGGATCCTCGGCGGCGCGGGAGAGGTCCTCGGCGACCTGCGCCTCAATTATATCTGCGGCGGCGCACACCCCACGGTCAGCCTCTACGGCGAGGTCGATAGGACGCACCAGCCCTATACGATCCTGGCTTATCGCGGCCCCCTGGCCAGGCCCACGCTCAAGCAACTGGTGCGCGTCCCGCTCCGCGCCATCGTCGTCTGAGCACAAGCTGCGCTGGGTTTCATGTAGTACACGACCTGGACGTTGAAACGTCTCGCCCGATGGCTGCCGCCAAACGACGTGACGAGAAGAGCCCGCCCCGCGAGCGAGGGGGAGAGAACGTACCGGCGCGTTCCCTCCCCCTGCCTACGGACCGCCGTTCAGCGGCGCCGGCGTCCTTACTGCGCCAAGGCCGCCGTCGAGCGGAGCGTGCTATGGTCGGGGGCGAACACGGTTTGTTCCGCCACGAAGCCCAATCCACTGACCGATTGCAGCGATGCGCCCTGCACCGGATCGAAGCCCGCCGCGAACGTGTTGACGTTCACGTTGTAGCGGACCGACGGGGCGACGTCGATGCGCTTGACGATCGTGGCGCCGTTGGCGCCGTAGAACCGTACGTCGATCGGCACGGTGACGGCCGACGGATTGTAGATCAACAGGTACTCGTCCGTCGAATGAGTGTCGCCGTCGGGGAAGCTAGTGCGCACGGCCGCGCCGTTCTGCCCGAACACGTCCGAGCCAGCGATGCCGCTGTCGTTGGGGGAGCCGAAATACTCAGGACGTTCGACGACCACCGGCTCGTTGCTCGTCACTACGGAGGCGATGCCGCTGGCGCTAAGGAAATCGTTCTCCTTGATGTTGGCCCGGCTGAGGGCCGGAACCAGGATCGTACGGGAGCCCAACGAGACGCCCGAACGGTCGAAGAAGCTGGCCGTAACGTTGGCCGGGATGGCGTTCGGGTTCAAGATGGTGAGGAAGGTCTGGAAGCGGTTCGACGTCGTGCCCTCGGCGAACAGCCAGCTCGTCGCGGGGGTGTTAGAGCCCGCGCTAGTGGTGAGGCCATAGCCGTTGCTCGAGAAGGTCATGGTGCGCTCGACCACCACGGGCGTGGACGAGGTCGCGATGATGGAGACCGAATGGCTCGGCTCCAGTGCGTTGATGTCGGTCACGAGGTTGGAGTGCGGCGCCGCCGTCACCGTGACCGTCTTAGCCGGACCACCGCCAAGAGGCAAGATCTGCAGCTGCACGGAGGCCGGCACGTTGGCGACGTTGAGCACCGAGACCGACTCGTGGAACGTCAGGCCCGTGAAACCCTCGGCGAGGAACCAGCGCGTGCCCAGGCCTGTGTTGCCGAGCAAGCTGTCGCCGTCCTTGCCGTCGCGATTGATCGCGATCTGCGCCGAGACGGAACGGTTGGCTTCGAGCGACAAGCCGAACGTCCCCGGCGTGAAGTTGTAGCCAGCCACGGAGATGACGCGCTTGCCGTGCGCCGGCACGTTCGTGCTCATTTTGTCGACGGACCCATTGTCGAAGTAGAAGGTCATCGACACCGTGGCCGGTTCGTTGTGCGTGTTCAAGAGGTTGATGAAGGAGTGTTCGGACGCCGTGTTCTCGCCGCCGGCGAAGTAGAAACGCGCCGCGGTGGGCAGGGTTCCCGTCAATGGCGCCACCGCCGTCACGCGCGATCCATTACCAACCGCGCTGACGGTGTTGGCCCCGTCGAGCAGCCGGGTCGGGACGATGAACGATGCGGTAAACGACCCGTTTATCGTCGTTACAACGGGCGGAACGGTGTCGAGCGCCGCGCCGTTGAGCGCCAGCGTGACGCGTTCGCTCGTGCCGAAACCGCTGCCGACAACGGTCTCTTTATCGCCCGGCTTCGCCGAGGACACGTCGAGGGTGATCCTTGGTGCGATCGTGAGCACGGTCAGCACGGTGGAGGCCGTACGCTTGCTAGTCACGCCGCGCGCCATGAGATGGTGCGCGCCCGCGCCAAGAGCGTAGGGCACGCTGACGCCGGTCGAGGGCAGGAGGCCGCCCGCATCGGCCAGAGCGGGTGTTAAGAGCGCGGGCAGCGCGGAGAAGTAAAGTTCGATCCGCTCTCCCGGCAAGAAGCCCGCGCCCGACACGGTCACGAGGCCGCCGCGATTGACCGTCAGCGGAACGGCGGTGATCGCCGTCTTCGTGAAGGGTGGGGGAGGGGCGACGGAGCCGCCGATGGTGACGGCGGACGCCGTGACGCCGCTTTGCACGCCGACGGCCGCGACCGTATTAGGGCCGGAGCGCAGCGTGGTAGGGACCACGAAGGACGCGGCAAACGCGCCGCCCGTGGCGACGATAGCGGTAGGGTTCGTGACCACGGCCACGCCGTTGAGCGTCAGCGCAACGCTCTCGTGGGCGCCGAAGCCGCTGCCCGTCACCGTCTCGACCTGTCCCGAGGAGACCGCCGCGCGGCCCAGCGACAGATGGGGGACGAGCTTCAATACGCTCACCAACACCGTCGAGGAGCGCTTGCTCGTCGTTCCCGCTGCCGTGAGATGGTGTACGCCCGCCGTGAGAGCGTAGGGCACGGGGACGCTCGTCGCCGCCAACAAACCGTTGGCGTCCGCGACAGCCGGCGTCGTCATGGTCATCAGGGCGGTGAAGTAGATCTGCACCTGCTCGTTGGGCGCGAAACCCGCGCCCGAGACGGTCACGGCGCCGCCGCGATACGCGGCCGTGGGCACGACGGCGATGGCGGCTTTCGCAGGTGCGGGCGTCGGCGGAACCGTTGCTCCGACGACGGTCGCCGCCTGCGTCGCACGGCTGTCTACGCCCACGGCTTGGATCGCGTTTGGCCCCGTCTTAAGCGTTGGTGGAACGACGAAGGAGGCCGTAAAGGCGCCGGCCGTGGTCACGACAGGGATAGGCGTCGTGACCAGCCGGACGCCGTTGAGCGTCAGCACAACTTGCTCGTGGGAGCCAAACCCGCTGCCCGTCAGCGTCTCTGTCTGACCCGCCGCGACCACGGCGCGCCCTAGGGTCACGCGTGGGACGAGAGCGACGACGTCGACGAGCACCGTGGACGAACGCTTGCTCGTCGCGCCGACAGCAGTGAGGTGATGGGCGCCAGGCATGAGCACGTAAGGGACGAGCACGCTCGTCGCGGGCAGCAACCCAGCGGCGTTCGCGGTGGCCGGCGTCTTCTGCGCGGCCACGGCGGTAAAATAAATCTCGACTGGCTCACCGGGGGCGAAGCCGGCGCCCGACACGGTCACGGCGGCGCCGCGATAGGCCGCAGCCGGAACGGCGGTAATGACCGTTTTCGTCGCTGTCGCCGTGGCGACCGGTTTAGCGGTAGGGACGGGAGTCGCCGCGGGCGTGACGGCGCCAGTTGCGCCGGCGACGGCCGCGCTAGCCGTGACGCGACTCTCCACGCCCGTGGCCGCGACGATGTTCGCGCCCACATGCAAGGTGGGCGGCGTGACAAAGTCAGCTTTGAACGTTCCGCCCGTCGTGGTGACCGACACAGGCGTGGTGACGAGACGGACGCCGTTGAGCGTTAGGACGACGACTTCGTGCGCGGCGAATCCGCTGCCTGTCGCCGTCTCCACGGAGCCCTGCCGCAGCACCGGCTGGACGAGCACGAGTTGCGGCGCCAAGGTCGTCGCGCCGACACGCGCTGGCGTGCTGGCCTCTATACCTAGTGCGATCAACAGGCCGGCCAGGCAGAGACGTAATGCCGTCGCGCTAAACCGCGCACGGGCCTCTGAAGAGGAGAGACGCTGAGAAAAACGTGATATATCCACGATGATGCCTCCGTAAGGTAAAAAATCGTACGAACAGCGCCGGCGATAATGCGTGCCGGCGATACGGATGAAGCAACCGTGGGGACGGTAGAAAAGGCGCGCGAACGACGCGCGTGAGAATACTCCTCCTTTCCATCTGCTGGTCGCCAACTCATGTGAGATGGGCCAGCGACATGACTGCAAGTATGGCGCCGCAGCCCTGAACCGAGAGACAAAACTGGGGGAAAGCGCGAGAGCATCGCGGACAGCGACGCTTTTTTCGCGGTAGAGCCGCGTCGATAAGGAAATCCAGCGCTCGTCGCCCGCACCCATCGCAGCAAGGCCTCGGGCACGACGACAAACGCGACATTGCTTCACGTGCGAGCCGGGGCGCCTGGCCCTCGCATCACGCGGACAAGAGATGTGGAGAAGGCGCCAGACGGATTTACGCTGGAACGGCGACACGCTCATCGGCGTGAAGCGCGTAGGCCTCGGCTAGAAGCTGGTACGAACGGATGCGATCGGCATGGGAGTGAATCATGGTCAAGATCATCACCTCATCAGCTCCGCTGCGCTCGACCATATCGTCTAGGCGCGACATCACCGTGGCGACTGACCCGACGATATGGTGAGCGCGCCCCGTACGCACCTGCATCTTTTCCGGTTCGGTGTAGGGATAGGACGAGACCTCTTCGGGCGAGGGCAGCTTGCCGGCCCGGCCGCTGCGCAACTTCAAGAAAGCCAGATCGATCGACGAGGCGAGATAGTCGGCGCGCTCGTCGGTCTCAGCGCAGACCACCGAGGCGGTTAAGATCGCATGCGGCCCCTCGGTGCGGCCTGTCTGGACGAAGCGTTCGCGGTAGAGTCGTAGGATGTCCGCGGCGCCGTGGGGGTTGATGTGGCTGGCGAAAGCGAAACCTACCCCTAAGGACGCGGCGACCTGCGCGCCGAAGTCGCTGGAGCCCAGCAAAAAGAGCGGCGGAAGGGCTGTCTCGCTCGGAATGGCCGCGACCGTGTGAAAAGGGTGGGCGTCGGGAAATCCGTTTTCAGAGAAGGCGAGTAGTTCGGCCAGTAGATCGGGGAACTCATCCGCATTCACGGCTGCTGGAGAACGACGTAAGGCAAAGGCCGTCACCGGATCGGTCCCCGGCGCGCGCCCTATACCCAGATCGATGCGGCCTGGATACAACGTCTCAAGCAACCGGAAGGTCTCGGCGACCTTGAGCGGCGCGTGGTTGGGCAACATGATGCCGCCTGCCCCCACGCGGATGCGCTCCGTCTCCCGCGCGACATGCCCGATCATGATCTCTGGAACGGCGCTGGCCGCACCCGCGTAATTATGGTGCTCGGCTAGCCAGTAGCGTGTATACCCGAGGCGGTCGGCTTCCTGAGCGAGCGTCACGGTGTTGCGCAGCGCCTGCGCCGCCGTCGACCCTGTCGGGACCGGCGACGTGTCCAAAATCGAGAGTGCAATGTTCACCCTTCGTCTTCTCCTTCACTCTCTACAACGATAGCGCCGCGCGTGCCACGTCGCCCTTCGATCATAACTCTATTGCTCCAGCGTTAGGCACCGGTACGTCGATGCGCGTGCCCCCTGGCGCGACGGAGGACGGGGGTAACGGCGGCGACATGGTGCAGGCCCCGGAGTTGCGTCATCGTTCCTTACTATTCTTGGCTTCGTCGCCATAAAACGGGGCGCCAGCATCTTCAGGTGGGGCGCCCGATGCGCGATCGCGCGACGACGCGGGCGACAATGTTCTACCTTAGCATAGCACTAGACTCAGTATAGCGGTGATACAAGTGCTGGCGCGACCGCCGAAAGCGCCCTATGCCGGCGCCGTCCAGGGCGTGGCGACCGCGCTGCCACGAGCGTAGAGCGGATGCCGCGGCTGGCCCGCTTTGGTCACGCCGATGCAGTGGAGCAGGTGTCCGGCGTCGCACAGCAGGTCCACGACGGCGGCGGCGCGCGAGGACGCGAGGGCGTGCGCGCCCCAACCGCATACCACCAGATCCGCCTCGAGGGCGGCGGTCGCGATGTGCGCGTTGTTGGCATGACCGACAGGATCGACAGCGGCGTGCAGCGCGCGGGGGTCCGTGGAGCGTAAGGCGAAGAGGTTGACGACCTCGACCGCCCCATAGCCCCACCGCGCGGCGTAGCCGACGCAGCGGCGCAGCGTGGGGTCGTCGTGGTGCGCGTCCGCCGTGCTCGGATTCAGCAAGACCCAGAGCAGGCGCGACCTGGACGCATCCCACGCGCGCCAGAGCCGCCAGCGATACAGGCTGTCCTCGTCAAACAGCGCCCCGGCTCCGGCGTAGACAGTACGCCGCCCGTGTCGCATTCATGCACCTTCTCGTTACAGCGCGGGTCCGTGAATCATCGTCGGCAATCCCTCTAAGAGTAAAGGGTCTAGTAGGCGCCGGAGGGGCGCAGCAGCATGAGTGCGGTGCGGGCGAGGATGCGCAGGTCGAGGCCGATGCTCCAGTTGTCGATGTAGTAGAGGTCGAGCATGACCATCTCGTCGAAGTCGAGCTTGGAGCGCCCGCTCACGCCCCAGAGGCAGGTGATGCCTGGCGTGGTCTCCAGACGGCGGCGGTGCCAATCTTCGTAGAGCGCGACCTCGCGCGCCAGCGGCGGACGCGGGCCAACCAGACTCATATCGCCGCGCACCACGTTCCAGAGCTGTGGCAGCTCATCGATGCTCAGTTTGCGGATCACTCGGCCCACGCGCGTCACCCGCGGGTCGTCGCGCATCTTGAAGATGGGACCGGACGCCTCATTTTGTTCGCGCAACAGCGCCAACTGGCGCTCCGCGTCGACGTGCATGGAGCGGAACTTCAAGATGGTGAACGGTTTGCCGTCCTTACCCAATCGCTCCTGACGGAACAGCATCGGACCATCTGAATCGAGCCTAATCGCTCCCATCGTGAGCAGCAAGAGCGGCGCGGCCGCCACGAGAGCGGCCCCCGCGACCGCCACGTCGAGGATGCGTTTGAGGATGGCCCCAAGCGCGTCTGGCGTGTCTGAGCGCACGTCGATCACGGGAATGCCCGCGATGCCGTCCATATGCACGCGCGAGAGGCGGAGGTCAAACAAATCGGGCACGAGTTTCACGGCGACCGCGTGGCGCTGGCAGTGCGTGAAGATCTCGGCCATACGATCGTGCGAGGCGGCGGGAAGGGCGACGATGACCTCGTCGACCTCGTGACCGGTGAGGATGTCGTCGATGTCGCCGATCGATCCCAGGCAGAGGAAACGTCCGAAGCGACGCGGCACGTCCGCGTACTCACCCAGGAAGCCGACGAGTTGATAGCCGCGACCCAGGCACGTGGCCACGTTCTGCATCACCATCTTGCCCGTTGGCGTGGCCCCGACGACGACGACGCGCTTCACCCCGCGTCCCGTGTGGTAGAGCCGCGCCAGTAGGCCCGAACGAATGAGGCGCGCCGTCACGACGAGCAACACCATAGCCGCCCATCCATAGATATAGGCCAGACGCGAGACGTTCTGTTCTTGCAGCGCCGCGCTAGCCACGATGACGACGGCCATGGCCATGGAGACGCTGCGCAGCGCGGCCACGTAGCCGATGCCCGCGCCGACGGACCGCCGGTATAAGCCCGCCCGCGACAGCTCGAACAGCGTGATGGCGACGGCCGTCAGGCAGAGCGCGACCAGGGTCCCCGCGTGCAGGGGGATGATATGCTCGTGAATGCCGCCGAGCCGAAAGACGTAGCGGGCGGCATAGCCGAGCAAGAACCCCACGGCCGCGGTCGAGCCGTCGAGGGCGACGCGGAACGACGGTCGCGCCAACAGGGGCTCTCGGCGACGGCCTTTGGACGTCTCCACGAGCGTCGATGGAACGTGCAAGACGGAGAGACGCGAAGCCGCCCCTCGTGGCGATGGTGCGTCGCCGGTACGGGAGTCGGGGAGAACATTTGTAAGAGGCACGCGGTCGTCCTTCTATACGTCTTGGAGATGCCGGTCTTTCGTTCCCCCTTAGTGTGACGAGGTGTGGTTAAGATCGCGTGAACATTGAGCGCGCCGAACGGTTAAGGTTCCCTTCGTTCACGTTCACGTGGTTAAGATTGGTTAACCATCTCTCCGGCGGAATAAGGAGCGCCGCGCGGACAAGAAACGGATTGCCGCGCCGCCGCTGAGAAACCAGCGGCGCCGCGGCTCACGACGAATGGTACGGAGGTCAAGCAGACGGCCGCGAGCGCCCATGAGGCGTTCGTGGCGACGACGGAGGTCAGAGGCTATATGTGCCCCTGGTACGATCGCCGTTTCTGAACGATAGCGCCGGTTTCGCATGACCGACCGAGCGATCAGCGACGGAGGTGGTCCAAGAGAACGGAGAGGAGCGCCGCGGAGCGCAAGGGCGTGCTGTTTGTCGCGTCGTTCTCCGCCTGGTTGAGAGCCACGCGAACGACGTAGTAGGGACCGTTGTCGCCGCGCAGTACGTCCCAGCCCATCGCCAGAAGGTTGTCGGTGGGGCGCGCGCTCACGCCTCCGGGCGCGACCAGGGCGTAGGCGAGGGCCAGGCGTTGCGACAGGTGCTGTACGACTACGAGGGCGACGGGCGCCGTCGATCCGCTACGCAGCATTACCGTGGTCTGGCTCCGGCTCACCACCTGGTAGCCTTCTCCCTGGTAGCCCAGTTCTCCGGACCAGTGCGCTACTTTCTGCACCGCGCTGGCCGCGCCAAGATAGATGGACGCCTGCGTCCCGTAGCTGTTTCCGACGAGCCACTGCTGATAGTTGTAGGCCGTCCACCCCCCCTTGGCTTCTTGGTGCAACGTCCGCCACCCGGAGCCGGACAGCAACGTCGCCATCGCCGGAAAGGGCGTGGCGTATGATTGCGGGCGCGCCGCGATCGTTCCGATGGCCGCGAAGGCCAGCAGGACTAAGACGACGCCGTGGTGCCGGTAGCTCTTGGTGTTATTGGAAGAGACCATCGATAGCATCCCATCATCCTTCCGACGACGTAGTGCAGCGCGAACGCCGTCAAAAATACGCTGGCGCTCAGCGCTCCGTGGAGCGTCCCCTGAGTCACGCCGTAACCGATCACCTGCGACCCCGTCAAGACGATGGTGACGCGCAGGACGTTGGCGGCCAGCACGATAGGCACGATGAGCGCGATCAAGAAGACCCGTCGCGCCAGCATCGTGTGCGCGATGCCGACCAGCAGCGTGCCCAAGCAGAGCGACGCGAGCAGAGAACTCATGCCGCTGCACTGCTCGGCCACGATGAAGTGGTACTGTTTGGCTCCAACGCCGGCGAACAAGTCGACGCCATTGCGATAAACGGGCACGCCGAGCAACGATGCGCTCGCTGCCGACGCCTGCGCGGTCAGCCCTTGCAGGGCGAACCCGACCGAACTCAAAAGCCCACGGAAAAGGCTGAGCCCGAAAAGGAGGAACAAGACGGGAAAAGCGATGACGCGCATAGCGGCAAGACCGTAGAGGTAGGCGACGAGGCCGAGCGTCGTGAGGACGAACGAGTCATCCGCGATGAAGTTGACGCCGCTGCGCGCGCCGAGCAACAAGACGACGAGACCGGACAGCAGCAGAGGCAGCCCCAGCCACGATCCAGGACCGAGCGCGCGTACAAGTGCCTGGCGACGCGTCCAGAGCAGCCCGAGCGCGAGGGGCGGCACGAAAAACGCGAAAGAAAACTCCTCGTCCGTCGTCCATACGTTGAGAGCGTGGGCGAATTCCGGGATGTAGAGCAACAGCAGCGCGACGACGGTGGCGACGCTCACGACGATCTGGCCGCGCGTCCACGAAAAGGCTGGCCCTTCCGGCATTGGTGGAGATGTTGAAGGAGATGGAGGCAAGGGTGGCGGCAAGACAGAACTCCTATGCGACTCGCGAAGGGCTGTTCGCTCCCTCTAACTATAGCAAACTACGAAATGGTCGCCTACGTCGTCACCAACGCCGCGGCTTCATTGACCAGCACCGCGGCGCCGGTCGACGGTTCAGGCGTAGTAACTGGCGCGGTCGACCGCGGCGTACGCACCCAGGCTCCATCGTCTAACCCGACAGCCGCCATGGTGTAGAGCACGATCTTCCACACAACGTAGAACGGGGCTGTCAGCAGCGCGGCGTAGGCTCTCCGATCCGCGTTTACCAGGCGCAACCCCGTGGCCACGTAGGCAACCTGACCAACGACTACCGCGACGGACAGACGACGCGCGGCCTTGCCCCGCGAGACCGCGCTGAGGGCGAGATTGAGCACGGACAGCCCCGTGAGCAATGAGAGGGGCGGCACGAGTTGTTCGCTGACGGCGTCGAGGCGCGCGGGATCGCGCCTGATCAAGCCCTGCGCGAGGAGGCGCGGGCCAAACGAGCGCAGCATTTGCAGACGCCCGCGCTCCCATCGCATGTTCTGCGACCGCGCTTGACGCAGCGATGTCGGCATCTCCGCCAGCACGACGGCGTCAGGGGCGAACGACACCTTGATGCCGGCCTCAACCAACTGGAGATGGAACTCGGCGTCCTCGGCAAGGGTAAAGGCTTCCCAACCAAACCGCTCGATCAGCGCCGCTGTAAAGCACATGCCGTTGCCGCGCAGACCGGCGGAAAGGCCAAGAGCGTCCCGTCCGCGCGGACGAAGATCGTTGTAGAGGGCGAGCGCGACGTAGCGCAGTGTGGCCGGCCACGACTCATCACGATTCAGAACTCCGTAATACGCTTGTACCGCGGCGTCGCCACGCACCAGATAACGGTTCATCACGGTGAGAAACGTCGGCGAGACGATCGAATCGGCATCGACCACGACATAGGCGTCGTAGGGCGTCTCGTCGTCGCGCTCCTGAAGGCGATTGAGCAGCCATCGTAGGGCGTAGCCCTTGCCGCGCAACGTTTTATCCCGGCGCTCGTGAACGGTCGCCCCGGCGGACGCCGCCACGGAGGCCGTGCGGTCGGTGCAGTTGTCGGCCACGACGTGAACGTCGTAAAACTCTCGCGGATAGTCCAGCGCGTTTAAGCTCCGCAGCAGCACGGGCAAGAGGAGTTCCTCATCGTGCGCCGGGACCAAGACGGCGAAACGGCGCAAGGTCGCCGTGTCTGGCGGCGTCCGTCGCCATAGGACGGCGGCGATGCTTAAGATGTCGAGGTAAGCCACCATAGCGGCCACGGGAAGCTGCGCGACAAGCGCGATGACGCCCCCTATCGGCGTGGACGCCGGAGGCGGCGACGTAGCCAAGGGGCCCATAGGTGCGTCTATCGCAGTCGCGCGAGAACGAGAGGGAGGAAGGAACATCATTATTATGCGGTCACCGTCGCTATAGCGTCTCTGAAGGCTTTCATGCCCTTCCTAGCTTCCTAAACGGGTGCTAGGTATGAGCGGATGCTCCTGAACCTCCAGGGGGGGTTGTCACGATGCATGAAGGGGCGCCGCGACGTTCATCCACTTAAAGTATCGGACGAAGTCCAACCAACGTACAGGCCCCCTAGTCCACATACATCGTCGCTGCCAGCGTCGGTGCGGCTAGGCTGCTTCGCACAAGCTGATCGCCCCGACGTAAACGGCCGGCTGCAAGATGCCTGAACCGTCTTGCAGCACCACCCCGGTGACGGCGACGCCCGCCGCGAGCGAATCGTGCAGGCGGACGACGACTCCGACCCAACGGGCGCGCGGCAACCCTTGAGCGAAGAGCGTTCTGAGGTCTACCCCATGGCCGAACGTTGCTTTGCCGGAGACGAAAGAAATCGTCAACTGTTGGCCCCCTTGAGAACCACCGTTGAGCAACATCTCGACGTAGCCGTCGCGAAGATGGAGGGCTCTAGCGCTATGCAAGAAGATGCCGGAGTAGTTGGCGAAGTTAACCTGCATCGCTTGCGCCGGCCCACCGCTTGGGGCAGGTACGGCGAGCGCATGAGGAGCCCACGACCAGTCCTGCCAGCTGTTCGGAATACGTCCACCGTAGTAGAGGGATACGGTCCGCGCGCAACGCGGCAAGGTCATGGCGGACGAGGCGCGGACGGCGGCCGCCTGTCCCGGCGCCGTCGCGAGGACAAACGAGCAAACAGCGCCAGCAACCAAACGTAGGCCTAGAGCTTGCCTTTTTTCTTTCATCATAGTTGACTACCTCCTGGACGCGGCGACACATACACGCAATGAGAACCTGGTAGAGAAACGACTATGCGCGCTACGGCACGTTGAGCCTCGTCGGCGCCCCGGTCGAACTCTCTCCCGCCAGTGCGCGGTCGGCTGGAGCGGTGAAGAACGCGTGCAAGATCTGGCGTGCCAGCGGCGCGGCCACCGCCGCGCCCTCGCCGCCGTGCTCGACCATCACGATCAAGGCGATACGGGGATGATCGGCTGGCGCTAGTGCGGCGAACCAGGCATCGGCGTTCGCGTCCGTCGCTTGGGCCGTGCCCGTCTTTCCCGCTACGGACGGCGTGAAGCCCGCGAACTTGTCCACCGCGGTGCCGGTCGATTCGGTCGTCACTCCGAGCATCGCGCTCATGATGTCGCGTAGATGAGCCGCGCTGATCGGCGCCGCGCGGACGGCCTTGGGCGCGTTCGTCTCCAGCGTCTGGCCGCCGGCCGCCGTAATTTTGTCGACCAGGCGCGGCGTGTAGAGATGGCCGCCATTGCCCACGGCGGCCAGCATCTGGGCGGCCTGGAGAGGGGTTACTTCAAGGTACCCCTGTCCGATGGCCAGATCGACGGGGTCGCCCGGCACCCAGGGCCGCCCCAGCGTACGCAGCGTCCAGCGTGGATCGGGCATCAGTCCCGCCGCCTCGCTCACGCCCAGGATGCCCGTAGGGGCGCCGAAGCCCCAAGCACGCGCGTAGTCGGGCAGGAGATACTTGTCGATGCGGTCGAGATGTTGGCCGATTTGGTAGAAACAGGTGTCGCACGACTGCACGAGAGCTTCGTGCAGGGTGATCGTGCCGTGGCCCGAGGACAGCCAGTCGTGCTTTGGATTGTTCGGGCCGAGACCGTACCACACGCCAGGGCCGTCGATCAGCGTATCCGCCGCGTAGCCGCCCTTCTCCAGCGCCGCCCCCAGGGAGACGATCTTAAAGACGGAGCCTAAAGGGTACTGGCCCGAGGACGCTCTATCGATAAAGCGATGCCGTGGGTCGTCGAGCAACGCGGTGTATTGCGCGGAACTGATGCCTTGCGCGAATAGATTAGGGTCGTAGCCTGGCGTGGAGGCCATGGCCAGCACGGCGCCGTCAGAGGGGCGCAGCGCCACTACCGCGCCGATATGGGGGCCGAGCGCCTTCTCGGCGGCGTCCTGTAGGGTCGTATCGAGCGTCAGATGCAGGGTCGCGCCCTCGACGGTCGGCTTCTGCTTCAAGGTCGAGTAAATGTAGCTGTAGTCGGGTGAGTTGGTGACGGCGAGCCGGGCGCCGTCCTGGCCGTTTAAGAGAGAGTCGGCCCAATGCTCCAGCCCCTCGACGCCGTGCGTCTTCCCGTCGGCGCCCGTATGCACGTAACCGAGCAAGAGCGCGGCGAGGCCCTCGTGTGGGTAGAGGCGGACGGAGGCGCCGGTGTTGTAGGCCAAACCGTTCTCAAGTTGCTTCAAGCCTTGCGCCTGAACTGCACTCCACTGCACCGTGCTGACGGAGCCCACCGGCACGAAATCGTTAGGGTGAGCGACGGCCCAGGACACCCCGTAGAGCGCCTTGATCTGGACCGGCGTTTTGCCGAGCAGATGGCTGAGGAAGCCCAGCAACGCATTCTCGTCGTGGATATACTCCGGGACCACGCCCAGTTGCAACATATCGCCCTGCACGGCCAGGGGCTGACCGTTGCGATCGACGATCGCCCCGCGGTGCGCGGTCGTCGTGAAGAGGTGGACGCGATGGGCAGCGCCAAGGCCGGGCACGATGACGTCGGGCGTCCACGACAGTTTCCACCGGCCGCCGGCCTGCTCGACGAGCGGCAGCGTCGTCGTGTAGGTCACCGTTCCGAACACCGTCGTAGACAACGACACCGTCATGGCGACCTTGCCGGCGCCGCCGTTAAGCACCAACGTAGAGGGCAGGGGCGCGACCCTCACGGATCCTGCCGTCGCCTCCCGCATGATGCCCGCGTAACGCGCGGAGAAAGCAGCGCGCGTGATGGATTTTCGAGAAGCAGGAGTGAGGTCGGCGTACATCACGTCGTAGCGCCCGGCCATCCAGGCAGCGCTGAAATCCTGAGCGCGAAACAACGCCGTGGTCGCCCTTTCGCCGGGGTTGGGCGTGGCCGAGGGCGAGGAGGTAGGCGAACGCAACGGAGTCGCCGCCGCCGGGCCCGCGATCATCGGCTGCAAGGCAGGGTTGAGCACGTAGACCCAGGCGGCCCAACCACCGATAATGAGAATGAGTACACTAAGAAGTCTAGCCATTGCCGCATCAGTCCTTGTTATCTTGAGTTCTCCCACAGGATACAGCGTTCCGCCGTTCCACGAGAGACTATGTCGCGGCGGCAGGGGTGTGACGACCGGTGCACACGCTCACTCATAAGGAGTCAATGATGTCGACTATCTCATCGTTTCTAAGCAAACGCGCGCTCAACCTGAGCATCCTCTCTCCCATCCAACGGGTGCAGTTGATGCTCCGCCTGCCCTCACTCTCGCGCCTCTCGCTGCGCTTGCTACGCGATGGACGCGTACCCCTTGGGATAAAGGCCGCCGCGCTCGGCGCCGTCGTCTTGATCGTCTCGCCATTCAACCTTCCCGGCTGGGTGCCCGTCATCGGTCAGGCGGCCGATGTTTTCGTGATCGTCAACGTGCTCGACGTCTTCATTAAAGTCGCGCCGCGCGAGGTCGTGCGCGAACACATCCGCGACCTTGGCCTTGAAAAAAAGTTCTCTATCTAGTCCAGGTCTGGACGAGACGGCGTCCCTCCCCTCCGTTCTCCACGACGCCGTGCTGACGCCCGCCGAAGAGGCGTTGCTGACGGAAGGGACGTCACGTCTCGGCTTCACGCTCTCACCCATGCAGTTAAAGCAGTTCGCCGGCTACCGCGCGCTGCTGCTCGACTGGAATACGCGCGTGAACCTCACGCGCATCGTCGATCCAACCCAGGTGCTCACGCGCCACTTTCTCGACTCTCTCACCGTCGTCCTCGCGCTGCCGGACGACGCGAGCGAGAAAGCTCTGCGTGTGATCGATGTCGGCGCCGGGGCCGGCCTCCCTGGCCTAGCCCTGTGCATCGCGTTCCCGGCCTGGCGCGTGGCGTCGCTCGACTCCGTGGGCAAGAAGACGCGCTTCGTCGTCGCGGTCGCGGCGGCGCTGGACCTTGATGGAGTGAGCGTCCTCCACGCACGAGCGGAGGACGCCGCGCACGACCCGGCGCACCGCGAGACCTATGACCTCTGCCTGGCCCGCGCCGTGGCCCCTCTCGACGTGCTGGTGGAATACACGGCGCCGTTCTGCCGCGTCGGCGGCCTCGTCGTGGCCATGAAAAAAGGCGGCGTCCACGCGGAGGTCGTCGGCGCGCGACGCGCGGCGGGACAGATGGGGGGGAGGATCGAGGCGCTCGTGCCCGTACCGGAGATCGCCGATCTAGGCGACGACCGTGTGCTTGTCCCTATCCGTAAGGTGCAGCCTACGCGCGCCGATCTGCCGCGCCAGGCTGGCCTCCCGTCGCGCAAGCCCCTCTAGCATAAGATGGAGAACCAGGCAACCACATGGCGGACAACCCAGGGCCATTTCATTTTCGGGAGAGACCAAGAAGAGCGAGGGCGTTGTGTGGTTGGGCGGCGTAGTGGCGGGTGGCTGCAGCAACATTTGTGTGTCCAGAGCGATGGAGGAGCCCGATCATGGCAG
>JAABUX010002778.1_pt1 | contig 24217 bp, 21 predicted proteins | sample 5561851 | NCBI WGS metagenome assembly JAABUX01 (sample SAMN10711883, study PRJNA513361) | rock metagenome | isolation source: Antarctica rocks | place: Antarctica: Victoria Land, Richard Nunatak red sandstone | collected 2016-01-03 | reverse complement strand
GTCCGCCGCCGCCGGGAGCATCGGGTTCATCAACTCGGTGGGCAACCTCGGGGGGTTCATCGGCCCCTGGGTCCTCGGCCGGATCGACCGGATCACCGGGTCATTCCGGGGCGGCCTGACCGTCCTCGCCGTCTCGATCGCCGCCGCCGCGACGATCATCCTCCTCCTCGGGATCGGCCGGAAATCCGCCCGGACCGGGACGTCGACGGCGCAGGAAACCGGCGAAAAGACCGCGCTGGCGACCAAACCGGCATGAGCGAGGCCCGCCCAACTCGAAGCGATCCGGAAGCGGGGGGCGCACCGATTCGCCTCACCATTCAAGGACTGATGGTCTTCGTCGGGTTGGTCGGCTTGATCCTGGCGGCGTTCCGCATTCACTTATTCCTCGGTTGCCTGGCGACCGGCACGCTCTGGTTGGCCCAGATTCGAACTTCGACCTTGATCGACCAACATCGAATCTCGGGATCGCCGCTCTCTCCATTTCGGATCTTCCGGACCTTCCTCACCTCGATCCTGGTCGTCTGGCTCGTCTGCGGACTCGCTCTGCTCCCCCCGATCTTGATCGCGAAGTTCTTGGAAACCATGGAAACCGACGCAACGAAGCACCTGTTTTCTGTGATCCTCTGGGCTGTCACATCGCTCTTTTTGTCCGTAATGATCGTCATCCGGGCCGTGCGCCTACTCTGGTTGAGGCCATGAATTCGGGGAGCGACCAATGCCGATTCGGCTCACCATTCGAGGGTTGATGGTAGCCGTGGCGCTGATTGGCCTGTGCCTGGCCGCGTTCCGCGTCCATTTTTCGCTCGGCTCATTCACCTTCGGCACCTTGAGCATCGCTTGGGTCAGGATGTCGGCGGAGATCAACCGGCGGAAAGCGACCGAATCACCTACCGGGCTGGGGATAGTCGTCGGAATCTATCTCACTTGTCTGCTAAAAGTGAAGGCGGTCCTGCTCACCTGCCTAATTCCAGCGTTTTTGCTAGCACCGGTCTTCTTCACTCCTCGGCATTGTCACGATCATCCTTACAACTCACCGTATGTCGTGGAGGGGTATCTGGCGGTCTCGGCGGCGTGCGCCTGGTTGGTCTTCCGGGTGATCCATCTCCTGGCGTCGCCACGGCCGGCCCGTCCGTTCAAGCGCGATCCGGACGACCCAAGGGGGTTCGGATGACGGTCCGCAAGCTGATGGCAGCCGTGGCGGTGCTGGGCGTGGCCCTGGCGGCGTTCCGCGTCCATTTTTCGGTCGGATCGTTCGTCGCGGGGGCCTTGAGCATTGCTTGGCTCGAAACGGCGAAGGAGATCAAGCGGAAGAAGGCGCTCGGCGTCCCGGTCGGACCACTGGCGGCGGTCGGATTGTTCGGCGGTTGGGTGATGAACGCCGCACTGATCATCATCGTGTCGATGATCCCGCTGGCCGTCATCAGTCCGCTCCTGAACCCCGTGGGGGGTTGTCGGGGGCTTTTCATGGTTCCCACCGAGTTGTTGAGCCTCATCGCGGGATTATGCCTCTTTGCGACGGTCTGGAGCGCCAGCACGCTGAGACGTTGGCTCGGCTCGGAGCAGGTGCCCCGAAAAACCATCCCGGACCCGCTCGAAACAAACTCGGAGTGGGATTTCTTGGACTCGGCGAACGATGACTAAGCGGCTCGTCGTTCGAGGTGACTCACCGACTCAATCCGGAGTGACCCGGAACAGCGTGAACGTCCGGTCGAAGCGGACGCTTGGCCCTTTCGAGATCATCTCTCTCACCTTCCAACCGGGCCTGGTGGACTCTTTGCTGGCGTCGCCCGATAGACGACGCTGGTGTTCGGCTGGGCTCGCTTGAATTCGGCGACTCCGGCGTCGGTGACGTCGGTCCCGATGAGGTTGAGGCGCTTGAGCTTCGGGAGGTCTTTCAGGTGCGTCAGCCCGGCGTCGCCGACGCGGGTGTTGAACAAGATCAAGCCGGTCAAGCCGGCGAATCCGGGGTCCGATGCGGAGGCGAGCCCGGCGTCGTCGATCGGGGTCCGCGACAGCACCAGGGTGTCGAGGCTGGCCAGGGGGCGGCATGTTTCCAGCCGATCGACCAGGGTGAGGGCGAGATTGAGCTGCTTGAGCCGGGTCATGCCCCGGAGGTGGACGATCCCGGCGGACGTGACGCGGGTCCCTTGCAAGCTCAACTGCCTCATCTCGACCAGGCCGGTGAGGTGGTCCAGGCCCGCGTCGGTGACGTCTGGACTACCCATCTCGAGGATTCGGAGGTCGGTCAAGTCATGGAGGGCGGCGAGGTCCGGGTCGGAGAGGGGGACGCCTTGGAGCTGCAAGATCTGGAGCCGAGTGGCGGACGAGATCGCCGCGAGGCCCCGCCCGGTGATCTTCGAGCCGATGACCCCATCCTTCGTGGTGACGCCCAACGTGAGGTGCTTGAGTCGAGTCAAGCCCCGCAAGTGGGCCATCCCGGCGTCGGTGGGGCCATACCCCGCGACCTTCCGACTGGGCATGAAGTCCAGTTCTTCGAGCTGCGTGAGTCGCCCAACCTGGGCCATGACCGGGTCGGCCAGGCCCGGGACGACCACGAGCTTGATGGTCCCGAAGAAATCCGGCCCGATCCCGTCGATCAGCCACTTCGGCCATCGAGGTAGCCCAGACGGGTTGAACTTCAGGTCCTCATAGTCCGCAGTGCTGGTAGTCGTCACTTGCCAGTTGTAGTGGGCCGTTCCGCCCGCCCGTTCGATCGCCGCGACGGCGTCGCGCTGGATGTGGGCGCGGCGGACGACCCACCCGAGCCCCACGGCGGAGATCAGGACGAAGGCCATCAAGGCCCGCAAGCTCAGGCGGACGGGCAGTCGCTCCCGCCATCGCCGCGAGGGAGGCACGGTATCCATCGAAGTTCCGTTGTATTGAATCGATTATTCAGATTCATTGACAGGAGGTAAGGCTGTCGCTTCCCCATGTTATCTCAAACTGGGGCAGGTGCTTTGACAAAAGTGGGGGTAAAGAAGACATTCTAAAAGTCTATGGGGGGCTGCCGTCCCCCCCGGGAGTGACCCGGAACAGCGTGAACGTCCGGTCGAAGCGGACGCTCGGGCCTTTCGAGATCACTTCGACGTGGCCGACGCGGGCCAGGGCGGGTAGGTCTCGGTCTCGGGCGAGGAGGGCGAAGGGCTGGCTCATGGGGCGGTCGATCAGGTCGGGGACGCCTTGGCGCCAGGTGGCGGGCCGCTCGAAGGAGAAGAGGCGGATCGCCCAGTCGTGGGGGACGGGGCCGAAGGGGGTGGCGTAGGGCTTGCGGTCCCAATCTTCGTACAAGCAGACCAGGGGGGTGCGCGGGTCGAGGGTCCGGCCGATCGCCTCGCAGTAGGCCCACTCTCGGCCCCGGGCGTCGAGCCGGGGGGCGACGAGCAGGTAGCCGAAGGCCGTCGCCAGGCCCAAGGTCGCGAACAGGCCGACCCCGGCGCGTCGGATTCGAAGGGGGGTCCACCAAGGGCGTCGACCGAGGATTCGGGCGACCCGGACCAGGCCCAGGCTCGCCCAGATCGACCAAGGGGGGAGGGCGTGGATCGCGTAGTGGGCATTCTTGATCGTCGCCGCCGACAGGACCAGGACCGGGACCACCGCCCAGGCCCAGAGCAGGCGGTCGCCGCCTCCTCGGTCGCGCCAGGCCCGGAGCAGCGACGGACCCATCCCGAGGATCGCCAGGGGGGTCCAGGGCATCGCCTGGAGCAAGACCGCCGGGAGGTACTGCCACCGAGGGCCGCCGATGAAGTGCTCGGGGTGGCTGGCGAACCGGTCGGTCACGTGCATCGTCCAGAGCGACAACGCCTCGGGCACTCGAAACGCCACGACAACCGGCCAGGCCAGGGCCAGGGTCGCCGCCACGATCGCTCCCTTCACGCTCAATAGCTGACGAATCGCCGACCGGTCGCGATCCCAGAGCAGGACCGCCACAATCGACGGCACCATCAACGCCGCGCCGAAGCCGATCCCCTTCGCCAGCGCGGTCGCCCCGAGCAGCCCGAAGAACGCCCAACGCCAGCCGGTCGGGTCCGGGTTCGAGGCCGATTCCGGGAACTCATCGATCATCGCAAATTGCGGATTGCAAATTGCAGAAGACTCATTGTCAATGCTTTGCGATTTGCGATCTGCCATTTGCAATGCATGACATTCCCGCGAATCGTCCCCAACCTCAACCCAAGGGGACCGGGAGGGGCGATTGCCCGACGACGCCGCAATCGCCGAAGGCCGGGCCACCGGCGATCGGTGCGGGCCTCGGAGGATCGAGGGGTCCGCCGGGGTCGCCTTGATGTCGCCCGCCCTGAGCCGATCGAACGCCACCATCAAGGCGGTGACGATCGCGGCCAGGACGATGTCGGCCTCGCCCAGGCGCCCTCGGAGGATGATCCACCCGGTCGAGGCCTGGATCAGTCCCGCCAACACTCCGACCGTCGGTCCGAACCGCCGGGTCGCCAGGAGGGCCACGCCCAGGGCCACGCCCGACGCCGCGAGCGCCGAGGGGATTCGGGCCGACCACTCGGTCACGCCGCCGAGTGCCAGGCCCAGGCTCGCCACGGTCCAGATCAACAACGGGGGCTTTTCGAGCCAGGTTTGCCCCCCGACCGTCGGGACCAGCCAACCTGTCACGAACCCTTTGGCTACCATCTCGCGCGCCGCCTGCGCCACGAACGCCTCGTGGTAGGTCAACCGGCTCGAACTGCCCAGCCCCATCCCCACCGTCAAGGCCAGCAAGCCCAAGATCCACCCGAGCCGGGTCGCCCCCAACCTTGCGTCCGCCATGACGGTCGAGCCCTCCCTGTTCACCCTTCGAGCGCTTCAATCCCCCCGAGTCGGCAAAAGAAGACCCGAGGCGCGGGGGATCTTAACCCAAGGCTCGATTCGAGGCGATCCGAAGCTGAAAATCTCAAGGACCGGTGAGGAATTGCCGGACCTTGCGATCGACCAGCCGATCGTCGGTACCAAACGTGAAGTCGATCTCGATATCTTCCAGGATCACCAAGGACCGGCTGGTGTCGCGGATCGTCACCCCGAACGTGGGGGAGCCGGGATTCACGACCACCGCGCCAACCCCCCGACGCTTGCTCGCCCAGTCGACCACCGCCGCCTTCGTCGAGCCGATCGGCAAGGCAGCTTGCAGCTCGGCCTCGACCTGCTCGACCGTCGCCGGGTTCTCGGGGAACCCGACCACAACCGCGTTGAACACCCAGTTCAGGGCCATCAAGGCGACCAGGCCGATCGCCAAGCCCAGGAGGACCCGCCACGCCCGACCGACCACTTTTCGATTCGTCACGAGGTTCTCGTCGGCAAAGGGGGTGGATTTCCCGGCTTGATGGATCAAGGCGGCAAAAACCATAGGTCGTCGCGGGTCGGGGTGCCGATGACGTTCCGGTTCTCGTCGAGGATCAGGTCCGTCCCTATTAGCTATCAGAATAGATGGATTACTCTTTGATGAAGCTTTCCGGCGACCGTAGATATTCGGCGACAACCTGCCGCCGCGATCGGGTGCGGTCTTGAGCAAACCGCGCGAGGTGGCCTACATTCTCGGTGAGGATGATCCAATCGTCCGCGTCCGAGCACCTCGTCATCGCCTGCGCCACCAAGATCACATCGGCGTCAATCGCTTGGGGATCAGCCGTCGGCTGGCCTTTGCGGCGAGCCTCAGCCCAAAGCGATGCCGCCTCGCGCATGGCGGCGGTATTGATCGGGAGTAATTCGACCAATTCATCAGCGTAAAGTTTGTCGAGACGACGGACCCCATCTCAAGCCTCATCCTTGAGCAACGACCGACGGACCTCGTAGTCGACGATCTCCGGTATCACCAACCTTGTGGAAGCATCGACTTGCCCCGCCATCCAAATTCGGAAGTCGCCGGCCACCTTATTAGTGGACTTGTGACAAGCTAATCCAGCCGGGTCGGAGTCAAGAAAAATCCATCTCATCCCTCAACGCGCCCCTCGGATCGAACGCATCGCGTTTTCCATCGCTTCGGGTGCATCGGTGTCGGGGACCTCATAAAATTTCAGCAAGGCGGACAATCCTTCCCGAGAAAACCGATCCCATCTTTTCCTCGAATAAGAACCCCCGTAGTTCCTCCCCGTCGGTCGAAACTCATTGGTGGGTACGTCTGAAGGGTGATTGAACACTTTGTAATGTTTGAGATCGCTCAACGATTGACAAAGAGTCGCCTCCGGGGCCGGCGTTCCATCCAACCACTCGTACAAATTCGGGACTTGCTCAATCCAAACCCCCTCCTGAACCTCCCAACCTTCTCGACTCTCCAGCGGATGCATCGGATCGCCTTCCACATCCCCCACGAAAAACGAGTAATCGATCAGAGGAATCGTCACGAGGTAAACCATCATTCTCTCCAAGTTATTCGATGGAAACCGACTCTCACGACAGCAAGAACTCCAGGTCGTCGCGGGTCAGGGTGCCGATGACGTTGCGGTTCTCGTCGAGGATCGCGTCGGCGAGGTCGCGCTTCTTTTGCTGGAGTTCGAGGATCTTCTGCTCCACCGTGTCTCGGGCGATCAGGCGGTAGGCGAAGACCTGCTGGGTCTGGCCGATCCGGTGCGAGCGGTCGATCGCCTGGGCTTCGACGGCAGGGTTCCACCAGGGGTCGAGGAGGTAGACGTAGTCCGCCGAGGTCAGGTTCAGGCCCAGGCCCCCCGCCTTCAGGCTGATCAGGAACAGCGGGATGCTCGGGTCGTTCTGGAAGTTCTCGACCCTCTCGGCGCGGTTCCGGGTCCGGCCGTCGAGGTATTCGTACTTGATCCCCTCGGCGTCGAGCCGGTCCCGGACCAAGCCGAGGAACTTGGTGAACTGCGAGAACACGAGGATCTTGTGCCCTTCCTCGGCAACTTCGGCCAGTTGCGGCATCAGCATGTCGAGCTTGGCGCTCGACTCGCCGGAGCGGTCGGGGTCGATCAGGCCGGGGTGGCATGCCGCCTGGCGGAGCCTGAGCAACGCTTCCAAGACCTCGATCTTCGACCGGCCGAGTTCCGGGGCTTCCTTGCGGAGGAGGGCCTGGCGGTAGTGGGCCTTGAGGTCCTCGTAGGTTTGCCTCTGCGCCGGTTCGAGGTCGCAGAACAAGGTCTGCTCGACCTTGTCGGGCAGGTCCTCGACGACCTGCTTCTTGGTCCTCCGCAAGATGAACGGTCGGAGCGCCCGGACCAGGAGCGCCCTCGCCCCCTCGTCGGCGGCCGAGGCCCCCGAGGCGTGCTTCTTGAACACCGACGCCGTGCCGAGCATCCCCGGGTTCAAGAACTCGAAGATCGACCAGAGTTCGCCGAGGTGGTTCTCGATCGGCGTCCCGCTCATCGCCAGGCGGTGCCCACCGTGGAGCAACCGAGCCGCCTTGGCCGCCTGGCTGTCGGCGTTCTTGATCGCCTGGGCCTCGTCCAAGATGACGTAGTCGAAGAGGATCTGGCTGAGGTCGACGATGTCGGTCCGGAGCGTCCCGTAGGTGGTGACGATCAGGTCGTAGTCGCCGAAGTCGTCGCGGGTCGCGTGGCGGTTGGCCCCTGTGTAGTCGAGGACGCGGAGGCGGGGGCAGAACTTCTCGGCCTCCTGAATCCAGTTGAACACGAGCGAACGGGGAACCACGATCAGGGAGGGTCCCTTCGACTGGCGGCGCGCCCGTCGGCTCTGGAGCAACGCCAAGACCTGGACGGTCTTGCCCAGGCCCATGTCGTCGGCCAAGATCCCGCCGAAGTCGAACTTCTGGAGGTATTCGAGCCAGCCCAAGCCTTCGCATTGGTAGGGGCGCAGCTCGCCTCGGAAACCGGGGGGGGCTTCCTTGGGCACGACCCCCTCGAACCGGGGGAGGTGCTGGCGGACCTTGCCGAAGCCGATGTCGAGCTTGATCTCGGGTTGCGACGCCAAAAGCGCGTCGAGCAGGCCCGCTTGAGCTTTGCCGAACCGGAGCGGACCCCCTTCGGAGCCCCCTTCGCCGCCGACGCCGAGGTCGGCGAGCATCCCGTACTTCTTGAGCCAGTCTTCGGGGAGCATCCCCATCGACCCGTCGCCGAGGGCGACCATCGTTTCCCCTCGACGAGCGGCGGCGAGCAAGTCGGGCAAATCGACGGCCTGACCGCCGAAGTCCACCTGCCCCCCAAGCTCGAACCAGTCGATCCCGGTGGTCACGGCGAGCTTGAACTCGCCCGCCGGTCGGATCAGCTTCCCTTCGGCCTCGACCCGCCAGCCGGCCGACACCAGCTCCTTGGTCACTTGCGGAACCCGCTTGGCGGGGAGTTCCAGGCTCCCGGGGTCGAGGAGGTGGTCCTTGGCGTCCTTGAACCCCAGCTCGTAAAGCTGGATGCCCGCCGCCTGCTCGAGCGCGACCTGGCGGTGGATGACGAGGTTCAGGTCGGTCCGGACGGCAAGGTCGCCGGGGCGGATGATCGGGATATAGGCCCCCGAGTAGTCGAACCCAAGCTCGGCGATCAGGCGGTCGGTCCCCCAGTTCTGTCGGGGGGTCCGCAACGTCAAGCAAGGCTGAGGGTGGTCGGTCGGCTCCTGGAACCGCACGGTCTCCGACTCGATCAGCTCGGTCGCCGGGCGGGGGAACTTGGGCAGGAGCTTCTCGAACGCCTCGTCCTGCGTCGGCGAGTCGGGGAATGCGACCTCTTTTTCCTGTCGGAGCCGGGACACCCACTCGGCCAGGCCCAGGTCATCGAAAGGCGCGACCTTGCCGACCCCCTGGACGATCAAGGCGGGCAAGACCGCCATCGGCTCGGCCAGGTCCATCCGGTCGACGCCGCCTCGGCCGTCGAGCCGACGCATGACGCCTCGCCAGGTCCAGCGCTTCCCGGTCGGGTCGCACTTGACGTCGAGGCCGAACCGCCAAGGCCCCTGGTCGTCCCATCGGACCGTCGGCGGGTCTTCTTCCCCCTCGGTCCTCCGGAGCCGGAGCCGGCCCGACTTCGCCAGGAGCTCGACGACCGCCGCTTGCTGGTCGGCCTTGAGGACGAACCGACGGGTCCCCGCAGCCTCGCCGTGGCCGTCGGGCTTGCTGGTCGAGCTTGTCGAGGCCCCGAGGTTCTGGGCGTCGACGAGTTTGTCGAGCAATTCGCGGTCTTCGGGGTCGTAGCGGACCGCCGGGAGGTTGGGGGTGTGCCACCAGGGCTTGAGCGGGCCCCAGTCGCCGTTGGGACGCCGGGCGCGCCGGGTCAACTCGATGACGACCTGGTTGGCCGCGAGCGTGGCGGGGATGTCGAGGACGTAGGCGAGGAGCCGCTTGGCCTTTTGCTGGGCCAGGGCCGCCAAGCGGGCTTCCCGGGCGGCCCTGGCCTGCGCCTTGGCCTGCTGGGGGTGGATGTTGCCGTCGGGGGCCATCGCGCCGTTGCCGCCCACCCCTCGACCCCGACGCTCGCGGGCCTGATGGGGCAAGGACGAAGGAAGGGGCGACCCGGCCCGGCCCGGAGGCCCCGTCGCCGGGCCTGATCCCGGTTCCGATCGATAAGGGGCCGGACCGTTCACCCCCCGAGGGGGTGGTCCCGCCCCATTCGGCGGCAACTGGCGAGGGCGGGCCCCACCCCCGGCGCCCGGATTGGCTGGCCTCTGGCCGTTGCTTGATCCCGCCGGGGGACGCGACCTGGCTTCAGGTCCGGGATAAGGCCCGGGGCGATTCCCCTGGTTCGGCCCGGGACGGCCCGCGTTGTTGTTGGGGCCGGGTCGCTGCCCTCCTTTCGGGGCTGGGTATCGCGGGGATGCCGGTTGCGATTGCGACGGGGAATAAGGTGGTTGTTGCGGTTGCGGGTAGGACCGCGCATTCGAAGACGAGCTTCGATCCCTCGGCGGTCCTCCCGGATACGGGTTGGGGCCAGGCCCCAGGTCTCGGGGAGGCCCCGCATTCCGCCTCGGCGCCCCCTCGGGGGGGAGTCCTGGGGGAACTCGGTTCGGGCCATATCCTCGATTCGGACCGTAGTCGCCGCTGTTGTTCGGCGGGAGGTCCCTCGGCGGTTCGTACCGGGCCGGGTTGGGTCCGTAGCCCTGATTCGCCCCGTAGTCGCGGTCACGGTCGCGGTTGGCCCGTCCGTCCTGAGGGGGTCCGTAGCTCCCTCGGCTGGGTCGATCGTTCCGGGGCGGGGCCGGCTCGCGGTTCATCCCGTATCCGGGGTTGGGGCCGTACCCCGAGTTCGGGTTCGGCCCGTATCCGACCGAGGTATCGGGGTTCCCGTTCGATCGGTAGCCCGGCGGCGGGCTGGAACCTCGTTGACCACCGTCATCGCCCCGGTTGGTCCGGTAGCCGTTGTTGTTGGGGCCGGGACCGGAGCCGGAGCCGGGGCCTCGCCCGCCCCCGTCGTGGTTGGGGCCGTAGTTCGAGGGAAGGCTGCTGGGATCAGGGCCACCGTTGGAGTAAGCCCCTCGCCGAGGGTTGGCGTTGCCGTTGCCGACGTTGGGGCCGTAGCCCGAGTTCGGTCCCGGCCCGTAGCCTTGCCCGGGACCTCGGGGCGGAGGGTACTCGGCGCGGGGGTTGGGGCCTCGGTTGGGTCCGGGACCGGTTTCCGGGCGCCGGCCGTTGTCGAAGGAGGGGTTCTGCCGCTGTCCGCCCTGTGGAGGCGCGGGGCGATAGCCCGGTTCCTGCCCTTGGCCCTGGCCTGGCCCTGGGCCTTGGTTTTGACCCTGGTAGGGGGTAGGAGGGCCGTCGGGGCGTCGGACCTGGCCGGGGGCCGGTTCGGTCACCAGCCTGAGCGGTCGAGACGGCGCGGAGGGGAGCAGACCTCGGGCGTCGACGGCCAGGACCGTCGCCCAGATATGCTTGCAAGGGGCCCCGCCGTTCGACCCGTGGTACGGGCACGAGCACGACGAGATCAGTTTGATCCCTCGCAGGCGAATCCGGACCTTGTACTTGTCGGTCCCCCGGACCCGGGCGACCACCTCTCCCGCCGACGACGCGGTGATCGCGACCCGGCCTTTGTTGAAATACGCCAGGCCGCGATCTCGGACCGCTTCGCGGAACTCGCGGCCGACTTTCTGGGTGATCCCCATCATCCCTTCCCATCCGGGACGGCTGTTATCGACGGCGCTCGGGGGGCCATCCCCGCCACCACCACTCCCGCATCAACATTTTCCCCAACGGCGAAACCCAACCCCAACCTCGGCTTTGAGCCCGAAGGTCGAGGCAGCCTCCACCCATCGCCCGCCGGGCGACCCTTCAACCGCAACATCAACGCTTTCGCCAACGCGTGAACCCCTTTTGGTCACACAGAACCGAGCTGACCCCAAGACTTGAACCGGACTCGCTCGATGATCTCAACTTCACGTTCAAAACCGGCTTTGCCCGCGTAAGAGATGGTGCTCGCAGCCCAACTCACTCTGGATGATGCTCAACCAGGCTCAAGCCACCGTGACCCGAAGTTCAAGTCCACTGAAAACGGTTGTCGGGATGTGGGCATGACCAACCCGACTCAATCTCTCCGCAAAACCGACGCCGGTTTTGCTTCAATCCACCTTACGACCCGCCATCACGATCGGCTCGACAAACTCGATAATTTGCTCCAGAGCCGTTTGATCCGCGTTTCGGGACGCTTCTCGATCGCGGGTTGCGGGCACCCCGTCCGGGTGGCTTCGCGATTTGCGATCTGCAAGGAAGTGGGGAGGTTGGGAGCAGGTCGGGGACGACGCGCCGAAGTCGCTCCCCTGCCAACGACTCGACAAGATAACTTTATGGATAGGAAACGTCGAACAGGATGAACTTCGATGAAACCGTGCTTCGATCTTGAGCGAAAAGCTCGCTCAACCGCTTCGACCCGATCAGACGTCGAGGTTTTTGACCTCAAGGGCGTGCTTCTCGATGAACTCGCGGCGGGGCTCAACGTCATCCCCCATCAGGGTGGTGAACAGGTCGTTGGCGGCGGCCACGTCGTCGAGCTGGACCTTCATCAAGGTCCGCTTCGAGGGGTCCATGGTGGTCTCCCAGAGCTGCTCGGCGTCCATCTCTCCCAAGCCCTTGAACCGGGTAATCTTCATCCCCTTCTCGCCGAGGTGGCGAATGGTCGCGACCAGAGACCGGAGGTCGAGAAGTGGGTGTTCTTCCTCGTCGCGGTGGAGGACGAACCGAGGAGGGGGGTCGTCGCCCGTCACCTCGATCGGCAACAAGGTATCCGCCTTGATGCTGAACTCGTCGCGGAGCCTCGCCAGGAACTTGTTGAGCGTCCTGACCTCGTGCAATTCGGTGACCCGAAAGGTTTCGTCCTCGGTGGCGGCGGTCCCGTCCTCGCTCGGGGGCTTTGAGTGCGCCGCCCGGTACGATTCGAGTTCTTCGGCGGTGTGCGGCCAGGCGTCGTTGTGCTCGGCCTCGTGCTGGACGTGGAACAACGGGAGTAGGCCGGTTTCCGGGTGGGCTAGGGCCAGGAACGACCGGAGCGGAAGGTTCCGGCGGCCAAACGCCCGCAACCCACCATCCAGCCCGGTGACGACGTCGAGCAGGTGCCGCAACCGTTCGCCGTCGACCGAGTCGGCGGAGGGAGTCGCCGGGTCGGCCAGCGCGTCGAACGGTTCGAGCCTCGCGCCGGCCAGGCCGACCTCGTTCAAGATGCTTTGCATCTCGGGCTCGGTTTGAACGTACCGTTTTTGCTTCTTCTGCGTCAACATGTAAAGTGGGGGCTGGGCGACGTAAAGGTGCCCCTCGGCGACCAATCTCGGCATCTGTCGGTAGAAAAATGTCATCAAGAGGGTCCGGATGTGCGACCCGTCGACGTCGGCGTCGCTCATCATGACGATCTTGCCGTAGCGCCTTTTGGCGGGGTCTTCCTCGTCGCCGATCCCGTTGCCGACGGCGGTGATGATGTTCCGGACCTCCTCGTTGCCCAGAACCCGGTCGAGCCTGGCGCGCTCGACGTTCAAGATCTTGCCTCGGAGCGGCAAGATCGCCTGGTACATCCGGTCGCGGCCCCCTTCGGCGGTCCCGCCGGCGGAGTCACCTTCGACGAGGAACAACTCGCTCGAATCCTGGTCGTGCGTGGTGCAGTCCATCAGCTTGCCGGGCAGGCCGCCGCCGCTCAAGACCCCTTTGCGGTTCCTGACCAGTTCTCGGGCCTTCCGGGCGGCTTCTCGGGCCTCGGCGGCGAGCTGTGCCTTGGCAATCACCTTCTTGGCGGCTTGCGGGTTCTGTTCCAGGAACTCGGCGAGCTTGTCGTTGACGACCTTGGCGACGATCCCCTCGACCTCGCTGTTGCCCAGCTTGGTCTTGGTCTGCCCCTCGAACTGGGGGTCGGGAACCCGGACGCTGATGATCGCCGTCAAGCCTTCCTTGAAGTCTTCGCCGGTAATTTGCAGGTCTTTGTTTTTGGCTGAGACCGTCGCCTTGGCATAATTATTCAAGGTCCGGGTCAAGGCCCCCCGGAACCCGGTGAGGTGCGTCCCGCCTTCGACCGTGTTGATGTTGTTGCAATACGACACGAGGGTTTCGCTGATCGACTCGTTGTATTGCAACGCCACCTCGACCTCGACCGCCCGGTCGTCGTCGCGCCCGGTCAAGACCACCGGCGGGTGGATCGGCGACTGCGCCCTATTCAAGTAGGTGACGAACTCACCGAGGCCCCCCGAGGAGAAAAATTCCTCGCGCTTCGGCTCATCGCCGCGCTCGTCGGCCAGCCGGATTCGGACCCCTCGGTTCAAGAAGGCGAGCTCTCGGAGCCGTTTTTCGAGGATGTCGTAGTCGAAGTCGATCTTGGGGAAGATCACGGCGTCGGGCAAGAACTGGATCTTGGTCCCGGTTTCCTTGGCGACGCCGATCTCTCGGACCGGACCGTTCGGCTCGCCTTGCTTGTAGTCTTGCCGCCAGAGCTTGCCGTCGCGTCGAATCTCGGCTTCGAGCCACTCCGAGAGGGCGTTGACGACGGTGATCCCGACTCCGTGTAACCCGCCCGAGACCTTGTAAGTGTCGTGGTCGAACTTGCCCCCGGCGTGCGCCTTGGTCAGGACGACTTCGAGGGTGCTCTGGTCGCTGAACTGGTGGTGCGCCTCGACCGGGATACCCCGGCCGTCGTCGATCACCGAGGCCGAGCCGTCGGCGTGGACGGTGACTTCGATGGTGGTGCAGTGGCCCGCCATCGCCTCGTCGATCGAGTTGTCGACGACCTCGTAGACCAGGTGATGGAGCCCCCGGAGCGTGGTGTCGCCGATGTACATCCCGGGGCGCAACCGCATCGCCTCGATCCCTTCGAGGACTCGGATATTGCTCCCAGTGTAGCCGGATCGGTCGAGGTCCGCCCCGTTGTTGCCGACGAGTTTGGGGTCGAGGATCTCGGCGGTCGCGCTGGCTCCCGCGCCGGATTCGGTCTTGCTCAAGGCCATCGCGGATGCACCTCGGTCGTTCAAGGAAGGCATGGTGACGAGAGTGAGTTGACCGGAACAATCAAAAGAGCCACCACCACGATCATGGTTTATCAAATCAATCGACAAGCGGGTCGCCGGAACACCGCGTTATCTCAAGTTGTCGGGCTTGGAAGGCGGACTAATTGGGCCAACCCGGAACCGGATGTCGAGGATCGGAGTGCCGGGGACTTCGCGGCGGAGGATCGCCAGGATCTGGGTTTTTTGGAACGAGGACAACTCTTCGAGCAAGGCCGGGTGCGCCACCGTCACATTCAGGACCCCTCGGCGCACACCTCCCAGTTGGGTTTGCCGGGCTCCCGCATCTCCCACGGCCAAGATCCAGGCCGCTTCCAGCTCTCCCACCGCCTGAAGCCGCCCATACCCTCGCTCGGCGAACAGGTTGCTCAGGACGTCACCGAGCGCTTTGGGACCACGTCCCCCGGAGCTGGTCGTCATTCAGGGACCCTTCGGGTTCGCTGAGTTGGGATGGACGTCCTTTCATGATAGGCCAACCGTCGCCCCTCCGCAACCCACCCATGTTTCCGTTTCGGGCGATCTTGGGCGACTCTTCGGAAATCCCCTCATTGCAAATCGCAAAATTGCAGATTGCAAAAGACTCCAAAAGTTACGCAGTTCGATCGATTTTGGCCACGGATGGATCACGGACAAGAGCTTCAAGGAGGAATTGATCCGTCCTTCATCCGTGGCTAAAAATCGCCCGGGTGACTTCTCGATCGATCCGGGCCGCTCTGCAATTTGCAATCCTGCGATCTGCAATGCATTGCCTAGATTTCGTTCTTATCGGTCGCGGGTCAGGGGCATCACCACATAGCTGTAGCGATCTTCGGTCTTGAACACGGCGGCGTTTTTGTGGTCGATCAGTTCGGCGGTGATCGTCGCGTCGTCGTCGATGGTCTTCAAGGCGTCGGTCAGGTATCGGGGGTCGAAGGTGATGTCGACCTCCTTGCCGTCATAGTGGATCGGCATCGTGACTTTGGAGCTTCCCACGTCGGCGGCCTGGCTGGAGAGCGTGAGGGTTTCGCCGGCGAACTGGAAGTCGACCCCTCGGCTCTCGTCGCTGGTGACGATCGACGCTTGCTCGACGGCCTGCCGCAAGAGCGAGACATCGAGCGGGATCTTGACGTCGACGTCGGCGGGGAAGACGTCCTGGTAGCGCGGGAACCGGCCTTCGACCAGCCGGCTGTAGATGATCGCCCCCTGGTCGGAGGTCCGGATCAGAACGGACGAACCCGACGTGATGGCGATGTGGACGGACAACTCGGGATCATCGAGGTTCCGGTCGATCAGCTTGAGCGCCTTGACCGGGATGACGGGGCTCCCGGCGGGGTTCTGGGCGTCGTTCTCGGCCTCGGCGGGGGCGGACATCTTGGCCAGTCGGCGACCGTCGGTCCCGACCATCGTGATCGAGTCGCTGGTCAGCTCGATCAAGACCCCACCCAAGGCGTATCGGGTGCTCTCGACGTCGGTGGCGAACATGGTCCGGCGGATCAGCTTCCGCAAGTCGGCGGCGGCGACGACGTGGTAACTGGTCGCCGTGAAGTCGGGAATCTCGGGGAACAGGCCGGGGTCTTCGCTCGGCAAGCGGAAGTCGGCGTACAGCCCGCGAATAATAAGCTTATCGTCGAGCGTCTCAATGTCCAATTCGGCGTCCGAACACGTCGAGAGGATCGACTGCATTTTCTGCGTCGGCAGGATGACAGAACCCGGCTCATACGCGGTCACGCCGTAAACCTTGTGGCGAATACCAACTTCCAGGTCGGTCGCCATCAGGATCGTGCCGACTTCCGTGTCGACCACGAGCTTGACGTTCTGGAGGATCGGCTTCGGGCTTCGGGTCGGAACCACCCCGCTGACCATCCCGAGGGCGGCGAGCAATTCCTTTCGCTTGCAACGGGCTTTCATGCGATCTCCCCGCCGTCGGGTTTTGAGTTTGAAGGATGCCGGCTTCAAAGCCAACCGATCCCCACCCTGGGATCAAGGTCGTGGCCATTGGCTTTGTGGTGATTAAAGAAGGAAAGAACTTCCCTTCGTAATCTTCGAAGTGCCCGAGCGTGTTGTGGATAACTCGCAAACCGCGCGGGCGAACGTGAGAATACCAAAGAACTTATCGAGGGGCAACCTCGGTCCGAGTCTGGGGGAAAACCGGTGGACAGCCTTGTCGCGCGCGCCGGGATGCTCCGACCCTCGGGCGCATCGAATCGGCAGGATCGTCAAACTCTCGTCGGTGCGCATCGGATCGTCCACGCGAGCGCAACGGGTTATCGACAGGTTTTCTTCCCCTGGGCGTTGACAAATCGCCCGATGAAAACACAACGTTTCTTCAAGTCGATTGAGGCCAAAAGCCAACCCCGAGAGGACTTGCGGTGAACCAAGAACTGACCAGCAAACCCGGCCCGCTCGGGGTTCACCGATGGAAGGTGGGGGTGGCCGTAATTTGTCTTCTGCTCGCGATCTCGGGCACGATTTCCTGGCTCGAAACGCCCGAGTCGATGCGATGTCACCGGTTGTCTGAAATCCACCGAGTCAAGGCGGACGAGTGCCGCCGCCTCGAACAGGTCGCCCGCACGGCCGATCGCGTCGAAGAAGCTCAACAACTGGCCCGGTCCTCGAAAAACTTCGGGTGGTTTGCCGAAGCTTATCGAGGTCGAGCGGCCCGAACTCGCTCGACTTGGGTGAACTGGATTCGCGACCTATTGATGGGCAAATAGGTCGCAGATGCTTCGACTTCTCCTTTACGTTCGGGACGCTCGGAGCGTCCCGATCAACTTAGCTCCACCCGACTTTGCGTCCGGTGTTCTGCTTTTCAAGCCAAGTGAGCAGCGGGGCGAAATAGGTCATCATCGGCTCGGCGGAGAGCGACTTGCCGGTGCTCTCGCGAAGGACGGCGTCCCAATCTCGGGTGGCGCCGAGGGCGAGGATGTCGCGGAGGAACTTGCCGACGGCGGGGTTCCCGTAGTAGTTGCAGTCGTGCGGGTCTTGCTTGAGGATCTCTCGGGTGATGTGGTCGTGGAGCTGGAACTTGAGCACGGTGGCGATCGCGTAGTCGTAATACTGCGCGGGGTCGTCGTTGATGTGGGTCTTGGTGGCGGCGTCGCAGCCGAGTTCGCCTCGACCGCTTGGAGCCGCGATCCCCTGGTATCGACCGGCGAGATTCCACCAGGCGGCATTCAAGCCGTCGTCGGGGATCGCCCCCGAGTAGAAGTCGCGCTCGAAGTGGGTCATCACCCCGGCCGAGAACGGCAAGAACACGACCGAACTCCGGTCCAGGGCCGACTCCAAGAGCCAGGTGATTGGGTCGGCCTTGGCGGCGTCGTCGGACAATAGCCCGATTGACTTCAGGTAGGGACGCTGGCTCGCGGCCAACCCAACCAACTCGCCGATTGCCTCATGGTAGGCACGGTTCGCACCTTCCCGGAGGAGGACGGGAACTTGCGGCGTGCTGTAGCTGAGGAAGTAGTAGACGTGGCCCAATTCGTGGTGCGCCGTGGTGAACCAGCGCATGTCGGGCTCGATGCTCATCAGGCTCCGAACATCTTGTTGCAGGTTGATGTGCCAGGCCGAGGCGTGGCTGTTCTTCTTCCGGCCCGAACTGGGGTCGGCGGGGTAGAGGTCGGACTTGGCGTAAAACGAAGGCGGAAGTTTCGGGAAGCCGAGTGAAACGTAAAACCGCTCGGACTGCTCGGTGATGGACTCGCGGGTCTTCCCTTTGAACGGGCCGTCGACGTCGACCCCTTCGACCAACCCCGGCCAGTTTTGCCCCCAGCGGTTGGTCAGCCAGTGCGCCGGGATCGGGCCTTCGGGGACCGGGGTGTTGTATCGAGCGGCGAGCGTATGCTTGGCCCAGGTGTGGAGTTGGGCGTAAAGCGGGCGGATCTGGTCGAGGATTCCGTCGCAGGTGGCGACCATCTTGTCGACGGTCATCCCGTAGTCGGCGACCTGCAAGGCGAAGAACGAATCGAAGCCAACCGACCGGGCCACCCGGTTCCGCAAGTCCCGGAGCTTGAGCAATCCATCGCGGAGCGGCCCGCCGATGGTCTTCGACGTTTCCCAGACCCGTTGGCGCTCGCCCAGGTCGTGCCCCTCGATCAAGGCTCGGTCGAGGGCGTTGGCCGAGGGATGCTCGACCGCCTTGCCGGGATGCTGGAGGGTATAGGTGAACCCGTCCTGCGCGGCGGACTGCTTGGCTTCGGCCTCGGTCCGGGCCTTGACCACCTCGGGGATGGTCCCGGGCGCCTCGGCCGCCCTGAGCCGGACCTTTTCGAGTTGGCGGACGGTCAGGTCATCAAGCTTGGGCTTGTTCTCGTCGTTCAGGAACGTCCGGACCGCGTCGATGACCCGAGGCGACCCGACAAACTCGTTGACCGCCTGCGCTTTTTCAATCTGGGCGGCAGTGTGGGCCTCGGAAACGTCGGTCGAAGCCGCCCAACTCGCTTCGCTGCCCGCGGTGGTGAGCGGCAAGAACCCCCGGACGTACGCATCCAGGAAGGCCAAGGCTTCCTCGTTGACGGAGGCTGTCGCCCCTAAGCTCACCCCCCGGAGCGAACTTCCCAGGGCCGCTGGACCAACCGTCGAGGCGGCCAGGGCGGCTTGCAAGAACCGTCGGCGTTGGGGGTCGAACGGGTCGAGGGTCGAACGCGGTTCGGGCATCGTCGGAGAACTCCTGTTGAAGGCGACCGGCCAAAGGGCGGGGCGGCCCGTCGAACGGTTCCAGGATGACCGAACCTGCCCCTCGGTCAAGGGGCTGGAGGCTGGAAAAGGAGGCGGTACTCAAGGATCACGGATGAGAGGTGGGATCGTCCACGGCCAGCCCCTCGGCCAGAGCGGCGGCGTTGAGTTCACCATCGGCGGAGATGAGAGTGAGGCCGCTCAAACCGGCGGCCGACCGGCCATGATGCAAGCTGGCCGACGCCGCCAGTTGAACGGCGTCATAACCACGCAGCCCATGCCTCTCCGCGAGCCGCTCGGCCTCGACCAAGAGGGCGGGGACGATCTCCAAGGTGTTGTATTGGTGGGCAAGGTCGTAGCGGAATTGAGAAAGGATGGCGGCGACGCTCATACCGGAGGGGAATCCGCCCCGGCCTCGCCGGGCGAGGGCGGCGGTGACCTCGACTCGCGTGATCCGGGTCAGGAAGATTTCATGGCCCGCCGCCGGGTCGGTCAACGTCTGGACCCATTTCGTCCCAACCTCCTGGATGTAACGCTTGATGATACCGCTGGCGTCGAAGACGAACGCGGCCATCTCAGCGGCGCTCGCGGATGATGGTTTCCGAGAGCGGTTCCCCCGGGACCGTGACGGGTGGAAATGACGGCCTAGGCGCGGAATCGGGTGCAGTGGGAAGGCTGGCCATCAGGCCGGATCGCAGAAGTTGCTGTTTGAATTCGTCCTCCGTGAGCGGAGCGGTACGGCTTGTGGATGCCTGATCACTCACGGCGACGGATGACCTCAATTCATGCACAAGCCGCTCGACCAATTCCAATTTGTCGAGGTCGGATAAGCCCAAGATCGAGCCTTCGATTCTTTGTAATTGATCATTTTTCATAGATGTTGAACCGTTGTCGAGTCTATATTAGTCCAGACTCAAATTAACACATCTATGCCGCCTCGCCAAGCGGACCCCTCCTTGCGAAGTGGGGTGTGACTTCCAATTTTGGCGAAGCTTTGTGATTGCCGGGTGGCAGGGGTCCGCACCGATTTCACGGTCGGATAGTGGCTTCTCGATCCGAAGTGGGTCGCATATCGGGCATCAATCCCGACCGGCGATGTCTTTCGTCAACTCGGCCTCCTCTCCTTCCGGATCGGGCAAATCGTCTTGCAGGGAAGGCGGCAAGGACTCCACCAGCTTCGTGATGTAACTCGATACGCCAACCGGCTTGGCCACGTCGCGCAGGGCGTATTCGGCGACCACCCGGTTTTTTGCCTTGCACAGGATGATCCCGATGGACGGTTTGTCGTCCGGGTGTCGGAGCAGGTCGTCGACCGCCGACAGGTAGAAATTCATCTTGCCGGCGTATTCCGGCTTGAAAGCCGTGGTCTTCAACTCGATGACAACGTAACAACGCAATTTCAAATGATAAAACAATAGATCGACGAAGAAGTCCTCGCCGCCGACTTCCAGCGGGTATTGTTGGCCGACGAAAGCGAAGCCGGCTCCCAGCTCGATGAGGAAGTGCTGGATGTGTTGCAACAACCCCTTCTCCAATGCACGCTCCTGGGCATCTTCGGCGAGCGTCAGGAACTCGAAGTGATAGGGGTCTTTGAGCAGTTCGTCGGCCAGGTCGGATTGAGGCGGCGGCAAGCTCCGGGTGAAGTTGGTGGTGGCCTTGCCTTGCCGCTCGAACAGATCGCTCTCGATCCAGTGGACGAGGACGTTGCGGCTCCAGCCGTTTTCGATGGTCTTTTGGATGTACCACAATCGCTCTCGCGAGCTTTTTACCTTGTCGAGCAAAACACAATTGTGAAACCAAGGAATTTGTGCAGCAGCTTGCTGCACAATTGCCTCATCCGGCCAGGCTTCGCCGAAAGCTCGCATGTACTTGAGGTTGCGTGGCGAAAGGCCGGTCATCTCCGGGAAGGAGCGGCGGAGGTCGGCGGCCAGGTGATCGATGACCTTCGCACCCCATCCCTCCTGCTGCTGGCGCGTGAGAATTTCACGGCCAAGCTGCCAGTAGAGCAAGACCAATTCGCGGTTGACGGCGGTGGCGGCGCGTAGCTGGGCGGAGCGGATACGTTCCTTGATCTGGCCCAAAAGCTCGGCGTAGCCTATGGGCATCAGGTCGGTCTCTTGCCGCGCCTTCGGCGTGGATGCGATCTTCGGCGTCGTGGACCGCTTCTTGGCCATCGGCTAACCCTCCTCGGATTGATCTATGGCTTCTTTGCTTACCAGAGATCACCGTGCTTGCCAACCCAGCCGCCACAAGTCCGAAGAAAACAGCACCTGTGTCCCTCCCTCGACCCAGCCTGATGGTCGTCGCGGTTGACGATTAGGTTTTGATCGATTAAAATTTGATCGACGACTCCAAAATCGGCGACTTTGTGGAGGTTCGAGATGAAACGTCAAGCGGCCCGGCCAATCGACCCCGAGGTTCAAGATCAATCTGCGCTCGTCGGGGACGCCCTGTCTCATCCCCTCCGAGTCCGAATCCTGGGTTGGTTGAGGCATCAACCGGCCAGGACTCAAAGCGAGGTCGGCAAGGCGCTGGCCATCTCCAATGCGGCGGCCCGATACCACCTGAAGGTCCTGGAGGGGGCGGACCTCGTGGCGCTCGACGGGACCCGGCCCGGCCCCAACGGCATCACCGAGAAGTTGTACGTCGCCAACCCCGAGGTTTGGAAGCGGATCTCGGACCAGCCCGACCAGGCCGAGAAGCTCGACTTCATGCTCGACTACACGTTCGCCTCGATCCACGAGATCCACCGCAAATCCGTGGACATGATCAAGGCCGACTGGACCCCGGCGTTCCTCGCCGGGAGCGTCGGGGCGTTCGCCTCGCCGAGCGAGATCCAGGCCCTCAGGGCTCAATTAGGGTCGCTCCTGGAAGAGTTCTACGAGCGACACAAGGACCCGGAAAGCCCGGATGCCGTCCCGTTGGCGATCACGTTCGCCGTGCTACCCTCGTCGGAGGCCGACGCCCAAAGCTGGGCCGGCGAACGTGTCTTCGAGTGGCAAGGGCGGGGTTGATCGGGCGACAGGCATCGGAGGCCCGTGGGCCAACGGGGGCGGCGAAGGGGTCGATACAAGAAAACGAGACCCGACCCCTTCCCCGAGGATCAGATGGCGGCCCCTCCGGAGACGTAGAGGGTTTCGCCGGTGATCCATCGGGCGTCTTCGGACGCCAAGAAGGCGGCGGGCAGGGCGATGTCGTCCGGGAGTCCCACTCGGCCGAGGGGCGTGGTCGCGATGGTTTGGGCTTCGAAGTCGCCGCCCTTGAATTTCTCATTGCCCTCGGTCCAGACCAACCCCGGGTTGATCGAGTTCACCCGAATCTTGCGAGGCCCCAGCTCCTTTGCCAGGACCTTCGTGATCGAGTCGACCGCACCCTTGGTCCCCGAGTAGATCGACATGGTGGCCGGGGTCAAAGTGGCGGCCACGGAGCTGATGTTGACCACGCTGCCGCCCGCCTCGGGGAAGAACGCGAGGGCGGTCCTGGTGGCGAGGAGCAGGCCCAGCACGTTCGTGTCGAACTGCCGGTGGAACTCCTCGACCTTCAAGTCGTCGATCGGGGTGAAGTCGTAGACCCCGGCGTTGTTGATCAGGATGTCGACCTTGCCGTACGCACCCTTCGCGGCTTCGAACATCGCCACGACCTCGTCCTCCTTCGCGACGCTGGCCCCGACGGCGATGGCCTTGCCGCCCGCCTCGACGATCTCGGCCACGACCCGGTCGGCGCCGTCCCTGGCGGTCGAGTAGTTCACGACCACCGAAGCGCCATCGGCGGCAAGCTGCTTCGCGATCGCCGCCCCGATGCCCTTCGATGCTCCCGTCACCACGGCCACCTTGCCCGTCAGCTTACCCATAATGATCCTCTTCCCTTTTCGCTAGGTTTCGGCAGTCTAGAGTCCATCGGCTCCGTCGGGTATGATATTGACCAGTCACTTTAGAAGTCAAGTTGACCGGTCAGTTTGCTGGTAGGCTGAGCGAGGAGGGACCAGGTTGAGCCGCCCATCGAAGCGTTCGGACATCCTCCGAGAGGGGATTCCCATCCTGCACCGGCACGGCTATTCGGCGGCGTCCGTCGAGAGCATCACGGAAGCGGCCGGCGTCCCCAAGGGGTCGTTCTTCAACCATTTCGGCTCGAAGGAGGCGTTCGCGTCGGAGGCGATCCAGGCTTACTTCTCGGTCTGGGAACAGATCAGTCGGCCGATCCTCGAAAGTGATGTGACTTCGAAGGAGAAGGTCCGCCTCCTGCTCGAAGCCGCGACCGGGGAGATCGGCGTCGCCCGGTCGTATGACGGCTGCATGATCGGCAACATGTCGCTCGAGGTGTCGAATCAGAGCGAGGCGTTGCGGCAACAACTCTCGACGATCCTCGAACGGTTGGCCGAGCCGTTCGAAACGGTGATCAGGCAAGGTCAGGAGGACGGCCACTTCGTGAAGGATGTGCCCCCAGAGAAGTTAGCGCGTTTCGTCGTGAACTTCCTCCAGGGCGTCAACCTCCGCTCCAAGGTCGATCGCAACGACCTCGCGCTTGCGGAGTTCCGGGAGATCGTGTTGGCCCACCTCGCTCGTTGATCCACCCTTGAAGGAAGGAGCCCAGCGATGGGCCATCCCCTCGTTCGACGCCAGGTCTACTCCCTCCTGACAGTCCTGGCCGGGCTCTCGCTGCATCACTACATCACCTTCGTCGCCCCCGATCCGGCCAAGTGGATGTACAACATGACTGCGAGCGGTTTCGCCCCGTTCATGACGGCGATCACGTTCGTCGTCTTCGGCGCCCCGGCCTGGGTGTTGACCTACCTCCTCTTCGGCCTCCTGGGGATACCCAACTCGGGCCGCCCGAGAAGTCGCGACGACGCCCCGCCTGCCGGATAGCTCCGGGGCGAAGTTGATCGGCGAGGGACCGAGACAAGATAACGGTACCTGACCCGAATGGCACTTCCTGAAGACGAAAACCCAATAGATGTCCGGAGTTGCGTCGATCCCTAGTCCGCCTGAAAAGTGGTCCGTCTGGGGAGTGAAATTGACCGGACCTTGATTTGTCGGGGTCGTCGGATCAACGAGTAAAAGAGCGATCGACCCCCCATCCAGCTTGAGTTTTTTGTAACCGTTCACGACCGTAGCCCGGTGTGATGACGGCTTGATGTCAGATGAGCAACGCTGGGGCGCGCTGGCTTTCGAGTTGGGCCTTCACGCAACCGGTCAGAAAACTCAACACATGACGG
>JAABUX010002777.1_pt1 | contig 24222 bp, 25 predicted proteins | sample 5561851 | NCBI WGS metagenome assembly JAABUX01 (sample SAMN10711883, study PRJNA513361) | rock metagenome | isolation source: Antarctica rocks | place: Antarctica: Victoria Land, Richard Nunatak red sandstone | collected 2016-01-03 | reverse complement strand
GTCTCGCCCCGGCGCACGGCGTGGGCCAGCCGGTCGGCCGCCGCCGCCATGTCCATCAGCACGTGCGGGTCGGGCAGCAGTGCCCGCAGGGTCGGCGCCAGGAAGTCGACCGCCGCGTCACCGTCGACGCCGCGCATCGCCAGCATCCGGCCGAGCAGCTCCGGCAAGCCGAGCCGTTGCGCGATGCCGAGGCCGACGCGGTCCTCGCCCGAGGCGCGCCACAGCCAGCGCCGGCCGCCAAGCGAGCGGTCGACGCCGAGCGCGTAGGCTACCCCTGCGCCCACGCTATCCCTGCGCCCATGTCTTGGTCGCGAAGTTGTGCCGCGCCTCGATGATCCGCACCGTGCCCGACTTGCTCCGCATCACCATCGAGTGCGTGGTTGCCCCACTGCCGTAGCGCCGCACCCCGCGCAGCAGCGGCCCGCCGGTGACCCCGGTGGCGGCGAACATGACGTGGCCGCGCGCCATGTCGGATGCCGCGTAAACGCGGTTCGGGTCGTTGACCCCCATGCCACGCGCCCGCTCGCGCTGCTCGTCGCTTTCGTACAGCAGCCGCCCCTGCATCTGGCCGCCGATGCACCGCAACGCGGCCGCCGCCAGCACGCCCTCGGGCGCGCCCCCGGACCCAAGATAGATGTCGATACCGCTGTCCGGCAACGAGGTCGCGATGACGGCGGCGACATCGCCCTGGTCGATCAGCATGATGCGGGCGCCGGCCTGGCGCACGTCGGCGATCAGCTCCTGGTGGCGGTCGCGGTCGAGGATGCACGCGACCAGGTCGCGCACGTCGCACCGCTTGGCCCGCGCGAGGTTGCGCAGGTTGCGCTCCGGCCGGTCGTCGATGTCGATGATGCCGGCCGGCAGCCCGCCGCCGACCGCGATCTTCTGCATGTAGATGTCGGGCGCGTGTAAAAAATTGCCGCTCTCGGCCAACGCCACCACCGCGATCGCGTTGGGGCCGCCCTTGGCGGTGACCGTGGTGCCCTCCAGCGGATCGACCGCGATGTCCATCTTGGGGCCGCCGTGGCCGACCTTCTCGCCGATGTAGAGCATCGGCGCCTCGTCCATCTCGCCCTCGCCGATCACCACCGTGCCGTCGATCGCGACGGCGTCGAACGCGCGGCGCATCCCCTCGACGGCGGCCCCGTCGGCCTCGTTCTTTTGGCCGAGGCCCATCCAGCGGCTGGCGGCCAGTGCTGCCGACTCCGTCACCCGCACCAGTTCCAAGCCCAGGTTGCGCTCGGTCAGGTGGTCGTCGGAATTTGCGCTGAGGTCGGACATGGCGGGCACCTTGTCGTTCAGGCCGGTTCGATGCGGATCATCGCCGGCGGTTGCAGGACTGCATCCAGCGTGGCGATTCGCGCCAGCGCCACCACCATCGCGGCCTCGGAGGTCTCGTGGGTCACGATCACCACCGGCACCGCGCTGTCGGAGCGGCCGCGCTGGATCATGCTGGCCATCGACACGCCGCAATCGCGCAGGATCGCGGTCACGTCGGCGATGACGCCGGGGCGGTCCACCACCGTCAAACGAAGATAGTACTCGCCGAAATGCTGTTCCATGGGGATCGACGGCGCGTTGGACAGTGCGCCCGAGGCGGCTCCCCACACCGGCGCGTGGCGGCCGCGGGCGATGTCGATCAGGTCGGCCACCACCGCCGACGCGGTCGGCCCTGCCCCGGCGCCGCGCCCCTGCAGCATGACGCGGCCGACGAAATCGCCCTGGGCCACGACCGCGTTGTGCACGCCGTCGACCCGCGCCAGTTCGGCGTCCTCGGGCAGCATCACCGGATGGACGCGCGCCGAGACGCCGGCCTCGGTCGACCGCGCGAGCCCCAGCAGCTTGATGCGGTAGCCGAGCGTCGTAGCGAACCCGATGTCCTCGGCGGTGATGGCGCGGATACCCTCGACGTGGATGTCGGCGAACGCGACCGGGCGGCCGAACGCGAGCGCGGTCAGGATCGCCAGCTTGTGCGCGGCGTCGATGCCGTCGACGTCGAAGCTCGGGTCGGCCTCGGCGTAGCCCAGCGCCTGCGCCTCGGCCAGCACGTCGGCGAACGCCCGTCCTTGCGTCTGCATCACGGTCAGGATGTGGTTGCAGGTGCCGTTCAGGATGCCGGCCACGCGGTCGATGCGGTTGCCGGCCAAGCCCTCGCGCAGCGCCTTGATGACCGGGATGCCGCCGGCGACCGCCGCCTCGTAGGCGAGCGCCACGCCAGCCTGCTCGGCGCGGACGGCGAGTGCGGAGCCGTGCAACGCCAGCAGCGCCTTGTTGGCGGTCACCACCGGCTTTCGCGCGTCCAATGCCGCGTCGACCGTGGCTCGCGCCGCCCCGTCGGCGCCGCCGATCACTTCCACCACCACGTCCACGTCCGGGTCGCGGGCCAGCGCCACCGGATCGTCGTGCCATTCGTACGATGTCAGCGACATGCCGCGATCCCGGCCCCGCGCCCGCGCGCTGATGGCTGAGACGGCGACCGGCCGGCCGGCCCGGGCCTCGACTACGCTGGCGTTGCGGTCCAGCAGCGACAGCACGCCCATGCCGACCGTGCCCAGGCCGGCGACGCCCACGCGCAGCGTCGCCGTCAAGCCGCGACCGCCGCTTCCGTGTCGGGGGCGGCGTTGCTGGTGGCCAGGAACGACCGGATGCCGCGCACGGCTTGCCGCAGCCGGTGGGTGTTCTCGACGAAGGCGATCCGCACATGGCCGTCGCCGTGCTCGCCGAAGCCGATGCCGGGGGCGACGGCGACGCCGGCCTGCGCCAGTAGCAGCTTGCTGAACGCGACGCTGCCGAGGTGGGCAAAACGAGAAGGAATCGGCGCCCAGGCGAACATCGAGCCGGCCGGGCTCGGGATGTTCCAGCGGGCGGCGGCGACACAGTCCTGCGGGCCGTTGAGGGCGGCGGTCGCGGCGACCTGGATCGGCGTGAACGCGCCGTAGTCGAGGTACGACTTCATCCGGGTCAGTGCCGTGATGAGCCGCTGGTTGCCGGCGGCGAACCCCATCCGCCAGCCCGGCATGGAGTAGGTTTTCGACATCGACGTGAACTCCACCGCGATGTCGCGCGCGCCCTCGACCTGGAGGATCGACGGCGGCGGCTTGCCGTCGAAATACAGCTCGGCGTAGGCGAGGTCGGACATGATCCAGATGTCGTGCCGCTTCGCGAACGCGACGATCTCGCGGTAGAAATCCAGGGTCGCCACGAACGCGGTCGGGTTGGACGGGAAGTTCACGATCAGCGCGGTCGGCTTTGGCACCGAATGGCGTACGGCGACGTCGAGCGCCCGCAGCATCGCCTCGTCCGGGGTCGCCGGGATCGAGCGCACCGATGCGCCGGCGATGATGAAGCCGAACTGGTGGATCGGGTACGACGGGTTGGGCACCAGGATCGTGTCGCCGGGGCTGGTGATGGCGGCCGCAAGGTTGGCCAAGCCCTCCTTGCTGCCGAGCGTCGCGATCACCTCGGTTTCCGGGTCTAGCGTGACGCCGAACCGGCGGTCGTAATAACCGGCGAGCGCGCGGCGTAAGCCGGAAATGCCGCGGCTGGTGCTGTAGCGGTGGGTGCGCGGATCGGCGACCGCCTCGACCAGCTTGGCCACGATATGCGGCGGCGTCGGGCTGTCGGGGTTGCCCATGCCGAGGTCGATGACGTCCTCGCCCTCGGCCCGCGCGGCGGCCTTGGCCTTGTTGACCTCGGCGAACACGTACGGCGGCAGGCGGCGGATGCGGTGGAACTCTTCGGGCATGCTACTCAGCTAATTGTTTCGGTTCGGGTTTCAACTGGTTCGTTACGGCAGCACGCGCGCGGCGGCGCCGTTGCCGGCCGCCTCGGCGTCGAGCCGGATCGCGGTGGCCGGCACCCCCGCCGCCTCGAGCTGGGCGGCGATCGCCCGCGCCCGGGCGAAGCCGAGCGGCACGGCGGCGGCCTGCGCGGCGGTGTCGGGGCTGGCCGCCTCGCCGTAGCCGGTGACGCCGATGCTGCCGGCGCCGCGCTGTTTTGCAAGCGCCCGCAACGGCCCGATCGCGGCGGGCGGCAGGGTCGCCGATCCGGGGGCGAAAGCGATCGGGGTGGCGCCCGCAGGTGCGCTCGGCGGCGGCAGCGGCGCAGGCGGGGTCGGTGGCGGCGGCGTGGGCGCGGTCACGCGCGGCACGTTGGCTCCGGCTATCCTCGGCGGCGCGGGCGGGGTCCCGGGCATGTCCGGCAGCGCGCTGGGGTCGGCCGCAGGTGTGGCGGGCGGCAACGGGGCGCTTGCGACCGGCTTCACGGGTGCCGCTTTCGGCGGCGCCGGAGTGGCGGCCGGAGTGGCGGCCGGAGCGGCGATCGGTGCAGGTGGCGCGCCGCTCGGCGACGGGCCGAACGGAGCCGCCGGCGGCGGGACGGCGGGCGCTGCCGGTGGCGCGCTGGCGGCCGCCAACGACGCGCTCGGCGTGTCCGCGTCGGCCTTGAGCGGCGGCGGCGCGCCCCGGCTGACCGGTGGCCCGCTGGCCGGCGGCGGCAATGGCGACACTGAAGCCTCGTACTGCGCGTTGGCGCGGTCGGCAACCAGGCCGCTCGCCACCTGCTTGCGCAACGCCGCGTCGGTGTCGGTCGGCTTGTCCGGGGTGTCCGCGAGATTCGGGTATGGCGCGTCGGCGTTCGGCGGCGGCGGCCGCGCGTCGGCAATCGGGCCGCCCACCAGCCCGTGATACAGGTTGACCGGGTTGAGGTCGCTCAGCGTCTGGCAACCGCCCAGCGCCAGCAGCACGACCGATGCCACACCCGCGCGAACCCGCCCGCCTTGCCGCCGGCGGACCACCCGCCCTACATCCTCGCTCAACCGCGTCACCATCCGCTGAAACCACACCCGCAATGCTGGGACGGTGTAGCAGCCGGAGATCGCGGACGGAAAGGAGCGGCCATGGCACAATCCACCCCGCGGACCGAGATCGAACCGCCGCCCGAACCGCCGCCCGAGCCACGGTTGCCCGACCCGGCCGAGGTCGGCCGCGCGATGGCCGGCATCGCCGAGCGCTCGCAGCGGATCGTCGGCGACTGGCTACGCCGGCAATCGGACGGCAAAGCCCCCGAGGCGCAGAACCCCGACCCGTTCGGCGTCGCCTCGGCGTTCCTGGAGATGACCGCCAAGCTGATGACCAGCCCCGCCAAGCTGGTGCAGGCGCAAATCGGCCTCTGGAGCGACTACATGACGCTCTGGCAGAGCACCGCGCAGAGGATGCTGGGCGTCGCCACGCCGCCGGTGATCGACAGCGACCCGAAGGACAAGCGGTTCCGCGACGACAGCTGGCGCGACAACGAGGTGTTCGACTTCATCAAGCAGTCGTACTTGCTATCCGCACGCTTTGTGCAGGACGTGGTCGGCAAGGTGGAAGGCCTCGATCCCAAGACGGCGCGAAAGGTCGACTTCTTTTCGCGCCAGTTCGTCGACGCGATGAGCCCGAGTAACTTCGTGCTGACCAACCCCGAGGTGCTGCGCCGCACCGCCGAGACCGGCGGCGAGAACCTGCTGCGGGGCCTGAACAACATGCTGGCCGACCTCGAGCGGGGGCGTGGCCAGCTCAGCATCAAGATGACCGACACCGACGCGTTCGAAATCGGTCGCAACATCGCCGTAAGCCCCGGCGCCGTGGTCTACCAGAACGAGTTGATGCAACTGATCCAGTACGCGCCCAGCACGCCGCAGGTGCTGCGACGGCCGCTGCTGATCGTGCCGCCCTGGATCAACAAGTTCTACATCCTCGACCTGCGCCCGAAGAACAGTTTCGTCCGCTGGGCGGTGGCGCAGGGGCACACCGTGTTCGTCGTGAGCTGGGTCAACCCGGATGAGCACCTCGCCGCCAAGGACTTTGGCGACTACCTGCGCGACGGCGTGCTGGACGCGCTGCTGGCGATCGAGCGGGCGACCGGCGAGCGCCAATCGGACGTGATCGGCTACTGCCTCGGCGGCACGCTGTTGGCGACCGCGCTGGCCTGGATCGCGGCGGCGGAGCAGCCGGAGTGGCAGGACCGGGTCACCACGGCCACGTTCTTCACGACGCTGCTGGACTTCGCGGAATCCGGCGAACTCGGCGTGTTCATCGACGAGGACCAGATCCGCGACATCGAGACCCGGATGGAGCAGCGCGGCTACCTGGAGGGTGCCGAGATGTCACGCACGTTCAACATGCTGCGGGCCAACGACCTGATCTGGTCGTTCGTGGTCAACAACTACCTGCTGGGCAACGACCCGTTCCCGTTCGACCTGCTGTACTGGAACGGCGACAGCACCCGCATGCCGGCGGCGATGCACAGCTTCTACCTCCGCAACATGTACCAGGCGAACCGGCTGGTGCAGCCGAACGCCATCGTCATCGACGGGGTCGGCATCGACCTGCGCCGGATCGAGACGCCAACCTACTTCCTGTCCACGCGCGAGGACCACATCGCGCCGTGGCGCTCGACCTATCGCGGCATGGAGCGGTTCGGCTCGCGCGCGCGGTTCGTGCTGGCGGCGGCGGGGCATATCGCCGGTGTCGTCAACCCGCCGGAGGGCGGCAAATACAGCCACTGGATCAACGCCGAACATCCGGAGGACCCGGAGGCTTGGTTCGCCGGTGCCACCGAGATGGCGGGCTCGTGGTGGCCGGACTGGGGGCGCTGGGTCGGCAGTTTCGGGCGAGACATGGTTGCCGCGCGCACGCCGGGAACGGCGGAGATGCCGGCGATCGAGCCGGCGCCGGGAAGCTACGTGCGGGTGAGTAGCGCGACGACTTAGCGGCTCAAAATGTCCCCGACTTGTCCGTCGCGGCGCTTTCGGGCTGCCCCGGACGGGCGGATACTGCGACCTCTGCAACAAGCTAGAGGTCCAAAATGCCCGACACCGCCCTGCTGGTCATCGACGTCCAGGAATCCTTCCGCCACACGCCGGATTGGAGCGACATCGATGTGGCGCATTTCACCGAACGACTGCAGGCTCTGATCGACGGCGCCGTGGCGCGGGGACTGCCTGTCATTCAGGTGTTTCACGTCGAGCCGGATGGTGCTTTCTCGGTCGCGTCCGGTCATGTCCGCACCCTTGAACCCATCGCGATCCGCCCGGACGCGATCTTCCACAAAAGCCGGCATTCGGCACTCGTTGGCACCGGCCTCGACATCTGGTTGACCGAGCATGGCATCGGTCGGCTGATCGTCTCCGGCATCCGCACCGAGCAGTGCTGCGAGACCACGACGCGGCACGCCTCGGATCGCGGCTGGGCCGTCGACTACGTGACCGAGGCGACGCTGACCTTCGCCATGACCCATGCCGATGGCCGGCAGTATAGCGCGGCCGAGATCAAGGCGCGGACCGAGTTGGTGCTGGCCGACCGCTTTGCCCGTATCGCGACGATAGACGAGGCGCTGGCTCCCCCGGCACTGGCCGCCGCCGCGTGACGGAGTCGCGGCGGCGCATCCCCGTTCTGGTGGTGCTGCCGCCGCGCGCCCTGCTGCTCGATCTCGCCGGACCACTGGAAGTGCTGCGGCTGGTCGACGTGGCGCAACACCGCGTGACGTTCGACGTGACCTACGCGGCACCGGAGAGGATCACGCATTCCTCGGTCGGGCTCGAACTGGGCGGCGCGGGGCCACTGCCGGACACGATCGAGGACGGGGCCGTGGTGTTCGTGCCCGGATCGTCCAGCGGCACGTTGCGAGCGCCCCAGGAGAGCGACGCCCGGGCGGAGGCGGCGATCGTCGCGTGGCTGCGCGGCGCGGTCCGGCCCGGGCACACGCTGGTGACGGTGTGCGAGGGTGCGTTGCTGGCGGCCCGCGCCGGGCTGCTCGACGGCTACGACTGCACCACCCACCACGCCAGTTGCGCCAAGCTGGCCGAGGCGGCGCCCCGTGCGCGGGTGCTGGAAAACCGGCTGTTCGTCGCGGACCGCGACCGGTTCAGCAGCGCCGGTGTCACGGCCGGGGTGGACCTGATGCTGCACCTGGTCTCGCTATGGGTCGGGCCGGCCGCAGCCCTTGCCGCCGCCAGCACGCTGGTCGTCTACCTGCGCCGCGGCGCCGACGATCCGCAGCTCTCGCCGTGGCTGGAAGGGCGCAGCCACCTGCATCCGGTCGTCCACCGCGCCCAAAATGCAATCGCCGCCGACCCGGCGCGGGACTGGTCGCTGACCGAGCTGGGCCGGGTGTCCGGTGCGAGTTCGCGCAACCTGTCGCGGCTGTTCATGTCCCAGGCCGGCATGACGATCACCGACGCCGTCAACCGAGGGCGGATCGCCCTGGCCCGCGACCTGATCGGACAAACCAGCCTCGGCATGGAGCGGGTGGCCGAACGAGCGGGGTTCAGCTCCGCTCGCCATATGCGGCGGGTCTGGCGGCAATTCCACCCGGTCGCGCCATCGCACATGCGCGACACATCGGTTCACACCGGGCGGGTCACCTAACCAGGCGATGACGGCTTCGAGCTACCCGCAACCCATGCCGGAGCCGCCGTTGATGCACCCGAAGTTTAGAAAGCCCTCGACCGCCTGGGCGGCGGTGTTGGCGTTCACCAGCGTCGGCAGGTTCGACAGCACGCGCGTCGTGCCATCCGGCCCGAGCGTGAACACGTTTGGCGGCAACGCGGCGGCGACCGCGACCGGGTCGTTGGCGCGATAGGCCTCGGAGGCGGCAACCAAGCCATTGACCACCTGCTGCGACGTGGCGAACGGCGCGATCCCGAGTGCGGTCCGCATCTCGCCCCGGCCGAGCATCATCATGACCTTGTCCTGGCCCGGCACCGCGAACCAGTGGAAGTTCGTGTAGAAATCACCGGCTAGGTAGTCGACCGCCGCCAACGCCAGGGCCGAGTTGGCGGGCTGCCCGACGGTCGTCGAGCGGTGCCCGAGCGAGTAGGCGGCATAGCCGACAGCACCTTCCGGCGAGAGCACCGGCACGCCTGCGACCTGCGGCATGATCGCCCGGTCGACCTCGGACGTGGTGACACCGTGGCCGCAACCGGCAAGACCCAGGACCAGCGCCAATCCGGCGTAGCGGCTTCGCATCATGTCCACTCTCGTGTTCGCTAGGAGCAGCCCGGGCCGCCACCGCCATTGATGCACCCCCGGTTGGTAAAGTTCGACGCATCCTGCGCAGCCGCGTTGGCGCTCACCAGAGGCGGCAGATTCGAAAGCACGCGCGTCGTCCCGTCCGGTCCGAGCGTGAACACACTCTGCGGCAACGCCGCCGCGACCCCTGCCGGGTCATTGGCGCTGTAGGAGTCGGACGCCGCGACCAAACCGTTCACCACCTGCTGCGACGTCGCGTTCGGGGCAATCGCCAACGCCTGGCGGAGTTCGCCCCGCCCTTGCAACATTCGGATCTTGTCCTGCGCCGGGATCGCGGTGAACCGGAAGTTGGTGTAGAAATCGCCAGCCAGATAATCCACCGCCGCAAGGGCCAGGGCGGCGTTGGCCGGCTGCCCGTCCGTGGTAGAGCGGTGTCCCAGCGAGTAGGCGGCATACCCGATCGCCCCCTCCGGCGAGAGTATGGGAGTTCCGAAGGCGGTTCCCGGCATGATTGCGTGGTCGACCGTCGCTGTGGTCACGCCGTTGGCGCACCCCGCAACCGCAACCAGAACTCCAAGCGCGGCGAAACGGGATCGAGTCATGTGCGGCCCCCAAATTGGTATTTCGGAGATGATGCGGCGTTCGGCGGCAATCAGGCGAAGGTCACGCGCTCGTGCGGGAGATGACCAAAAGGCCAGCTTTGAAGCGAGCGGCCAGCGTCGCGTAGTGCGGCGCGTTGCGGGCGAACAGCGCCTGCTCGGCCGCGTCCATCACCCGCAGCAACCGCGCCGGCGATCCGGCCCAGAGCTCGTGCGGGCCGATGCGCTTGTTCGGCGTGAGCAACCCGCCCGCCGCCAGCATCCCACCCCGCCCGATCACCGCCCCGTCCAGCACGATGGCACCCATGCCGACGAACGCCCAATCCTCCAGCGTGCAGGCGTGGATGATCGCGCCGTGGCCGATCGTGACGTCGTCGCCGATGTGGGTCGGGCCGTTGTCGGCGGTGATATGGACGATGCTGCCGTCCTGCACGTTGGAGCGCGCGCCGATGCGGATCGGCTGGTCGTCGCCGCGCACGACGGTCGAGAACCAGATGCTCGACCCGGCCCCGATGTGCACGTCGCCGATGACGCTGGCGCTCGGCGCCACCCAGGCAGACGGGTCGATGGCCGGCGCCACGCCGTCGAGCGACAGAATCAGCGATTTAAGCCCAGCATGAGGGTCACGTTCTGGACTGCGGCCAGTGACGCGCCCTTGCCAAGATTGTCGAGCCGCGCCACCAGCACCGCGTGGCGCTGGTCGGCGTTGCCGGCCACGAATAGTTCTAGTCGATCGGTGCCGTTCAACGCCTCGGGTGTCAGGCGGCCATCGCCGGGCGGTGACGACACACTCACGCGCGGGGTCGCGGCATAGTGTGCGGCGAGTGCGTCGTGCAAGTCTCGCGTAGTCACGCGGCCAGGCAGCGTGTCGAGGTGGATCGGAACGCTGACCAGCATTCCCTGCGCGAAATGGCCGACCGAGGGGACGAAAATCGGTGTCTTCGACAACCCGCCGTAGCGTTGCAACTCGGCGACATGCTTGTGGGTCAGGCCGAGCGCGTACAGCTCGAACGGCGGCCCGCCGGCCTGCTCGTGCGCGGCCACCATCGCCTTGCCGCCGCCAGTGTAGCCGCTGACCGCGTTGACGCTGATTGGGTGGTCGGCGGGCAGCAACCCGGCGTCGATCAACGGGCGAATTAGCGCGACGGCACCGGTCGGGTAGCAGCCGGGGTTGCTCACGCGAATGGCCCCGGCGATCGCCGACGGCTGGCCGGGTTGGAGCTCCGGGAAGCCGTACACCCAGCCCTCGGCGACGCGGTGGGCGCTGGAGGCGTCGATGACCCGGACCGTCGCCGGCGCCATCGCCACCGCCTGGCGCGCGGCGTCGTCGGGCAGGCAAAGCACCACGAGATCGGCGGCCCACATCGCCTCGCACCGCGCTTGTTCGTCTCGCCGAAGATCGCGTGGCAGACTGACCAGCTCCACGTCCGGCATCGCTTGCAGCTCGGACGCGATGTGAAGGCCGGTGGTGCCGGCCTCCCCGTCGACGAAGATCCGGGCCGGGCGGCCCAGCCTCATGCTAGCGCTTGCTGAACTGGAAGCTGCGGCGGGCCTTGGCGCGACCATACTTCTTGCGCTCGACGACGCGGCTGTCGCGGGTCAGGAAGCCGGCGATCTTGAGAATGCCCCGCAGGTCAGGCTCGTAATACGTCAGCGCGCGGCTGATCCCGTGCCGCAGCGCGCCGGCCTGGCCCGACAGGCCGCCGCCGTTGACGGTGCAGTAGACGTCGAACTGGTTGTAGCGATCGGCCACCAGGAACGGCTGGGTGATCAGCATCCGCAGCACGGGACGGGCGAAATATTGGCCGACCCGCTTGCCGTTGACGTTGATCTCGCCCTTGCCCGGCTTGATCCAGACGCGCGCGATGGCGTTCTTGCGGCGGCCGGTGGCGTAGCTGCGGCCCTGCGCGTCGCGCTTGGGCTCGCGCACCGGGCGGTCCGGCACGGCGGTGGCGACGGCCAGGCTGCGCAGGTCGGCCAGCGTGCGGGTCTGCTCGCCGACCGGCGTGACCTCGGTGTCGATCGTCTCGCTCATGCGGCTTAAACCTTGTTCTTGCGGTTCATGACGGCGACGTCGAGCGGCTTGGGTTGCTGGCCGACGTGCGGATGGACGGTGCCCGGATAGACGTGCAGGTGCTTCATCTGTTTGCGCTGCAACGGGCCGCGGGTGATCATGCGTTCGACCGCCTTCTCCAGCACCCGCTCCGGGAACTTGCTCTCGAGCCGCGAGCGGATGCTGCGGCCCTTGATCCCGCCCGGAAAGCCAGTGTGGTAGTACAGGATCGACTGGTCGGCCTTGTTGCCGGTGACCTTTACCCGCTCGGCGTTGATCACCACGACGTTGTCGCCGCAGTCGACGTGCGGGGTGAACTGCGGTTTGTGCTTGCCGCGCAGGCGGCCAGCGATCACCGCCGCGAGCCGGCCGAGCACCAGGCCGTCGGCGTCGATCAGCACCCAGTCCTTGCTGACATCAGCAGGTTTCAGCGACGGCGTCATCTTCAGCATGGTTTCGGCACCTATCCGGACGGAGCGGCGCGTATGGCCTACAACCCGCTGCTAAGTCAACGGCTTTCGCCTGTGGTATTCAGATACCTTCATCCAAGGCTGCGAGATAGTCGTCGAGCGTCGCCTCGAGCCGCATCGCCAGCAGCGTCTCGAACGCGGCAAGGTCGCCGGTCAGCGAGGCCCGCTCCAGCGCGTCGAGGTAGGCCGCGCGGTCCTCGGGCCGGATCGCCACCGGGGGATAACCGCCGCGCAGCAGCAGCATGTTCATCAGCAGCCGCGCGGTCCGGCCGTTGCCGTCGCCGAACGGATGGATCGCGACCAGCCGGTAGTGCGCCGCAAAAGCAAGCTCGGCAGTGGGCTCGGCGGCGACGAGGGCGCGCCCGAACGCCGCCATCAGCTCCGGCACTTTCAGCGGGTTCGGAAACACCGCAGCCGACCCTGCGATGCGTCGTCGATGGGGGCTGTAGCGGCCCGCGATGGCCGGCTCGCTCCGCGCCACGATACGGCGATGGAGTTCGCGGATCGTCGCCTCGTCGATTGGTACCGTGCCGGACGCGACGTCGCGCATCCACACCACAGCGTCGTGGTGGTCGACCGCTTCGAGATAGTCGCGCAGGCGTCGGCCGCCAACGGTGATGCCGTGGTCGATCACCTCCGCCGTCTCGCGCAGCGTCAGCGTGTTCCCCTCGATCGCGTTCGAGGTGTAGGTGAGTTCAACGTCGTACGCGTGCTGCAACTGCCGCAACGCCCCTTGCGACAGCGGCCGTAGCGCGTCGAGCCGGGCTTTTTTCTCGACGATGCTCATGGGGGGTGGGTGGCGAGGTCCGCGTGGCTCACGCCGGCCAGGAACGGATGGGGCGAACGACGGGGCTCGAACCCGCGACATCCAAGACCACAACCTGGCGCTCTACCAGCTGAGCTACGTCCGCCATCCGAAGCCGCGCGTCTACGCCGTGGCGGTGTGGCGCGTCAATCCGGACGCCTCGCCGAAGTGGCGCCCCAGCCGCGCCAGCGCCTCGGCGATTACCTCCGGCCGCTTGCAAAACGCGAACCGGGCGTAGTGGCCGGGCGGCGGCGCCCCGCCCGCGTCGTAGAACGCGCTGAGCGGGATCGCGGCGACGCCGGCCTCGGTCGTGAGGTGCCGGCAGAACGCCAAGTCGCCGCCGCGAAACCCAAGCGGCGCGAAGTCTGCGGTGACGAAGTAGCTGCCCATCGCCGACAGCACGCCGAACCCGAGTGCAGCGAGCCCGGCCGAAAGCTCGTCCCGCCGCGCCGCCAGCCCGGTCGCGAGTGTCGCGAAGTATGCGTCGTCCTTGGCCAGGCCGACCGCCACCGCGCGCTGCAGGTTGGGTGCGGTGGTGAACGTGAGGTTCTGGTGCGCCTTGGCGACCACGGCCGCGAGCGGGGCGGCGGCGGTCACGTAGCCGACCTTCCAGCCGGTGAGCGAGAACGTCTTGCCCGCCGAGCCGATCCGCAGGCAGCGGTCGCGCATCCCCGGCAGCGTCATCAGCGGGATGTGCCGCCAGCCGTCGAACGTCAGGTGCTCGTAGACCTCGTCGCAGATCGCGTAGGCGTCGTAGCGCTGCAGCAGGTCGGCGACGAACACCAGCTCGGCGGCGGTAAACACCTTGCCGGTCGGGTTCATCGGCGTGTTGAGCAGGATCGCCTTGGTGCGCGGCCCGAACGCGGCGGCCAGTTCTCCGCGCGGCAGCTCCCATTTCGGCGGCACCAGGCGAACCAGGCGCGGCACGGCGCCCAGCATCCGCACGATCGGCAGGTAGGTGTCGAACAGCGGCTCGATCAGCACCACCTCGTCGCCGGGGTCGAGCAACGCGATCAGGCTCGCGGTGATCGCCTCGGTGGCGCCCGACGTCACGACCACCTCCCGCGCCGGATCGACGTCCAGGCCATAAAAGCGGGAGTTGGCGTGGGCCACGGCGGCGCGCAGTTCGGGCAGGCCGGTCAGCGGCGGATACTGGTTGCGCCCGTCGAGCAGGGCGTCAGCTGCCGCCCGCACTACGTCGGCCGGGCCGTCGGTGTCGGGAAAGCCCTGGCCGAGGTTGATGGCGCCGTGCTCGCTCGCCAACGCGGACATCACGGTGAAGATCGTCGTCCCGGTGCCCGACAGCAGCGTGTTCAGCGACTTCATGCCCGTCGAACCCCTCGATCGCCAGACGTCGAGTATGGGAGGTGCGGCGGGTGCCGGCAATCCGCTGCACAATTTCCAGGCACCTGACGGACCCCATGGATTGGCGACCGCCGCCGCCCATGCGACGGTGGCGTGCTGCGCCGGTAGGGAAACCGAGATATGAAAAAGATCGAGGCGATCATCAAGCCGTTCAAGCTCGACGAGGTGAAGGAGGCGTTGCACGAGGTCGGCCTGCAAGGCATCACCGTGCTGGAAGCCAAGGGATTCGGCCGCCAGAAAGGCCACACCGAGCTGTATCGCGGCGCCGAATACGTCGTCGACTTCCTGCCCAAGGTCAAAATCGAGGTGGTGTGCGACGACGACGTGGTCGAGCGCGCGGTCGAGGCGATCGTCCAGGCCGCCCGCACCGGGCGCATTGGCGACGGCAAGATCTTCGTCACCTCCGTCGAGGAGGTCGTCCGCATCCGCACCGGCGAGCGCGGCGGCGACGCGATTTAGCCGCCGCTAGCTGAAGTGGCGCGGCATTTGCTGAACAATCCAGACCACCGCTAAAAAAGCCTAGACCAACCGTAACGAGGAAGAGAGACCATGGCAGACGAGGCCGGCAGCGTTGCTAGCGTGATGGAGATGATGAAGGAGAACTCCGTCGAGTACGTGGACCTCCGCTTCACCGACCCGCGCGGCAAGTGGCAGCACACCGCGCAGCACGTCTCGACGATCGACGAGGACGCGTTTCGCGACGGCATCATGTTCGACGGCTCGTCGATCGCCGGCTGGAAGGCGATCAACGAGAGCGACATGATCCTGATGCCGGACGCGGCGACCGCGGTGATGGACCCGTTCGCGGCCAAGCCCAGCATGATCATCTTCTGCGACATCGTCGAGCCCTCGACCGGCCAGGGCTACGCCCGCGACCCGCGCGGCACCGCCAAGCGCGCCGAGGCCTACGTCCGCGCGACCGGCATCGGCGACACGGTGATGGTCGGCGCCGAGGCCGAGTTCTTCATCTTCGACAGCGTCCGGTTCGGCACCGGCGGCAACTTCAGCATGTACCAGATCGACAGCGTCGAGGGGCCGGGGTCGAACGTCAAGGAGTTCGCCGACGGCAACATGGGCCACCGGCCCGGGGTCAAGGGCGGCTACTTCCCGGTGCCGCCGGTCGACAGCGAAAGCGACCTGCGCGCCGAAATGCTGTCGACGATGGGCGAGATGGGCCTGCCGATCGAGAAGCACCATCACGAGGTCGCGCAGTCGCAGCACGAGCTAGGCACCAAGTTCACGACGTTGACCAAGATGGCCGACCAGATGCAGATCTATAAGTATTGCGTCCACAACGTCGCCCACAGCTACGGCAAGACCGCGACGTTCATGCCCAAGCCGATCTACGGCGACAACGGCACCGGCATGCACACCCACCAGTCGATCTGGAAGGACGGCAAGCCGCTGTTCGCCGGCAACGGCTACGCCGACTTGTCCGAGATGTGCCTGCACTACATCGGCGGCATCATCAAGCACGCCAAGGCGATCAACGCGTTCAGCAACCCGAGCACCAACAGCTACAAGCGGCTGATCCCCGGCTTCGAGGCGCCGGTGCTGCTGGCCTACTCGGCGCGCAACCGCTCGGCGTCGTGCCGCATCCCGTACACCACCAGCCCGAAGGCCAAGCGGGTCGAGGTGCGGTTCCCCGACCCGAGCTGCAACCCGTACCTGTCGTTCTCGGCGATCATGATGGCCGGCCTGGACGGCATCAAAAACAAGATCCACCCTGGCGATCCGATGGACAAGGACCTCTACGACCTGCCGCCGGAGGAGCTGAAAGGCATCCCAACCGTCTGCGGCAGCCTGCGCGAGGCGCTGGGGGCGCTGGCGGCCGACCACGAGTTCCTGCTGGCGGGCGACGTGTTCAGCCGCGAGCAGATCGAGAGCTACATCGAGCTGAAGTGGACCGAGGTCTATCGCTTCGAACACACGCCGCACCCGGTCGAATTCGAAATGTATTACTCGGTCTGACGGGCACCGACGCGAGGTCAGCGGCGCGGACCCTGCCCGCGCCGCACTCTCAACTCAGCGGATACTCGACCTTTGCCGTGTAGGCCGATGCCTCCTTGTTCAGGATCGAGCTGAACAGCGTGAAATGCGCCATCGGCACCGGTCCGGCCCGCAGCAGGTTGCGCGCCTGCACGTACGCCGCGAGCCGCGCGGGGTCGGCGTTGTCGAGCCGGGCCAGCGTCACATGCGGCGTGAAACGCTTGCGCTCCGGCGGCAGCCCGGCGCGTTGCAACGCCGTCTCGATCTTGCCCCGCAGATGCTCAAGGGCCGGCGCCCGTTGCACGCCGGCCCACAACGCGACCTCCCGCCCAGCGCGGGCGAACGTGCCGACGCCGGCCACCGTCAGCTCGAACGGCCGACCCCGCAACGCCGCCAGCGCGTGGTCGACCTCTTCGGCGACGTAGCCCGGCACCTCGCCGATGAACCGCAGCGTCACATGGTAGTTGCGCGGCGGCACCCATTTGGCCCCCGGCACGCCGCCCACCGCCGTGGCGAGCGGCGCGCGCAGGTCGTCCGGCAGGTCCAGACCCACGAACAGCCGCATCACGGCCTGGCCAGCACCCGGATCACCGCCGGCAGAATGCGCGCGACCTCGCGTCGCACGCCTTCCGGATTGGGGTGGATGCCGTCCGCCTGGTTGAGGCTGGCGTCGCCGGCGATGCCCTCGAGGAAGAACGGGTCGAACACGATGCCCGGCCGTTGCGCCAGCCGCTCGAACACGGCGCGGAACCGGCGGCTGTAGTCGGGCCCGAGATTGGGGGGCGGGTACATGCCGGACAGCAGCACCGGAATTTTCTTGGCCGCGAACGCGTCGAGGATGGCCGTGAGGTTGGCCTCCATCTCGGCCGGGTCAAGCGCCCGCAACCCGTCGTTGGCGCCGAGCTCGACCAGCGCCGCGTCGGCGCCGTCGGCCAGCGCCCAGTCGAGCCGCGCCCGCCCGCCCGCGGTCGTGTCCCCCGACACCGCCGCGTCGATCAGCCTTGCCGGATGGCCGGCGGCGGCCAGCGCGTCCGTCAGCCGGGCCTGGAAACCCTCGGCCTGCGGCAGGCCGTAGCCGGCGGCCAGCGAGTCGCCCAGGATCAGCAACCGCGGTGGTACGGCGGCGGACGACGATGCCGTCATCGCGAGCCACACCAGTGCGGCTTTGCCGACCCGCCGCAGTGCACCATATCGCCTGTCCATGGACGGCATCGAACCCACCTCAATCGACCGCCTCGGCACGATCGCCGATCAACCGAACTCATTGGTGCGGGTGCGTGGCCTGACGTTCAGCGTGCCTTCCGGCTCGGGAGGGGTCAACCAGCCCACAGACATCCTGCGCGGCGTCGACCTCGACCTTCCCGCCGGGTCGGCCACGGGGCTGGTCGGGCCGTCCGGCTCGGGCAAGACGTCGCTGCTGATGCTGCTGGCCGGGCTAGAGCAACCGACCTCGGGCAGCATCCGCGTTGCTGGGCAGGAGCTCGCCGGCATGGACGAGGACGCGCTGGCGCGGTTGCGCCGCACCACCATCGGCATCGTGTTCCAGGCGTTCCACCTCATTCCGACCATGACAGCGCTGGAGAACGTGGCGATCCCGCTCGAGTTGGCGGGTGTCGCCGACGCGATGGGCCGTGCGGAGGCCGGGTTGCGCTCGGTCGGGCTCGGCCACCGGTTGCGCCACCTGCCCGGCACGCTGTCGGGCGGCGAGCAGCAGCGGGTCGCCTTGGCCCGCGCGTTCTCGCCACGCCCAAAGCTGCTGCTGGCCGACGAGCCGACCGGCAACCTCGACCGCGCGACCGGCTCGGCGGTGATGGATCTGCTGTGGACGCTGCGGGCCGAGTTCGGCACGACGCTGCTGCTGATCACCCACGACCCCGCGCTGGCCGCGCGCTGCGAACGGGTGGTGACGATGCAGGACGGGGTGCTGTCATGAGCCTAGCGCTCCGGCTGGCGTTGCGGGAGCTGCGTGGCGGCACCCGAGGCCTGCGGGTCGTGCTGATGTGCCTCGTGCTGGGCGTCGCCGCGATCGCCTCGGTCGGCGTGCTGCGCGAGGGTCTTGCGCGTGGCCTGGCGCAGGATGGACGGCGCATCCTGGGCGGCGACCTCGCGGTCGAGGGCGGCTCGCAACCGCTGCCGGACACTCTTCGCGACTGGTTCCGCAAGCGCGGTGACGCGATCAGCGACACGGTGACGCTGCGCTCGATGATGCTGGCGGGGCGCGAGCGGCTGCTGGTCGAGCTCAAGGCGGTCGATGCCGCATGGCCGCTGGTGGGTGCCGCGACGCTGGCCGACGGCACGCCGCTCCGGCCGGCGCTGGCGAACGGTGCGGTGGTCGAGCCGCTGGTGCTCGAGCGGCTGCACGCGGCGCTGGGCTCGACGTTGCGGCTCGGCACGGCCGACATCGCGGCAGTGGCGGTGCTCGGCACCGAGCCGGACCGGGTGGCCGACCCGTCGATCTTCGGGCCGCGCGTGCTGATCGGCCTCGACCGGCTGGACGCGACCGGGCTGATCCAGCCGGGCAGCATCGTCGAACACCATATGCGCGCGACACTGGCGCCGGGGCAGGACGCGATCGGCACGATCGACGCGCTGAAGGCGGCGTTCCCCAACACCGGCTGGCGGTTGCGCGACGCGGCGCACGCGGCCCCGGGTGTACAGCAGTTCATCGACCGCACGGCGCTGTTCCTGACCCTGGTCGGCCTCGCCTCGCTGCTGGTCGGCGGCGTCGGCGTCGCCAACGGCGTGCGCGCCTGGATCGAGGCGCGCCGCCGCACGCTGGCGACGCTGCGTTGCCTCGGGGCGGCACCCGCGCTGGTAATCGAGACGTGCGCGATCCAGCTCGGCATCCTGGCAATCGGCGGGATCGTGGTCGGCCTGATGCTGGGCGTGGCGTTGCCGTGGCTGGCGGTCGTGCTGGCGGGCGACCTGCTGCCGGTGCGGCCGGTCATCGCGCCGTTCCCCCGTCCGCTCGCCCTGGCGGCGCTGTTTGGTGCGCTGACCGCTGCCGCGTTCGCCGCCGCACCGCTGGCCACCGTCGGCCGGGTGCCCGGTGCCGCGTTGTTCCGCGCAGTATTCGACACCCTGCCCGCCTCGCGGACGGCTCGGCTGGTAACGGCCGGGCTTGGCATGGCGCTGGTCGGGCTGACCATTGCGACCGCGCAGGACCGGATGTTCGCGGCCGGGTTCTGTGCTGCGGCGTTGCTGACGCTGGGCCTGTTCCGGCTCGGGGCGGCGCTCCTGGTCCGCGTCGCCGCCCGGCTGCCGTCACCCCGAAAAGTGTGGGCGCGTCTGGCGTTGTCGGCGCTGTATCGGCCCGGCACCAGCGCGCCGCTGATGCTGGTGTCGGTCGGCATGGGGCTTTCGGTCCTTTCGGCGGTGGCCTTGATCGAGGGCAACATGCAGCGCCAGGTCGCCGAGCAGCTGCCGCGCGACGCGCCGAGCTTCTTCTTCGTCGACATCCAGCCGGGCCAGCTCGACCGGTTCAAGGGTATCGTCGGGGCGCAACCCGGCACCAGCGACGTGAAGACGGTGCCGAGCCTGCGGGGGCGGCTGGTCTCGGTCGCAGGCGTTGCCGCCGACCAGGTGAAGGCAACACCAGACACCCGCTGGGCGCTGCAGGGCGACCGGGGTCTGACCATCGCCGGCGCGGAACCCGAGGGCACGCGGCTGACCGCCGGAAGCTGGTGGCCGGCCGACTATGCCGGGCCGCCGCTGGTGTCGTTCGACCACAACCTCGCGGCGGGCTGGGGGGTCAAGGTCGGCGACGTAATGCGGGTCAACGTACTTGGTCGGGACATCGATCTGAAAGTCGCGAACCTGCGCGACATCGCCTGGCGCACGATGGGGCTGAACTTCACCATGGTTGTCAGCCCCGGCCTGCTGTCGGCGGCCCCGTACAGCAACATCGCGACACTGCGCTCGCCGGAGGCCGCACAAACCGGGTTGCTGGCGGCGGTGACCGACGCGCTGCCCAACGTGTCCGGCGTGCGCATCGCCGACGTGATCGGGGCGGTGACGAAGATCCTCGGCCAGCTCGGCACTGCGCTGGCCGCCGCCGGTAGCCTTACGCTGGTATCGGGCGCGTTGGTGCTGGCAGGTGCGGTCGCCGGCACGCAGCGGCGGCGCATCGCCGAGGCGGTGGTGCTGAAGACGCTGGGCGCCAGCCGCGCCACCATCCGCGCCGGCTGGCTGCTGGAATTCGGCATCCTGGGCACCGTCGCGGGCCTGCTGGCGGCACTGGTCGGCACGCTGTCGAGCTGGGCGGTGATGCGGTGGGTGCTCCGGACGGATTGGGTGTTCCTGCCGGCGACGCTGGCGGCGACCGTGCTCGGCTGTATCGCGCTGATGCTGGTGGTCGGCTGGGCCGGCACCGCGTCGGCATTGTCGGCCCGGCCGGCGCCGCTGCTGCGCAACGAGTAGGTTACCGCGATTTTGCTTGATCGGCCGGGCCGATTGCCCACCTTTGTAACAATCGGGCATGCCGCCCGGACTCAAGGATCACGAGAAAACCCAATGGCATATAGCCCCGAGTTCCGAGGCTACGCGGCAACGACGGGCGCGGACGCCGCCGCGCTGGACGTCGGCCTGCGCGGCTACATGCTGCGCGTCTACAACTGGATGGCATCCGGCCTGGTGCTGACCGGCTTGGTGGCGCTCGGCATCTCCAGCGTCCCGGCGGTGTTCGACCTGTTCTACCCGTTGCGCGAGACCGCTTACGGGATGCGCCACGTCCCGGGCGCGCTGGCCTACATCTCGATGTTCGCCCCGCTGGCGTTCGTCCTGGTGCTGTCGATCGGCGTCAACAAGTTCAGCACGGCCACTGTGCAGGCGCTGTACTGGGCGTTCTGCGCAATGATGGGTGCCAGCCTGACCAGCATCTTCCTGGTCTATACCGGCACCAGCATCGCAACCACGTTCTTCATCACCGCTGGCACGTTCGCCGCGATGAGCATCTACGGCTACACCACCAAGGCCGACCTGACGCGCATGGGCAGCTTCCTGATGATGGGCCTGTTCGGCATCATCATCGCGAGCCTGGTCAACATGTTCATCGGCTCGGCGGGGTTGTCGTTTGGCATCAGCATCATCGGCGTGCTGATCTTCACCGGTCTGACCGCCTACGACACGCAGCGGATCAAGTCCGACTACGTGCAGTATTCCTACGCGCAGGGCAGCGAGATGGCGGCCAAGCGGAGTGTGATGGACGCGCTGCAGCTGCTGCTGAACTTCATCAACCTGTTCATGCTGCTGCTCCGGTTGACCGGCAACCGCAACAGCAACTGATTGCGGCTGACGTCGAAAAACCCCGCCCGGTCGCCCGGGCGGGGTTTTTGCTGTCTGGACGCCTATGCTTTAGGCGATCGTCTTGAGGAAGTTAGTCAGCTTGGTCGAGGCCGCCATCTTGTCGATCCCATCCAGCGCGCCGAGCTCGGCCGACAGCCGGTCCATCGCCGCCTCGTAGATCTGGCGCTCGGAGAAGCTCTGGTCGGGCTGGCCGGCGTTGCGGTGCAGGTCGCGCACCACCTCGGCGATCTGCAGCGGGTCGCCGCTGTTGATCTTGGCGTCGTATTCCTGCGCCCGGCGCGACCACATCGTGCGCTTGATCCGCGCCCGCCCGCGCAGCACCGCCAGCGCCTCGTCGAACAGTTTCCGCGTTGCCAGCTTGCGCAAGCCGGCGCTGCGGGCCTTGGCGACCGGCACCCGCAGCGTCATGCGGTTTTCCTCGAACGTGATGTGGATCAGCTCGAGCTTGTGGCCGGCGATCTCCTCGGTGGCGATCTTGTCCACCCGGCCGACGCCGTGGGTCGGGTAGACGACGTGGTCGCCCTCGGCGAACGTCTCGTCCTTGTTCGACGCCCGGCTGATCTGGATCGGCCGGTTCATGATCGGGCCTTGCGGGACCGGCCCGGTCGAGCGTGGCGGCGGGCGCGTGCCGGCCGCGCGTGGCGGCTCGGGCGTGTCGTCGTCCTCGTCGTCGAGCGCCAGCGGCGGCACATCGAGCGCGTCGGGATCGTCCTCCACGGCGGCCAGGTCCACGTCCGCCTCGGCGTCGTCGGCCACCAGCTCGGCGGCCGGCAACGCCGCCTCGTCACCGTCGAGTTCGGCCACCAGTTCGGTCGGCTCGTCGGAGCCGGTGTCGAGTTCGGCGGTGGCGTCAAGCGGCACCGGGTCCGCCTCGGCCACGACCGGCTTCGCCTTCGCCTTGACCGGCTTGCGAGCCGAAGCGGCGCGCGTCTCGGTCGGGTCCGCGTCGATCTCGGTCGGGTTCGCGCTCAAATCCGTCACTGGTGATCAACCTCGTGTAAGGCGCGTCAAAGCGCGTCGGTCGGCGACATGGCCAACCGCGTCGCGCGTGAACACGCACGCCTCGTACAATGGGCAATCGCCGCGGGCACGCTAACGCGCGGTCTGCGGCAGGTCCGCCTCTGCTGATAAGTAACACACTTGCGGGGCCGCGTCACCGTCCCTCAGAGACGACCGCTAACACCCCGATTTAATGGTATCGCTGGCGTATCGTCAGGCGACGCCGGGAGCCGCCGAGAACAGCGCCGCCTTGTCCGGCTTGTCCTTCCAGGCGTCCGCATCGGCCGGCGGCGTGCCCTTGCGGGTGATGTTCGGCCACTGCGCCGCGAAAATGCGGTTCTGCTCGGCCCAGGCGGTGGCCTTGTCGTCGCTGTCCGGCACGATCGCCTCGGCCGGGCACTCGGGCTCGCAGACGCCGCAGTCGATGCACTCGTCCGGGTGGATCATCAGCATGTTCTCGCCGACGTAGAAGCAGTCGACGGGGCACACCTCGACGCAGTCCATATACTTGCACTTGATGCAGTTCTCGGTGACCACGTACGTCATCAGGCACTCTCCGGATTGGGCGCGGGCGGTTTGCTCGAACCCGGATATGCCGTCGATGTCACGACCTCGCAAGGCGCGCCGATCTCGTCGTATAGCGCGCGGGCCTCGGCCGGCGGTCCCCGGCGCGCCGCCAGCGAGCGCACCGTCAGCACCCGCACGTCGGCCCGCAGCGGCAAGGTGACGGTGTCGCCGATCCGCAACCGGGCGTGCGGCTTGTCGGTCGGCTGCCGGTTGATCCGCACCGAGCCCGCCGCCACCAGCCGCGCACACTCCGCCCGCTGTTTCAGCATCCGCGCGCACCACAGCCACTTGTCCAGCCGCTGCCAATCCCGGTCCTCGGCCCCGCTCAGAGGCGCAACCCGGCCAGGGCGGCAAACGGCCCCTCGGCGGTTCGATGGGCCTTCGCCGCGACTTCGGATTTGGCCGGGCGGGGACGTTCGGTCGCCATCATCGCGGGCGTCGGCGGGCCGTAGAAGCCCTCGTCGAGCACCTGTGCGGGAAACAGCCGCAACCCGAGCGTCCGCAGCACCGCCGGCACCGCGTCGGCGCGCAACCCGAGGCGCGAGGCCAAGTCGCCCGGCACCGGCACCTTTCGGCCCCGACTCGACCAGGCGAGTTCGGCCGCGACCCGCTCCGCGATGTCGAGCCGCAGCAGCACCGGCCCGGCGGCAACCCAGCCCATCGCCTCGGCAAACCCGCCCGGCCACTCGGCACTTGCGGAGATCGAGACTTGCGACGGATTGGGCGGCGTCGGCACCGCGACACCGCGTGCCAGCGCCCACAGTTTCGCCCGCAGCCCGGCCGCCCGCGGTTTCAACAACACCGGCATGAACAGCGCGTGGCGGCCGGCGCGCACGCCCAGCGTTTTGAGCCGGCCTCGGAGTGCGGGCGGCAACACGCCGACCTGGTCCGCCGCGACCACGCCCAAACCTTCTTCAAGCAGGTGCAGCCGGCCCCGCAGGTCAGCCTCCTTGGCAGCCGCCGCCACCGCCGCGAACAGCGGCGCCAGCGCGTCGTGCACCGTGTTGTCGACGAACCGCTGCAGCCGCTGGCGCACCCGCTCGCGCTGCAAGCCGTCGAG
>JAABUX010002775.1_pt1 | contig 24249 bp, 23 predicted proteins | sample 5561851 | NCBI WGS metagenome assembly JAABUX01 (sample SAMN10711883, study PRJNA513361) | rock metagenome | isolation source: Antarctica rocks | place: Antarctica: Victoria Land, Richard Nunatak red sandstone | collected 2016-01-03 | reverse complement strand
TATGATCGCCTCTGCGGTGCGGCGCGCCTGCCGTCCCTCGCTGCCCTCATCCTGCAGCAGGCTGTGCGTCCGCCTGCGTCGCTCCTCGCGGTCGCCGCCTGATCCCCGACTTTTCGGCCTGATACCATTATGTACTCTATCTTTGCAGTTTTTAGGAGGAGTTGAGGCATGATGCACTGTCTGGTAGCAAGAGGTTGCACAGACCACCTTGTCGCCAGGAGAAACGCCATGCCTGTTCCGATTGTATGCCTTGATGCGCGTGTCCGCCAGTGGGCGGCGTGTTTCAGCCAGTGCTTCAGCAAGCCCCAGTTTCAGCACTTTGTCACCGTGTTGTTGGGGCTGCTGCTGTGTCAGGACACGCGCACGCTCACCAGCTTGCGGCGGCACGTGGCGGGCGGGCCGAGCATCGCCAGCCTCAGCCGGTTCATCGCGCGGTCACCCTGGGACGAGGAGGCGGTCGTGCGGGCATGGCTGGCCCGCTTCCAGACGCAGGTCTTGCCCGTGGTCCAAGCCGAGCGGGAGCAGCAACGCCAGACACGCCCCCCCCAAGTGGGACGCCCCAAGGAACCCTTCGTCACCGGGGACCTCATCGGCGACGACTCCACGCTGGCCAAGCCCAAAGGCAAAAGGATGGAAGGCGTCGGGCACCACTACTCCAGCACGGCTGATGCGCGGGTGCGTGGGCACTCCCTAGTCCAAGGACTCTACGTCCTCTTGGGGCGGTGGTGCCCCCTCGCGCCCCAACTCTATCAACAAAAGAGCGTCTGCACAGCCCGCGGAGTCCCCTTCCAGAGCAAAATTGACTTAATGGAACAGCACATCCGCACCTTTGAGCCGGTGGCGGGAACGCGCACGCACGTCCTACTCGATAGTTGGTACGGGGCCAAGCGATTGTGGAAGGCGGCCCGCGCGCGTCACTTCCTGATCACAACCGGCCTCAAGGCCAACCGCTCGCTGCGCGTGCCCGATCCCGAGGCGGAGCAGGGCTGGCGCTGGCAGCAGTTGTCGGCCTACGCCGCTAGCTTGACGGCGGATGACTTCACACTGATGGATCGGCCGCACCAGGGCGACGACTCCCAGGAACCGCGCCAGGTCTACATCCATGTCGTCCAGACCCGTGTGCGCTCCCTCTACCGCTGCCAACTCGTGATCGCCCGGCCCGCTCTTGACGCTCCCGCATCCGCGCTACGCTACGGGGCCTCGAGCGACCTTGACGCCGACATGACCACGCTGCTCGGCCACATCGCCGCGCGGTGGGACATAGAGGTCTTTTTTAGCGACACCAAAGATCTGCTTGGCCTGGACCACTACCAACTTATGACCACCAGGGCCATCGTGCGCTTCTGGACCCTAGTGCTCGCCACCTACACCTTGATAGAGGAGGAACGGGCCCGGCTGGCCCAGGAGCAACAGCGTCATGTCACCATCGGCGAGGCCCGTCGGATGCTGCAACGCCTCCATTATCGTTCTCTCCTGGGCTGGATTGAGCAGGAACTCCACTCTGGCGTCGATGCCGACGCCCTCTACGAGCGCTTAACGGCGTACCCCCCTCGAAATGTGCAAAGATAGAGATTATGTATTGGGCAAGAGGTTGTTGCACGCAAATCGGCGCGCGTGTTGTCCCGCACCCGTCATGCCGCAGCGCCTAGCACGCGTTCACCAGTCTCGTTGGTCAGCGAGCAGACGGTAGGGCAATTGTGCAACCTGTTGTTGCCCAATACGCCAATACAGGATATGCACCCCCCCAACTTACTGGTCCGTCGTCTCCAGTCCCTCGTTCTGCGCCGGCTCGAACGCGGCCTCGCGCGCCTCCGCCTCCGAGGCAAAGTAGACGCGGTGCTCCTTTGCTGGGAGGTGGTCTGAGTCGGTGCGATGGAAGATACGCGTCTTCGTGTTGCCGATGTAGGTGCCACTCGTCCGGTGGAGGGCGTCGGTGTGGTCACGCACAGGCGGCTGCTCCATGCCTGTGGTTGGACCATCACCGCTGTCAGGGACAGAGGGGGCATGTACTGTCGGACCAGCGACGCGCGTCTGGATGGCACCGGCCGTCTGGCGGGCGGCCTCTGCCACCGTGGCGGCCGCACGTTGCACCCGCTCCGACGCGCCTGGCGGGACGGCTTCCCGCACGGAGTGCCGCAAGCGGTCACGGCGCTGCCGGTTGCTTACATACCACGCGCCTGTCGCGACAGCTATCATTGTTAGGAGCCAACGCATGTGTCTACCTCCTCACTTTGGTTCCAGGGGTGCCAAGTAATGTCACTCTATCAACATCGGTACGTTGTTTAGGCACATCTCATGCCGTCTGCCTGGACGACCCACGTAACCACCCGTCATGTTGACGCTGACGTGGGCCACATGATATCAAATTAGGTAGTTTGCGCATGACCACGACACGACGAGGCACGAGGAGAGCAGCATGCGCCCGCTCATCGCCGAGGACGAAGCAACCCTGCGCGCCATCGCCGAGCGCCACGGCTTCTATGCCCCGCGAGGACCACACACCGGCGAGGACAGCGCCAGCCGCCTCATCGACGCGTTGCTCACCGGCGAGGTCGTCACGCTCGCCCTCACGCCTCCCGACCGCCGCCGCCTGGTCGCCTGGCTCGACGAAGCGCCGCCCCCCGAGGGACATCTCGCTACCGTCCTGCACAGCCTGGCTGCCCAGCTGCGCCCGACCCTGACCAAAGCAACCCCGCGTGCCTTGGACACTGTCCCGAGCCAGGTGGACACGCCGACGACGAGCGTAAGACCGGACACAGAGCCGGACACCCCGCGCCGCATCGACGTCGAACTCTGGCTCAGAGTCGAGACCAACAGCACGTTTGTGCGCGGGAAAACGAAGGCACGCGCCGGGATCGAAGATTCCGTGCTGCGCCGCTACGCGATGCGCAAGCCCGACGCGAACGGGAACGGCTACATCCTCACCCTTACCTATGGCACCGACGCGGAGCTCGACGCCACGATCTATGACATCTTGTGCGAGGCCGACCAGATCGCCGACCTGCACGATTGCTTCACCGAGGCCGACGTCCGGGCGCTCGATGGCTCGGATCGCTCGTGGTGAGTGCCTTCCGCCATCGGCCTGTACGGTCGCGTCGGGCGTCGTCAGTCTGTGTTTGGCTATTTTTGCCCAACGCCCCGAAAAGGTAAAAGTTCGCGTTGTTGCCCCTGTAATCCTTTATCCCAGGGTCAACCTCATGTGCGCAAGAAGCTACCTCCTCTACAAATACCTGCACGATGATTTTGGCAACGGTATTGACGCGACGAAATGGGACACGTCTGCTCCCTTGAGGCTGGGTTACGGCGGTGTGCACAAAGTACACTTTCCGCACACCGCTGCCGCCGTCGTGCCCGACTCGCCGCAGGGGACAAAGTGGGCCAGAAAAGCTCTCTATGCGAACTTTTACCTTTTCGGGGCGTTGGGCAAAAATAGCCAACTCGTTGCCGCAGGGGTCCTGCATCACCCAAACCGAGCCAAATGATCTGTCCCCAACGAGCAACATTGTTGTGGCCGAAAAACGGCTAGCGTCACGCGCTAACAACGAGGGGATGAGGCGTCTAAAGCCTCGAGCAGGGGACGGATGGGCTAGTACCGTTCGCCGGAAAACATTCCGCAGAAAACACAGACGTGACGCAGACTCCTGGCACATGCAACACTGTACCAAACGTGCGGAGAAACTTCCGTCGTGCGGTACTAGATTTACCGGCCACGGATGCAACCGTGATCGGGGACATATCATTTGGCTGAGGCTGCCCCGCTAGTGACCGATCTTGTTCAGCTCGGCGAGCTCCTCGTCGGAGAGCGAGAGTCTCGCGCCAGCGACGTTCTCGCGCAGGTGCTCCGTTGACGAGGTGCCGGGAATGAGCAGGATGTTCGGCGACCGCTGCAGCAACCAGGCGAGGGCGACCGACATCGGCGTCGCATCCAACCGGGCGGCTACGGTCGAGAGCGCCGAGGACTGCAGGGGGCTGAAGCCGCCGAGCGGGAAGAAGGGCACGTAGGCAAGGCCCTCGTCGGCGAGCCTGTCGATCAGCGCGTCGTCGTGGCGGTACGCGAGGTTATACATGTTCTGCACGCACACGATCGGCGCGATCGCCTGCGCCTCGGCGACCTGTTCCGCCGTCGCGTTGCTCACGCCGAGGTGCCGGATCAGGCCCTGCTGCTGGAGTTCGACGAGCGTCTCGAACGGCTCAGCGAGCGAGCCGGGTTGGGGTCCCGCGGCGTTGCCGAGCCGCAGGTTGACCAGGTCGAGCACCTCGATGCCGAGGTGCTCCAGGTTCTCGTGGACGGAGCGGCGTAGGTTTTCTGGCTCGCGGGCTGGGGGCCACCCGCCCTGCTGGTCCCGGGTCGAGCCAACCTTGGTCACGATGTGCAGCGATTCGGGGTAGGGGTGCAGCGCTTCACGGATCAACTGGTTGGTGACGCGCGGCCCGTAGGCGTCGCTGGTGTCGATGTGGGTGATGCCGAGGTCGACGACCGCGCGGAGGACGGCAAGTGCGCTGTCGTGGTCGGCAGGCGGCCCCATGACCCCAGGGCCAGCGAGCTGCATAGCGCCATAGCCGAACCGGGTGACGGTCAGGTCGCCCAGGGTCCAGGCGCCGCCGGGAAGCGACGTGGAGAACATACGTATACCTCTGTCTTTCATGGTGAGCTGGGTGGTGGTGTGCCGCGTTCACGACGCCGCTGTCGGCGGCATGACCCGTTTCTAGTCGGCGAGCCGCTACCCTAACGGCTCCCTGCATTATATGGTATGTTACTTCCTGACGGGAAGTAGGTACTTTGCAGTGCGTAAGGCACCCACGGGAAGGAGCGGTCGATGGCAACGATGACGGCGGCCCAGAAGAGGGCGCAGACCAAGGCGGAATATAACGCTTTCCTGGCGGCATGTCCTAGCCGCAAGCTGCTCGACCGAATCTCCGACAAATGGGTCGCGCTGATCCTGGCCGCGCTGGGCAGCGACGGCGCGCATCAGCGAGGCGCCACCTGCGCCGGTGAGCCCCGGTCGATGCGCTACGCGGAGCTGTCCCGCCTGCTGGCCGGCGTCAGCCAGAAGATGCTCACGCAGACGCTGCGCTCCTTGGAGCGTGACGGTCTCGTCACCCGCACCGTGGTGCCGACCGTGCCCGTCACGGTCTCCTACGAGCTGACCACCCTCGGTCTCTCACTGCACCACATGATGCGCGGCCTCAAGACCTGGGCCGAGATGCACATGGACGATGTATTCGCCAACCGCGCGACGTACGACACCCGCGTCGCCTGAACCGGGTCCGCGCCGCGAACGGGCCGCGGCCTCGGCGATCGTTGTCTCACCCGCCAGCGCGGCCAGCACGATCGAGGCCCCTCACTGTCAACGATCTACCTGGGAACTAGGGGTGCGACTATCATTGGACCCGTATCGTACGCTAAGCCTCGTTATGGGGGGAGACAACGGTTCCTGCATTTCGGGGCCATTTGGTCTTCTGACGGCCCCCAACCATTTCTGTGACGAGTTTTGACGCCTCTTTCACGCTGTGATGGATGATAAGGGCTGTCCTGCCCGGGTAGAGAGGGCAGCAGAAGGCTGTTGACTCGTTACGAAAGGATCTTTCTGGGCTGACCTTTCTGCTCTGAGTAACCGTTCTACTGTCACTGATGCGACAAATTGAACCAACTTGACGCTGCTTATGCGAAATGGCCCCAAAATGCAGGAACCGTTGTCTCCCCCCATTCAGGTGCGCGACAATGTCCGGCTCCCGCGACGCCCATTGCTGCATCATCGCGGTCATGGTAGTGCCAGGGGCGACCGCATTGACGCGGATGCCCTCCAGCCCGTACTCGATGGCGGCGGTTTCGGTGAGGCTGTTGACGGCCCGCTTGGCGGCCGCATACGCGCCAAGTCCCGGATTGCCCCGGAAGCTGCCCACACTGCTGTTGTTGACAATGGCGCCGGTCCCCGCCGTGGACCGGATGGCGCGGATTTCCGCACCCATGGAGAGCCAGACCCCTTTGTAGTTGACGGAGGTTAGCACGTCGAAGTCGTGCTCGGGTATGTCGGTCAGGGGCAGGTAGGAGATGGAGACGCCCGCGTTGTTGAAGGCGATGTCGAGGCGACCATGGCGATCCACGACGGTCTGGACCGCATGGTGGATACTGGCGGCGTCGGCGAGGTCCGTGACCACATAGTCGGCGGTTCCGCCCGCATCCGTGATCTCCTTAGCCACGGCGCTGAGTTCAGACTCGGTACGTGCCGCTAGGATGACCGCCGCTCCCTCACGGGCGAACAGGTGGGCAGCCGCGGCTCCGATGCCGCGCCCGGCCCCGATGATCAGGGCCCTATTGGATGGCCTCGTTCTCAGCTCAAAGGGAGCTCGATGAGATTGTGGAGCGTGAGGGCGTTGCGTGCTTGGATCAGACGCCCGCCTTCGTCGAGGCGCCCGAGCTCTATCGCTGCGTATCCGAGGCGTTCGGCCAGCTGCGCGACGCGTGTGCTGGCGCTCTCGGAGTTGCTGGATACAAAGATGACCTGCTTGCCCTCGTCGGCCGACCGGTCACGGCCCAAGACATGTGCCGGCAGCTGGTTGAAGGCCTTAACGGTCTCGGCGCCGGGAAACGCTGCGGCCACGATCTCCGTGGACAAGCGCCCCGCCAGCAATGCGTCGGCGTTCGGGAGCATGAATGCGTTGGTCACGTCCACGATCGTCTGTCCGCGCCAGTCCGGTCGAGAGCGGCCTACGGGTTCGACCGCGAGGAACGGGATCGCCACGATGATCAGGTCAGACCCCAAGGCCTCGTCGAGCGCCACCGCGCGCACGGTCGGGCCCACGTCCACCGCCAGTTCAGGAAACGACGCGGGTCCTCGGGTGTTTGCCACGCACGCGTCCACGTGGTTGCGGGCGAAAACGTGGGCGAGGGCGCTGCCCACCTTGCCGGTGCCGATGATCGAGATGCTCATGTCGATACGTCCTTTGCGTTAGACGAGAAACGCTGTTTGCGGTGATTGTCGAGGATGCGCCTTCTTTGGCCACAGTCCACCGCGCAAGGGCTGCCCGTGGGTGCTCTCGTCCCTGGGGAGTACTTATGCCCAGCGAATCGTGTCCTCGTGGTCGAGGCGCGGAAGCCGTGCGAACCACGGGTTGGGACCGGGGTGACCGATATTGACGACGAGAATGGAACGCCAGCGGCCGTCCGGGAAGAACGCGGCATCGATGCCCGTGGCGTCGAATCCGGCCATCGGTCCGGCGGCTAGGCCGTGAGCACGTATCGAGAGGATGAAATACCCAGCCTGCAGCGTGGCATTGAACATCCCGGCGCCGGTTCTCATCTCCTCGTCGGCGTCGAAGACGTCTTTCATCTCAGGCCGAAACGGCAGCAGGGTGGGGATGTAGTCGTGGAATCGTGTGTCAACCGCGAGGACGGCCACGGCGGGAGCTGACGCGGTCTTGGCCTTATTGCCGTCCTTCATATGCTTCACCAGCCGCTCGCGTGCTTGACCGGGGTGCACGTAAAGAATCCGCAGTGGCTGGGTATTGGCCGACGTGGGCGCCCATTTGGCCAGGTTCCAGATCTCGGTCAGCTCGGCGTCGCTGACCGGCGTCGCCGCGAACGTGTTTGCCGTGCGGGCTTCCGTGAACAGCGTGGCGCGCCCCGCGTCATCGAGTTTGCTCAGCGCCGGTGAGATGGTGTCGGTGAGGTCGATCATGTCTGCGCTCCTGATGGTTTCGTCTTCGACGTTATGGGGTGCCGGGGCCGGGCCGATTGCCGGTGTCGCCTGCGTCGGGTTCTGCCTGGCGTTGGATCAGTAGCGGGTTCCAGTAGCGGTGATGGTGACTGTGACCCAGCGGCCAGCCATTCCTTTCCTTTGGCAGCAGTGATCCCGTGGGCGTAGCGGTCGATGCGCGCGCTGCCTTTCAGGGTCAGGTCGGCGCCACGTTGCGCGACGTGGTCGAGGGTTCCCTCGACGGGTTGTGGCACGCCGTGCGCGGTGATGGTGGCGACCCCCGTCCACCTCCCCGTGCTGCGCGTGACCGAGCGGATCTCGACAGGTATGTCGGGGGTGGCAGCGGTGTCCAAGAACGTGGGCGAGCGGATGTCGCCCTCACGCGTGGAGGTACCGCTGGCGACGCTGCCCGCGTCGCTCACCGCGTGCACGGTCGTGGCAGTGTCCGTCTCCCCGACGGTGACGTCTGCGTCGCGCAGCGCGAACGTCGCGGTGACGGCGCCCAACCCGACGAGATGCGTGGCTTTGACGGCGACTGTCGTGCGGGCAGGGTCGCTGCGGTAGCGACCCGCTGACGGCAGGACGATTGGAGTGGCGGTAGCGGTCATCGGGGCGCCCTCTCAGGCTAATTTGGTTGAAGCGACAACTGAATGGTACACCCGAGAAGTTGATGCGTCAAGTGTGGCGTGGTAGAATGTGGTTGTGGACGGGACCAATGGGCAAGAAGCAGGCGCTGAGTTGTGGCTGGATGAGGAGCAGCAAGCCGCATGGCGAGCCGTGGTGCAGCTGTGCATGAAGCTGCCCGCCACTCTCGAAAGCGACTTGCAGCGCACCGCTGGTCTCAGCGTGTTCGAGTACGAGGTGCTGGCGCTTCTGTCGGAGTCCGACGCCCGGACTCTTCAGATGTCCGAACTCGCCGCGGGAACCAACGCGTCGCTGTCACGCCTCTCCCACGTGGTCTCCCGCCTCGAGAAACGGGGGTGGGTCACCCGCCAGGTCTGCCGCAACGACGGCCGGGCGACTCAAGCGGTACTGACGGAGTCCGGCCTGGCGAAGGTCGTCGACGCCGCTCCGAGCCACGTCCGCGCCGTTCGCGCGTTAGTCGTCGACGCAATCACTCCAACCCAACTGCGCCAGTTGGGCACTGCGGCAGCGAAGATCGGGCAGCGAATCCAAGAGTGGAACACCACGCGTGCCGCGACTGCAAACCGCCTCTGACGCGACCCACCGGCGTCAGTCATTCCTACCGTGGGTCGCGGTGGGTACCGAAGGCAAGGGAGTTCTTGTTGGGAAGACGACAACTCAGACAGGACGGAAGCCAACGTTCTGAGCCGGCCGGACCACGTGGTTCTCGAGACCCTCCACCTCGGCTTTCGGTGGACCACCGTCGACCCGTTCATCGTCACGGTCCACCATCTCGATCACTTTCCTGCTGGCAACGCGGATAGGGGGGGTTCTGCAAAAACCTGTCGTGGGCAGCAACAGGTTGCACAACTGCCCTACCGTCTGCTCGCCAGTCAACGGGCCTAGCGAACGCGTGCGAGGCGCTGAAACGTGACGGGTGCGGGACAGCACGCGCGCCGGTTTGTGTGCAACACCTCTTGCCCAAGACAGCTTATGCAACCCCCCCCTGTGATGGCCGCTCTGTGACAGAGTCCGCACAGTCATCGTTGCTGCAAAGCAATGTAGGGGCTTGACACGGGAGCAATGGGGAGGTATTCTTTGGTTATCGCGTTTATACACGTTTACTAATCGAGGGTAGCTATGGACACGCGCACGGCCATCGACATCGACCTGAGCGATCTCGCGGGCATCACACGGTTCCTGACCGCCATCGGTGACCCCGTGCGTCTGCAACTCCTCTATTTGTTGGGCGACCAGGGGCGCCGCAACGTGGGCGATATCGCCAGCCACTTTCGCCTGAGCCGGCCGGCCATCTCTCACCACCTCAAGGTGCTCAAGGACGCCGGTGTGATCGAGAGCGAGAAGGCGGGGCAGGAGGTGTACTACTGGCTCGTGCGCGATCATATTGTCGCCAGCTTGCAGGCGCTCGTCGACGCGGCCGCCACCTTCCACGGAGGCGACTAGCCCCCCCCTCTTTTTGCCTCGTTGGTAAATCAGTTTAGCTACATGAACGTAAGGAGACCCTCATGAACCTGGCTATCTTCGGCGCGACCGGCGGCACGGGCCGCCCCCTCGTGGAGCAGGCCCTGGCCGCCGGCCATCACGTCACCGTCCTCGTCCGTACCCCGGCGTCGCTATCCATGCAGCATGAGCGGCTGCGCGTCGTGCCGGGAGACGCTCGTCAGGCAGACCAGGTCGCTGCGGTCGTCGCGGGGCAGGACGCCGTCTTGAGCGCCCTGGGGCCGCATGAGCGGGGGCCGGTGGACTTGTGTACCGTGGCGATGGCCAACATCCTCGCGGCGATGGAGCGCCACGGCGTGCGCCGCCTGGTCGCGCTCAGCGCCTACGGCGCGCGGGACAGCCATGACCGCACCCTCTACAATTTTCTGCTCTGGCGGATGCAGAAGGAGAAGATGCGGGACAAGGAGCGCATGGAAGAGCTGATCGCGCGCAGCGCGGTCGATTGGACCGTGGTGCGCCCGTCGGCGCTGGCCAATGGGCCGCGTACGTCGCACTACCGCACGGGGATCGGCCTGCGGATGCGGGTCACCTCGCGCATATCGCGGGCCGATGTCGCCGACTTCATGCTACGCCAGGTCGCCGGCACAGCGTACCTCCGCATGTCTCCAGCCATCGTGGCCTAGGGCGCGGAGCGGATAGGGAGGGATGAGAGCATGACACAGACGACGATGCGGGACAGGGTCTGTCTGGTGACCGGCGCGACGGGGGGGATGGGCGTCGTGATCGCCCGCGAGCTGGCCGCCCAAGGGGCGACCGTGGTCCTGGTCGGGCGCGATGCCCACAAGGGCGCGGCGGTCCAGCGCGCGATCGCGCAGGCGACCGGGAACACCGCAGTGGATCTGCTGCGCGCCGACCTCTCCTCGCAGCAGGAGATCCGCCGCCTGGTCGAAGAGTTTCGGCGGCGCTATGGTCATCTGCACGTCCTGGTGAACAACGCGGGCGCCCATATCCAGGAGCGCCACCTGAGTCCCGACGGCCTGGAGATGAATCTGGCCGTCAATCACCTGGCGAGCTTCTTGCTGACCGATCTCCTGCGCGACACGCTGCGCGCCAGCGCGCCGGCGCGGATCGTCAACGTGGCGTCCAACGCCATGACCAAGACGATTGATCTAGACGATCTGCAGAGTGAGCGCACGTTCGTCCCGTTCACGGCCTATGGCCAGGCGAAGCTGGCGATGGTGCTCTGCACCTATGCCCTGGCGCGACGGCTGGCGGGCACGGACGTCACGGTCAATGCGCTGCATCCCGGCATTACAGCCACGAAGATCATTGGGGACGTGGCGCCGCCGTTGGCCCGTCCGTTTCTCGGCCTGATCACGCGCTTCCTGCAGACGCCGGAGCAGGGGGCCCGGACGGCCTTGTACCTGGCGACCGCGTCGGCGGTGGAGGGGGTGAGCGGACACTATTTTGTCCGCGAGAAGGAAGCGCGCTCGGTCCCGCTGTCCTACAATGTGGCCCTGCAAGAGCGGATGTGGGCGCTCAGCGCACGGTTGACCGGCGTGACCGCCTAGGCGTCACGCTGCCGCACCAGTGGAACACCCGTGCATAGATGCGGCCGACGTTGTGTGGCGGGTCCTAGCGCGCCCCTGTCGCCCTGCTCCGCAGCTGATGAGCACGGCTCCGCGGGAACGATGCGCCGCTATCCCTCGCGCGGCCGGACGGCTCATTCTGCCACACGGATGACCACGCCGGAACAGGCGCCCGCGCGGGCTCAGGCGGAGGCGCGTCCCGCCGTGCGATCGAGCGCGTCCAGGTCGACCCCACTGTCGCGGAGCCGCGCGATGTCCCGGCCGGGCGGCGCCCCGAAGAGACGGCGATACGCGCGATTGAACGGCGAGGGGCTGCCATAGCCCACCCGAAAGCCGGCGGTCGCCGCGTCGATGTCCGCGCTGAGCAACAGCCGCCGCGCCTCCTGGAGCCGTACCTGATGCTGGAACCGCAGGGGACTCATGGTCGTCACCGCCTTGAAGTGCTGATGCAAGCTCGACACGCTCATGCCCACCTCCTTGGCCAGCGCCTCGATCCGCAGCGGCTAGTCGTACGCCGTGCGCAGCCGCGCGATGACGCGGACCACCCGCTGGGTCTGACCGTTCGTCAGCGCGATGTCCCGTAAGCGCGCGCCCTGGGGACCCATCAGCAGCAAGTAGAAGATCTCGCGGCGGACCAGCGGGGCCAGCACGTCGATGTGACGCGGTGTCTCTAGGATCCAGGAGCCGCACCAGCCGCGTCACCGCGTCGCGCACCGCCGGGTCGAGGAGGCCGACCCCGAGACCACGCCGCGCGTCCGCCGGCGGGACACGCGCTGGCCCCGCCTCCGTCAGCAGGGCGGCGATGAGCGGGAGGTCGAGGTCGAGGCGCAGCGCCAGGTACGGGCGCGCGGGGGACGCGCCGACCAGCCGGGCCGCGATGGGCAGGCCGACCGACACCAGGAGGAAACGCGCGGGGTCGTAGGTGAACACCGCGTCGCCCAGCGTGAGGACCTTGGCGCCCTGGGCGACCACACACAGCGCCGGCTCCTGGACCATAGGGAGGGGATCGACCGGGGTCGCGGAGCGGTAGAGGGACAGCGCCGGGATCGGCGTGGCGGTGCTCCCCTCCGTCGCGGTGTGGCGCGCGACGGAGGGGAGCACCGCCAGGTCGGAGTGACCGCCGTGTGGTGCTGGTGTCTGTGTCTGGTCGCTCATCCGCATGGTCTGCCTGGTTTGCGTCTCCCTGCGGGCCGCCCGTCATCACGTGGTCGCGTGACCCGCGGGCGCGTGGAGGATCAGGCAAGAATCATCTACGATCAGTCTACCACCCGCACTGGCGCGCGGGGGATACTAGGGATGGTCAGACGAGACGAGGTTGTTGGCTCGCCCCGCGCCCCGCAGCACGGGGATCGCGCACGGACGGCCCTCGGCTGGGACAGCAGCGCATCGACGAGAAGGACAGGAGCAGGTATGAAGATTGGCATTATCGGCGCGGGCAACATTGGCGGCACGCTCACCCGTCGCCTCACCGCCCTAGGACACGAGGTCTCCGTGGCCAACTCGCGGGGGCCAGACACGCTCGCCGACCTCACCGCGGAGACCGGCGCGCGGGCAACCACGGTCGTCGACGCGGTGCGGGGCGCGGAGTTTGTCGTCGTGACGATCCCCGAGAAGAACGTCCCGCGGCTGCCGGCCGGCCTGTTCGACGGGGCCGGCGACGGTGTGGTCGTGGTGGACACTGGCAACTACTACCCGCGGCAGCGCGACGGCCGCATCGACGCAATCGAGGGCGGGATGCCGGAGAGCCGCTGGGTGGAGCGGCAACTCGGCCGCCCCGTGGTCAAGGCGTTCAACACCATCTATTTTCGGAGCCTGCGGGAGCGCGGCCAACCCGCCGGCACGCCCGGACGCATGGCGCTGCCCGTCGCGGGCGACGACGCGCGGGCCAAGGCCGTCGTGCGGCGGCTCGTCGACGAACTCGGCTTCGACGGGGTCAACGCGGGCGGGCTGGACGAGTCCTGGCGGCAGCAGCCCGGCACGCCGGTCTATACCACGGACCTCGCTGCCGACGGGGTGCGGCGCGCCTTGTCCGAGGCGCGTCCGGAGCGCGACCTAGCATGGCGCGCGACCGACAGCAGCCCCAGCGCCTCCGCCTGACGCGGCGCGCTCCATCCGACAGGCCCGTCCGTAGCAATGGAACGGTGACGTCCGTTAAGGATTCGGCTCTGGGCTCAACGCCGGCAAATCGTCGAGGTCGCGTAGGGGCCGGAAGGCGCCGTGGCGCAGCGGCTCTGCCAAGGCGAAGTGATGTCGCCCATGCACATTGAGGTGCCGATGCACCAGCGGAGACAGGCGTGCGACATCTTCGGGCCGGACCTCTGCGCTGTGGGCGCGCAAGCGGTCCAGGCCCACTACAACGATTCGTGTAAAAATGGGCCATTTGGCGACGATGCATCTCACAGTGGGCTGGCGCCTGAACTGCTGCGCCGTGGGTCTGTGCTCAGGATCGGCGCGTCGTAGTCGAGTGCCGGCGGCACGCGCGACAGGTCTAGGTTGTAGCGCCCGAACCGGTTGAGGTGCGTCGTCGTGTAGGGCGAGAGCGCTGCCACTGCGTCCGCGTCGACCGGGTAGCCTTCCGCTCGTAGCTCCACCAGCGCCCGCGTCGTCGCCGCGACCGTGTAGAAGATGAGGCAGTTGGCCAGCAATTGGTTGTATTTCACGATCTTGCACTGGGCGGCGCGGTCGTGCTCAGCGATCAGCCCCTCACCGCTGAACAACGCCCATTGGGCGTATTGATTGAACGACTCGCTCTTGTTCATCGCGGCATGGATCGTCGCGCGCAGGTCGCCGTCGGCCAGGAAGCGGAGCAGGAAGCCGGTGCGCACTGCGCGTCCCAGCTCGCGGAAGGCGTGGTAGAGCCGGTTCTTGCGCGAGTACGTGCCCAACCGGCGCAGGATTGTTGAGGGGGTCAACCGCCCTTCCTTAATCGACAGAGCCACGCGCAGCATGTCGGGCAGGTGCGTGGCGATCAGGTTCCCGTCGATCGCGTCGGTGAACAGCCCGTCGATATGGTCGTAGTGGCTCTCGGCGTCCGGCCGACACCAGGTCAGGTCTTTCCAGTTCCTGATCCGCGGCATCAGATCGATCCCCAAGAGATACGCGAGCCCGAAGATGGGGGCGCTCTGGCCATGGGTGTCGCTGTGGACCGCCTCGGGCAGGTCCGCCGGGTCCGCGTCGTCGCCCGTCTGGCGGAAAAACGGGTCGAGGATGTAGACACCCTCGAGCACCCCGCAGGGGATGAACCGGGAGAAGAGGGCGATGTAATCCCCCGCCACATGATAGTAGCCGATCCCGCCGTAGCCGCCATAGCGGATGTGCCGCTCACCAAGCAGATTGTTCTCGTACAACGCCCACTGGGTCCCGTCAGCCGACACGCGCGTCGCAGATCCCCAGCACTTGGGCAAGGTGAAGCGGCGGTAGGCGTCGACGACGCGGGCGATGGCCCGGTCGAGAGTGTCCTCCGTGATGTGTCGCTGGTTGACCCACAAGAGTTGGCGGAAGTCGACGCCCTCCAGGGAGCGCGCCAATTGAACCGGCCCAATGTTGGTCCCGTAGCAGAACACCGTGGCCAGATAGCGCGCCACCGGGTCGTCGAGCTTGGCATCGAACCCGGAGATCGGCCCGAAGACGCGCGTCCAGCGCAGCCAGTGCTCGGTGGCCGCGAGCGCATCGAGGAGGCCCACGGGTTCCACGCGCGTCGCTAGCAACGCCGCCAGCGCCAGCAGGCCGTCGGGCGCGGGGGCCGGGGTGGAGCGCGTGATCACAGGCTCGCCGTCCTCGATGCGCACGGCCTTGTTGGCTGGGAAGGCGCGGTCGGTCTCTCGTGCGATCCCCTCCAGCCAAGCCTGCACATGCGCCGCGAACGTCGGCCCGTCCGTCGGCAGCCCCGTCAGGCGGCTGTACTCCCGGATGCTGGCGTCGTACACGTCCCACGACACGAGCTGGGTGCGGTAGTCGGCGAACTCATCACCGCCGACGATGCACAGGTCGCCTGAGGAGAGATCCCAGAGCACCTGCAGGCAGACGCAGGCCTCGAAGTGGCGCCGATCGACGCGCGCGGGGTACGTCTGGCGGGTATGCTCCCCCGTGATGAGCCGCCACCAGCCGTCGGGAATCCACGCGAGGTCGAGCAGCGGGACCAGACGCACCGTCCCGTCGGCAGCCCGCTCCCGACGCACCGTCGGCAGCGTCGGGCCGGTGCGGCTCGCGTACGCCAGCAGGAAGCACACCGCGTCCGCGACGCCCGTGTCCTGCGTCGTTGTCGTCAGAGGAAGGCGGCGCAGCAGCGTCAGCAGGGTAGCGCGATGGCTGTGGTAGAGGCGCCACAGGAAGGCGTAGTAGTTGTTCCCCGCGTGGGCGAGGTGGGCGTCGCATTCCTCGATTAGGGCGTCGCTGCGGCCGCAGATCACCGCGTCCATCGTCGCGAAGCGCTCGTCCACTGTCCCGTCGCCTCCATGAGCAACGACGAGGTCACGCAAGGCGCCGACCAGCGCGTCGGTGCGGGGGGCTTCCTCTTCCCGGTAACGGGCGAGCGCCTCTTTACCCGCGCGGTTGATGCGGCGCATCTGGCGCACGAACATCGTCCCTAGGTCGTCGAGCGCTTGCCGCGCGCGCACGGCGAGGAGTGCCGCAGCAAGCGTACGCCTCTTGTGCGGTTCCGTCGCGGCCATGCGTGCCGCGTCCAGCGTCATGGCCTCAGCCGCCAGGTGCGCGATGCGGGCCTGGGGGACGTTAGTGAGGGCGGCCGCGCCCACGTTGCGCGCGGCAAGGTCCGCTTGCCGCGCGAGCAACTCCTTGAGGTGCGTGACGGTCGGGGTACGGGGCTCGGCCTTGAGGTCGTTCCAGGGCGTGCGCCGCGTTGCCAGGTCGGCGATGAAGAGAGCGTCGAGGGCGGCGGTTGCCTGTGGGGTGAGCGCCGCCGCGACGTGGTCATAGAGGGTCCGGGCGGCGCGGGCGCGCATATGCCCGGCGGCGCGGTCGAGTGTCGAGAAGGCGGGCAGCTCGTACCGCTGGCGCACCAACTCCTCGATGGCCACGTTGATGAGATCGGCCAGGTCGTGCTTGGTGCGCGCCGCCTCGCGCAGGGCGGCGCGCATGACGCGCTGGGCTGTTGGACCCCAAGGCTGGACCCGCAGATGGGCGCGGATTGCAGCTAGGTGCCGCTTGCGCGTCCCGGACCCGTCGTAGCCGGCGCTACTCACCGGCAGGGTCGTGCCGACGCTGCGCGCGACGTGCTCCACAATAGAGGCGGGCACATCGGCGACGAAGACGGGGTACCCGAGGCGCTGATAGGTTTTCAGGACGACGAGGAAGCAGACCCACGCGCCTGTGCCTTTCGCGGTCGCGTTGGCCAGCGCTACCTCCTCCCATGTCGGCGTGTAAACGGCGGCAAGGTCCTGCAGCGGAAGCGTCAGAACTCAGAACACACGCTGTTCATCGCCTACGATTTGCTCTAGGGCAGCGGCCAAGAGCAGCGCGATCTCAAAGTGCATCCTTGCAGTTTCGTCCTTTCAATTCTGGTTTGCGGGCCCTTATTCTGAGTTCTGACAGATCCCGCTAGGCGTGTGCCGACAAGCGATGCCCGGACGTACGGCTAGAAGCACAAGCGCCGGCCCGCCCCTAAGAGGGCGAGCCGGCGCGCGTAGCATCGTGACAGGGCGGGGCTGCTACGAGGCCGCGCCCTGGGTGCTGTCCAGCGTGCTGAAGTTCGGCGCGAAGAGCGTCTGCTCGGCGACAAAGCCCAGCCCGTTGGCGGCACGTAGCACGAAGCCGTGCTGCACCGTCAGCTTCCCGAAGATCCGGGCGACATCAACGGTGACGCGCGCGGTCGGCGGCACGACCAAGCGCTTGGTCGCCATCCGCCCATTTGACCCGTAGCTCGTCGCATCGATCAGGACTGTCCTGCTCGACGGATTGTAGAGGAGCAGGAACTCACGACGACCGGCGTCTAGGCCGCCCGGGAAGGTCCAGCGCAGGCCCGCCCCGTTGCGCCCGAACACGTCGCTGCCGGCGATACGCCGGCCGTTGGGACTGCCGAAGTACTGCGGGCGCTCTACCACGATGGGCAGGGCGCTCGTCACCATCGAGGCGATGCCGCTGGCGTGCAGTATATTGTTGAGCTTGATGTTGGCACGGCGCAGGCCCGGCACGTAGATCGTGCGACGGCCCAGCAGCGCGCCCGTCCGCCCGTAGAAGCGGGCCGTCACGCGCGTACCCGTGCGGTTGGGGTTCAGAATGGTCAGGAAGGTTTCGAAGCGCGTCGTCGTCGTGCCCTCGGCGAACAACCAGCTCGTCGCCGGGATGTTAATCCCCGTCTGAGCAGTGATGCCGTAGGCGTTCGTGCTGAAGGTCAGGCGACGGGCAAGCACGATCGGAGTCCGGCTCGTGGCGATGACGCTCAGCGATAAGCGGGGCATGAGCCGATTGACGTCGATCAAGCGGACGCGACGCGGCGCGACCAGGACGGAGACCATGCGCGCGCGCTGTCCGCCGAAGGGCAGCAAGCGCAGTTGCACCAACGCCGGCGTCCCTCCGGGATTAAGCACGGCGAGCGTTTCGTGGAACGTCAGGCCAGTGTAGCCCTCGGCCAGGTACCAGCGCGTATGCGGCGCGGCCACGCCGAGCAGGCCGTAGTCGTCCTTGCCCGGACGCTCCACGGAGAGCTGCGCCGCCACCGGGCGGTTGGCGACTAAGCGCAGGCTGAAGACTCGGTTGGCCCCGGCAAGGGTGTTCAGGATCGCGGTCGTCCGGCTGTGGGCGGCCACGTCGAGGTGGACGTGACGAGGAGCGCTGTTGTTATAGTAGACGGTCAGATCGACGTGCGCGGGCCGCGTGTTGGGGTTGAGCAGCGGGAGGCGTGCCTGCTCACCCGGCATGGTCGAAGCGCCGACGAAGTAGAACGTGGTCGCACTTGCGAGGCGTCCCACAAGGGTGGCGACCGCGCTGCGGCCGCTGATGGCGCCGCTGGCGCCAAGCGAGTTGGCGCCGCTCAGCAGACTGCGGGGCGCGCGGAACGTGGCCGTGAAGGTTCCGTCGGCGTGCGTGACGACAGAGGAGAGGGCCGCGCCGTTGAGGGCGAGCGTCACGCGCTCACGGGGTCCGAAGCCCGTGCCGCGCACCGTCACGAGGTCGCCGCGGCCTGCCGTTGCCGGGCTCAGCACAATGTCGGTCCTGGCTGCATGGTTAGTTCCCGTGGCGCGCACCGTCACCGGGCTGCTGGCGTTGCGCCCGCTCGTGGAGCCCGTGGCGGTGACCGTATAGGAACCGGGCGTGAGCGTCGCGGGGATGGCGAGGGCGGTCGGCGGCAACGTTCCCGCGCTCGTGGCCGTCACCGTTACCGTACGGCCCGCGGCGCCGTTCCCGTGGAGGGCCACGGTGACCGGTTCGTTGGGCGTGAAGCCGCCGCCGGAGACGGTGACCGAACCACCCGGATTGACGTCAGATGGACTGATTGTCAGCGTCGGGCTGCCGGGAGCGGCCGTGGCCGTCGCAGCGGACGCTGGCGGGTTACCCGTCCCCCCAGATGTTGGGGTGTTCGAGGGACTTCCGGCCCCACCGGACGAGGGCGCGGCGGTCGCTGTCGCGGCGGCCGGCGGGTTGCTTGAACCTCCAGACGTTGGTGTATTTGTGGCGGCAGCGTTGGCGCTGCCGGCGCTGCCGGCGGCAGCAGTTGCGGTCGCGGCGACCGCGGTATTCGCAGCGTTCGTCGCTCCGGCCGCCGCGGTCCCGGTCGCCCCGGCACTAGCGGTGTTTGTCGCGTTGGCGGCGGCCGCAGTATTTGTCGCATTAGCCGCGGCAGCGGTTCCTGCACGAGCGGTGTTCGTGGCGTTGGCCGCTGCTGCGGTGCTCGTGGCATTGGCCGCAGCGGCGTTCGTCGCTGCCGCGTTCGTCGCTCCAGCCGCCGCGGTTCCGGTCGCTCCGGCCGCCGCGGTTCCGGCTGCTCCGGCAACGGCGGTGTTCGTCGCATTGGTCGCCGCCGCGGTCCCGGTCGCCCCAGCCGCCGCTGTATTCGTCGCATTGGTGCCTGCTGTCTGGGTCTGTCCGGCAAGAGCCGTCTGGGTCTGCCCGGCAGCGGCGAGGCCCGTGCAGTCCACGGCGCTGGTCGCGGAGGCGACGATGACCTGGGTTCCAGCCGGTAGGGCGATGGTGCCCGTAATGACGAAGAAATGCAGTCCGTTGACAGTCAGGCCCGTGACCGTCGTACCGTTGCTCGTGGAGGCGGGGATTTGCTCGTTGATGATGGCGTAACCGATGCCCGGAATCTCGACCCGCGTGTTGGGGACCGGATTCATCTGCGTCGGACCGCCATTGACAGAATAGTTTTGGTACGAGCCAGCGGATGACGTCGAGGCCGTGACCCCGTCGGAGGTGCTGTTCGCGACCGATTGGAAGCTTCCCGTGATCGCGCCGGCCACGACGCTTACGCCATTCACTGTTGAGGTACTGACGGCAGTGGCCTGCGTGGGGAGGGATGCGTCCAGGCTCGTGTCGGTAATAGGCCCGGTCGAGACGGCAGGGGATGAGCTGCTGCCGACGCTTTGGGTTCCGCCGGGCGGTAAGATGACATCGGCCGTCTTGCTGGAAGCGACAAGCGCGCTGCCTGTCGTCTGGTCGCCATAGGCCTCGCCGACGACGCTGCATCCGGTCGGCGTGGCATACGCCACGTCCGGGGACGCCAGGCGCGAAGACGCGAGGACGGCTGGCGACAAGGGCGCCAGTAGGGCCGCGAAGAGGCCTGCCGCCGTCAGTATCTTTACTTGAGATTGGATTGCCATTAGTTCTTGTTCTCCTACAGGGGCTGCCTATGAAGACAGGGCTGCCTATCGGGACGGTGGAGACGCACACTACTGGCCATAGCCTGCTGAGAGCGATGCCGATGCTGGATTATTTAATACATCGACGGATGTCGGCAGGGGGCCTGGCACGGCGCGCAGGGCTGCGCGTCAGGTCGTGATTGGGACAGACGACCTTGTGGATCAAAGGGCTGGTCGATCGTGGTGGTAGGGCCGATTTTCTCCAGATGGCTCCTACGGGATGAACCAGTTCGAGATCTCCTCCTCGTGACCGTATGACCTCCACTCAAAGATGAGCGGCAGAACGATCATGCGCGAAGAAACTCGCCCGCGCCATCACCAGATCGGGCTGGCCCATCTCATACATCCGTCCGCCGATCGGCCTGAGTTGCGTCCGTCCGGTCCAGGCGCTGGGGAGCGATACGGAGTGTACAGTCGCGCATCCCGTCTCCGGCTGGCGCTTCCGCCGCATGTGGAAGGCGTCGCGGTCACTGCGTTAGGTGCTGATGTGAAACGAGAGGGAACGTCACGATAGGTACGCCGGAAATGGCGAGAGCGCGTACTTGAGGCACTGTCACATTAACTTTGGTGATCCCGTAGGATAGGGACAGTGAGGAGGACGCACCCGTGCGTGGGTATTGTCACGTTAAGGAGGGGTGGCAGCGCCAGGGACGCCCCGGCCCGTGTTCCCCTACGGCAACTGGCCGCGACTGTTAGGCAGCGATGCCCGTGACCTCGCGCCACGTCGCGAAGCGATCGGCGAGAATGGCGCGGTGAGCGCGGGCTGACAGGCGATGGCGTCCAGGACAGAAGTGCTCGCGGATCGGACCGAACGGCTCGAGAAAACGCTGGGCCTGCTCCGGCGACTTGAAGCGGCGCATCGCCCGCTCCCGTTGGCGTGTGGGTTGATGGGAGTTCTCCACCCGGTTGTTCAGCCCCTTGTGCTTCCGGTGCTCAGTGCGCGGGAATGCTTTCGTGAGCGCCGGCCCATAGCTCCTCAGCTTGTCGGTCACGGCAACACGCGGTGCGTCTGGATAACCCTCCACCAGCCGCTGTAAGAATGCCTCAGCCGCCTCCTGGTTGCGTCGCTCTTGCACCAGGATGTCGAGCACCATTCCGCCCGCATCGACCGCCCGCCATAAGTAATAGGTCTTGCCCTGCATCTTGATCTGGACCTCGTCCATGTGCCACTTATCCTTCGGCTGTGGACGTCGCCGCCGGATCTCAGCCGCGAAGAGTGGGCCGAACTTGTGGCACCAGCGCCGGATTGTTTCATAGGAAACGACCACCCCCCGCTCGAACATGAGTTCCTCGACACCGCGATAACTCAGGGGGAACCGATAGTAGAGTCGCACGCACTGGGCGATGATTTCCCGGTGATACCGATGCTGGCGGTAGGATGGGATGGCTGTGTCCATGGACGGCTCCTATCTTTTCCTTTCATCCTACCGGCTCACCATCTTAACGTGACAATACCCTTTGATCCTGACCGGTGGACGCCAGAGGCAGTGGAGAGCCGTCCGCGCTTCAGCTACTTTCCCTTCGGAGGCGGGCCACGTGTCTGCATTGGCGAACCCCTAGCGCGCCTGGAGATTCCTCTTGTTGTCGCGACGTTGGCGCAGCAATGGCGGCTTTCACTCGCATCAGGTCAGCAGGTTCGCTTCGCGCCGATCGGCACGCTACGCCCGGCTGGCGGCCTGCCCATGACGCTGCGTCGTCGCACACCCTCATAACGGTCGTCGTCCTTCCGTTGTGCGAGTGCGGTGGCGAAGGCGATGAACAAGCGCAGTTCGGGTTCGCTGCGTCCCATCATCGTTGTGCTGCCTACTGCCCATCCTGCCCCGCCCGCTCCGAGCGTGACCCCGCAGGGCAGTATGACGGTCTTTGACACCGCATGTTTGTAGGCGGCGCGAGACGACGGGGACGCTCAGGGAGGGCGCGTTGCACGCGATCGACGACGCCGCCTTCGGGGCCAAGCGTGTCCAGCGCGTCGAGTACGGCGTCGAGGCAGCGGCGTAAGCGCGCCGCGGGTCACCACGAGAAGGCAAGGAGGGAGAGCCGTCATGGATGGAGACAACGGAGACATGCAACACGCAAGCCCCGACGCAGCTGCCCCCCGCTTCGTGCGCGAGGGCACGCGCCTAGCTCGCGACCTGTGCCGCGAGCTCGGGCTGCCCGATCCGCAGGCCCCCGGCTTCCCCGTGCCGGCGCTCATCACAGGCCTTGCTGCGACGCGCGGGTGGACCGTGATGGCCCGTGTCGCCACGCCCGCGGAGTGGCGGGCCCTGGAGGCGTTGAACACGCGGCGGCGCGGCGGCGCGGTCAGCACGGGGGAGGTCCGCCCCACCGGCCCGGGCTCATGGGAGATCGTCGTCATCCCTGGAACCAGCGCCGTCCATCGGGACACCGTTATCCTGACCCTGCTGGCCTATGTCGTCCGTGATGACGTGCCCCCAACAGGCCGCGCGCGCTTGGCCGGGGACGGAGATAGCTACGAGGATGCCGTGGCGCGCGTCTTCGCCCGCGAGGTCGTGCGGATCTACCTCCATGCGTCGGGCTGGCCGCGCCGCAGCCTCGACAGGCCTGGCGCACGCCCGGTGCCGGCGTCCTGGCTCGTCCGCCTGGTACGCGGGATACGCCGGTTGTCTGGCAGCGACGACCCGAACGGCACGCTGGGGCAGGCGCGGGAGGAGTCCGCCGATGGTCCACGCGCGCCCGGCGCGCGTCTCAAGTAATGGTGCTATCCTGTCTGTGTGGTTGCTCCCCTTCTTTCCCACCCAGTAGCGGTGTGAGCGGCCGGGCTATACGGGGAGTATGGGCGGGCTGTGGGGCGGTCTCGCGGGCGAATCGTCACACACGACGGTTCATTGCGTGCTGGCGTTCGCACACTCGACGATCGCGCAGCGCTTGTGTCAATGAGTACACCTTGCTCACCGGGGCTGCCGATGTCGTAGGGGGCTGGACCAAGGCCTGGGGGCAGAGGGAGCACGGCGCGGTCCCTCTGCCTCCTTGTACCGGACTAGCCTAGAAGGCGTCGGTAAAGCCTCTTCCAGCCTATTTCACGACCCACCCGGCCCCACACGAGCATGAAGGCTCCCACGCCCAGTGCAGTGAACGTTGGGTGTTCCTGAAGGGGCTGGCGAGCGACAACGACCAAGACGACGAGGGGCGCAAGCACCCATCCTGGTATCAGGACGAGCGCCGCACCGGTCATTCTGGCGCGGTATTCGATCATGGATTCCACCTCCTTTCTAAGGGCACAACAGGCCCAGTACAAGGATCATAGGCAGTCGAAGAAGACATCGTCGGGGCGCAGCTGCCTATCGTCCGGTAGCATCGTATCGCTGGCCCCTCGATCTCTAATGCACAAGGATGGCTCGCGTTCGCTCTTGGTCCAGGGCGATTGGGTTGCGAACGAACGGCCATAGCGGTCATGCGCGGGGTCTGTGATTCTCGTCGTGATCGCTCACCCGCCCTCGCTCTCGCGTCGTACTCACAAACCGTTGTGCCGACAGCGGCCTCTCTCCACACACGTACCGTAACACGGGACGCCGTAACACGAGCCGCACTGCCCGTGTCACTCGCCTAGAATAAAGGGCGTTACACAACGGCGTTTTCAAACGTAAAAAGCATCGATGTCGGCAAAAACAACGGAGTCGTCGCCCTCGTTGGCGAGCGCGTCCCCTGTCGCCACCGTGTCGTTGCTCACGACGATTCCTCTCCTTACGTCTGTCGTTCCTTCCCGCGGTGAGGGTAACCCCGTCTATCCTAAGGTTGTCCGCTGTCGTCGAGGCGATGGAAGCAGGGGACCTGTAACGTCGCGTCTCTATGAACCAGGGCCATGAACTCACCTAGAATAAAGAGTGAGGCCATAACGATCATTTCGTGCCTGCATCGTGGCCCCACTGCTTCTTTGTAGCCATAAAATGAGGCGGCGCGTTTAATGGACATGGCCATAAACTGGAGTTTAGACTAAACAGGGTCAGGGCGCGACGCGCTCTGACCCCATCGGGTATCCTCGTGGTTGCAACACCTAAAAAAGGAGAACCCGATGGATAGTACCACACCCTCTGCCCTGAGAGCATA
>JAABUX010002773.1_pt1 | contig 24252 bp, 12 predicted proteins | sample 5561851 | NCBI WGS metagenome assembly JAABUX01 (sample SAMN10711883, study PRJNA513361) | rock metagenome | isolation source: Antarctica rocks | place: Antarctica: Victoria Land, Richard Nunatak red sandstone | collected 2016-01-03 | reverse complement strand
GCATCCTGCCGCTTCAGCAGAACTTTGCCCAACAGAATGTACGGTCCGGTCGAGTTCGGCTCCAGCAGCAACGCCTCTTGCAACGATCTTTGCGCATCTTCATATCGTCCTGCCCGATAATACGCGTCGCCCAGCCGGTCGTAGACAGGGCCGTCCAACGGATTGCGCGCTCGCTCCATCTCCAACTCCGCGATCGCGTCGTCCAAGTGGTTGCCCGCCAGCGCGATCTCTCCCAGCAGAGCGTGTGCCAGCGGAAGCTGCGGATCGAGTGCCAGCGCCTTTGTGGCGAACTCCTTCGCCACCGGCACAAACTCTCGTCGAAAGAGCATCCTCGCCCCGAGCAGGTAGGCCGCCGCGGACTCGGGCGCGACGCCATACTGGGCCGCAAAGGCATGCCGCGCATCCTCGTAACGGCGCGTATCCAGGTAACACAGCGCCAGCACGTAGCTCGGGTCCACCTTGCTCTCGGCAGACCAGCCGCTCGACCCCTCCAGCAGCGGAATCGCTGCCGCGGGCCGACCCAGCCGAAACAACGTGAGCCCACGCATCTGGGCCGCCTCCTTATCCTTCGGATCTCTCGCAAGCGCCGCCGCATAGGCCGTATCGGCCTCCTGCAGCTTCGTCTGGCTGTAGAAGGCGAGCCCCCGAAGCGTCTCCAGGCCTTGGGGAGCCGGCTCCTTTCCCGCCAGCCTCTCGAGCTCATGGAGCGCCTCCTCGGTATGCCCCGCGTTGATCCGCTGTCGAATCGAAGCAAGCGCCTGCGCGTCGTCACCTCCCACTGCTATCGTCCCGCCCTTGGTTGCTGCCGGCAGTGGCGACTGCGCCGCGAGCAACGGCTGAGGCAGCGACTTCCTCGCGCCACACAGGAGAACAACGACGACGGCAAAGTTCAGGAGCGGAGGAGTCATTCAGGAGAGACGCACAAACAGCTCTGCACATAGAGCCTCGGGGAAGAGAACAAGGGGAGCCGAGGCTCCCCTTGCTGACGGACTACAGCGCATCCTTAGAACTGAACGCGTGCCGAGAACTGCAGCTGCCGCGGGTTTGTCGATCCGTTGACGCCAGGTCCGTTGGTGATAGCACCAGCGTTACCCTGCTCGATGTTTCCACCGGGTAAACCGAAGTTGATGTGGTTGAAGGCATTGAAAGCGTCCGTGCGGAACTGAACCGTTGCATACTCCTTGATGGGAAAATTCTTCTGCACCGAAATGTCGGCGTTGAAGAAGTGTGGCCCGAAGACACTGTTTCGTCCCGCAGTTCCAATTTGGTCCAACCCTGGTGCCGTGAATGCTCCTCCCAAAGTGATCTGGTCATAGTAGGAGAGACCACTGCCTGGGCGTCCACGCACGTTCGAGTGGAATTGCTTTGTATCTCCGTTCACGTAGCAGGGTGCGCTTCCGCCGACGCTGCTCGAGCACGAGTTGTAGGAAAGCGTAAAAGGTAGACCGCTGGAGTAGTTGATGATCGGACTTACCTGCCATCCGCCAACAATCTGATTTACGATCCCATTGGAATGGCTCAGGAAAGCATGGTTACGGCCGAACGGCAGCTCCAGCAACCCGTAAACGATGATCTGCTGCTGGCGGAGCGAGCTGTCCCGGCCGCGCACCGCTTTACGATCCCATGTCGAGTAGCTCGTGGCTTCGCTCATCGCCTTCTGCCAGGCATAGTTTGCGTTCAGCGAAACGCCATGCGTGAACTGCTTCGACATGGACACCTGCAGGGCGTTGTAGTGGGTGTCCAAGTCATCGCTGAAATTCGTGATGTCGTTCGTCCATCCACACGCTCCTGGAGTCGGTGAGGCACTTGCCAGATAGTTAGGATCGGAGCATGCCGGCAACTTTCCACCGTAGAAGCGGCGGAGGAAGGTCGTGTTCCGGGTCGCTCCAGTCGTGTTGACAACATTGGCGGCCGTGCAGTTTACGCCGAGGGGGTAGCAGTTACCACCCGCGGGATCGTAGTGGAGCGGCTGCCCGGTGATGCTGTACTGCGCGGGCAGGAACAGGCCCGGCTCGTTTGGGTTGGTGGTGTTTCCGGAGTTGTCCCCAAAGGTGTGGGTTCCTTTGTTTCCAACATAAGCGATGGTCAGAGAGACCGTCGGCGTCAGCGCCTGCTGCACACTGGCGTTCCAGGCATCGAGCGTCGGGAGCCGGAGTGTAGTCGGCCGGGCTCTCGAATTTACGTTGTAGCCAGGGTTCGGGATCAGGCCATTTGCGGGAACCACGGTCGGCTGCGGAGCGGACGGCCCTTGCGCCAACGTAAAGGCATAGCTGGTTGGACCTCCGTTCGCGTTGATCTGCTGGTTAGCCAGCACCGGCAGGTTCTGCGTCGCGGAGTGACCGAAGATCGATCCGAAGACTCCGATGTCGAAGCTACGGCCGTAGCCCGCACGAACCACCGTCTTATCGCTCACTTGGTACGCAGCGCCGATGCGTGGATTGTAGGCATTGCCAGGCTTCTGGTAGTTCATGTTGCTCCCAATGCCGCCGGTTCCCGCTACCCGGAGGTATCCGGTCGAGACATCCAGGAGAGCACCAGCTTGGGGCGCGTTGACTGATTCCGGGAAGTACAGTTCATAGCGCAGACCATAATTGATCGTCAACTTTTGGGTCGCGCGCCATGTGTCCTGGACATAAAAGAAGTCTCTCTTCTGAAACTCCTTCGCATTCGTCGATGTACTCACATACCGGTTGAACAGCGAAACCTGCCCAAGGGCAAATGTCGCAAACCCAAGTCCGCCGGCACTGAAGGTCGGCGATGCAAGCGCGGGATTGGAGGTCGGTCCAGTACCGAATTGCAGAAGGCCCGTACGATCGTTGTCGCTGGGCACGCGCAGATTGCGGGCATACCGGAGATCTGCTCCGAACTTCACTGAATGATTTCCCAGTGTTTTCGTCCAATTGGTCGCAAGCTGGTACTGATCCTCGCGCTCGATCAGGGGGCAGTTGCAGCGATCCACATTCAGACCGGCGCCATACTGCGGTCCCACAGACTGGCTATTGTTTGGATTCCCGTTATTTTGTCCGGGAGTACCAACCTCAGTCAGCTGAATGCTGGGAGCCCCACTCGTGATCGGGTCGGCTGTATTCAGGCCGGGAATACCCAGCTGCGTCGCCAGGTTCACGCCCGCGTCGTACTTCCGCGTTCCGATGTTGTACCGGTAGTAGCCCGCGCGAACGTCCGCTACCAGCTTCGGGTTCACGGCAATATCCGCACCGAGTGCCGCGCTATCGTTAGCGCCGGCCGATGTTCCACCGTATCCACCAATACCGAACCCGGCTCCACCGGCGGGTCCGAAGATGGTCCCTCCCGTCAGCACATCTGTAAACCGGCTGAACCGTCCGAAGACGTGTGTGCGCTCACTCAGCGTGTAATCGCCGCGCACATCCCATTGGTCGCTGTTGAACAGACCCGTTCCACTGGCCGAGTAATTGTTCGCCAAGCCATTGGCAGGGCCGTCCGTGCGGTTCGGAGCATAGGGCTGCAGCAGGGCGAAGAAAGCCCGTGCCTGCGGAGAGACTTCAGCAGCTGGAATGACGTTCCCCGGATACTGCGTTCCATCCTTCCGGTAAATGAGACCGACACCTCTCGGAAGGGGGGCGTACTCACTGAAGTCGCACCCCACTGCCCCAAGGCAGCTTGAGACCAGGCGAGCCGTAGGCACGGTCTGGGTATTTACCGTGCCAACCTTTTGGCGAACACCCTGGTAGTCGCCAAAGAAGAACAGCTTGTTCTTCAAAATGGGTCCGCCGATGGAGCCGCCAAACTGATTCTTAAGCGCAGCGGGAAAGGGACTGCTTGGGGTGAGCTGGGTCGGTGACTGCGAGAATGGGTCGCGAGCGAGATTGGCGCTGCTTTGGCGGTAGTCAAAGGCCGATCCGTGGAACTTGTTGGTTCCGGACTTGGTCTGCGCGGTGACCACGGACGAGACCGCCTTGCCGAACTCCGCGTCGAAGTTCTGCGTCGTGATCTTGGTCTCGGAGAGCGAATCCGCATTCGGATTTATGACAATGATGCCCAGAATCGGATCCTGGTTATCGGTTCCATCCAGCTGGAAGGCGACGCCGGCAAAGGCCTGGCCATCCACCTCGATCTGCCGGCTTCCCTGCGGATCTTCGCTGGCCGCATGGCTCCAACCGAGCTGCTGGGCACCCGGCAGAAGCAGCTGAAGACTGGTGAAGTTTCTGTCCTGGATCGGCAGGTCCACGATCTCTTTCGCGTTGAAGATCGTCGAGACATCCGCCCGATCCGTCTTCAACTGCGGGATGCTATCCGCGCTGACCTCGACCGTCTGGTCGTTGCCGCCCGCCGACAGCGCAGCCTCCACCTTGGCTGACGTATCCGCGAACAGATGCAGACCGGTCGTCGCGTATCCTTTGAATCCCGGCGCCACCACCTTCACGTCATAGGTGTCCGGAATGAGGTGATCCACCTTGAACTCGCCGCTGCCGTTCGACTGCACCGTGACGGTTGTGCCCTTCTCCGCGTCGGTTACGGTGACCGCCGCGTTGGGAATCACAGCTCCCGTGGTGTCGGTCACGGTGCCGAAGATCGAGCCATAAACCGCTTGGCCGAACGATCGAGCACTGGAGACCACGAGAAGCCCTGCGAAAATCGGAATCGTTGCGATGCGATGTACTTTGTACATGAAAACCTCCTGAGCATACCGTTGAAGCGTTGCGGCCATCTGTCGTCCAGCCGCTGCTGTTCGTGTCGTTCGTGCCTATGGCGCATCCGTCGGGACGCCCAGCTCACGTCTAACCCTTATCGACCTCTACTCAGACTTTAGATGGAGACGTTGTGGGATCTTCGGACCGATGTGAACGCTAATTCAGCGCACTTACAGCTGTCAAGAGCTCATCGCGCGGGGTTCATCGATCAGTCCTCCCCCTTCGTCTCACCACAATCCTCTCCTCCTTTGCCGGCACCTCTTCAAGGCTCCTCCGGGCCGGGACCCCGCCGAGCCGAAGCCGGCTAGCCCACCAGAAGCGTCCAAAAAGGGGAGATCCGCGAGGCCCCCCGTCCCGTACAAGCCGCGTCCTGCCCATGGGGCTAGCTGGAAGATCCCGAGAAGGACCCTCAACCGTTTACAATCAGGTCTGGCTATGCAAGCGCTGGCATCTTTCACGGCAGTCGCCCTGCTTCTGCTCACCCCCGCGTCTCCCGCGCAGCGCGGCAAAGCTCACCAGAGCACCCCATCCCGGCCATCACCCCAGGCCATCGCCGCCGCAGCAGCTGAGTTCCAGGCAGGCTCGGCGGCGTACGCTCGCGGCGACCTCGCCTCCGCCCGAACCAGCTTCAGCAAGGCTGTTCGGCTCGCGCCGGACGTGGGCGCCAGCCACAGCGCGCTGGGAGCCGTGCTGCTCGCCCAGGACGACCTGCACGCGGCCGTCTCCGAGCTCGTTCGCGCCCACACGCTCGGGCCGAACGACACCGGCGCCATCATCAACCTGGCTGAGGTTTATCTCCGCCTGCGTGACCTCCCCGCCTCCGTCGCCACCTTTCGGCTGCTTCCGGAGCCGGCTGCCGGAGCTCCCCCCAACCTCCGCCCGGAGGAGACCATAAGCTTTGCCGGCGCGCTCTCCGGAACCGGCGATCTCCCCGGTGCTCGCCAGCTTCTGGAGCGGGCGCTCGAAGCCAATCCCCAGAGTGCCCTGCTCCAGGACGCCCTGGGAACCGTGCTCGCCCAGGCTCAGCAACCGGAGGAGGCCGCCATACACTTCACCCACGCCCTCGATCTCGATCCGAATCTGGCCTCGGCTCACTTCCACCTCGGCTCCGTCCTTCTGCTCGAGGGAAGACCGCATGAGGCCACGGAGCAACTCAACCGCGCGTCCGACCTCGACCGGGATCGAGAGGACTTCTCGCTCCAGCTTGGAAAGGCCCTCAGCGCCGACAACCAGGATCTCCAGGCGATCAGCGTCCTCCGCCAAACCCTCCTTCGGCATCCCGGATCCGTCGATGCCCAGTACGCCCTGGCACTTGCACTCCAAAGCGGAGGTCAGCCCAAAGAAGCGCTCCCTCTGTTCCACGCCGTCCTCCTCGCCCGCCCGCACGACTCCGAAGCGCTCACCAACGACGCCCTGGCCCTGGTGCAGATCGGCGAAGCTCAGCAGGCGATCCCGCTCTACGAGAAGGCCCTGGTTGCGGGAGGCGACTCCCCCACGCTTCGCGAGAATCTCGGCGTCGCGCACCTGCAGCTCAACCAGCTCGACCGCGCCATCGAGCAGTTCCGCCAGGGGCTCGCGCTCGATGCCGCGAGTCCGCACCTCCACTACGATCTCGCTCTGGGGCTCAAGCTCAAGGACAAGCCGAACGAAGCCATTCCCGAGTTTCTCGAAGCCGAGAAGCTAGACCCCAGCCTGCCCGATCCGCCGTACACCCTCGGTGTCCTCTACATGCAGATGGGCCGCTTCGCCGAAGCGCAAAGCAAGCTGGAGCGAGCCACAGATCTTCGGCCTGACAACGGGGAAGCCTGGGCGCTGCTCGGCAACGTCTACAAGCAGGCTGGCCAGCTACCCGCGGCGACGCACGCCCTCGATCGCGCCGCGCAGCTGCTTCCCCAGCAGCCCGGGCCCCATATCTCGCTTGCCTCCATCCTCTCCCAGCAGGGCGACAGTTCGGGCGCCGCTCGCGAACGCAAAGTCGCCGCCGAGCTCAGCCGGATCGCCTACGCGCACCAAAAAGCCACCTTCTCGCTCGAGAGCGGACGCGCCCTGCTCCTCAAAGGCGACCTCGCCGGTGCCGCCACCCAGCTCGGCGCAGCCGTCGCCGCCGATCCTAACCTCCCCGAGCCGCACCAGCTCCTGGCAGACGTCCTGACCCGGCAGAACAAACTCGCGGAGGCCGCACTCGAGCGGCAAAAGGGCCTCAGCCTTGTCTCGTCTCCAGCGACACCTCCCACCGCTCCTCCCACCAAGCAGCCCTGACCTGCGCGCGGGTTCGTCCCTCCTTCCGGAAACGCGATACCCTCGGATTGGCCACGACCGCGGGTCCACAACCCCGGACGGCACAGCGGCGCCGCTGCGGTCACATACACAGAGGTCGCATACACGAGCAGCGGCTCACAGACCCACAGACCCACAGACCCACAGACCCACAGACCCACAGACCCACAGACCCACAGACCCACAGAAGGATCGGCACAATGTCCAACCTCCTCCTCGCCCTGGCCCTGCTTCTCTCCCCCGTCACCATCGCCCAGACTGCGCCAACCGCCGCGTCAGGGGGCTCCACCGGCGCCGCAACCTCCCTGCTCTCGCCCGAGGAGGTCCACAAGCTGCTACCTTCCTCCGTCTACTTCCGGGGCCAGACCGCTCCCCTGCAGCTCCGCAACGCCGCCGCCGCACGCTTCTCTGACAACGCCGTTCTCTTCGCCTCGCTCGTCGACACCTCCGGCTACTCCACCAGCGTCCGCGAGCGGTACCAGTTCTACCTGGTCACCGAGGTCCCGCTGACGGTCGCCGAGAAGCCCCTTCCCGCCGGTGCCTACGGCGCGGGATTTCTCGAAGACGGAACCTTTGTCGTCATGGACCTCGGCGGACACGACCTCCTCCTCTCCCGCACCACGCACGACGACAACATGCACCGGCCGCGGCCGCTGCAGCTAGTGGCCGGCGCCACGCCACAGGAGCTTCGTCTCTACCTCGGCCGCAGCTTCGTCCCGCTCACCCGCGCGCATCCGTAAGGTCCAACGTCCTCCCGCCGACCTGAGCACCACCTCTCTTGTGAGGCCTTCGTCCACTTCCTTATACTTACGCTTTGCCACCCATCGGCGGCTCAGGAGCTCTGTCGTTGATCCGATCCCGCCGCGGTTTTATCAAGTCGCTCTCCCGCACCGCGCTGGTGCTTTCGCTTGAGGACGTTCTCTCACTCGCTCTACCCGCCCAGGCGCTTCCGGCACAGACGCCGCAGCAGCCCGCCAGGTCGCGACCCACCTACGACGCCCAGCCTCACGCCGCTCCCAGGACGCTCCCTTCGCCCATCGCCGGCACCCCGCTCGGCTTCTCCTTTCTCGACGTCGCCCGGCAGTCCGGCCTCAACACCAAAACCATCTATGGCGGCGAGCATAAAAATCGCTACCTCCTCGAGACCACCGGCTGCGGCGTCGCTTTTTACGACTTCGATCACGACGACTGGCTCGATCTCTTCCTCGTCAACGGCACCCGCATTGACGGCTTTCCCAAAGGGCAGGAACCCATCTCGCGCCTCTTCAAAAACAATCGCGACGGCACCTTCACCGACATCACCGCCAAATCCGGCATGACGCGCTCCGGCTGGGGACAGGCCTGCTGCGTCGGCGACTTCGACAACGACGGCCTCGACGACCTCTTCGTCACCTACTACGGCCAGAACATCCTTTATCGCAACCACGGCGACGGCACCTTCACCGACGTCACCGCCAAGGCCGGCCTGCTCCAGTCGAAGACCCGCTGGAACTCCGGCTGCGCCTTTCTCGACTTCGACCGCGACGGCCATCTCGACCTCTTCGTCGCCAACTACATCGACTTCGACATCAAGACCGCGCCCATCCCCGAGGTCGCCGGCTGCCAGTACAAGGGCATCCAGGTCGCCTGCGGCCCACCCGGTCTCGAAGGCGGCAAAAACCTCCTCTACCGCAACAACGGCGATGGCACCTTCACCGACGTATCCTCCAGGTCCGGCATCCTCGAGACCCTTGGCACCTACGGCCTCTCGGTGGCCGTCGCCGACATCGACAACGACGGCTGGCCCGACATCTACGTCGCCAACGACTCCACCGCCGCCACCTTCTACCGCAATCAGAAGGACGGCACCTTTAAGGACGAGGCCATCGAGGCCGGCATCGCCTACTCGCCGGACGGCAAGCCGCAGGCCGGCATGGGCGTTTCGGTCGGCGACTATAACCGCGACGGCAACCTCGATATCGTGAAGACCAACTTCGCCGGCGACACCGACTCGCTCTACCAGAACCTCGGCGATGGCACCTTCGAGGACCGCACCTACCTCTCCGGCATCGGCGTCAACACGCGCCTGCTCGGCTGGGGTGTCGGCTTCGTCGATGTCGACAACGACGGCTGGCTCGACATCCTCGTCTCGAATGGCCACGTCTACCCCGAAGTCGAGGGCTCAAAGCTCGAAGCCCCCTACGCCGAGCACAAGTACCTCTACCGCAATCTCCGCAACGGCCAGTTCGAAGAGGTCACAGGCATCGCCGGCCCCGGTATCAACGCACCCGCGCCCGCACGCGGCTGCGCCTTCGGCGACTTCGACAACGACGGCGACATGGATATCGCCGTCAACTGCGTCAACGCCCTCCCGCAGCTGCTTCGCTGCGACACCACCATCCCGCGCAACTGGATCAAGATCCGCGTCGTCGGCACCAAGAGCAACCGCACCGGCATCGGCGCCCGCATCACCGTCGCCGCCCGCACAGACCCCAAATCCCAGCAGCCCCTGCGCCAGATCGAAGAGATCCGCTCCGGTGGCAGCTACTACTCGCAGAACGATCTCCGCATCCACTTCGGCCTTGACCAGGCCACGGCCGCCGACACCGTCGAGATTGCCTGGCCCTCCGGCGCCAAGGACACCCTCAAGGCCCTCGCCGCCAACCACCTCTACGTCATCCAGGAAGGCGGCAAAGTCCTCCGCACCGTCGCCATGGCAGCCATCACACACGCCAAGTCCACAGCAACATGAAGCAGCCACTTCGATCTCGTCTCGTCTCCTCTGCGTCCCGTCTGCAAGCCTTCGCGTGCTGTGCGTTCGCCTTTGCACTCACCTTCCTCCCAGCTAACGCGCACGCCCAGCACCCCTACCCCGCCACCGCCGAACACCCCGTCCCAGCGTGGTTCGTCGACGTCGCCCCCCAGGCCGGCATCACCGTCCGCAACGTCAACGGCGGCGTCGACACGAAGCGCTACATCATCGAGGCCACCGGCTCCGGCGTCGCCATTCTCGACTACGATCGCGACGGCTGGCCCGACATCTTCCTCGTCAACGGAACCAGCCTGACCCCCGGCGACCCCAAGAGCCCCGACGCCCCCACCAGCCATCTCTTCCACAACAACCACGACGGCACCTTCACCGATGTCACCGCCAAGGCCAGCCTCGTCTCCAACGGCTGGGGGCAGGGCGCCTGCGTCGGCGACTACGACAACGACGGCTTCGACGACCTCTACATCACCGGCTACGGCAAGAACCGTCTCTTCCACAACCAGGGCGACGGCACCTTCAAAGAAGTTGCCCAGGCCGCCGGCGTCGCGGGCAGCGGCAAGGAGTGGGGCACAGGCTGCGCCTTCGTCGACTACGACCGCGACGGCAAGCTCGACCTCGTCGTCGCTAACTACGTCCACTTCGACCTGGCCAAAACTCCCCGGCCCGGGGAGGATGCCGGCTGCACCTGGAAGGGCACCCCCGTGCAGTGTGGCCCGCGCGGTCTCCCCAGCGCGCCCAATACCCTCTTCCACAACCTCGGCGCCCAGAACGGACAGGTCCGCTTCGCCGACGTCTCGCACACCTCCGGCATCGAGAAGACCTACGGCCACTACTGCTTCTCCGTCACCACCCTCGACTACAACGAGGACGGTTGGCCCGACATCTACGTCGCCTGCGACTCCACCCCGTCCATTCTCTATCGCAACAACCACGACGGCACCTTCACCGATGTAGCCGCCGATACCGGCGTCGCCTTCAACGAAGACGGCCGCGAGCAGGCCGGCATGGGCTCGACCGCCGCCGACTACGACGGTGACGGTCACCTCGACATCTTCAAAACCAACTTCTCCGACGACACCTCCACCCTCTACCGCGCCAACGGCGACGGCACCTTCACCGACCAGACCTTCGCCGCGGGACTCGGCATCAACTCCGACGCGCTCGGCTGGGGAGCCATGTTCGCCGACGTCGACAACGACGGCTATCCCGACATCCTCATCACCAACGGCCACGTCTACCCCGAGGTCGACTCCGCCAAGCTCGGCGCCACCTACCGCGAGCCGCGCTTCCTCTACTACAACCTTGGCAGCGCCGCGAATTCCAGCGGTGCACAAAACACCAACGGCGCACAAAACTCCACCGCCTCAAGGCTTCCCGTCAGGTTCAAGGACATTTCTAAAACCTCCGGCCCCGGCCTGCTCGAGCCCCTCTCCGGTCGCGGTCTCGCCACCGCCGACCTCTTCAACGACGGCCGGCTCGAAGCCGTCGTCAACAACCTCAGCGACCGCCCCATGCTGCTCGTCAACCTCGCCCGCAACCCCAACCACTGGCTCGGCCTCCACCTCGTCGGCACCCGCTCCAACCGCGACGCCATCGGCGCCCACGTCGTCCTCCACGGCGCCCGCCGCGCGTGGGTCGACGAGGTCCGCAGCGGCTCCAGCTATAACAGCACCAGCGACCTCCGCCTGCACTTCGGCCTCGGCGCCGAAACCGCCCTCACCTCCATCGACGTCCGCTGGCCCAGCGGCCAGTCCGAAACTTTTCCCCCCACCCCCGTCGACCGCATCATCGACCTCACCGAGGGACAAGGCAGAGCGCTCGCCGCGAAACCCTGAACAACCGCGGCCCGGCTTCGCCAAAGGACGCAGACCACCTCGCCTCAGCCGCAGCTATTCGGTACAGTCAGAACTTTGGTATAGTTCACGCCACCAACCAGATGACCCAAAGGATGTGCATGCTGACCCGTCTTCTCCCCCTCGCCATGGCCGCGAGCTTTGCCGGCACTTCCCTCCTCGCCCAGACTCCGGTGCAGGATCCTGCCCAGACCACAGCGCAGGCTGCCGCTACCGCCAGCACCGCCGCCGCTCCCACGACCGATCAGACCTGGTGGAAGCACGCCGTCCTCTATGAGATCTACCCGCGCAGCTTTCAGGATTCGAACGGCGACGGCATCGGCGACCTCAACGGCATCACGCAGCGCCTCGACTACCTCCAGAACCTCGGCGTCGACGCCGTCTGGATCGCGCCCATGTACCCGTCGCCCCAGGTCGACTTCGGCTACGACATCTCCGACTACGAAAACGTCGATCCCAAGTACGGAACGCTCGCCGACTTCGACCGCCTCCAGACCGAAGCGAAGAAGCGCAACATTCGCATCGTGCTCGACATGGTCCTGAACCACACCTCCGACAAGCACAAGTGGTTCCTCGATGCCGCCAGCTCCCGCACGGGTCCCTTTCACAACTACTACGTCTGGAATGACGGCATCCCGTCCGAGTCTCCCGGCGTCACCGCCTACCAGAAGCGCTTCGCCCACGACGGCCGCGTTCCCCCCAACAATTGGGTCTCCATCTTCGGAGGCTCCGCCTGGGAGTGGGTCCCCACCGTCCACCAGTTCTACTATCACTACTTCTACAAGGCCCAACCCGACCTCAACTGGCGCAATCCCGTCGTCGAGAAAGCCATGTTCGACCAGATGCGCTTCTGGCTCGACCGCGGCGTCGCCGGCTTTCGCCTCGACGCCATTCCCACCCTTTTTGAAGACCCTCAGCTTCGCGAAGGGACATCCATGGGCGGCACCAACGCCCAGGGCGATCCCATCTACTCCACCGTCTACCAGGAGAACCTTCCCGAGGTCCACGACACCATCCGCCGCATGCGGACCATGATTAACTCCTACCCGGGCGACCGCGTGCTGATCGGCGAAACCTACCTGCCCGATACCGCCGCCCTCGCCAAGTGGTACGGTGGCGAAGCCGCGGACGAGCTGCAGCTTCCCATGGACATGCTGCTCGGCTTCCATGGCGACCACGACAAGCTCGACGCCGCTGCCTTCCGTGCCCACATCGAGGAGGCCGAAACTCAACTCCACGCCGGCCAGCCTCTCTTTGTCTTCGACAATCACGACAACGTCCGCTCCTGGGAGCGCTACGGCGACGGCGTCCACAACACCGAGATCGCCCGTATCCTCGCCGCCATCCTCTTCACCACAAAAAGCACCGCCCTGATGTGGGAAGGCGCCGAGATCGGCATGGTCACCACCACGCCAACCCGCGTCGAAGACGTCAGAGATCCCATCGGCATCACCGGCTGGCCCAAGGAAAAAGGCCGCGATGGTGAACGCACCCCCATGCAGTGGACCTCCGGCAAGGACGCCGGCTTTTCCACCAGCGCCACCACCTGGCTCCCCGTCGCCCCCAACTACAAAACCGTCAACGTCGAAGGGGAACAGAAAGACCCCAACTCGCTCCTCCGCTGGAACCAGAGCCTCATCGCCATGCGCCGCTCCAACCCCGCGCTTCACGACGGCGGCATCGTCATGCTCGACATCACCAACCCCAACGTCCTCTCCTACCTTCGCACCGCGGGAGCCGGCAAACCGTCCGTCGTCGTCTCGCTCAACATGACCGCCCAACCGCAGACCGTCTCGCTCGATCTCAAAAAGGCCGGTGTCGCCGGCGAGACCGTCAAGACGCTGCTCAGCAGCGACCCCGCCCTGAACGCAACCACCTCCGCCACCTCCGTCACCCTGCCCCCCTTCGCCTCCTGGATCGCCGCCGTTCAGTAACCCGGCGTCGAGTAGCCTGATCTTCCTAACGGAGTGCGAGCTCCACCAGCAGATCGCACTCCCAATATCGCGCAGCCATACCCACCGTTTCCCAAGGACCTCATGAGCTCCGCAAACTCCAAAGCCGTCATGCTCCTCGCCAAGAGCTCCAGCACCGGCGCTCTTGGCGGCCTGCTCTTCGGCTTCGACACAGCCGTCATCGCGGGGGTCACGCACTCCCTCTCCAGCCACTACGGGCTCTCCGACAGCCAGCTCGGCTTCACCGTCGCCATCGCGCTCATCGGCACCGTCCTCGGCTCGCTCGGCAGCGGCGTCCTCGGGCAGCGCATCGGCAGCCGCGCCGCCCTCCGCATCATGGGCGTCCTCTACGTGCTCTCCGCCCTGGGCTGCGCCTTTGCCGGTCCGTGGAGTATGTTCCTCGCCTTCCGCTTCCTCGGCGGCCTCGGCATCGGCGGCTCCTCCGTCCTCGGCCCCATCTACATCGCGGAGCTCGCCCCCGCCAAGTGGCGCGGCCGCCTCGTCGGCATGTTCCAGATCAACATCGTCATCGGCATCCTCCTCGCCTACCTGTCGAACGCCATCATCGCGCACTTCGCCCTTGGCCCAATTGAGTGGCGCGTCGATCTCGGCGTCGCCGTCGTTCCCGCCATCGTCTTCCTCCTGCTCCTCCTCAGCGTCCCCCACAGCTCCCGCTGGCTCGTCAGCCAGAACCGCATCGACGAGGCCCAGCTCATCCTCGCCCGCATGGGCTCCTCAGACTCCAAGGCCGAGGTCGACTCCATTGTCGAGTCGCTCCGCTTTGAAGGCGGCCTCCAGCAGGGAAACCTCTTCAACCGCCGCTACGCCCTTCCCGTCTTCCTCGCCATCTCCATCGGCCTCTTCAACCAGCTCAGCGGCATCAACGCCATCCTCTACTACCTCAACGACATCTTCGCGAGCGCCGGCTTCTCCTCCGTCTCCTCCAACACCCAGGCCGTCGCCATCGGCCTCGCTAACCTCGTCGCCACCCTGCTCGGCATCTCCATCATCGACAAGGTCGGCCGCAAGACCCTGCTCCTCATCGGCGCCGTCGGCACCGCGCTCTGCCTCGGCGGCGTCGCCTGGGTCTTCACCACCAACTCCCACCTCAAGCTGCTCCTCCCCCTCCTCATCGCCTTCATCGTCTTCTTCGCACTCTCCCAGGGAGCTGTCATCTGGGTCTACCTCTCGGAGGTCTTCCCCACCAACGTCCGCGCCAAGGGCCAGAGCCTCGGCTCCTCCGCCCACTGGATCATGAACGCCGCCATCGCCTGGACCTTTCCCATCATCGCCCGCCACTCCCACGCCCTGCCCTTCGCCTTCTTCGCCGCCATGATGGTCGTCCAACTCCTCACCGTCTACTTCGTCTACCCCGAAACCAAGGGCTACTCCCTCGAAGAAATGCACCAGCACATCGGCGCTCACTGACAGTCTTAGAAGTTTCCGATAATGCGGCTTTTTGAGAGGAACAAATAACTCCTACATGGTTCGTCCTCGAAAAGCTGAAAACGCATCCGAGGCCCAGCGGGGTTAGGGCTATTTCCGCGTGGCCGCTTTCCACTGCGCGGATGTCCGCTATTCTCACCATGATCACCCTCGGTACCTTCCCTAGCGCAATACCCCCTTCGGTGCAGCATGTGATTCCCGCCCAGCAGTACACTGGGCCCGCCATGGCTACTCACCTCTGCAGCGCTGCCGCCCGAACCCTCCTAGCGGCCGCGATGCTCATCACCCTTCCCTCCTTGGCGCAACAACCTGCTTCTCCTTCGCTTCCAGCATCCGTTAATCGCGGAGCACCCACCCAACTGCTTGACTTCTTCGCCTCGAACGAAAGGTCCGGGGTCCCTGACGATTTGCTCACCCAGAATGACCTGGAGGTCCTTGACGATGGCAAGCCGGTTTCTATTACTGGTTTCCTCCGACCCGGCGAGTCTGGCACCCGCCCCGTCGTCCTCTGGATCGTTGTCCAGTGCGTCATGCCCGGCGAAATCAACAACGGCTCGGGCTTCCTTCGCCGGTTCACCACCGATCTTGCCTCCGGACTCACCCACCTCGGCCCTGGCGAAGCGTACGGCGTCGCGCATTGGTGCGACGATGGCGCCGTCTCGCTCGATCTCCAGCCCAACCGCCGCATCCTCCAACTCGGTCCCACGCTCGCAGCCGTCCTTGGCCCGACCGTCAATCCGCCAACTAATCCCTTTCTTGGCGAGGCCGCCCTGCTCAAGGTCATCCGCGACGCCATCGAAGCTGCCTCACGCTTCGATCCTCGATCCATGCCAGTTCTCGTTTTCCTCTACGGCGATCACACCGCCGCCGACGCACGGCAAGTCGACGAACTAACGCAGCAGCTGCTCGCCGTCCCTGCTACTGTTTTTCTCGTCAATAATGGCCTCGCGGACCCGCCCCATGCTGCCTTTCGCGAGATCCCCATGGTTCTCGGTCACCTCGCCGGAGAAACCGGGGGCTCCTACTTCCACGTACCCTTCGGCGACCATGACCCGCTCGTCTTCGCGCAAGCCATTGCCACTGTCCTCGATCGCTTACATAGCCGTTACCAGCTATCTTGGCTCCCCCGCAGACCCGATAATCAGGAGCACCGCCTTGCCCTCAGACTCACCTCCGCCGCCCGCAAAGCCCATCCCGGTACCGAGCTCCGCGCCCGTAACACCTACCTCGCCAGCCCATACCCTGCCATCCCGTCGAATTGATTGTGGTTTGCAGAATCGGGGAGGCGTGATGTTGTATTAGGCGCGCCTAGTCTAAAGCGCGGGATCGACGAGCATTGTCCGCTCCACCGTGACCGCACGACGTCTATCGAGCCCTTCGCGAAGCAGGACAAAGGGTCGCTCCAGACCTACATAGACCATTCCCGCGCCTAACAAGCAGCTCATCGTGTACACCACGGTTGTCTTGAGATCACGGTGGGTCGTGAGCTGCGGCAGGTATACGTCCGCGAGGTGGGCCATCTCCTTATGCGTGAGGTACAGGCTGAAGGCCAGCAGTGCCACCGTTCGAGCGCCCGGAATGCGTATGCGAGCTAGCCAACCATTACGGCTCATGGCTGACACGGTAAGCAGACCAAATGCAAGTGAAAGCAACAGGGGACCGAGAATTACGTTCGACATCGCGGTGTTCGTTCCAAAATCGAATCGATTGGACGACAGCCACAGGCTCAAGCTCAGTAGAAGCACGCCTGCGGCAGCCATGGCATGGCCGCATCGCTCCACGACGGCCCACCACCCAGTCCGAAAGGCTCTGACCAGAGCCAGGGCAACACCGACAAGCAAACCATCAAGACGCATGTGGGTGGGATAGTACATGCGCTCAAGGTAGGCGAGCGCCGACATCTCACCCGCAGGACGCACACCATGGAAAAACACAAGGGCGCGCAGTGCGACGCCCGTGCTCACTAGGAAGGCGAACGCGAACGCGGTCTTGCCAAAGGACGGTCTGCGCATCATTGCAAGCAGGACTAAAGGCAATAGCAGATAGAAATGTTCCTCCACGCACAAAGACCATGCGTGTGAGAATGCCTTGTCGTTTGCGTAATCAATGAAGTAATTCAGGGTGAAGGTAAGAAACTGCCACGGTGGCGAGATGCCCGGCTGCTCGCGCCACGTGGGCCATGCGTAGTACAGCAGCAGCACGAAAAGGTACGCGGGCAAGATGCGAAACACGCGTCGACGATAAAAGTCCACGAGTGAAGGCCTACTCCCCACTGCATATGGCTTACCAACTGCGAGCCGATCAGATATCCGCTCAGAACAAAAAACAGATCGACGCCCATCCAACCGTACCGCCCAACCATCCCGAAAGCGGGCGGCAATTGCAACTGCAGATGGAATAACATCACCCATACGATGGCGCAGGCGCGGAGAGTATCGAGACCGTCCAATCTGGACGGCGATGAAGCGCTCATGGTGGAGTACCGGAACCAGACTACGGAAGGACTACGAGTAAACTGCTCATCTCCGAAGCAGGCCCATGATCGCGGGCACAGCGCCGGACTGTACACAGGGCTTCTAGCGCAGACCGCCGCGGGTGTTGATCGCCTTCGAACACAGGCTACGAGGCGACCCGTCCAACGCACGCGATCCATCTCCTACCGCCCCGGCAACAACCGCAAATACACCCCATTCGTCCACCCAAACCCCGTCGAGTTCAACCTGTACCCCGCCGTCAGAATCACGTCCGTCGTCCCCGTCTCCATGTTGTACTTTTCGCGCACCGTCCCGTCCCGCAGGTAGTTCGCCTCCACCGTCGCCCGGAACTCCTCCGCCAGCCGATCCCCATCCGTCTTGAAGCCCATCCCCCGCAAACCCACCACCGCGAACCAGGTCTCCGGAGCCCACCCAAACGGCCGGTCCCACTGCATGCCCGAGATCGTATCGCTCATCGCCAGCCCATGCTCCGCCTCCAGCCGCGGCACCGCCTTCTCCACACCCGCGGCCTGCGCCGGCGAGGCCAGACCCGCCCACAGCGGGTAGAACACCGACGTGTACAGATAGCTCGATCGCTTCGCTGTCGTAAAGTCGTAGTCCTCATACAAGCCGGTGGACGCATCCCACAGATACTTATTTACAGCCGCCTTCCGAGCCGCCGCCTTCCGCGTCCAGCCGGTAGCCTCGCCCTTCTTCCCCAGCTCCTTCGCAAACCCCGCCATGTCCAGCTCGTACTTATACAGCAGCGCGTTCAGGCACACCGGCGCGAAGTGGTGCGTCGATCCGCTGAACGGCCCGAACCGGAAGCTCGTATCGAACCCCGACTCCCGCATTGCCCGGTCGCCCTCGTAGAAGTCTCGCGTCAGCCGCATCCCATCCACCTCCGCGTGCGCGCACACCGCCGTCAGCTTCTGGTCGCAGCTCGCCGCATCGCCCTTCTCCGCGGGCACAAGATACTGGCCACCCACATCCTTGTGCGCCTCCATCCACCGGATCGCATCCGGGTAGTACGTGCTGTCGTCCGCCATCTCCAGCACCGGCCCCTCGCCCACGTCGAAGTACCGCGCCAGCCCCGTCGACCCCGCCTGGTGGGCCGGCGTCACCCACAGCGCGTAGTCCCGCTCAGCCGCGGCATACGCATGCGCCAGCCACTCCTTCGACGCCCCCGGCCCGCTTCCATCTCCAGCCGCATGGACCTCCCGGATCATCTCCGCCAGCAACGGCGGCTGCGATCGCGTCAGAAAGTACGTCCGGTTCGCATTCAGCACAGCGCCGTAGTTCTCGATCTCAAACTCGAAGTTCTCCACCATCCCCTTCGCCATCTCCGCCCGCCCGTCCGCCAGCAGGCCGAGGAGGATGAAGTAGCTGTCCCACCCATACATCTCGTTAAAGCGCCCACCCGGCACCACGTACCGGTTCGGCAGGTACAGCAGCCCCGGCCGCTTCAGCTCCTGCGGCATCACCTCGCCCAGGTGCGTGATTCGCCGCGGCAGCCGCGCCACCTCCACACCGCACGCCGACTTCAGCGCCGCCACCGCCGGCGGCACGGGCATCCCCGCCGGCAAATACAGCAGCGGAGCCGTCGTCACCTTCACATCCCGCATCGACTTGCAATCCACCATCGATCGCGACAGCGTCTCCCACGCCTGGTGCATGTAGTCGAGAATCGGTATCGGCGCCGCCGTCTGATGCACCTCACCACTCGCACTCTCCCGGACGGCCGGCTTCGCCTGCGCCATCAGCAGCACCGGAGCCAACACCACCACCGTCAACGTCGCAATCGACCGTACTCTCATCACCCCGAAACCCCTCACTTCGACCATCCAATCTCCACCGTCCTGGTTACAAATCCCTCACCCGCCGGCAACTCCACCCGTAGCACATCGCCTGGCAGCAGCGCGCCATCCATACGCACCCGCGCCGCAGGTGCGTTGCGCCGCACCGTCAGCTCGACCGCCTCCCCACCCCGGCCCTCGATCGTCAGCCGCGCCCCATCCGCCCGATAAACCTCATCCGTGACCCGCGGCTGCTCCGTCGCCGCACCCGGCAAAGGCAGCGACTGCGCAGCCATCCCAATCTCGACCGCAGGCAGCGCCACCTCCGCCCGATGCTCCCTGGCCGCCTTCACTGAGCACACCTCAGCCACACGCCCGTTCACGCACAGCACCGTGTCGTGATCCGTCGCAGCCAACACCACCATACGACCGCCCTCCCGCCGCATCGTCACCGTGTACAGATCATCCCCCACCCGCACACCCCGCAGCTCCGCTCCATCCCAGCTCACCGGAAGCTTCGGCGCGACAGTCATCGCGTGCCGCATCGCATCCACCTCCACCCCAAACATCCCGCGCACCGCCGGCGCCAGCGTCATCGCCGACGACCACATCTGGTGCGAGCTGCTCCGCCCTAGCGGCTGGAAGAACGCGCCGGAGATCACCTCCGTCACAAAGCCTGGATCCTGCGTCCAAGTCAGCCCCACATTCTGCATCAGCGCCCGATATCCCGCCAGCGGCCGTCCGCCCCGGTACTCGGCCATCGCCGCCCACCCCGTAAACAGCGGCCACACCGTCCCCTGGTGGTACGCCATCGGGTCGTACACCGCCGTCGTATCGCCCACCGCACGCACACCCCAGTCCGTCCCGAAATGCGCCCCCGACCACGCCGACAGCATCGGCCCCGCATCCGGTAGCCCACCCGCCGCCGACCACATCGCGACGGACGGATACACACTCAGCGTACGGTCGAAGCTCCCATCCTTGTTCTTGCTGAACGCATACGTCCCATCCGCCTGCCTGTACCCCGCCTCCACGCCCGCAATATGGTCTGCATCCGCCTTCGCCTTCGCGGTCAACGCCCCATCCTCCATCCATCCCGCCATCACCGCGAGAGCCCGCGCCGCGCTCTCGTCCAGCGACGCCAGGTACAGCTCCTGGTGCGGCGGCCCCGCCTCCCACTGCTCCACCCATCCCGTGCCCTCGCTGTTGTCGTAGACGCTGTCCCCATCCGAATCGTGCGCCCGCTCAAACGCATACGCCCGCTTCACCCCGTCCCAGTGCGCCTTCAGAAACTCCATGTCTCCCGTCGACCGCACATAGTCCGCCACCGCCATCACAAACAGCGGCGTCGCATCCGCCGCGGCATACTCATACCCAAACTTCGACCACTCCGTCGGCCCGGTTAGCCCGCCAGCCGTCAGCGAGAACTCGTGCATCATCTTGCCGTCCGCCCGCTGCCGCTTCGACAAGAACTCGAGCGCCTCCCGCGCCAGCTTGCGGTCGCCGTAGCTGTCGATCGCATACATCGACCACAACGTGTCCCGGCCGAAGTACCACCCAAACCCCGGCCGCGCCGAGTCGAACGACGGATACCACCCCGCCACCAGACCGGTCTCGCCCGCCGTCCGCACCTTGCTCTGCTCGATCGCAATCTCCGCCCATCGCAGCGCCTTATCGAACCTCGTGTCCGGCGTCTTCACTGTCAGCCGTTCCTCGAAGAAGTGCGCGTAGAACTCCCTCGTCGCCTTGTACACCGCCGGTAGCGCCGCCCCCTTCGCCACAATCCTCTGCTCCATCGCTGCCACCGTCGCGCTCGAACTTCTCTCGCCCGAGCTCACCTCGGTCAGCAGCGGAAAGAACTTTCCCCCGTCCTTCGCCGGATCAAACCTTACCCTGAACTCCAGCGGAAACCCCTGCGGCCGCTCCTGGTACGGAGCCATCACGCCCGGCGCCGCCTGCGGCATCGCCACCATCCCGAAGAAGCCCGGGTTGTCCGTCGACAGCACATACCCCCCACCCGCGCCCATCGCCACCCAGCTTGCCGAGGGCCGCCCAAACTGCGGCGCCGGCCACTCTTCCACCATCGACGGCTCAAACGAGATCGTCACCAGCGCCGGCTTGATCGCCGCAATCTCAAAGAACACCTGCGCGCCCGTCGCCGTATTTGTATCGCCCGCAGGCACAAACATGTGCTGCCGCACCGTGATCGCCGCGTGCGAGTACGTGATGGTCGTATGGTCCGGCTCGACCTCGATCTCCGCCGCATGCGACGTCAGGTCGATCGGCACCGGGTACCCATCGATCTCCGCCCGCACCCGCAAGCCGCTCAGCACCTTGGTCGGCAGGTTCCAGATCTCCACACTCCCGTTCTGCAGCCCAAGCACGGCGCCCGTCGCGCCCGTGACCGTGAACGGATGATCCGGCTGCGCCGCCTGCCGAATCGCCATCTCGCTCTTCCCCAATGCGAACCGCGGTGTCGCCTCCAGGCTCACCTGCGCAACGGCCGGCACAGCCACGGCAGCCGCACAGACCCACATCAGACAAACTTGTTTCATCCGCACAGTACCCTCGTTGACGTGGCCGGTCGCATCCCACGGCCCTCCCTATCTTGCTCCCAATCACCCGTCCACGAACATCCTGCACCGGAATGTTTTCTCGCCCGCTATCGCCGAAACCGCACCCCCGCCATCACCGTGCGCGGCGTACCCAGCGTCAGCACCGGCGTTCGCCCCGCCTCAATCCCACGATCCAGCAGGTTCTGCGCCGACCCATACACCGCCCATCGCTCGCCAAACCCATGCTCCGCATACGCATTCAGCTGCGTATAGCTATGGAGCTCAAACGTGTTCGCCGAGTCGTCAAACTGCCGTCCGCTCGTCCGCGCATCCACCAGCAACACACCCATCCCGCGCCGCTCAAACCGCACCTGCCCCGTCGCCGAGTTACGTGGCACCTCCGCCGTCCACCGCCCGACCAGCGCTGGAAATCCATCGAACCGCGTCACCGTCGACACCGCCAGCTGGTACCCGCCCGTCAGCCCGATCCACGGCCACAGCCGCAGCTCCCACTCCGCATTGATCCCGCGGCTCTCCAGCTGCCCAAAGTTCGCCCGCCGCAGCAGCGTGGTCGTCGCCGTCGAACTCACCACCACCGACGCCACCGGCCGGTTCACCTGCGTCCAGAAGTAGCTCGCTCGCACCGACCCGGCCCGGCCCACTCCGACCAGTCCCCCAAGCTCGAACCCCGTCGCCCGCTCCGACCGCAGGCTCGCATTCGCCAGCGTCGTCTGCTGCCCTACCTGCCCCGTCCGGTAGAGCTCATACAGCGTCGGCCCGCGAAACGCCCGAAACACCGACCCCGTCAGCGACACGCCACCCCCGACCTGCTTCACCGCACCCAGCCGAGGGTTGAACACCGCCTCATCGATTGTCGGAAGCGTCTGCGGCGCGGGCCCAGTACCCGCCACCCCAACCTGCCGCCCATCAAAGCTCCGAAACCGATCCAACCGCCCCGACAGCGCCGCCGACCAGCCGCCGCGCAACCGGCCTTGCGCAACCGGCTGCCACAACACCTCGCCATACCCGCCCGTATCCCGCTGCCGCGCACTCACCGAAACCGTCGTCTGCGCCGCCCCTCGCAGCACCGGCGTCTCCGCATCCGTTCCCCGCGTGTCGAGCAGGTCCAGCCCCGCCAGCAACGTGAACGCCCCCACACCTCGCGCCCACTGCGCCGCTCCGCCTGTCTGCTGCGACGGCGTCCGCTGCAGCCGAATGAGCTGCTCCGTCGCCCGGTTCGGGGCGATACTCGAAAAGCTCTGCCGATACCCCTCGTCCTCCCCATACGCCCGCACAAAGATCCGCCCCACCGCACCCGCCGTCCAGTCCGCACCCGTCCCGTACCGCCAGAGTCGCGTCCCATTCGTCTGCACCGGCGTCCCGTTCCCCCGCGCCTCGTTCAGCAGGTTGCCCCGCAAGAATGCCGACCCGTCCACACCGATCGACCTCCGCACCTCCACCCGCCCACTCTCCGCATGCACATTCGACGCCGTATCCACCAGCCCGCGAAACGCGGGCGCCGTCAGAATGTAACCGTTCGTGTCAAACACGCTCACCGCCGCCAGCCCCGCCCACCGCCCTCGAGCCTCCGTCGCCAGACCGTTCAGCGACCTCGTAGTCTCGGTCGCCCCCGCCAGGTCCAGCGCCAGGCTGCGCGTCTGCGGCGCCACCGGCATCACGTCGATCACGCCCCCGATCGCGCTCGACCCATACAGATCCGAAGCCCCGCCGCGCACCAGCTCCACCGACCGCACCGCCAGCTCCGGGATCTCATTCCAATGGATCCATCCGCCAAACGCATCATTGAGCGGAACCTGGTCGCTCAGCACCAGCGTCCGGCTCGGCGCCGTCGACCCCAGTCCCCGCAGCGAGGTCCCCTCGGTCGTCGGATTCGCCACCCACGATCCCGTCCGCCGAAACAGCTGAAACCCCGCCACCTGCCGCAGCCGATCGTCCAGCGTGAACCCCGGTGCCTCCGTCAGCTCCCGGCTGCCCAGCGTCCGTATGCTGCTCGCACTCGCATCGAGCGCCAGCGGCGTCCGCGCGGCCGTCACCTCCACCTGCTCCCGCACACCGGCGGGCGCCAGCACCACCTTCACCTCCGCCCCGCCCGTGACCGCAACGGTCGTCTCCGCAAACCCCGCCCGCTCGACTATCAGGCGCACCGCCCCAACCGCCGGCGCCATCACCGACCTGCACCCATCAGCCCCCGTCGTCAAAGCATCCTTCGTCGAAGGTCCCGCTGTCGAAGACCCCGCCAAAGCCGCAACCGCAAGACCCAGCCTTGCCCCTACCACCGCCCGTCCCCCCGCATCCCGCACACACACGTGTGCCGGACGCGCCTCCGCCCCACACCGCGCGCCTCCCGCCAGCAGCAGCACCGCTGCAAGGACCGCCGCCGTCCCCGCGAGGCCGTTTCTCCCACAAAACCGCATCCTTCCATCCTATCGCCGCGGTCGCGCCCCTTAGTCACGCCGGCA
>JAABUX010002772.1_pt1 | contig 24256 bp, 28 predicted proteins | sample 5561851 | NCBI WGS metagenome assembly JAABUX01 (sample SAMN10711883, study PRJNA513361) | rock metagenome | isolation source: Antarctica rocks | place: Antarctica: Victoria Land, Richard Nunatak red sandstone | collected 2016-01-03 | reverse complement strand
CATTGACGCACGCTGCTGATCGTTTGAGCGCATAGCGCACCTCCGAAGTATCGAAAGCCTGTGCTCTAATTCTACACGCAAACCCGTATGATACAAAGGGCTGATCGTCGATTATTTCACAGGCCTGCTAAGCCGCGCAAACGAGAAACGCGGCCGCATCGCTGCGGCCGCGTTTTTCTCGTTCGAGGTGACGCGCTACGCGCGCGCAGTCTCGCGCGGATTGAGTGCACTCATCCCATACGCATCGATGACGCCGCGCTGGATCGGCGCGATGGCGGCGTTGATCGCAGCCGCCGGCGCGTCTCCCGGAACCACCGTACGTAGCGGGCGTTCGCCTGACGGCATCGCAGCGAGCGCGCGAATCGCGGTTGCGACCTCAACGGGATCGCCCGCGGAGGTGCCCATCGCCTGTCCCATCGCCTCGAAGTAGCGCAACGTCTCGCCATACGCCTCGGCCCGTGCCGAATCGTCGGGCGAAACGATGTTATTAAGATGTTCGTCGCGTACGCACCGGGCTCGACGATCGCGATATCGACGCCCGCGGGGCGCAACTCGAACGAGAGCGATTCCGCGTACGCCTCGATCGCGAATTTCGAGCCCGCGTACACGCCCGTGAACGGCAGCACGAAGCGGCCCACGACGGAGCTGACGAAGACGATGAGGCCTTCGCCCGCATCGCGCATCGCGGGCAAGAAGGCGCGCGCGACGCGCGCCGAGCCCACGACGTTGGTCGCGAATTGACGCTCGAGCGAAGCGGGCGTGAACGCCTCGGTGACGCCCATGTGCGCGGTGCCGGCGTTGTTGACGACGAGATCGATGCGGCCGCCGTCGCGTAAGACCGCGTGCGCGGCCACGTCAACGGAGGCGTCGTCGGTGACGTCGACGTCGAGGACAACGATGCCCTCGCGCTCGAGTTCCTCGCGCGGTGCGCGATTGCGATCGTCGCTATGACGCATCGTCGCGAAGACGGCGTAGCCGTCGGCGCGCAAGCCGCGCGCGATGTGATGACCGAAGCCGGTCGAGGTGCCGGTAATGAATGCGACGCGTTCGCGTGCCATGAGTGCTACCTTTCGGAGTGGATGCGTACGAGCAGGTTATACGCACAAATCTTTCGAAAAGTAAGTACTTACCAAAAAGTTAGCGAGAACGCTCGTGGCCAGACCGACGATCCATGCCGAGCCGCTTCCCCCGCGCGGGAATTGCTTCACCGCCGCCTGTCCTGGCCGCGAGGTGCTCGCGCACGTGACGGGTCGCTGGGGTTCGTTGATCGTGGGCGCGTTGCATCGGTCGCCGTCGCTGCGCTTCTCGGCGTTGCGTGCGCAGATCGAGGGTATCTCGGAGAAAATGCTCGCGCAGACGCTCCGCGAACTCGAGCGCGACGGCATCGTCGCACGTCATAGTCATAACGTCGTGCCACCGCGCGTCGATTATTCGCTCACGCCGCTGGGCACGGGAGTCGCCGATCATATCTTCAACCTGCTTGCCTGGATCGAGACGCACGTCGCGGATCTCGTGCGAGCGCAGCGCGTCTACGATCGCTGACGCGAATAGGAGATAACCGTGTCCGACGAGCGACCGCCGCTGCCCCCCTTCGATGCGACGACCGCCGCGCAAAAGGCGCGAATGGCCGAAGACGCGTGGAACACGCGCGATCCGCAACGCGTCGCCGGCGCCTACACGGACGATAGCCGCTGGCGCAACCGCAATGAATTCTTCACCGGCCGTGAAGCGATCGTCGCGTTCTTGCAACGCAAGTGGGCCCGCGAACTCGATTACCGGCTCGTCAAAGAAGTCTGGGCGTTTAGCGAGCATCGCATCGCTGTACGTTTCGCATACGAATGGCACGACGCGTCGGGCACGTGGTTCCGCAGCTACGGCAACGAGAACTGGGAATTCTCGCTCGCGGGATTGATGCAGCGGCGCGAAGCGAGCATCAACGATCTCGCAATCGACGACACGGACCGCCTCCTGACGTGGGAAGGTTCGCGGCGCCCGGACGGTTTCAAGAGCCTCTCGGAGCTCGGACTCTGAGAAGCCGACCTTGCGGGTGAACGTCTCGGCCGGGAACGCCACTTCAGTTTCGGCGACCGCGAACCGATATCGCACCTATGGCGTATCCGCGCATTGCCGCGCTCGTCGGCTATATCATGCTCGCCCTGACGCTGTGCGTCTCGGAAACCACGCATCTGCCGCAGGTACCGTACGTCATCGCGTACGCACTCGGCTACGGGGTCGCGCGCTTCGGACCGGCCGTCCTCGAATCGCTGCGCGGTCGCGCATTCGGCAACCCGCTCCTCGCATTTGGCATCTTCGTGGGCGTCACGCTCGGCGTGCACACGACGAGCTTCGTCCTCACCGCACTTGGCGTTTCCGCAAGCGAAGCGATCACTCTCGATCACATCACGCTCGCGATCGTCTACGCGTATGTCTGGGAGATCATGTACGATCTCGGCGGCCCGAAGAAACGGCGCACGCTGCGCTCGGCAAGCGACGCCGTCGCGAAACTGGTCGCGCGCGTCGGTGCCGTCCATGCCCCCGTTGCGGTCCGCGCGTTCTGAGGCTGCCGCGAACGACGTGAGGCGGTCGGTCTGGGCGATGACGGGATCGAACCGCCGACCATCACCGTGTAAAGGTGCCGCTCTACCAGCTGAGCTAATCGCCCGAGCCGATGCGCGTTCGCGGGCGCCGGGGGGCGCCCCTCGAAACGCGGCGCCGCTGCGACTCGCCATCATGATTGCCACGTTCGCGACGATCGTCGCGAGTCTCGCCGCCGTCGCACCGACGGCCGCCCGGGCGCGCGAGACCGAACCCACGTGGCTCGCGCTGCGAGCGGGCGCGTACGCGCGCGTCGACGTCGCGCTGTGGGCGACCGCGGACGAACCCGAAGCCGCATTGACGGCGTCGCCCGCCTCGCTCGCGAGCGATCTCACCGCAGACGTGTCGCGGCCCGGCGACGTCGTGTACGAGCCCGTGGGCGTGCGCGTTCGCATCGTGCGCACGTTTCCCGGATCGCACGTCGTGCTCGTGCACGGCGTCGACCGCCGCTTCGAAGCCTACGCGCGCGTCGAGCGGGTCGTCGCCGAGATTCCGGCGGGCACGCACTTGCGCGCCGCCGGCGGATTCGGTGGCTTCGCGGATTTCTATCCGACGCTCGCGACGCGGAGCGCGCGCGCGGAACGTCTCGCCACCGGTAGCGACCTCACCGCTCTCGGCCTCGCGGCCGCGCCGTTCGATTCCGGCAGCGCCGATCTCGTGCGCGTGCACGTACGCGTGCGGACGGGTAATTTGCGCGGTCGCGAAGGTTTCGTCGCGGTGGCCTACGTGGGTTTACCCGCGGCGCGCGTCGGTGCCGAAGGCGAGGTGGCCGAACGCGCGTGCCGGTGCCGCCTCGTGCAATTCGGGAGCGCCCCGTAAACGCGACCTCGTTTTAGGCCGATACGAAAGAACGTATGATGACGCAGCGCTCCAGCACGGGTGAGATTCTCGTTCGCGAAGCCGTCCCGTCGAGCGACACGGTCCGCGAGCGCTTCGCCGCGATCGACGGTTTGCGCGCGATTGCGATCCTGGCGATGGTCGCCTACGAAGCGTTCGCGTTCGCGCCGGGCATCGCCGCCGGGCGGCTGCCGCTCGCGACGGCGCTCGGCGATCTCAGCCAAGGCGTCACGCTCTTCATTCTGCTCTCGGGCTTCGCGCTCGGCTACCCCGCGATCGTCGCGTTAACCGAAAGCGGCGCCGCATATCTCGACATCGCGCGCTACACGATCAAACGTGTGTTGCGCATCTATCCCGCGTTCTTGCTCGCGCTCGCGTTCGCGATCGCGATTCCGCCGCTCGCGCGCCATTTCGGCATCCCCGCATTCGGCGGCGGAGCAAAGCCGGTCGGCGTCGCGACCATCGTCTCGAACGTCTTCCTCGTGGGCGACGGCCTGGGCAACGACGGATTCCTCGCACTCTCAACGATCGCGCGCTCGTACGTCGTCTTCCCGCTGCTGCTGCTGCTGTGGGCGCGCTCGGGCCCGATCTTCGCGGGCGTGCTGTTCGCGGCCGCCGTATTGGATGCGACGACGGACCTCCACGCGATCGGCATCGGCGCGCTCGTCCCGTTCATGCTCGGCATGGTCGCCGCAAGCGTGCGCGAGCAAAATTTGCCAGCCTATCGCTTCGGGATTCCGCTCGCGTTGCTGGCAGGCGCCGCGGCCGTCGTATGGGGGCCGGGCATCGCGCACCTCGCCGCGCCGCATGCACCGGCCGGGACGCTGCGCATCGATCCGCTCTGGTCCGTTTCGCTGTTCGGCGCCTTCGTCGCGATCAACGCGCTCGGCCCGCTCGAACGCATCCTCGGTTTCGCACCGCTGCGGCTCCTGGGCGTCGCGTCGTATGCGATTTCGCTCGCGATCGTCCCCGTGACGGCCTTTGCGGTGCGTCAGCTCGGCGCGTCGATCGGACCGCTCGGCGCCGCGGCGAACGCCGCCGTCGCCTCGATCGTGGTCGGCTTCGCGCTCTGGCAACTGGTCGATCGCAGTTTCGGGGAAAGCTCGCTGCGTCGCGACGTCGCCGATCGTTTGGCACCGAACATCTCCGCCGTGCTCGCGCGCATCCGTGCCGATCGCGTGACGATCGGTACGCCCGCAGGCGCGCTGCTGCCCGAGATCGAGAGCGCATCGCCGCAACTCGCCACGTCGTTCTACGCGCCGCCGCCGCGTCCGGACGCTGCCGATCTCGCGATGGTGTCGCAGCGATCCGGATCGCCGGAAGAACTCGCAGCCGAAATCATCGCCACGAAGAAGCGGCTCGCCGAACGCTCCACGGCGCTCTTCGCCGATGCGAAGCCGGTCGAAGCTCCGGTCGCGTACCAAAAGCCCGGCTTCTACCGCAAACCCGGCGCGAACGAACTCGCGAGCGCGAGCGCGACCGCACCGGCGCTGACGCCGGCCGAGCCGATCGCCGTGACGCCCGTGCCGCCGATCAAGATGCGTATCGGTGCGTCGCGCGCGCCGATCGCCGGATCGGCGAGCGTCGAGCGTCTCGATGACTAACCGCGCGCACGCAATCGAAAGCGTGCACGCCGAGGTCGTCGATACCCAGGCGCATCTGCTCGAACTCAATCGCGCCCTCCTCGAAATCGCTCGCGAGCGCACCGAGCTCGAACGGCGTCTCGTCGAAGCGCGCGAGCGCATCGAAGCCGCGCGTGCCGCACTGCCCGTTGCGGAACGCAACGCGAAAACGCGGCGCCAATCGCAGCTCGATGCCGTCCGCGGCCGTGCCGATCTCGAACGCCGACTTCAGGGGCTCGTCGAATCCGAAACGCTCGCGCGGACCCGGCGTCAGCAAGCCGAACAGCGCGCGCAAGGCTTCCGTGCCGCCGCCTCGTTTGCCGCATCCGGTCGCGTCGAAGCAGGCACGGGCGACGTCGATCGCCTCGAACGCGAGGGGCTCGTCGAAGCGCGCGCGATGCGCGAGGCCGCGGTTGCCGAATCGCGTGCGGCCGAAGAACGCGCGGAAGAGCAAAAGATCGGAAAATTGCGCGCCGAGCTCGAGATTCACGTCGAAGCCGAGCGCGAAGTCGAAACCGCCTTCACCGCCGAGCGCGAACAGGCCGAGGAACGTACGGCCGAATTGCACGCGCTCGTCGCGCAACTCGCAATCGAGATCGAAGAAGCGGAGATCGCGCTCGAACATCTCGTCGATACCCGGGCCGCACTTGCGCAGGAGCGGTCCGAGATATCTGCCGAGTTCGACGATCAACGTCGCGCGACCCGGGAGAGCCTCGCGGTGCGCATCGCCGAACTCCGTGCGATCGAAGCGACCGCGACGCGCGAGCGCGCCGATCTCGAAGCGCTGCTGGCGTCGCTCGATGCGAACGCCGCGACCGAAGCCGCCGCAGCCGAAGATCTCGCGCGGCTCGAAGCGCAAGAAGCGGCCGTCTCCGCAGCCGCTGCCGCTGCCGAATCAGCGTCGCAAGCAACGCCGGCGACCGCGCCCGCAGGCGACGATGCCGCAGCGGCCGGGGAATCGCCGAAGGCTCCGCTCTACGTTGCGAAACCCGCAAAGCTCAAAGAGCCCGCGAAGCCCGTCAAGGCGGAATCGTTCATCCGCCCCGAAGTCAAGCCGTACCGGCCCCCGGCGCCCGCGAAAAAGGCCGACGGTGACGACGAGCTCATTCCCGGCCTCAAGTCGCTCGTCGGCAACATGTTCGCGCGCAAACGGCCGGAGGTGAAGCCGACGCCCGTCGAGCCTGTCGAGAGTTCGTCGATCGCCGACCGCATCGCGCGGGATTTCGGACTGTTGGGAGAGCCGCCGACGGATCCGCGCGGCTAATTGTAGAGGTCGTTGATCTCGAAACTGAGCGCTTCGGCGGTGAACGGCTTGAGGAGAAACGCCTTCGCGCCGCGGTGAATCGCTTCGACGGCCGTCGGCTTATCGTTCAGTGCTGAAATAACGACGATGCGCGCCTGCGGGCACGTCCGCAGGATGCCCTCGATGCAGGTGAGGCCGTCCATCTCGGGCATCGAGATATCCATCGTGACGATGTCGGGCGTGAAGTTCTGCACGATGCGCAGCGCCTCGATGCCGTTGCTCGCCGTCTCGATCTCGTCGTTGGGTTTCTCGATCGTGCGTTTGATCGCGCGACGGATCAAATCGGAATCATCGACTACCAGGAGTTTCAACGGCTGGCCCCCACGAGCGTCGCCGGCTCGACCGGCAGGCTAAAAGAAAATTCGCAGAATTGCCCGGTTTGCGAATCGACGGCGATCTCACCGCCGCAATCGTCGACGACGCGTTGCTTGACGACGTTCATGCCGACGCCGCGGCCGGCGGCCATCGACGCTTCGTCCGAGGTCGAAAAGCCCGGCGCGAAGATGAAGCTCGCAATCTCCGAAACGTCGGCCGACGCCGCGCGCTCCGCGGCGAGCAGGCCCGACGCGACCGCGCGCGCGCGAATCTTCTCCGCATCGAGACCGCGGCCGTCGTCGCGAAAGGTAAAAGCGAACGTGCCCGCCGTCGCGGCGGGAACGGCGTGGATTTCGATCGTCGCAACCCGCGGCTTCTTCGCCGCCGCGCGTTCGGCGGGAAGTTCGACGCCGTGCGCGAGGCTGTTGCGCGTGAGTTGGATGAGCACGTCCTTCACCACGAGACGCTGCTCCGCGGGAAGCGCGCGCGTATCGAAACCACCCGCATCGACCTTCACGGCCTTGCCGAGTTTCGCTGCGATATCGGCTGCGAGCTTGGTGACGTTTTCGATGAGATCGTCGCCGACTTCCGCGGAGTCCGCGTCACGCCGGATGCCCGCCAGCTTCACGCGCAGCGACTGCAGGTCGTCGATATCGCTGCGGAAGGCGGCGAGGCCGATCACGACCGTGAGGAAGTCGTCGCCGCCGAGCGCCGTGCGGTGTTTGAGATCGATGATCTTCTGTTCGAAGTCGCCCGCGAGTTTTTCGAAATGCTCGAGCCGCAGGAGCGACGCGTTACCCTTGATGTTGTGCACGCGTTGCAGCACGATGTCGAGCCGCTCACGCAGCAGCGCCGTCTGTCCGATCGTCGCCGCCGCAAAATCGCCCGCGCGCAGCGCTTCGTCGACGATCGCGAGTTGTTCGTTCGCCATCGTGACGAAACCGTCGAGCGCCTTCGGATCGACGTGGAGGATGCCGATGAGCAGTTCGAACTGCTTGACCTTTTGCTGCTCCGATTCGCGCAATTGGCGTTCGCGCACGACGCGTTCCGTCACGTCTTCCACCGAGACGAGCACTTTCGATACGGCGCCGTTCTCGACGATGCGGCGGAAATCGAACATGAGGTGCCGCACGCCGACGTGACCCTCGGCATCGCGGCCCGTGATCTCGACTTCGTCGAGCGGATTCACTTTGAGGACGACGCGTTCTTTGCGCGTGACGTCGAAGAGCAGCGCGAGATAGTCGCGCGCCGTCTTGAACATACGATCGGATAGAATGCGCTGGAGAACGTTGATGAAGTTCTCGTTCCCGAGGTCGCGCTGATGGAAGACGGACTCGAGTTCGCTCGAGTAGCGGCTCTGAATGCGGAACGAGCTATCGATGAGCATGAGGTGGGCGCGGACCGACGAGAGCACGGCATCCGCTTCGCGTTTGTCCGCTTCGAGCGTGCGCGCGTGCTGCCACAGGTCGCGATTTTGCCGCTCGCGTTCTTCCGCCGCGGCCTCTCGCGCCCGGCGATCGCCCCGGGTGGTGTGCACGAACGCGTAGCCCGCGAGCCCGAGGCCGACCGCCCCGACGATAACGCCCGGCCAGCGCACGAAGACCGCCAGGACCAAGCCCACGACGACGAGCGCCGCGCCGATATAGGGAGCAATTTTGTACGCGGCTTCCAAGCGGGAGGTCGCAGGTTGCGTTACCGATGCCTCAGCGGTCATGCTCTTCTCTCCGAGTGGGCCTTCCTCGATTATCGGCGAGTTCGCCGCGGGAGCGAGGGTCGCTGTGCCTTCAGCTCACACATTGGGAGTGGCAGCAGCCCCGAAGGAAGCAAATTGTCCCTCCCTTGCTCGAATGAGGGGGTTTGAGCTATGGGCTTGCGCGAAGGAACGGGCCATGGATTCACTCGTCATCTGTTCGTGCAAGCACACGATCGTGACGCACGAAAACGGCCGTTGCATCGCTCCGGGTTGTCCGTGCATGCTCGGTACCGCTGCCGTGCTCGAACACGCGATCGACCTCACCAAGCTCGACCGTCGGCAGACCAATGCCATCCGCGCCGCCGACGCAAAGACCGCCGTCTCGGCCTAAAACGCCTTCTTTTTGCGATCCATTAGTTGCCAGATCATCGGCGTGAAGATGAGCTGCATCGCGAGGCCGAATTTTCCGCCCGGGCAGACGATCGTGTTCGGGCGCGACATGAACGAGTCGTGCAGCATCGCGAGCAGATACGAGAAATCGATGCCCTTGGCATTGGCGAAGCGGATCACGAGCATCGACTCGTCGAGCGTCGGAATCTCGCGCGCGATGAACGGGTTCGAGGTATCGACGATCGGCACGCGTTGGAAATTCATATGCGTGCGCGAGAATTGCGGGACGATGTAGTTCGTGTAATCCGGCATGCGACGCAGGATCGTATCGACGATCGCCTCTTGGCTATGACCGCGCGTGCGCTTGTCACGCTGCAGTTTTTGAATCCACTCGAGATTGATCGTCGGCACGACGCCCACGAGCATGTCCGCATACTGCGCGACGTCAGCCGTCGCGGTGACCACCGCGCCGTGTAAGCCTTCGTAGAAGAGCAGATCGCTCGGCGCGAAGTCTTCCCACGGCGTGAACGTCCCCGGCTCCTGTTTGTAAGGTTGCGCCTCCTCGTCGTCGTGAAGGTACTTGCGATTTTTTGCGGTGCCGGTTTCCGCATAAGAGCGGAACGTCGACTCTAATTCTTCGAAGAGATTTCCTTCGGGACCGAAGTGGCTGAACGTCGCGTTGCCCGACTTCTGCGCTTCGGCGAGTTTGTCGCGCATCTCGACGCGATCGTAGCGGTGAAAGGCGTCGCCCTCGATGATTGCGGGCTCGATGCCTTCGCGCCGGAAGATTTGCTGAAAGGTGGTCTTGACCGTCGTCGTTCCGGCGCCGGAAGAGCCGGTAATAGAGATGATCGGGTACGTCGCCGACATACGATCCTTTGCGAATGGGTTGATAGCAGGACGTCACGGTGACGCCAGAATCAGCAAGAAAATGCCCCTTGGCCTACCGCGCGATAGCTTTTCGCAGCTTCTGCACGGGGTGTCGAAAAAAAGCTTACGGTGTCGCCGTCGCGCGGAACAGGGAGCGTTCGTTGAAGAGCGGCGTCGCGAAGACGAGTTCCTCGCCGCGATCGTGCGCCTCGTGATAGCCCACGAGCCGCTCGACTTCGCTTGCCGAGCCTAAGATGAGCGGCACGCGCTGGTGGATCTCTTTCGGCTGCACGTCGAGAATGCGCTCGCGGCCCGTCGATGCCATGCCGCCGGCTTGCTCGACGATCATTGCCATGGGATTCGCCTCGTATAACAGGCGCAGACGGCCTTCGCGCGAGGCGTCCTTCGTGTCGCGCGGATACATGAAGAGCCCGCCGCGCACGAGAATCCGGAACACTTCCGCCACGAGCGAGGCGACCCAACGCATGTTGAAGTCCACGCCGCGCACGCCCGATTGCCCGGCGATGCATTCTTCCACGTAGTGCCGCACCGGCTGTTCCCAATGGCGCTGATTCGAGGTGTTGATCGCAAACTCGCGCGTCTCGCGCGGGATGCGCATGTTCGGATGCGTGAGGATGAACGCGCCGATCTCGCGATCGAGCGTGAAGCCGTGGACGCCATCACCGACGGTGATGATGATCATCGAGGCCGACCCATAGAGCGCGAAGCCCGCGGCAAGTTGCTCGGTGCCGGGCCGGAGAAAATCGTCCTTGGTCGGCTCCGTGCAGCCGTCGGGCGCACGTAAAATCGAGAAGATCGTACCGACCGTGAGGTTGACGTCGAGGTTCGACGAGCCGTCGAGCGGGTCGAAACAGATGAGGTACTTGCCCTTGGGATGGCCATCGGGAATCGGGACGGGCTCGTCGTTCTCTTCGGAGACCATGCCGCAGACCGTGCCGCCGAATTCTACTTCGCGCCGCATGATGTCGTTGGAGATCACGTCGAGCTTCTTCTGCTCTTCGCCCTGCACGTTGACCGTCGTGACGACCGCGCCCGCGGGATCGTTGAGGTTGCCGCGCGAGACGGCGGAGGCGATGTACTTACACGCCGTCTGCACGTCGTTGAGCAACGCGGTGAGCTCGGGATCGGTGCCGCCGCGAAGCCGCCGGTCTTCGATGATGAACTTCGAGAACGTCGTGTGACCATTTGGCATCCGGGCCTCCGATCGCGTGGACGAGAAGACGACAATACGAGACCGACGAGATCATTCTCGCCGGCCTCGCCGGTCATACCCAGGTTCGGGCTAGTGGCTACCGCTGCCGTTCTTCGACGGCTTCGCGTAGCGCTCGCCGACGGGTTTTTCCGTCGCATACGAGTGGATCGAGTAGTGCTGCACGCGGTCGGTTCCGGCAGTGCGATCGAGGCGGAAGCCCGGCTCGACTTCGGGACGGCCGACGATGAACGAGAGCGCTGTGGTCTGGCGGCCCAGACGCGCGTCGTACGCGTTGACCTTCACGTAGCAGGTGGGGTGCTCGGCGATGGCCGCTTTGATATCGCCCATGATGCCGGCGGCATCTTTCACGTCGAACTTCGGCAGGCCGTACATCTCCCAGTAGGAGTTGCGCGGGTGCGGATCGTCCGTGTATTCGATCGAGATCGGCCAGTCGTTATCGAGGCAGTACTGGACTTGTTTTGCGATCTGTTCGTCCGTGAAATCCGGTAAGAACGAGAACGCGCCTTGCGTGAGTCTCATGGTGTCGCGTCCCCCTCTTAGTAGCTCGGCGTCGCGACGACGTCGGGCGTGTCGGTTGATTCGTAATTGAACGAGATGTCTTTCCAGATGTCGAGCGCGCGCGCGAGCGGCTTGCAGCTCTTCGCCTGTTCCTCGAGGATATCCGGACCTTCGTTGACGTAATCGCGGCCTTCATTACGGGCCTGAACGATCGCTTCGAGGGCGACGCGGTTCGCCGTGGCGCCGTCGGCGATGCCGTCGGGGTGACCGATCGTGCCGCCACCGAACTGCAGGACCGTATCTTCGCCGAGCAGGTCGAGGAGCTGGTGCATTTGGCCCGCGTGGATGCCGCCCGAGGCGACCGGGAAGACGCCGGGCATCGAGGCCCATTCTTGTTCGAAGAAGATCCCGTGCGCGAGATTCACTTCGTTCTTGTCGAGGCGCAGGATGTCGTAATAGCCCTTGGTCGTCATCGGATCGCCCTCGAGCTTGCCGACGACGGTGCCCGCGTGGATGTGGTCGATGCCAAGGAGCCGGCACCACTTCGCGAGGACGCGGAAGCTGACGCCGTGCGATTTCTGACGCGTGTAGGTCGAGTGACCGGCGCGATGGAGGTGCAGGATGATGCCGTTACGGCGCGCCCACTTCGCCATCGATTGCATCGCGGTGAAGCCGATGGTGAGGTCGATCATGATGATGACCGAGCCGATCTGCTTCGCGAATTCCGCGCGCTCGTACATGTCTTCCATGTCGGCGGCGGTGACGTTGAGGTAGTGGCCTTTGACTTCGCCCGAGGCTGCCTCCGCGCGGCTGACGCCTTCCATACAGAACAGGAAGCGATCACGCCAGCGCATGAACGGCTGCGAGTTGATGTTCTCGTCGTCCTTGGTGAAGTCGAGCCCGCCGCGCAGCGCTTCGTAGACGACGCGGCCGTAATTCTTGGCGGAGAGCCCGAGCTTCGGTTTCGTCGTCGCGCCGAGCAGCGGACGGCCGAACTTATTGAGATACTCGCGCTCCATGACGATGCCGTGCGCCGGACCCTGGAAGGTCTTGACGTAAGCGACGGGGATCCGCATGTCCTCGAGGCGGAGCGCTTTGAGCGCCTTGAAGCCGAAGACGTTGCCGATGATCGACGAGGTGAGGTTCGCGATCGAGCCCTCTTCGAAAAGGTCGATATCGTACGCGATGTACGCGATGAACTGCTCGGGGTTGCCGGCCACGGGGTCCACGCGGTAGGCGCGGGCCTGATAGTGTTCGTAGGCCGTGAGCCGGTCGGTCCAGACGACCGTCCAGGTCGCAGTCGACGATTCACCGGCGACCGCAGCCGCCGCCTCGACGGGATCGACGCCCGCTTGTGGTGTGATTCGGAAGGCACAGAGCACGTCCGTGCTCTTGGGCTCGTAGTCCGGCTGCCAATAGCCCATCTCCGCATAGGGCGTCACGCCGGCCTCGAGACGGTTGTTCTTCTTTACGTCTGCAATCGCCATCCCACAAGTTTGTACCAACGGGGCATAAACGTCAAATACCGATTTTGGGGCGTCGCATAAGGCTGTGGTTATGCATAGGTTTACGCATGAAGCGTGGTTACGCGATACTTTTTGATCTGCGTATCGATCTTCGCGAGCGTGAGGCCCTCAACCTGCGCCTGCGCGATCAAGAGGCGATCGAACGGATCGAGATGGTGCGGCGGTAGATCCGAGACCGCGAGCGTATGCGCGATCGTGATCGGCAACTCGGTGAATCCCATCATCTTGATTCGCGATGGAACGTAGGCGCCCGGCGACATCGGAAGCGAGAGTTTTCCGCGCGCGTGCTTGAGCGCGATCTCCCAGCTGACGACAGATGATACGAAGATCTCGTTCTTCGGATCCTCAATCGGCCGGCGGACGCCGGGAGGAAGTCGTTCGGGCTTGGACGTCGCCCAAAGGAAGATGTGCGTGTCGAGAAGGAGTCGCACGGTGCGACGCCTACAGCCGTTCGCCGAAGAGCTCGGCGATCTCCGCATCGGATTCGAAGAAATCGTCCGTCAGGCTCACGAGGCCGGCATCCATTCCGAGGGCGCGACGCGTCGGTCGCCCGAACGGCACGATGCGTACCGCTGGCGCGCCGTCGAGGGCAATGACGATCTCACGTTCTTCGCCCGAGCGCACCTCGCGCACGAGCTGCGAAAGATGCGCCTTAGCCTCACCGAGATTTACCGTCTTCATCGTCTCAGCATAACGCATACCGCGCGGTTAGTCACGCAACCTTGGTCAAGCGCGGATACGCTCCAGCATTTGCGTCGGACTACCGGAAGCGCTGGTTCATCTCGACGAGCTCGTTTTGGATTTCACGCTGTCCATCTTCGAGAAGCACGAGTCGCGTCTGAATCGCTTGCTGTCCATCTTCGAGATGGATGAGGCGCGTCTGGATCGCTCGCTGCCCATCCTCGAGATGCACGAGGCGCGTATGGATCGCTCGCTGCCCGTCTTCGAGGTGCTCGATGCGCGTTTCGATCCGCCCGATGCGGCCTTCGAGTTGGTCGAACCGTCGGTCGTGGCCGTCGAGTCGCGCATCGACGCTATCGAAGCGCCGTTCCATGCGAAGACTAAACGCGTCGGTCGCTTCGCGAAAGGAAAGAATCGCCGAGAAGATTTCCTCGTTTGTCACGGCCATCGTATCGCGACGTTTCGCCGCTATCACTAGGCCTCCCACGCGGATCGTCGGGCTCGTTTGTCCGTTCGATCGGCCGCAGGATCGCACGCGAACGCTCGGAAGCGCCGCGTATGTTCGACGTCGAGCATCCGTTGTTGTTCACCATGGCCGATGTGCGCGCGGCGATCGAACCCGGTCCGTTCGCTCGGGGCGAACGGTATGCCGCGAGCAATCGCGTGACGGACCTGCGCATCACACAAGACGGGCAGACGATCTCGGCTCGCGTGCGCGGGACGGCGGCCGTGCCCTACGGCGTCACCATCGCCATCGGGATTTCACGCAAAGCGCAGCGCGTGGGCATTTCGAGTACGTGCGAATGTCCGGTCGGCGTCGCGTGTAAACACGTGGCCGCAACGCTCATCGTCGCCCTCCACCGGCGCGCGATCACTTCGCAACCGCTTCACGCGCCACGCGAACGTTCCGATCGCAACGACGATCCACGCATCGACCTTTGGCTCACGGAACTCCGCGAATCCATCGACGACGCGCCGCGCGCGCCGAAGCCCGGTGACGAGCGCATCGCCTATCTCTTCGAGCATGCCGGACGCGGGCGTTCGCGCGAGGCCGGGTTGGCGATCATCGTGGTTCGTTACACGAAGGCCGGGCGATGGACGAGCGTGCGCGACGCCACGACCGACTCGCTCATCGCCGGAACGGCGCGTGCCATCGCACCGACCGATCGCACCATCGGGCGCTTTCTGCGCGTCTTCGCAAGTTCGGGAACGCAAGGCGCGCAACTCACCGAGGAGATCGCGCGCCGTGTGATCGCAACGGGGCGCGCACATTTCGAACGCCTCGAGAACCCGCAGCTCTCCCTCGGACCCGCAGAACCCGCACGCATCGCATGGGAGGTCGCAAGCGACGGGTCGCAGCGTCCGAGCGTCGTCTTCGATCGACCGCACCGCGTCTTGCTCGGTGCCGTTCCCTGGTACGTCGATACGCAGAGATGGGTGGCGGGGCCGCTCGAAACGAGCCTGCCCGGCGCAATGCTCGGCGTGTTCCTCGCGTCGCCGTCGCTCGATGCCACGCAGGCGCGTCGCATCGGCACGGCATTCGCGCAAACGATGCCGGACCTGCGTTTGCCGCAACCACTCGCCGTCAGCGAAACGGTCGTGCGCGTCGCACCGGTGCCAATACTTAAGCTCCGAACGATCACGAGCCGCGACGAACCCGCGCATTCGTGGTATGCGAGACCCGTACACGATACCACGATCGATATCGCCGAGTTGACCTTCGCCTACGATGGCATCGCGATCGACCCCGCGTCGCGCGCGACCGAGGTGCGCCGCGCGCTCGGCACGACGACGAACGTATATCCACGCTCCCGCAAAGCCGAGCGCCGCGCCGCCGAGCGGCTCGCACCGTACGATTTCACGGACGATCCGGCCGCGCGACGTGTGGCGCAATCGCCGGGTCTGTGCCTGCGGTTCATCGGTGACGACGCGACGCGCTGGCTCGCATTCGCGCATCGCGGCGTGGGCGAGCTACGCCGCGAGGGGTGGCTAGTCGAGATCGATCCGAGCTTTCGCTATCGCATCATCGATCTCGCAGGCGACGATGCGTGGCAGGCGCGCGTCGAGGAACGCGCGGGCGGCTGGTTCGATCTCGCGATCGGGCTCGACCTCGACGGGCGGCGCGTCGATCTCTTGCCGCTCCTCCAAGACCTCATCGCGCACACGAATGCACTCGGGAACATCGCGACCCTCGATTCGCTCGCGGAAGACGACGTGTTCTACGTCGCGCTCGCAAACGACGAAGGGATCTTGGCGTTCCCCGCACGGCGTCTTCAGGCGATCGTTCGACTTCTCGTCGATCTCCACGATCCGAACACCCTGCGCAGCGACGGAAGCTTACGGTTACCGAGCGTACGCGCGGCCGTCATCGACGAACTCGAAGCCGCAACGGGCGTGCGATGGGATGTCCCCGAACGCGTGCGCGCCCTCGCAAAGCGTCTGCGAGATTTTGAGGGTATCGCGCGCGTCGCCGTGCCGTAGACGTTTCGCGGCGAGCTGCGTGGCTATCAGCGCGACGGACTCGATTGGCTGCAATTTTTGCGCGCGTACGGATTCGGCGGCATCCTCGCCGACGACATGGGGCTCGGCAAGAGCGTCCAAACGCTCGCGCATTTGCTCTGCGAAAAGGAAGCGCGCCGGTTGACGCAACCCGCGCTCCTGGTCGTGCCGACGAGCCTCGTCCATAATTGGCGCGATGAAGCGGCGCGTTTCGCGCCGTCGCTGCGCGTCCTCGCCCTGCACGGCCCCGAGCGAGCCGAACGTTTCGAAGCGATCCCGCACCACGATCTCGTGATCACGACGTACGCGCTCCTCGTACGCGACGCGATCCTGCACGAGCGATCGTGGCATGCCGTGATTTTCGATGAAGCCCAAGCGATCAAAAATCCGCAATCGAAAGCCGCGCAGATCGCGATGAGCTTGCATGCGACGCATCGGCTCTGTCTCACCGGAACGCCCGTAGAGAATCATCTCGGCGATCTTTGGTCGTTGTTTTCGATCGCGTTGCCGGGCGCGCTCGGCGATCGCAAACACTTCACGCGCGTCTTTCGAACGCCGATCGAGAAACACGGCGATGCGAGCCGCAGCGCCGCACTCGCCGAACGCATCCGACCGTTTCTGCTGCGGCGCACGAAGGAGCACGTCGCGAGCGATCTGCCGGAAAAGACGGAGATCGTCCAGCGCGTCGAACTGATCGGCGCGCAGCGCGATCTGTACGAGGCCGTGCGACTAGCGATGCACCGGCGCGTGCGCGACGAAATCGCGGAACGTGGTTTGGCGCGCAGTCAGATCGTGATCCTCGATGCGCTCCTCAAGCTCCGCCAAGTTTGCTGCGACCCGCGCCTGCTACCCGAGCGCCTTCAGAAGGCGGCGCCGAGCGTGAAACTCGAGCTGTTGCTCGAGATGCTACCGCAGATGATCGAGGAAGGGCGACGCGTGCTGCTCTTCTCGCAATTCACGAGCATGCTCGACCTTATCGAGCCCGCGCTTCGCGAGCGGGACATTCCGTTCGTCGTGCTCACCGGTGAAACGAAACAACGCGAGCGCGTCGTCAAGCGCTTCCAGCAACGCGAAGTCCCGTTATTTTTGATCAGTCTCAAAGCGGGCGGGACCGGCCTCAACCTTACGGCTGCCGATACCGTCATCCATTACGATCCCTGGTGGAATCCCGCCGTCGAGCGACAGGCAACGGATCGCGCGCATCGCATCGGACAGACGCAACACGTCTTCGTATACAAGTTCATCGGTGCCGGAACCGTCGAGGAAAAGATCGTCGAACTTCAGGCGCGCAAAGCGCAGCTGGCCGCCGCGATTTTCTCACCCGACCAGGCGCATCCGGCCCGCTTCTCCGCAGGCGACATCGAGCGACTCTTCGCCCCACTCGAAGATGCGCGATGATCATCGTGCGGGACGTGCCTACCGGGACTTCGCTGTTATTACAGTAGTTATAACGTAAAATCCGATGATGATCGCTCTCAAACTGACTCGGATCGGCAATTCCGTCGGTGTTGTGCTGCCAAAAGAGACCCTTGCCAAGCTCGCCCTCGCTGCCGGCGATACCGTCTTTCTTACTAAGTCTCCCGACGGCTACCGGCTGACGCCCTACGATCCGGAGTTTGAGGCGCAAATGAAGGTCGCCCGCGACGTCATGCGCGACCGACGCGAGGTTCTTCGCGAACTCGCCTAGCCTTACTCCTCGCGATCCACGAAGCGCAACTGGCCGAAGATGGCGGACGCCCAGGCATCCGTGACATCGCGCTTCTGGAATCGGCTTTGGCTCGGCCGCAACAACGATTCGCCTATGAGGAGCCGCCACCGGACGCGATCGACCGTGGAGCAACCTACGCGATCGCACTCTTTCAGAATCACCCGTTCATCGACGGCAACAAGCGTACCGCATTCGTCGCACTCGAGACATTTCTCCGGCTCAACGGCTGCGCCTTGGAAGCCGACGACGCGTCGTGCGTTATCGCCGTTCTCAAACTCGCGAGCGACACGAGCACCGAAGCCGACTTCATCGCATTCGTTCGGTCGCGCGCGATACACCGCGAGAGCCTTTAGGTTAGCGGAATCGCCGTTTCAACTCTACGAGGTCGGCGCGGAACTCTCGCTGAGCGAGTCCCTTTTCCACGGTTCGTTGACCCTTTTCGACGTGTTCGATCCGTGTTTCGAGCCGGCCCATCCGGCTCTCGACCTGGCCCAACCGGCCCTCGAGGCGGTCGAAGCGCCACTCAGTCCGTTGACTGAATGCGTCGGTCGCTTCGCGAAGAGAGAGGATTGCGCCGAAAATTTCGGCGTTGGTCACGGCCATCAAATCGCGACGATTCGTCGCCTCCGCTAGGCCTCCCGCGACCTAGCCGGACGTCGACTCGTCGTCGAAACGGACGTCCCGGTAGATCGCTTCGAGCGCGATCTCGAGGCCGACCGACGCTAGCGAGAGCGAGCCGATCGTGATCTCCGGCAACGCCCGCATATCAGAGCCGTCTCGTCGAAACACCTCGACCCACCGCCGCCGTGAATCGACGAGAACATATTCTTGGAGCGTCGGGATCGTCCGATACTCATCGAACTTCTCGCCACGGTCGACCGCAGCCGTGCTACGCGAGAGCACCTCGACGATGCACGTCGGGTAGCGCAGGCGGGTGGTGCCGCGTTCGAGATCCCGCGCATCGCGCGTGATGACGAGATCCGCGTACCGTACCGAGCGCTTCGTCACGAGGACCATGTCGGGTCCGAAGGCGCGACACGGGGTGCCGCGTACATGGTCAGCGACTAAGACGAAGAGGTTGCCGGCTATCGCGGCATGTTCGATCGTTCCGCCCGCAAAGGCGAAGACGTCGCCTGCGAGCCATTCGTGCCGGGCCTCTTGCTCGAGCTCCCAGGCGACAAATTCGTCGAGCGTCAAGCGCTCGTGCGGAAGGGCCGTCATAGCGGGTGCACTTCGCGAGAGCGCACCGTTTCCATCGCCCCGCGACCTTCCGTTCGTCACGCGTGGCGCGATCGCGGCCGACGATCGCGAAGCGACGTGCCGCGTGATGGAAGGGCTCTGCGCGTACACGCTTGCCCTTCCGCGACCGACCGCGCAACTCGAGGCGATGCTTCGAGCGCCTCGATGCCGGTGCGTGCGTGGCGTCGATTGGTTTCCGACGCAGGCTGCGTTTCATCTTGCGAGCGTGGACCCGCGTGCTCACGGAAGGCTCGCAGGCGAATTTGCGGTCCCACAACGTCTCGGCGTGGGTCGCATGACGCTCGGCGATATCGACGGGTTCCGAAGCGGGCACGCGCGTTGGATTGAGGCCGCGACGTCGATCGGTTCGTTACGTGCGATCGCCGCCGCGAACATCGAACGCGCGCGCGCAATCACGGTCGAAGCGCGCTTGATGCAAGGGCAAACGTAGAAGCGCGATGTCGCCGCAATCGCGGCGCTCTTCGCGGCGACATCGCGGAAGCGTGCGCGCTCGTGAAGGCGTTTCCGCTAACCGCGGAGAGTCGCGTGACATTGACGGCGATGAGCGGATGCGCGATTCGTACAGGGATGATGCTCGAAGATCGAGAGATGCTCGCCACGTGGTTCGACGGCTTCAAGAAATGTCGAACCCCGAGCTCGAAAGTAGCGGCCCGTTCGCCGAGATGATGGTGCACCGCGAGCGCGACGCGCGACATTTACTCGAACGCGTGCTGCTATCGGTAACGTAAACGCCCCCGGCTTCCTTTAAGAAAAGCGCCCCACCCATACTGCACGAAGTTAGGCTCCGGAAGCCGCCGATAGACCCGGCGGCTTGAGGAGTACGGGTGATTTCCATGGCACTTTTCCAGACCATCCAGAGAATGGCGTAGTCAAGGCGTCGAAAAGCGTGAAATCGCGCGACGTTTGCAACTCGATATCAAGACCGTACGGCGCCATATCCGCAAGATCGAAGCTGGCGCCGTCGCGTCGGCTCGTACGTCTCCCGGTTCCAGGCTCGACGCGTACGCGGAGCGCATCGTCGACCTGGCCTCGACCGGTCGTACCGCGTGGAAGGTATACTTGGCGTTAGCCGAGCGGCGGCGTTTTCGGCGTCGTACGCACTGATCAAGAAGCGCGTCGCGCAATTGCGTAGGCGAGATTCCACGCGTGTACGAACGGTTGGAGCATCAGTCCGGCGCCGAAATGCAAGCCGATTTTGGCGAACTTGAGCGCGTCCATCACCAAGGCGGGCTCGTTCGGGTGTGGGCGAAGATCGCCGTCTGGCCGCATTCGCGCTATCGGTACGCGGAGGTCGTGCTCGATCAAAGCGTGCCGACGTTCCTGTTGTTACCGCCGCTCCAAAAGTGACCCATCAAGCTGGATGCTCCTCGAGCTCGCGTTCCGGAAATCGGTGTTCGCGCTTCAAATATAGCCAAAGAGATGGCTGCCCTCATGTTCATGCCGGTATCATGCGGGCCCGCAAGGAACAATGGCCCGTGCCGCTTGTTTTAATGCAGCGCGCTTGGCGCGATGATCCCAAATACAAGGACACGGAATTTGTCGTCTATCACTATCCGGCGCGCTATTTTGATAATATCGGCGGGGGTGAAAAGTTCGTCTACTATCGGCCGGGACGAGACGCGAATCGGGATGAAGCCAGCACCTATTTCGGTTGCGGCGAACTCGGCGATTGGTGGCAGGATGGGCAAGACCCGTCGCATCGTTTCGTTGGCATCCAGAAACCGATCCGCTTCCCCTCGCTCGTCGGACATGTCGATAAAAGCGGGCGAATGTACGAATCAAATTTCCCGAATCGCAATGCATTCCAGGGTCGATCAATTCGACGCATCGCCGACTTGGATTATTATCGAATTTTAGATGCCGCAGGCCTCACCGGAGCAGCATGGCAAGCCGCGCCTACCGTTGATGACGTCCTCAGCGGCCTTGTCATCGCTTCAAAGGGCGAGGCACCGCTCGACCCATTCCGTCCGCTTATCGTCATACCTGAAGGAACAGGGTATCGGCCATCGGGGAAGCCGATCGACATCTTCGAATCAGCTGCGCTCCAAGAACGTGCACGCGCCGATCATCAAGAAACGCTGAAACTTGTTAAGGCAATGACGGAAAGACGCGGCGGGAAATGTGATTTCAACAATAACGTCGATCTTTTAGCCACGTTTGGCTCGAAGCGATTGCTCGTTGAAGCCAAAAGCCTTAATGCACCAAGTGCGGCGGTCGACCGCATGCGCTATGGCATGGGCCAACTTTTCGATTATCGCGTCCGCTATCGCGCTCAAATCGACGGCGCCCAGCCGGTTCTAGCCTTTAGCGCGATCCCTTCGAGGGAAGTTGCATGGATCTCGACGATTCTACAAGGCAATGGAGTAGCGTTCATCGCGCGACAGCGTGATTCGATGATGCCGATGAACGAAGCCGCGCGAGAGCTGCCGCTCTTTGCCTGACTTTTACCGAGTTTCACGCTATTCCGCGGTCGCCGCTTGAGCGATTATACGCCGCGTCTCGATCAGATCGTGCTGCTCGCACGTCGAGCGTCGATGTCGTCGTCGTAAAAGCCCGCGCTCTTGAAGGCGATCGTGCGGATCGTGCGGCGACAGCCCGCGACGACGATCGCATTGACGACGATCGGGAACGAGTTCGTCTCGATGTATTGGAATCAAACTGTCGTCTTTCACTTGCGCCAAGCGGCAACGCTGACAAAAGAGCCAGAAGTGCTCAAGGCAATCCGCGCCGCTTCTGCAGAGGCGGGAACACGCAACCTTCGAGACGTCGCCGCGAATGTGCGTGCGCAGCTCGCCAGTGAAATGGCCCGGATCCTCAAGCTCGACGTACTGACGCGCTTTCATGCCAGCGCCCCGGAGTCAATGTTGCCGCTGTATACGTGGCAACCAGGGTCGACGTCGATCTCATTGCCAACATCCACCGTCGAACTATTCTCCATTCAGACTCTCGGACTTGAGGCCTTGGCCAATCTTTGGTGGGCGCGATATCTCGAACGCGTCAACATCCTTGCCCCGTATATCATCGAAAAGGTTGAACGTGAAGGCGCGACGCGAACGTCGCTCGTGCGCTTTTTGACGATTTTGCAGTCGACCGACAACCCGCAATGTTTTTATTGCGACCGGCCGTTTGCGGCGAGGACGCCCGTGCACGTTGATCATGTCATTCCATGGAGCTATCTCCTAGCCGACCCACCCTGGGATCTTGTACTCTCGTGCGCGCCATGTAATCTCGAGAAATCGGACACCTTACCGAGCCGCGACTTTATGCTCAAGCTTACGACGCTCAACGAGCGTCGCGCGAAGATGATCGTGCCTACAAGGTTCGGTTCGCCCTTGATCGCAGGCGAGCAAATCCTGCAGCTCTACGATGCTGCGCGAGCAATTGAATGGCCATCGGACTGGATGCCGACATGAGGATCGAGCACGACAAACTCGTTCGCGATCGGGTCGTAGATGCGATCATCGCCGATGGTCACACTTGTAAGGTCGAACGGCTCTCGCCCGAGCGGTACCTTATCGAGCTCAAAAGAAAACTCGTCGAGGAGTCGCGTGAGGTACTCGCCGCGGAGACACGCGACGATGTGGTTGCCGAGCTTGCCGACGTTGCCGAGGTCATTCTGGCCATGATCGCGGTGATCGGCGTCTGCGAAGAAGACGTGGAGCTCGAACGCCGCGCGCGCTTCGCTCGGCGCGGAGGCTTCACAGAGCGTGTGTTCTTGCAATTCGTCGATACCCGCCAGGCGCAACCATGAAGGCGATCTTCGCCGTCACCGATCCGGCGTGGCTTGCAACCCTCTCGCGAGCAAAGGCGCGCGAAGCAAACTTCTGGCAACCACGGCCCACGCGTGTCGCACAGACTCCCGGCACGCCGTGGATTTTCAAGGTTCGCGGAACGGACCGCATTGGTGGATTCGGATTCTTTTCTTATTGGACGGAAATGCCGCTTGGCGTCGCGTGGACGACGTTCGAACGGGCAAACGGTGTCGACTCGCTGGCGGACATGCGTCTTCGAGTCGACGCGCTGCGGCGCTCTGCTGAAAACCCCAGCGATACCATCGGCTGCGTCGTGCTTTCGGACTGCGTCTTTCTTCCCGCAAACGAGATCATCGAGGCGCCTCGAGACTGGAAGCCCAACATCGTGCGGATCGCGGGCTACGAAATGGACTCGGGTGAGGGAGCGCGCGTTTGGGCACAACTTCGCGCCCTCGATCCATTGGAGGCGCAACCGGCGTACAGCCCTGTCGTGCAGGCGCCGGGCGGGTACGTGACCCCGACGCTCGTAGCGGCTCGACGAGGCCAAGGTGCATTTCGATTGATGGTTATGGACGCCTATGCTCGCCGTTGTGCCGTAACGGGAGAACGCACGTTACCGGTCCTCGAGGCGGCGCATATCGTGCCTTTCGCCGAAGAATCAAAGCACGAAGTGCGCAATGGCATCCTTATGCGCAGCGACGTCCATCGTCTGTACGATGCGGGTCTGGTCACCGTCGAGCCCAACCTCACATTTCGCGTGAGCTCGCGCATCGATAAAGACTACTCGAATGGCAAGATCTATTATGCGCTCGATGGGAAAACGATCGCCGCCCCCGATCGACTCGAATATCGCGCAAATAGCGATGCGCTTGCGTGGCACCGGGACCGCGTCTTTCGGCCGTGAGTATGGTCGCCGCGTCGGTTCCACGGTATCGCGGCGAAGTTTCATTGGTAGCGCTAACGGGAGTCGAACCCGTCTCTCAGCCTTGAAAGGGCCGCGTCCTAACCGATAGACTATAGCGCCGCGAGATTCAGTTGTAGGCCCGGCTGGATTCGAACCAGCGCGCAACCAGTTATGAGCCGGCCGCTCTACCGCTGAGCTACAGGCCCACGGGTGTGCGAATTTTGCCGAAACTGACCGGATGGCCCTGCCTACAGTACCACACCACCGCAAGCCTACAGCCGATTTTCGACGTACGCTCGCGTCTCCGGATCAAGAATACAGATCGAGCACCCCTGCATTCCGCGCGTCAGTAAAACGCGATAAGTGTTCTTCACGACATCGGTAAAGCGATCGCCGCTCCGCCTCTTGACCACGGGATCACGTGAGGCCGACTTCTGGCCGACCCAGATGCCGTTGCGGATGACGAGATCCTCGCCCCATATCACGCCTGCGTAGCCGAACTCGAAGCCTTGCGCGGTGTAGATGCAGCCCGCTTGGTGGACGCCGCCAGGGTCCGTCGCCCAGAACTG
>JAABUX010002770.1_pt1 | contig 24260 bp, 22 predicted proteins | sample 5561851 | NCBI WGS metagenome assembly JAABUX01 (sample SAMN10711883, study PRJNA513361) | rock metagenome | isolation source: Antarctica rocks | place: Antarctica: Victoria Land, Richard Nunatak red sandstone | collected 2016-01-03 | reverse complement strand
GGGATCGACATGGGAAGGCTCCGTCCGGGAGTTCGGGTTTCCCGCCACTATCGCCGATCGTCCCATTGTGTACAAAGATTCCACCAACTTTCGTGACGCTCACCGCGGGCCGGGCCCGGTCGCCCCTTGTGGTCGCCGCCCGGGTCGTTACCCTGGGTCATCGGGCCGAGGCGAGACCGCCCCGGCGCCCCCCATCCTCCTCGACGACCGACGATGCCCGAATACCTCGCCCTCCCGGCCTGGAACACGCCGCCGACGACCGTCGACGCCTGGGTCGTCGGCCTCGCCGAGGCGGGCGGCCCGGTCGTGGTCCGGCGCGAGTCCCCGACGGTCGCCTGGCTCGAAGCCGCGCCGCTCCGGCTCCGCGGCTACGTGATGATCGAGGACGGCCACGCGACCGCCATCAACTTCGAGGTCCTCGACCCCGACCCCGGCGGCCCCGCCAACCGGGCCGTCGAGGCCGCCGCCGCCGCCCTGGGCTGGGAAGTCCACCCCGACGACGGCGAGGATGAAGCCGAAGACGACGACGACTGACGCCCCGACCGCTGCATCTCGAACGGAGGACCGCCCCATGCCCCCGACCCGGATTGCCGCCCTGGCCTTCGCCCTGATCTCCGCCGCCCCGGCGATGGCCGACGAGCAACGCGAGCTGATCTCCACCGCCGCCCCCGCGACGAAGACGGACGGCCCGCGCTGGAAGAAGCACGACATCAACGCCGGGAGCGTCTTCGAGGGCGCGGGCGTCCTCGACGCCGACGGCGACGGCAAGCTCGACATCGTCTCGGGCGAGACCTGGTACCAAGCCCCCGACTGGGCCCCCTATCCCGTCCGCAAGGTCTCGAAGACCGGCACCTACCGCAATTGCTTCTCGAACATGCCGATGGACGTCAACGGCGACGGCAAGATGGACTTCATCACCTGCTCCTATTTCGAGAAGAACGTCGGCTGGGTCGAGAACCCCGGCGTCAAGGGCAAGGAGTGGATCTACCACGAGATCGACAAGCCCGGCAACAGCGAGGCCGCCGTCCTCGTCGACCTCGACGGCGACGGCCGGCCCGACATCCTGCCCAATTCCGTCAACGTCGTCGCCTGGTATTCGCTGGAGGCCCCGAGCGCCACGCCGGCCTTCAAGAAGCACGACTTCGGCACCAAGGCCGCCGGCCACGGCGTGGGCTCGGGCGACGTCAACGGCGACGGCCGGGTCGACCTCCTCACCCCCAAGGGCTGGTTCGAGGCCCCGTCGGACCCCAAGACCTCCGAATGGGCCTGGCATCCCGAGTGGAACCTGGGGTCCGCCGGCATCCAGATCCTCGCCAAGGACGTCGACGGCGACGGCCTGGCCGACCTCGTCTCGGGCAACGGCCACGCCTTCGGCCTCTACTGGTACAAGCAAGGCAAGGCGGCCGACGGCGGCCGGACCTGGACCAAGGCCCCGATCGACGAGACGATCTCCTCGGTCCACGTCCTGCTCTGGGCCGACCTCGACGGCGACGGCCAGGCGAACGAGCTGATCTCGGGCAAGCGGGTCTACGCCCACGAGATCGAGCCCGGCGACATCGAGCCCCCCGTCGTCGCCTGGTACGGCTTCGACCCGTCGGCCAAGAAGTGGGGCCGACACATCATCTCCCTCGGCGAGGCCGCCAAGAACGCCCCCAAGGAGGGTCCGAAGCGCGACGCCCAGAAGGATTTCCCCCCCGGGACCGCCGGCACCGGCCTGGAAATCTCCGCCGTCGACATCGACGGCGATGGCGACATCGACCTGGTCTGCCCCGGCAAGAGCGGCCTCTACCTCTTCGAGAATCTGACGAAGTCCGCCAGGCCGTGATCCGCCCCCGGGTGTGCCCGGATCTTCCGGTGGCGCCACGGTTTGTCCCCCCCACCCCGGCCCTCCCCCACAGAGGGGGAGGGAGTCAATCCTGTCCCCTCCCCCCTCTGTGGGGGAGGGTTAGGGTGGGGGGATAGCCGCGTGACGCCGCCACAACCCACGGGCTTACCCCGACTCCGCCCGCCGGGAATCCCTCGCGTCGTCCGGCTCGTTTCGCTAACTTGGAAAAGGACGTCGCCCCGCGGCCCGGTAGAATCCCGGGACGACCGGACGCGACGGAGCGGGGCCGAGGGGTCGACCCGCCACCGGGGCCGGCCCCTGCCCCTCGACGAAACACCTCCCGAGAGAGCTTCGCCCATGGCCACCGCATCGACGACCTCGCTGGCAGCCTTGCAGGCGCTGGGCACGAGCGTCTGGCTCGACGACATCAGCCGCCAGATGCTCCACGCCGGCGAGCTCACCCGCCTGATCGAGGAGGACCGCCTCCAAGGCATGACCTCCAACCCGAGCATCTTCCAGAAGGCGATCAGTCACGGCGCGGAGTACGACGCCGACGTCCAACTGATGGTCGGCGAAGGCGACGGCGTCGACGCGATCTACCAGGCCCTCACCGTGGCCGACATCCAGGCCGCCCTCGACGCCTTCCGCCCGGTCTACGACCGGACCGACGGCTACGACGGCTTCGTCAGCCTGGAGGTCTCGCCCTACCTCTCCAACAACACCGCCGGCTCGATCGCCGAGGGCAAGAAGCTCTGGGGCCTGCTCGGCCGCCCCAACGCCATGATCAAGGTCCCCGGGACCCCCGAGGGGCTGCCCGCGATCGAGGAATTGCTGTATTCCGGCATCAACGTCAACGTCACCCTCCTCTTCAGCACCGAGGCCTACGAGGCCGTCGCCAAGACCTACATCAAGGCCCTCAAGCGCCGGGTCGACGCCGGCCTGCCCGTCGACCGGATCGCCTCGGTCGCCAGCTTCTTCATCTCCCGGATCGACACCGAGGCCGACAAGCGGATCGAGGCCAAGATCAAGGAGACGACCGACCCGGCCGCTAGGGCGAAGCTCGAGAACCTCCTCGGCAAGGTCGCCATCGCCAACGGCAAGAACGCTTATGCGATCTTCGAAGACCTCTTCCACGGCCCGGCCTTCGCGGCCCTCAAGGCCAAGGGCGCCAAGCCCCAGCGCGTGCTCTGGGCGTCGGTCGGGACCAAGAATCCCAAGTACCCCGACACCCTCTACACCGCCGGCCTGATCGGCCCCGAGACCGTCAGCACCATGCCCCGCGCGGCCTTCGACGCCTTCAAGGATCACGGCCAAGCCGCGCCGACGCTCTCGCAGGGGAGGGACGAGGCCAGTGCCCTGATCGGCTCGCTGGCCGGCCTCGGGATCGACATCAACTCGGTCACCGACAAGCTCCTGGCCGACGGCGTCAAGGTGTTCCAGGACTCCTTCGACGAGCTCTACGCGGCGATCAAGGAGAAGCAGGCCAAGATCCTCCAGACTCGCCGGATCGGCCAGACCGCCGTCTTCAGCGAGGAATACTCGGGAGCCGTCCAGGCCACCCTCGAAGGGTTCGAGCGGGACGGCGCCATCAAGCGGATGTGGGCCAAGGACGCCTCGCTCTGGAAGTCCGAGCCCGACGCCGCCAAGATCATCGACAACGCCCTCGGCTGGCTCACCGTCGCCGGGGTCGTCGGGCCGCACGCCGCCGAGCTGAAGGCCTTCGCCGCCGAGGTCGCCAAGGAAGGGTTCAAGCATGTCGTCGTGATGGGCATGGGAGGGTCGAGCCTCTGCGTCGAGGTCCTCCGCAAGACCAGCCCGCCCGTCGCCGGCCGCCCGACCCTGCTCGTGCTCGACAGCACCGTCCCGGCCACGATCCGCCGGATCGAGGGGCAGATCGACCCGGCGAAGACCCTCTTCGTCGTCTCCAGCAAGAGCGGGACCACCACCGAGCCGTCGGTCTTCTACGCCTACTTCTTCGGCCTCGTCAAGCAGGCCAAGGGGGACAAGGCGGGCGAGAACTTCGTCGCGATCACCGACCCCGGGACCAAGATGGAAGGGGACGCGAAGCGGGACAAGTTCCGCAAGGTCTTCCTCAACCCCAGCGACATCGGCGGCCGGTACTCCGCCCTGTCCTACTTCGGCATGGTCCCCGCCGCCCTGATGGGCCTGGACGTGGCCACGATCCTCGACCACGCCGGGGTCGCCGTCGGCCAGTGCAAGGTCGAGAAGCCGATCCGGAGCAACCCGGGGGCGACCCTCGGCGCCGCGCTCGGGGCCCTGGCCAAGGCCGGCCGCGACAAGGTCACGCTCGTCACCCCGGCGCCGCTCGAAGCCCTCGGCCTCTGGGTCGAGCAGCTCATCGCCGAGAGCACCGGCAAGGAAGGCCGGGGGATCGTCCCCATCGCCGGCGAGCCCCTCGGGGCGCCCGAGGTGTACGGCGACGATCGCGTCTTCGTCCAGGTCCGGACGATCGACGCGCCGCCGATCGGCGACGTCGAGGGGCTGATGGCCCTCTCCGACGCCGGCCACCCGGTCATCGACCTCGTCATGGTCGGCCCCGAGGACATCGGCGCCGAGTTCTTCCGATGGGAGATCGCCACCCCCCTGGCCGGCAAGGTGATCGGGATCAACCCGTTCGACCAGCCCAACGTCCAGGAGAGCAAGGACAACACCAAGGCCCTCCTCGAAACCTACAAGTCCAAGGGCGCCTTGCCCGAGCAGGAGACCGTCGCCACCTTCGAGGGGCTGACCTTCAAGGCCGACCCCGGCAACAAGGCCCAGCTCCTCCGCGACGCCGGGTCGAAGTCCGGGCGTGACCTCGCCCTCGCCGTGCTCAAGGCCCACTTCGCCCGGGTCAAGCCGGGCGACTACGTCGCGATGACCCAGTATTTCGACGAGACCCCGGGCCGCGACGAGGCCATCCTCAAGCTCCGCCGCCACCTCCGCGACGGCCTGAAAGTCGCGACCACCACCGGCTACGGCCCCCGCTTTCTCCACTCGACCGGCCAGCTCCACAAGGGGGGCGCCGACAACGGCGTCTTCCTCCAACTGACCGCCGACGACGGGGCCGACCTGGCGATCCCCGACTTCCCCTGCGGCTTCGCCACCCTGGTCAAGGCCCAGGCCCTCGGCGACTTCCAGTCGCTCGCCTCCCGCCACCGCCGGGCCCTCGGCCTCCACCTCGGCGGCGACGTCGAGAAGGGCCTGGCCACCCTCCACGCCCTCGTCCACGAGGCGATCGGCCACCACGCCAGGTAAACCTCCCGCCCCGCCCGAGGTCCCGGATCGCCGATCTCGGGATCTCGGACTTCGGGCGGGGGGACGGGGGATTTATCGATGCGAGCGACCGTCCTCCTCTTCGCCCTGGCCAAGGAACGGGCGGGTCGGCCCACCCTGACGGTCGACCTGCCCGATCCCGCCACCGTGGCCGACCTCAAGTCCGCCCTCGCCTTCGCCTGCCCCGCGCTCGGCCCGCTCCTGCCGACCCTCCGGATCGCCGTCGACGCCGAGTACGCCGGCGACGACCGGGCGATCGCCCCCGGCTCGGAGCTGGCCGTCATCCCGCCGGTCAGCGGCGGATCATCAAGATATTCGCATGGTTGAAATCACCGAGCTGCCGATCGACCACGCCGCCGTCACCGACTCGGTCCGCTCGGGCCTGGCCGGGGCGGTCTGCTCGTTCCTGGGGACCGTCCGCGAGCTGACGGGCGACCGGCGGACGGCGTCGCTCGACTACGAGGCCTATCCCGAGATGGCCCGGAAGTCCCTGGCCGCGATCGAGGCCGAGGCCCGGGGCCGCTGGCCGATCCTCGGGCTCGCCCTGGTGCACCGGGTGGGCCACCTCGGGCCGGGCGAGATTGGCGTCGTCGTCGCCGTCAGTTGCCCCCACCGCGACCAGGCGTTCGAGGCCTGCCGATGGCTGATCGACACCCTCAAGGAGGTCGTGCCGATCTGGAAGAAGGAGGTCGGGGCCGACGGCGCCGGGGAGTGGGTCCACCCCGGGACCCCGCCCCCGGCCTGAACGGATCGACGGCCTCGGATGTGCGGCGTCCGCCGGCTCGCGTACAATGAAGGGGCGAGACGAACCCAAGCCTCGCGGACCAGGCGGACCCGGCGGACATCGACCATGAACCCCCACCCCGACCGCCTCGTCGACTCCTTCGGCCGGGTCCACGACAACCTCCGGATCAGCGTCACCGACCGCTGCAACATCCGCTGCGTCTACTGCATGCCCGAGTCGGTCCGGTTCCTCCCGCGCGCGGACCTGCTCAGCTTCGAGGAGATCGAGCGGTTCACCCGGGTCGCCGCCTCGCTCGGCGTCGCCAAGATCCGCCTGACCGGCGGCGAGCCCCTGGTCCGCCGCGACCTCCCCCGCCTGGTCGAGCGGCTCGCGGCGATCCCGGGGATCGTCGACGTCGGGCTGACGACCAACGGGATCTTGCTCGGCCCGCTGGCCCGGCCCCTCCGCGACGCCGGCCTCCGGCGGATCAACATCAGCCTCGACACGCTCGACCCCGGCCGGTTCCGCGAACTCACCCGCCGCGACGGCCTCGACCGGGTGATCGAGGGGGTCTTCGCCGCCAAGGCCGCCGGGTTCGACCCGGTCAAGCTCAACGGCCTCGCCATCAAGGGGATGACCGACGACGACGTCGTCCCCCTGGGCCGGTTCGCCCGCGAGCACGGCCTGCAACTCCGGTTCATCGAGTACATGCCGCTCGACGCCGGCAACCTCTGGGAGCGCGACAAGGTCCTGCTTGCCGACGAGATCCTCGACCGCCTCGCCGCCGGGATCGGCCCCCTCACCCCCGCGCCCGGCCAGGACCCGCGGGCCCCGGCGCTCGACTACGACTACGACGACGGCGGCGGTCGCGTCGGCCTGATCGCCTCCGTGAGCCGGCCCTTCTGCGCGAGCTGCAACCGAATCCGGATCACCGCCGACGGCAAGCTCCGCAATTGCCTCTTCGCCCTCGACGAGACCGACCTCCGCCCCCTGCTCCGAAACGAACCCAACGACGACGCCTCCCTCGCCCAAGCCCTCCGGTCGAGCATCGCCGCCAAGTGGGAAGGCCACGAGATCAACACCGCCCGCTTCATCAAGCCGGGCCGGCTGATGCACTCGATCGGCGGCTGAGCCACCCGACAAGACGAACCCACCGAGCCGCATCCACGGGTCGGGAGTCTCTTGTCGGGTGGATGAAATCCACCACGGCTTGGGCCGCGCCGGAGGGGTCGATGGAATTTTCCGAGGACCGTCTGCCGCGAAATATGGTTCGGCCAAGTCGAGGGCCTGGTGGCTTTCATCAAGCCTCCAAGAGGCATTTTCTCAAACGAACCCATTGACGACCTCGCCGCGGCGGTGAGGGGGAATCCGGCGATCGGCACGGTCGTTGCCCCCCGGTCGGACGTACGGACCATCCGCGCATGAGGCCTCTATCTCATCATCGCTCGGGGACGACCCCGCTTAGTCGGCTCGATCGTCTCCAACCGCCATTTTGCACCGCGTCATGGGCGGGGAGGCCCGGTAGGGCGAGTGGCGGGGGCCTGTCATCGCCAGGGCCCGGCTTTCGGTTTGCAACGGCGGGCTCTCCGCGGGAAATCTCGCAACTCTGCTCTCTTCCTTGGTTTGAGACTGGGGCGGGTTGCCGATCGTTGCCGAGATTGCTACACTCGACGCGAAGACGGGCCCGCACGAAGGGGGAGGGGACACTCCATGAATCGCGACGACGCTGCGCCCTGGTATCGCGAAGGGCTGGCCTTCACCTGCACCCGGTGCGGGGCCTGCTGCACCGGCGCCCCGGGCTACGTCTGGGTGGATTCGGCCGAGATCGCCGCCTTGGCCGAGCATCGGGGCGAGTCGGTCGAGGAGTTCGGCCGCCGGTTCCTCAGGCGGGTGGGGGGCCGGATCAGCCTCGTCGAGCGGCCCGGCGGCGATTGCATCTTCTGGGACAAGCAGGCCGGGTGCACGGTCTATGCCTCCCGCCCGGTGCAGTGCCGGACCTGGCCGTTCTGGCCGGAGAACATCGAGTCGCCCGAGGCGTGGGACCACGTCACGGGTGTCTGCCCCGGGTCGGGCCGGGGCCAGGTCTTCAGCGTCGAGGAGATCCGGGCGACCGCCGCGCGGGTCCACACCTCATGAGCCGGCCCACGGTCGGAGCCGCGGCCGAGCCCGGTCTCGACCCCGATCGGTTCCGCGAGGCGTTGCAGTTCGTCTATCGCGGCCTCGACGCCGAGGTCGCCCGGCTGGCCCCCGTCTGCCGGCTCAGCGGCCGGTGCTGCCGGTTCGAGGAATACGGCCACACGCTGTTCGTCTCGGCCCCCGAGTTCGCGGTCCTCCTGGCCGACGCCCCGCCGCCGTCGCGCCCGCTCGACGACGGGCTCACCTGCCCCTGGCAGGACGCCCGGGGCCGCTGCACGGCCCGCGAGGCCCGCCCCCTGGGCTGCCGCGTGTACTTCTGCGACCCGGATTACGAGCCCCACGCCCCGGACCTGGCCGAGGCGGCGATCGCCCGGCTCAAGAAGGTAGTGGACGGGCTCGGGCTTCCCTGGGATTATGCCCCCCTCCATCGTCATCTCCGCGAGGCCCGCGACGGCGGGCGGTTCCCGACCTCCGGCGTCGATCGGGAGCCCTCCCGAGCCCCCGAAGGCCCCGCGCCCGAGCCGAGACGGGCTTTTATGACTTGACATTAGTCCAAGCTGGCAATAATGTTGAGCCAACCGAGCTTCGGCGAGGGCTGACCCCGCCCCCCAAGGAGACCGCCACCGTGACGAAGAAAGAAATCGTGAAGAAGATCTCCGAGGACATCGGGCTCACCCAGCTCAAGACCAAGGACATCGTCCAGCGGACCCTCGACGCGATCATCCACACGCTGGTCTCCGAAGGGCGGATCGAGCTGCGGAATTTCGGGGTGTTCGAGGTCAAGCGGCGGGCCCCGCGCAAGGCCCGTAATCCCCGGACCGGCGACAAGGTCTACGTCCCGTCGAAGAACGTGGTGACGTTCAAGCCCGGCAAGGAAATGGAAGAACTGGTCCGAAAGATGGACCCCGCGAATCTTCCGCTGATGGATGACGCGGATGATGCCGATCATACTGGCAACGGACCCGTCGACCCGGAAGCGAACTCGCCCAGGGCGGGGGCTTCCGCCGGCACCGACGCGGCCGACTGACGGCCCGAAGCCCCCCACGCCGAAGGGAGCCGAGGGCCCGACGCCGGCGAGACGACGAGGTCCCGACGACGTGCCGACGCACCTCGTTCCCGGCGTGAGGAGGAGCCAGTCCGGGCCGAAGACCCGGGGCCCCGGCCCCTGGACCGAAGCCCGCGGCCCCTTCCTCCGCCCCACGAGTCGGACCCGCGCGAAGGACCGCGTGGCCGGACCGACCCTTGGATATGAAGGCGGGAGGAGCCCAGATGCGGAAACCCGTGGCGGCCCTGTTGCTTCTGGGGGCGATCCTCGCCTTGAGCGAAGGATGTGCCCCCATCCCCCTGCCGCACTACGCGGCCTACCGCCCGAGGCGGGTCGAGGAGTTGCTCGTCGACTCCGAGAACCTCCGCCAGGCCGGCGACGAATGGGAGCGGTTCTGGTTCCTCGACCAGCCGTCCCACATGACGCCCTTCCGGACCCACGGCGGCCTCGGGCCCTGAGCCGGGCCCGCCGACGCGAACGAAGGCCGGGGGCGGGCCGATCGGCCCGCCCCCGGCCCTCTCGCGTTCGAAGGGGACCGGCCCGCCTCAGTAGCGGCGGACGCCCCGATCGACCCGCGTCGACCAGGCGTCGATCCCGCCTTCGAGGTTGTGGACGCCGGCGATCCCGCGTCGCGCCAGCCAGGCGGCGGCGGCCATCGAGCGCTGGCCGTGGTGGCAATAGACCACCAGCGTCCGCCCCCGCGCGGCGTCCTCGATCTCGTCGAGCCGGGTCGAGACCTCGCCGAGCGGGATGTGGAGGTCGGCCACGCCCGGCGGGAGCGGGATCGCGGCGTAGGCCCGCTCGTCGTCCTCGCGGACGTCGAGCGCGGCGAACGGCTCGCCGCCGTCGAGCCGCGTCTTCCATTCCAGGGGGCCGAGCAGCCCGACGTCGACCGGGATCGGTTCCAAGCCAGTCACTCCCGGGAAATGGTGTTCGTCGCTCGATGGGCCTCGCCGCGGAGCGACGGGTCCCCGCCCCGCCGACCGGATGCCCGCGGGCTCCGAGTTTTCAAGATAGCCACGCGGTTGGCGTCGGGCAAACACCCGGCCATGCCGACGCCGCGTCGCGAGGCAACCGGGAACGATCGATACGGTCGGGCGCACCCGACCCTCCGCCCGGGGAAGATCGCCACGAATCCCGAGGCTTGACCCCACACAATGGGTATTACACCTTTTCCGGCAATTCGTTGCGCATGGGGGCGGCATGACTTGCCTCGGTCCTGTTGAATATTCCCGAAATCCCTTCGGGTCGCCATCCTTCGGGGTCCCTGCCACGCTACAATTCAACGGGCGAGACTCGCGAGGCCAAGTTTTCGCGAGTTTGGAATGGGATTCGTTAACATAGGGATGCGTCATTGGGCTTGTTCGCCCGTTGCCGTGACGCATCCGACGGCGATGCTGGCCGAGACTGATCCCTTTACGGCGCGGGGTGCGAAGCGGCACCGGACCGCGGGGAGTAGATGATGCCCCGAGAATTCGCCCCCGGCTCGACGAAGATCGGCTGGATCGGCACCGGAGTGATGGGCTCGTCGATGTGCGGGCACCTGATCGCGGCCGGTTATCCGGCCACGGTCTTCAATCGGACCCGCGAGAAGATGGCCGGCCTGCTCGACCTCGGCGCGACGGCCGCCACCTCGCCCCGCGAGGTCGCCGAGGCCTCGGACGTGGTCTTCACCATCGTCGGCTACCCGGCCGACGTCCGGGCCGTCACGCTCGGGCCGGCCGGCACGCTCGAAGGGTCCAAGGCGGGCACGGTCCTCGTCGACATGACGACCAGCGAGCCGGCCCTGGCCGTCGAGATCGCCGAGGCCGCGAGGGCGAAGGGCGTCGATTCCGTCGACGCGCCGGTCTCCGGCGGCGACGTCGGCGCCCGCGAGGCCCGGCTCTCGATCATGATCGGCGGCGACCCCGGCGTGGTCGGGTCGCTCCGGCCCCTCTTCGAGGCGATGGGCAAGACGATCGTCCACCAGGGGCCGGCCGGGTCCGGCCAGCACGCGAAGATGGTCAACCAGATCCTCATCGCCAGCGGGATGATCGGCGTCTGCGAGGCCTTGCTCTACGGCAAGAAAGCGGGCCTCGACCTGACCACGGTCCTCCAGAGCGTCGGCAGCGGGGCCGCCGGCTCCTGGAGCCTGAACAACCTCGGCCCCCGGGTCATCGCCGGCAATTTCGACCCCGGTTTCTATGTGGAGCACTTCCTCAAGGACATGGGGATCGCGCTGGCGGAGTCGCGGCGGATGAAGCTCGCCCTGCCCGGCCTGGCCCTGGCCGAGCAGCTCTACCGGGCCGTCGAGGCCCAGGGCCACGGCCGCAAGGGGACCCACGCCCTGATGCTGGCGCTGTCCGAGTTGTCGGCCGTCGAATGGCCTCTCGCAGCCGCCGGTCCTTGAACCGCCCCGCCATCGAGGGGCCTCGCGATGAATGACCACGACTTCCAAGACAGCAGCAGCACCGCGACCTCCCACGCGGTGCGTCCCCGCGTCCTCCTGGTGGACGACCACGACGTCGGCCGCAAGTCGCTGGCCCGCCTGCTCGACGCCCTCGGTTACGACGTGACCGCCGCCTGCGACGGCGCGACGGCCCTGGAGGCCCTCTCGGCGGGGCCGACGTTCGACTTCCTCCTGACCGACGTCCGGCTCCCCGACGTCGACGGTCGCGAGATCGTCTTCGCCGCCCGCCAGATCCGACCGACGCCCCGGATCGCGCTGATCACCGGCTGGGACGTCGAGCCGGACGAGCAGGCGCGACTCGGGATCGACTGGGTCTTCCTCAAGCCGCTCGACATCCAGGACATCCTCGCCAAGCTCAGGCAATCCGCGACGGACGGGGACGGCCCGGCCGATCCCTGACCGATCGATCGTCGCCGGAATTTCGGGCCGGCCCGGTCGCCTGCCCTTGAGCAACCCGGCGGGTTCGCGTAAACTCGGGGCTTTCCCGAATGGCCGATCGATCCGGACGGGCCCCTCGGCCCGGCCCCGGGTCGGGGCCGTCTCGGGAATTGGTCGGACCGTCGCCCGATATTGTCAAGCCCAGGAGAACGTATGGCCAGCCGCCGCCGTGGAAAGGGTCGCCGCAAGGTGGGTCGCAAGAAGCGCCGGATGCGGAGCCGAATCCGCCACCGCAAGAAATAAGCGCGACCGCCCGAGCGTGGCCGCCCCCCACCGCGAACCGGCGGGGAACCATGCCGCTCCGAGCCGAGTCAACGACGCCCCGGGGACCCCATCGGTCCCCCGGGGCGTCGTCTCGCGCGCCTCGGCCGGGTTTTCCCGATCGGGCCGCTGCCTTGGGGAGCGGCGCCCTGGGAGATCGACTTTCCCCTCCTGTTTCGCCCGGCCCGTCGCCCGATGGTGGGTCGGGATGTTAAAATATCCCGATACCACCCGCGAATATCCGTGCACGTCGGGGGCATCGGCGCCGCCCACGTCGCCCGAGCCGACCTCCGACGAAGGAGCCGAGACACCATGAGCCGTTTGGTCCTGAGGGACGGGGGGCCCCCGCGCCGTCCCCGTCGATCCGCCCTGAAGGTATTGGCGATGGCGGCCCTGGCGGGCGTGCCGCTGGCGGCCCTGATCGCGTACAACTCGTCCAAGATCGAGGTGGACACCGGGAAGCAGGCGGTCCTGATCCGCAAGGTCGGGATCGACCTCCAGGCCGGGATGGAGCTGGCCCCCCCCCGCCGAGGCGACGGCGCCTACTACAAGGGGGTGCAGACCGAGGGGACCTTCGGCGGCGTCCTCACCGAAGGCCGCTACTTCTACAACCCGTTCTACTGGGGCTGGGAGGTCGACGACCAGTTCGTCGTGCCCGGCGGCAAGATCGGCATCCGGATCGCGCTCGACGGCGACGACCTCCCCGCCGGCGACATCCTCGCCGCGCCCGGCCAGAAGGGCATCCTCCGCGAGGTCCTCAAGCCGGGCCGCTATCCCTACAACAAGTACGCCGAGAAGATCGAGCTGCACCTGCCGGTGACCGTCCCGGCCGGGTTCCGCGGGGTCGAGACCCTCCTGGCCGGCCGGAAGCCCAAGGACCCCAACGTCTTCCTGGTGGGCGACGGCGAGCGCGGGGTCCAGAAGAAGACCCTCGACCCGGGGACGTACTACCTCAACCCCTACGAGGTCCGCGTCAGCCTGGTCGACTGCCGGTCGAAGCGGTTCAACCTGGGCGAGGGGGCGACGATGGACTTCCTCTCGTCCGACGGCTTCCCCGTGACCCTCGACGGCGCCGTCGAGTTCCGGGTCTACCCCGACCGCGCGTCCGAGGTCTTCGTCAAGTACAACGAGGACGCCAACGGCGACGACATCGACGAGGAGATCATCGCCAAGATCATCACGCCCGAGAGCCGCTCGCTCTGCCGGACCGGGGGGTCGAAGCTCACCGGCGGCCAGTTCATCAGCGGCGTCGACCGCGAGGTCTTCCAGCGGAACCTGGTCAAGAGCCTGGAGGAGAACTGCCGCAAGCAGGGGATCGAGATCCTGGCCGTGGCGATCACCAAGGTCGACCCGCCCCAGGACATCGCCGAGCCGGTCCGGGCCCGCGAGGTCGCCAAGCAGCAGCTCGCCCAGTTCACCCAGGAGAAGATGCAGCAGCTCTCCGAGGCCCAGCTCCAGATCCAGGTGTTCCTCGCCGACCAGAAGCGGAAGATGGTCGAGGCCGACCAGTCGGTCATCGAGCAGACCACCCGGGCCGAGCAGGACAACGCGGTCGCCGTGACCCTGGCCGAGCAGAAGCTCAAGGTCACCGCCACGCAACTCGAAGCCGCCAAGGACAAGGCCTCGGCGATCGTCGCCCGGGCCCAGGCCGAGGCCGACGTCATCCGGTTCAACAACAAGGCCGACCTCGCCGGGCTCTCCGCCCGGGTCGCCGCCTTCGACGGCGACGGCGCCTCGCTCGCCCAGAATATCCTGGTCGGCAAGCTCGCGCCCGGCTTCCGGTCGATCCTGACCAACTCCGACGGCCCGCTCATGGAACTCTTCGGCCAGTTCACGCGGGCCGCCGGCCGCGGCAAGGCCCCCTCCTCGCCGACCGCCCCTCCCCACGGCCCGGCGCCGACCGCCGATGCCGGCCGCGGCGTCGAGCTCCCCAATCCCCCGTTCGCATCCGCGGAGGCCAAGCCGTGAACGACTCCTATCCGATCAAGGCCGCCAAGGTCGCGACCGTCCTGCTCGCGGCCTGGGCCGTCGGCTACCTGGGGTTCTGGCAGTGGGGGACCTGCCGGGTCGAGGTCCCGCCCGGCCAGAGCCTCCTGCTCCGCTACAAGGGGCCCTTCCCCTTCGCCTTCCGCGTGACCCCCGCGCCCGACGGCACGCTGGTCCGGCTCGACTCCTCGGGTCGGCCCGAGCACGTCGGCATCCTCGAGGCCATGCCCGGCCCGGGCCGCCACTTCTACTCGCCGCTGGAGTACGAGCGCGAGCTGATCCCCGACGTCCTGGTCGAGCCGGGGAAGATCGGCGTGGTCACGGCCCGGATGGGCAAGAGCCTCCCGGCCGGGACCTACCTGGTCGACCGCGAGGGCGACCGCGGCGTGCTCCGCAAGGTCCTGACCCCCGGCCGATACCGGCTCAACAAGTACGCCTTCGACGTCAAGGTCGTCGGGGCCGACGCCTGCGTCGAGACCCGGGCCCGCGCCAGGTCCCGGGACGGCGACCCGACCCTGATCCCGCCCGGCTACGTGGGCGTGGTCACCAACAAGACCGAGAACCCGCTGACCGGCGAGGTCCAGGGCATCCAGGACGCCGTCCTCCAGCCCGGGATCTACTACCTCAACCCCGAGGAGAAGCGGGTCGACATCATCAGCGTCGGCTTCAACGAGACGACCCTGACCGTCAGGACCGAGGGGGGCGAAGACCCCAACCCGATGAGCAACCGCCTCGGCTCGGTCGCCGGCAAGGACCCCCGCTACGTCGCCAACACCGGGATCGAGTTCCCCTCCAACGACGGCTTCCCGATCCACCTCGACTACACGGCGATCTGGGGGATCTTGCCCGACCAGGCCCCCGAGGTCGTCCGCCAGTTCGGCACGCTCAAGGACGTCGAGCAGAAGGTGATCCTCCCCCAGATCGGCTCGATCTGCCGGCTCCACGGCTCCAAGCGGGGCGCCGTCGATTTGCTCGTCGGCGACACCCGCGAGGAGTTCCAGACCGACACCTCGGAGGAATTGGAGAGCGTCCTGGAGGCGAAGAAGCTCACCCTGCTCTTCGGCCTGACGCGGCACATCTACGTGCCCAACCAGGTCCGCGAGCCGATCCAGAAGGCGCGGATCGCCGACGAGCTGACCAAGACCCGCGAGCAGGAGCAGCTCACCGCCAAGGCCCAGGCCGACCTCACCGAGGCCAAGGCGAAGGTCGTCCTCGAAGGGCGGCGGACCAAGGCCGAGACCGAGAAGATGATCGCCCAGGTCGCCGCCGAGGGGGAGAAGAAGGCCCGCGAGATCGAGGCGACCACCGAGCGGCTCCGCGCCGAGATCGACGCCAAGACCGCCATCGTCCAGGCCCAGATCACCAAGGCCCTCGGCGAGGCCAACGCCAAGACGACCGAGCTGTCGAACCAGGCCGAGGCCGAGCGCTATCGCCAGTACGTCCAGACCCTCGGCGGCCCGGACGCCTACAACCGCTACGTCTTCGCCGAGGGGCTGTCCAAGGACATCCGCCTGGGCGTCTTCTACGCCGGGCCCGGCACCTTCTGGACCGACCTGAAGGGGTTCGAGCAGGTCATGCTCGGCAAGATCGCCGAGGGGACGACCGCCAAGGGCGAGACCCCCGTCGCCGCCCGGCCGATCGGCCGCTGACGTCCCGCGGCCGGGTCGAAGCCGAGCGAGACGAGACCCGGCCCCCGCGGCCGGGTCTCCTCGCTCCGAGGTATCCACCCCGCTTGGTCCCCTCCCCCCTGGTGGGGGAGGGTCAGGGTGGAGGGAAGCCGTGTGGCACCGCCAGGATCGCCGGTCACACCCCTTCGCGGATGCCGGCCGATGGTCCGGCTGGGCACGGGCCCGCGGCTGACCTATAATTCGGGCGAAGATCACTTCGCGACCCGTCAACTCCGCCCCTCCGCACCGGAGCCGGTCATGGATCATCGCCCGTCGGAAGACTTGCTCGAATCCAACCACCCCTTCCCCGGCCCTTATCAGATCAAGGCGATCGGCTCGGCCGAGGACGACTTCGTCCGGCGGGTGGTCGAGGCCGCCATCCTCGAACTCGCGACCCCCGGCGAGCTCGACCACTCGGTCCGGCAGACCCCCAACGGCAAGCACGTCTCGCTCACGCTGGAGATGAACGTCCAGAGCGCCGACCAGGTCCGCGCCATCTATGCCCGGCTCCGCGAGGTCAAGGGCCTGACGCTGCTGTTCTGACCCGGGCCTCGGCCGGGCCCGGGGCGGCCGGGCCCGTCGCGATCGGGTTGACCGGACGACGCATTCAGACGTACATTGGGATGCGAGGTGGCCGGCCCGCGAGCCGACCCCGACCGACCGTCCGGGCCCGTCCCGGGTCCCCCGAACGACACCCTCCGGACGATCGAGCTGACCCATGCCGGAACGGATCGACCTATCCCGGGCCGACGACCCGCGCGACGTCGTCCACCGCGCCGTGGAGTGCCTCGCCCAGGGCGGGGTCGTCGCCCTCCCGACCGAATCCGGCTACGCGATCGCCGCCGCCGCCCTGAACCCGTCGGCCGTGGGGCGACTCCGGGACCTCGGCACGAATGGCCCGATCGCCGCGGCCGACCCGGCGGGCCTGCCGACCCTGCTCCTCAAAGGGCCCTGCGAGGTCGACGACTGGGCCGCCATCTCGTCCGAGACCGGCCGCCGGCTCGCCCGACGCGCCTGGCCGGGCCCGGTGACCCTGGTCTTCCCGGCCCTCGCGGGCGGCCTCTCGGGCCGGCTCCCGGACGCGACCCGGTCGTACCTGGTGCCCGGGTTCCAGATCGCGGTCCGGGCCCCGTCGTATCGGATGACCCGCGAGATCCTCCGGCTCCTGCCCGGCCCCCTGATCGAGGCGGCCCCCCCGGCCTTCGCCGGCGACCGCCGCGCGACCGCCGACGACCTAGCCGGCCGGGAGGGTCTCGACATGATCCTCGACGTCGGCCCGACCCGGCAGCACGCCGGGCCCTCGACGGTCGTCGTCGACGGCGACGCCTGGTCGGTCGTCCGGCCGGGCGCGATGCCCGAGCGGGCCATCGCCCAGATGGCCGGGACGATCATCCTCTTCGTCTGCACGGGCAACACCTGCCGGAGCCCGATGGCCGAGGCCCTCTGCAAGGCCCTGATCGCCCGGAAGCTCCGGTGTGCGGTCGAAGACCTGGTCGACCGCGGCTATGTCGTCCTCTCGGCCGGGGTCTCGGCCAGCGACGGGATGCCCGCCGCTGCCAACGCCGTCGAGGTCGTCCGCTCCCGGGGCGGGTCGCTCGAAGACCACGCCAGCCGCCGGGCCACGCCGGACCTGGTCGGGCACGCCGACCACATCCTGGCCATGACCCTCGACCACCTCGACATCCTGCTCGACCAGATCCCCGAGGTCGCCCCCCGGACCCGACTCCTCGACCCCCAGGGCGACGACGTCGACGACCCGGTCGGGGCCGACCACGAGACCTACTCCCGGACGGCCCGCCAGATCGAGGCCCACCTCGCGCACCTGATCCGCGAACTCGGCCTCTGACCCGGCCCGAGGAGAGGTCAGGCCGTCCGCCGGTCGGCGACCTCGCGCATCTGGACGCCGTGCGAGAGCGTGGCCCCGGCGCGGATGGCCGCGGCGACCTGGACGGCCTCGGTCATCTGCTCGACCGTCGACCCGTTCTCCAGGCTCCCGCGGGTGTGGACGTCGATGCAATACGGGCACTGCAACGCATTCGAGACCGCCAGGGCGATCAGCGACTTCTCGCGGGCCGAGAGGGCCCCGTCCTTGAGCGTCTCCGAATACCAGGCCTGGAACTTCTCCCAGAGCGCGGGCGCGCCGTCGGCGACCTCGGACAGCTTGGACAGGTCGACGATCTCATAATAAGAAGGCATCGGGTCGGACCCCTTGGCGGTCGGAGGCGTCCCGAGGGCGGTCGGGACGCCCCGACCGGATGCAAACGGGGTTCCCAAACCGGCGGGCTCGCCCCGGCCTCGGCTCGGTTCATCCCTTCCGATCCGGCTTGACCGGGCCCGCCACGGTCTCGACGCGGATGGTCCGGATCCGGTTGGGGTCGGCGCGGGTGACGGTCAGGCGGTGGCCGTCGACCTCGACGGAGTCGCCGGCGTGGGCGAGGCGGCCGAGGAGGTCGAGGATCAGGCCGCCGGCCGTCTCGGCGTCGGTCTCGGGGATCTCGAGGTCGCAGGCCTCGGCCAGGACGTCGAGCGGGCACGTCGCGTCGACCTCGAAGGCGCCGTCGCCCACGGAGACGACCTGCGGGGTCTCGCGGTCGAACTCGTCCTGGATCGGCCCGACGAGCTCTTCCAGGACGTTCTCCAGGCTGACCATGCCGACGACGCTGCCGTACTCGTCCAGGAGCATCGCCAGGTGCATCCGGTTGCGCTGGAACTCGATGAGGAGCTGGTCGAGCCGGAGCGACTCGGGCAGGAACGGGACCCGCCGCGATGCCTTGCGGAGGTCGGGCCGGGCCGAGGGCGACCCTCCGGCGCGGAAGATGTCCTTGACGTGGATCATCCCGACCACGGTCGTGAGGTCGTCCTCGCAGAGCGGGTAGCGGGTGTGCCCCGCCTGGCGGGCGATCCGGAGGTTATCCTCGACGGGCCGCGACAGGCTCAGGTAGACGATGTCGGGCCGGGGGACCATCACCCGGCGGGCGGTCTTCTGCTCCAGGTTGAGCACGTTCTCGATCATGACCCGCTCGTTGCGCGAGAGGTGCCCGCCGGCGACGCTCTCGGCCACGATGTGCCGGAGTTCTTCCTCGGTATGAGCCACCTCGGCGTGGTCGGATCGGCCCAGGCCGATCATCCGCAGGGTGAGGTTGCTCGCGTTGTTGAGCAGCCAGATGAACGGGAAGAACAGGTAGTAGAACGCGATCAGGACCGGCGCCGTCCAGAGCGCGATCGTCTTGGCCGACCGGATCGCCAGGCTCTTCGGCGCCTGCTCGCCCAGGGCCATGTGCAAAAACGTGACGGTCGAGAACGCCAGGATCGACGCCAGCGGCACCGGCAACGACCCGATCACCCAGCGCTCGCCGCCGATCCCGAGCGCCTTGAGGGTCGACGCGATCGGCTGGACGACCTTCTCGATCTCATACCCCAGCGCCAGGCTCGCCACCGTGATCCCGAGCTGCGAGGCCGAGAGGTAGGCGTCGAGGTGGTCCAGGGCCCGGCTCGTCAGCTTGGCCGACCAGCTCCCCTGCTCCACCATCTGGTCGATCTGGCCGGTCCGGACCTTCACCAGCGCGAACTCGGCCGCGACGAAGAAGCCGTTGACGAAAATCAGGAGCGCGATGATGACGAACTGCGAGACGTCCATGGGGCGGGGCGTCCGAAACGAGGCGAGGGGGAGAACCCGGCCGGCCGGCCGGCCGTGCGTCGGAGGCCCAGGCCCGGCCGCCGCGATCGTCCCCCGAGTCGTCCGGTATCTTACCCGAAGCCCGGCCGCCACGCACCAGGAAATCCCGCCCGCCTCGGACCTAAACCCAACCATCCCTACAAACTAAGGGACGACGGCCCCGCGAATCCGACGGATTTCGGTTGTCGGCCCGCCCCGGCGGTTTTACAGTACCCCCGCCCATCCGACTATCGGCGCGCGCAGGCCGAATCCTCCCGGAGCACTCCCGATGCCGCCCCGACGCCCCTCGATCCCCGGCCCGCTCGCGGCGGTCCTCGCCCTGACCCTCCTCGGCCCGTCCCCCGCCCCCGCCGACGAGGGGCCGCCCCCCGCGTCCGAGGCCCGCAGGGCCGCCGATGCGATCAAGCCCCTGCCGCCCGTCGCGATCCCCGACGACCCGCCCCCGCACGAAGGGGCGTTCTTCGACCTGCTCTACGTCGTCGAGCCGCCCGACATCCTCGTCGTCGAGGTGATCGAGGCGCTCCCCGGCCGGCCGATCACCGGCGAGCGTCTGGTCCGGCCCGATGGGACGATCTCGCTGGGGTTTTATGGAAATATCTCCGTCCGCGGACTGACCCCCCTCCAGATCAAGTTGAAGCTCATCCACCACTTGCGGGATCACTTGACGGACGAGCACCTCGGCCTGAATCGCGATGCGGGGGTCGGTCCGGTCCAGCCCCTGCCCAGGCCCGGGACGAAGATCCCCCAGATCCCCCACGAGCATCCGGCGCCGGCGTCGGAAGCGCCCGCGGAGCCCTCGCCGACGCCCGACGCCGACGCGCCGAAGCTCCCCAGGCCGAAGCCGGATGCAACGGCCGGGACCGGGCCTGCACGGGCGAAGCTCGCCCGGCTCGCGAGCCGACCGGCCCAGCAGCCCGCCGAACCCGCCGCGCCGGCCGCGGAGATGGACGGACCGGCCGAGGACCAAAGCTTCCTGATCTACATCGACCCGGTCGACTCGGACCGGATCTTCGTCGACGTCACGTCGTTCAACAGCAAGGTCTACCTGGTCCAGGGCGACGTCGGCACGCCCGGTCGGCTCCCCACCACGGGCAAAGATACCATCCTCGACGCGATCAACTACGCCGGGGGATTGGTGCCGACCGCCGAGCCCCAGGACATCCACCTCTACCGCCCGGCGCGGGGGGGCAAGCCGGCCAAGGATTACAAGATCGACCTGGCGGCGATCCTGAAGGGGGACGCCAGGGCCAACTTGCAGATGTTCCCCAACGACCGCCTCGTCGTCGGCCGCAACGTCACGGTCCAGAAGACCATCGAGCTCGACCGCGCGGCGGGCCCGATCAACAGCGTCTTCAGCGCGATCCTCCAGAACAGCTTCGCGACCCGCGCCTTCGGCCTCGCGGCCGGCGAGATCAACGGGACCACCGCCGCCCAGCGCGACGCCGCGGTCAAGGAGTGGGCCGATTTCCTCTGGCAGGTCTCGTCCAAGGAGGGCGGGGCCTTGCTCGACGAGAAGGCGTTCCGCGAGGCGGTCATGAAGAAGCTCGGACCGGCGATGGAACCCAAGAAATAAGGCGAAGCCGGCAGGGCCCGCCACGCCGGCCGGGCGTGGCGGGCCTCGGCCCTCACTCGGGCAGGGGCTTGCCCTTGGTCTCGGGGGCGAACGGCAGGGCCATCAGGCCGATCAGGAAGACGGCGCACATGGTCACGCCGGCGTAGCGGCGGGCGAGGATCTCGCCGTACCCCTTGTAGACCTCGCTCGTCAGCAGCCCGAGGAACAGCGGGCCGACGGCCGCGACCAGCCGGCCGACGTTGTAGCAGAACGACGTCCCGGTGCTCCGGAGCCGGGTCGGGAACAGCTCGGGGAAGTAGATCGCGTAGCCGCCGAAGAGGGTCAACTGGCAGAACCCCATGATCGGGATCATCCAGAAGAGGTCGTCGAAGCTGTCGATGAACCAGAACGTGCCGGCCGTGGCGGCCATCGCCAGCAGGAACGAGATCGCGAAGGCGGGTTTGCGGCCGATGTGGGCCGTGACCCGGGTGAAGGCGTAGATGCCGAAGAAGCCGCCCAGGTTCTGCATCAGCGAGGTCACGCCGACCAGCCAGGTCAGCCGCCCCTTGATGATCTCGGGGGAGACCCCCTTGGCCTTCATGTCGGCCTCGAAGACGGGGCGGATCAGGTCGAAGCTGAAGAAGCCGATGCCCCACAACCCGACGACGCCCGAGAAGCCGAGGATCATCCCCACGATCGCGTTCTTCCGCCAGCGGGGGTCGCCGAACAGCTCGGAGATCGAGCCGGCCTTGGAGTCGCTCGCGGCGACCCCGGAGGCCCCGACGTGGGCGGCGGCCTTCCACTTCTCGGGCTCCTTGAGCCGGCGGCGGATCAGGACCGCCAGCAGCGCGGGGGCCATGCCGATGACGAACATCCACCGCCAGGCGCTGCCGACGGCGCCGGTCTCCTCGAGCCGGCCCAGCCCCATCCCGACGACCGCGGCCGTCATGTTGCCGAAGGCCGACATCGCCTGGACCCAGCCCAGGGCGTAGGGCCGGGCGCGGTCGGGGATCACCTCGGCCACGAGCGAGACGCCGACGGCGAACTCGCCGCCGACGCCCAGGCCGGTCAGGAACCGGTAAAACGCGAAGTCCCAGACCCCCACCGACAGGGCGCTCAGGCCGGTGAAGGCCGAGTAGACCAGGATCGTGATCATCATCGTCTTGGCCCGGCCAATCCGGTCGCCGAGGACGCCGAAGAACAGGCCGCCGATGGCCCAGCCGAGCATGAAGATGGTGGTCGAGTAGGCGCCGTAGGTCGAGACCTGGCCGAACGACGGGGCCGGGCCGGACGGGGTCCGGAGCAGCTCCGTGATCGCCGGCTTGCGGGCCAGGTTGAAGAGCTGCTGGTCCATCGTGTCGAACATCCAGCCCAGCGCGGCCACGATCAAGACGAACCAGTGGTAGCGGGTCAGGCCCCGGTACCACGGCCCGGCGTCGGGCCCGTCGGCCCCCGAGGCGGGGTCCCTCAAACTGTCGTCGAAATGCATGGGGAGGGGTCTCCGGGACGGCGTCGGCTTCCGGCGGACGGGTTCAGATCGGGCCCGAGGGTCGATGGCGATCGAGGATAACACCCGACGACGGGCGATGCCGCGCCCCACCCCCCCGAAATCGGCGACTCGACCGCCGCCGCCGCCGCGGCTAAGATCGTCGCGATGAGGGCAACGGCGGCGATCGTCGTGTCGGCGGAGGCCGCGCTGGTGGCGGCGTTCGCCCTCGCGCTCCGGTCGGGCTGGTTCCCGCTCGGCGTGGCGGGCGAGTGGGAATGGCAGCGGTTGAAGCCCGGGCCGGCGGCCTGGTCGGTCGTGCTCGCCTTGGCGGCCGTCGCCGGGTTCGCCGCGGTCGTCGCGGCGGGCTCACGGGCGCTGGCCCGCGACCCCGGCCCTCGCCGCGAGGGGGCCTGGCTCGCCGCCCTGGTCGCGGCGGCGGCGGTCGCGCAGGGGGTCGTGCAGGAGGGGGCCCCCGAGGGGTACGGGCTCGCGAAGTGGATCATCGCCCTCCACGCCCCCGGGTCGAGCGGCTACTACACCGTCGCGAAGGGGCAGATGGCCGACCCCCGGCGGTTCCTGGCCGACTATCCGGGCTGGATCAGCCGCCAGGACGCCCTCCATGTCGGGACCCATCCGCCGGGGCTGTTCCTCGTCGCCCGGGGGCTGCTCGCCTTGACCGAGGGCCATCCCGCGGTGGCGAAGGCGGTGGTCGACGCCGCGCCCGGCTCGGCCTCGGCGGCCATCCGGGCGATGCGCGAGGCGTCGGGCCTCCCCCGGGCCGACGCCGCCGCGCTGGCCCTGACCGGCGCGTTGACGCTGCTCGCCTGCGCCTCGACGGCCGCCCCGCTCTACGTCCTGGCGCGATCCTCGCTCCCCGCCTCGACCGCCTGGGCCGCCGCCGCGCTCTGGCCGCTCGTCCCCTCCGCGCTCCTGTTCCAGCCGACCGCCGACACCGCATTCCCCCTGCTCTCGACCTCCGCGCTCGCCCTCGCCGCCCGGGCCGCGCGGCCGGGCGAACGGCGGGGGTGGGCCCTGGCCGTCGGGTCGGGGGCGGTCCTGGCGGCGGGGATGACGTTCACGCTCGCCTTCCTCGCCGTCGGCCTCGTGGTCGCCCTGGTCCTGGCGACGGCGCCGGGCCGGGGCCGGGCGGCCCGCGTCGGGCTGATCGCGGCGACGGGGGCCGGCTTCCTCGGGGCGACGCTCGCCTGGTGGGCCGCGACGTCGGCCGACCCGTTCGCGATCTGGTGGGTCAACCAGCGGAACCACGCGCGGTTCTACGTCGAGTATCCCCGGACCTACGCCGCCTGGGTCCTGGAGAACCCCGTCGAGCTGGCCGTCGGCCTCGGCCTGGCCGCGTCGACCTGGGCCGTGATCGGCTTCGCCGCGCCCCGTCGGGTCCCCCGGGTGGCCTGGGCGACGCTGGCCGTCCTGGCGACGCTCACGCTGACCGGCCGGAGCCTCAGCGAGGTCGCCCGGCTCTGGCTCCCGCTGATGCCGCCGCTCCTGACCGCCGCGGCCTCGGGACACGCCCGGCTGGGCGGCGGCCCGCGCGCGCTGGCGGCCTCGGTCGCGCTGACGGGGGTGCAGGTCCTGATCCTGGAGGCGACGATCCAGGTCGTCTACCCGATCTGAATCCGGCCCGGAACCCGTCCCTCGTTGAGATCGACTTCATCGGGAATGGATCGATCAAAATATGTAGGGTTTGTCGAGTGCGACGAGGCCCACCATGTTCGATG
>JAABUX010002769.1_pt1 | contig 24266 bp, 25 predicted proteins | sample 5561851 | NCBI WGS metagenome assembly JAABUX01 (sample SAMN10711883, study PRJNA513361) | rock metagenome | isolation source: Antarctica rocks | place: Antarctica: Victoria Land, Richard Nunatak red sandstone | collected 2016-01-03 | reverse complement strand
CCTGGTGGCCGAGTTCGCCGCGGGCCGGCCCGTCCCCCTGCCCGTCCTGCCGACGCCAGGTGTCGACGGTGCACCCGGTGCCCGATGAGCTGGCTGGACGACTGGGTCGAGGGCGCACAGGCCGACCTCGTCGGCGTACGCCGGCAGCTGCACGCCCACCCCGAGCTCGGCCACCGGGAGCACGCCACCACCGCGCTGATCGTCGCGCGGCTGCGCGCGGCGGGGCTCGCGCCCGTCGTGCTCGCCGGTGGGACGGGGGTCGTCTGCGACGTCGGCTCCGGCAGCCCGACCGTCGGGCTGCGCGCCGACATGGACGCGCTGCCGCTGGAGGACCTCAAGGACGTCCCCTACCGCTCGCAGGACGACGGCACCTGCCACGCCTGCGGGCACGACGTGCACACGGCGGTCCTACTCGGCGCCGGCCTGGCGCTGGCCGCGACCTCCTTCCAGGGGCGTGTCCGGTTGGTGTTCCAGCCCGCCGAGGAGCAGATGCCGGGTGGGGCGCTCGACGTGCTCGCCGGGGGCCATCTGACGGGGATGTCAGCGCTGTTCGCGCTGCACTGCGACCCCACGCTCGACGTGGGCCTCATCGGTCTGAAGGCCGGCCCGATCACCGCCGCGGCCGACGCCCTCGAGGTCCAGCTCACCGGGCCGGGCGGCCACACGTCGCGCCCGCACAACACCGTCGACCTCGTCCATTCCCTCGCCACCGTCGCGACCGGGCTCCCCGACGCGCTGTCCCGCCTCGTCGACCCGCGCGCGGGGCTGTCGGTGGTCTGGGGCCACATCTCGGCCGGGGCCGCCCGTAACGCCATCCCCCGCTCCGGCGTACTGCGCGGGACGCTTCGGGTGCTGGACAAGAGCGCCTGGGAGGGCGCCCCCGAGCTCGTCGCACGCGTCGTGGACGACCTGGTGCGGCCCTACGGTGCCTGCGCGGCCCTCACCTACCAGCGCGGCGTCCCGCCGGTCGTCAACGCGCCCGGAGCGACCGCCCTGCTCTCGGCCGCCGCGTCGAGCGCACTGGGGCCGGGGGCCGTCGTACCGACCCTGCAGTCCCTCGGCGGCGAGGACTTCGGCTGGTACCTCGACCACGTGGCCGGCGCCATGGGTCGCCTGGGCGTCCGGGTCCCTGGCGGTGCGACCTACGACCTGCACCAGGGCAGGTTCGACGTCGACGAGGCGGCCATCGGCGTCGGCGTCAAGGTCCTCGTGACCGCCGCCCTGGCCGCCCTGCGCCCGGCCTGACCGCACTCCCCCCTCTCCGCCCCCTCACCCTTCCCTTCCCGCCCCCTTCCCTTGCCGCACCGCCTCCCTCTTTGCCGATCAAGGCGAAAACTCCATGATCACGTGGCTGACCATGGGCATTCCGCCTTGATCGGCACTGGTGGGGCGGCCTGTGGACAGCCCGACGCAGGACCCGCCCCGACGCGGCACCGTCTGCGGCATGGCTGCAACGCTGTCCGACCTGCTCGACGCCCAGGGCGGTGTGGTGACGACCGCGCAGCTGAACGAGCTGGCCGCGGACCGAGCGCACCGACGCAGCCTGCAGCGTTCGCTTCGCCGCGTGCTGCAGGGCGCCTACGCGCGTCGCGAGGACGATCGACCACTGCTCAGCGCGTACGCCGCTGTGCTGGTCGTGCCGGGGATCGTGCTCCGCGGCCGCTCGGCTCTGCAGGTGCTGGAGGTCGACGTCCTGCGGCGTCCGGCCCGGCTGGAGGTCTACGTCCCCCCGATGGCCGACGCGAGTGACCGGCCCGAGCTCGCGGTCCGGCGCACGACCCTCGAGGCGTCCGAGCAGCTCCGCGTGGCCGGGCTGCCCATTACCTCACCCGCCCGTACCGCCGTCGACCTCGCTCGGGAGCTGCCGCCTGCGGACGGGCTCGCGGTCCTCGACGTCGTGCTGCACGCAGCACTGTGCGGCCGGGACGACCTCGTGGCCGCCCTGGTGCCGGGAGCCTGGGGCGTACGACGGGCGCGGGCGCTCATCGTCCTGGCGAGCCACCTGGCGGAGTCGCCGCAGGAGAGCCGGCTGCGGTGGTGGCTGCTCGCGGCCGGGCTGCCGGCGCCCGTACCCCAGTACGAGGTCCGGGACGGTCACGGCGTCCTGCTGGCGCGGGTGGACCTGGCCTATCCCGAGGTACGGCTCGCAATCGAGTACGACGGGGTGGTCTTCCACACCGACGCGCGGGCACTGGCCCGTGACCGGCAGCGGCTGAATGCGCTGACCGCCGCCGGCTGGTCGGTGCTGCGGTTCACGGCGCGGGACCTGCACACTCCCCGTACGGCTGCTCTGGTGCGGCAGGAGCTCGCCCGCCTGTCCCGCGGGCAGGTCCTGCGTCCGGCCGCCTGAGCCGGCGCCCACCTGGCGCGCGCCTGGCGCCCACCTCGGGCCGCTTCGGCCCGCCTCCGCCCGTCTCGGGCCGCTTCGGGCCACCTCGGCCCGCCTCGGGCCGCCTCGGGCCGCCTCGGCCCGTCTTCGCCCGCCTCGGCCAACCTCGTACCGCGATCGCCATGCGGCCCGCCGCCCGCCGCGACTCCAGCTCGCCGATCAAGGCGTAACCCCCATGATCATTGCGGTGATCATGGGCATATCGCCTTGATCGACGAGGAGGAGGGGTGGTGGCGGGGCCGGCGGGGCCGGCGGGGCGGGCGGGCCCGGCGGGGCGGCCAGGGCCGGCGGGGCGGGCAGGGCGGGCAGGGCGGCCCGGACGCGGATGACGCGGATGAGAAGGTGCTCCCATGACACCCGCGGCCTGGAAGACCTGGACCGCCCTTGGTCTGGTCTACGTCGTCTGGGGGTCGACCTACCTGGCGATCCACTACGTCGTCGTGGGCCTGCCGCCGCTGCTGACGGCGGCCGCCCGCTTCGGGGTCGCCTCCGTGCTGCTCGCCGGCTTCCTCGTCCTACGACGGGGTGGTGCGGCCTTCCGGGCGCGGCTGCGGCAGTGGGCCGGGGCCGCCGTGATCGGGCTGCTGCTCCTGCTCGGCGGCAACGGCGGGGTCACGCTGGCCGAGCGGGCGCACCTGCCGTCCGGCCTCACCGCGCTGTTGATCGCCGGGGTGCCGCTGTTCGTGGTTTTGCTCCGGCTGCTCGCCCGCGACCTGCCGGCCGGGCGGACCCTGTTCGGCGTCGCGCTCGGTTTCGTCGGCCTGGCGGTGCTGCTGCTGCCCGGCGCCCGGCCGGTCGGGGTCTCGCTGCTCGCGGCGGCCACGGTGGTCTGCTCCAGCGCGCTGTGGTCGGTCGGGTCCTACCTCGCCTCCCGGCTCGATCTGCCCGCCGACCCGCTCGCGACCACGATCGGTCAGATGCTCGGTGGGGCGGCAGGTCTGCTGATCGTCGGGCTGGCTCGTGGCGAGCGCCTGGACCCCTCGCGGGCAGGTGCGAGCGCCCTGCTGGCCTTCGGCTACCTCGTCGTCTTCGGTTCCGTGGTCGCGTTCACCGCCTACTCCTGGCTGCTGGGTACGACGCCGGTGAGCACCGTGGCGACCTACGCGTACGTCAACCCGATCGTCGCCGTACTGCTCGGTGCGGTCATCGCCGGCGAACCGCTGAGCCTGACCACGCTGGTCGGCGGCGGCGTGACCGTGCTGGCGGTCGCGGTGGTGGTGTCGGAGCGGGCCGGGTCGAGGCAGCCTCCTGACGGCGAGCGACGCGGGTTCGGCGGCGACCGGGGCGAACCCGGGACCCTCGAAGCGACCGGAGCGCTGGAGACCTACGTGCCCGAGGAGCGGCAGGGGCGGGTACGCAGCTCGCGCACGTAGTCGTCGGGCGCTCCCGCGGTCTCGGCCGCTGCGGCGAGCACACCCAGGTAGCGGGCGCTGGGCAGCCCACCCTCGTAGCCGTGCAGGACGTACGTCCAGGCCAGGCGGTCACCTTCCAGCGTCGCCGCCCGTACCCGGATCTTGCGGTAGAGCCCGGTGTCCGCGCCCTCCCAGGCGTCGAGGTCGCGCGCGTCGGCGTCCGTGATGTCGTACACGCCCACGAACACGTGCTCGCCCGGTGCCTCCGCGATCGTCGCCAGCGCCCCCTCCCAGCCCAGGTCCTCGCCCCCGAAGGTGAGCCGCCAGCCCTCGAGCCAGCCGGTCCCGGCGATGGGGGAGTGGGGGCACCTCTGGTGCATCTGCGCCGGGTCCAGGTTGCTGCCGTACGCCGCGTAGAGCGCCATGGCGAGCAGCCTAGCCAGGCGCAGGCGGCCGTCCCCGGACCGGCAGTGCGACGATGAGACCGTGACTCAGATCGCGATCGTCGGAGGTGGACCGGCCGGCTACGAGGCCGCGCTGGTGGCCGTGCAGCTCGGGGCGCAGGTGACCCTTGTCGACCGGGACGGGATCGGCGGTCAGTGCGTCCTGGCGGACTGCGTCCCGAGCAAGACCTTCATCGCCACCAGCGAGGCGATGACCTCCTTGTCGCACGCCGACCGCGTCGGAGTACACGCCGCCGGCCACGTCACCGCGCAGATCAGCGAGGTCAACGCGCGCGTCAAGGCGCTGGCGCTCGCCCAGTCCGCCGACATCGGCCATCGGCTCGAGTCCGAGGGCGTGGTGCTGCGCCGCGGGTCGGCGCACCTGCTCGGCGGCGGCAAGCTCGAGGTCGACGGAGAGGTCCTCCCGGCCGATGTCGTGCTGCTCGCCACCGGAGCGCACCCTCGGGTCCTACGGGGCGCGGAGCCGGACGGCGAGCGCATTCTGGACTGGCGCCAGCTCTACGAGCTGCCCGAGCTGCCCGAGCACCTGGTCGTCGTCGGCTCCGGCGTGACCGGTGCGGAGTTCGCCAGCGCCTACCTCGCGATGGGCGCGACGGTGACGCTGGTCAGCAGCCGTGAACGGGTGCTGCCCGGCGAAGACAGCGACGCCGGCGAGCTGCTGCAGACCGTCTTCCTTCGCCGCGGCATGGACATCGTGCGAGGTCGAGCCGCGGGGGTCGAGCGCACCGCGACCGGCGTGGTCGTACGGCTCACCGACGGTTCGTGCGTCGAGGGCTCGCACTGCCTGATGAGCGTCGGTTCGGTGCCGAACACCGAGGACCTCGGGCTGGCCGACGCCGGCGTCGAGGTCGACCAGGGCGGCTTCGTCAAGGTCGACCGGGTGAGCCGGACCACCGCCACCGGCGTGTACGCCGCGGGCGACTGCACCGGCGTGCTCATGCTGGCGTCCGTGGCGGCCATGCAGGGACGCATCGCCATGTGGCACGCCCTGGGCGAGGCGGTCGCGCCCATGCGACTTTCCACCGTGTCGGCCAACGTCTTCACCGACCCGGAGGTCGCCTCCGTCGGGGTGACCCAGAAGCAGGTCGAGTCCGGGGCAGTACAGGCGCAGGGCCTGCGGTTGCCGCTTTCGACGAACGCCCGGGCCAAGATGCAGGGCCTCACCGACGGTTTCGTGAAGCTGTTCTGCCGACCCGGTTCGGGCACGGTGCTCGGCGGGGTCGTCGTGGCGCCGCGCGCCTGCGAGCTGGTCATGCCGATCTCGCTGGCGGTGCAGAACGGCCTGACCGCGGACCAGGTGGCCCACACGTTCGCGATCTACCCGTCCCTGTCCGGCTCGCTCACCGAGGCGGCCCGGCAGCTCATGCTCCACGACACCTGACACCTGACCCGGGCACCTCCACCCGGGCACCTGACCCGGGCACCTGCACCCGCACGCAGGCACCCGCACCCGCACCCGCACCCGCTCGGCCTGCCGCCGATCAAGGCGACATGTCCATGATCAGCAAAGTGATCATGGGCTTTTCGCCTTGATCGGCGCGAATGGGGGGCTGTTCAGGGGGGACGGGCGCCGTCGTCAGTCGTCGATCTCGCAGATGACGGCGCCGCTGGTGACGACCTCGCCGAGGGCAAGGGCCAGGCCGCGTACGGTGCCGGCCTTGTGCGCGTTGAGCGGCTGCTCCATCTTCATGGCCTCGAGCACCACGACGAGCTCACCGGCCTCGACACTCGCCCCTTCGCTGACCGCCACCTTGACGATCGTGCCCTGCATCGGTGAGGTGAGGCTGTTCCCGGAGCCGGCCGCGCCGGCCCGCTTGCCGCCCCCCCGCCTGGGCGCCGCCTTCTTCGCGCCGCCGGAGGCCCCGAGACCGGCTGGCAGGGACACCGTCAGGCGGCGGCCCGCCACCTCGACGGTGACGCTCTCGCGAGGCTCCGCGGCCTCGTCGAGCTCCGCCACGCCGGCGTACGGAGGGAGGGTGTTGTCGAACTCGGTCTCGATCCAGCGGTTGTGCACCGTGAAGGGCTCGCTGGTGAAGGCCGGATCGCGTACGACGGCCCGGTGGAACGGCAGCAGGGTGGCCATGCCGTCGACCTGCATCTCGGCCAGGGCGCGGGCCGAGCGTTGCAGCGCCTGCTCGCGGGTGGCGCCGGTCACGATGAGCTTGGCGAGCAAGGAGTCGAAGGCGCCGCCGATCACGTCGCCGGAACTGACGCCGCTGTCCACGCGCACGCCTGGACCGGACGGTAGGACGAACGAGGTGACCGTCCCGGGCGCAGGCAGGAAGCCGCGGCCCGGGTCCTCGCCGTTGATGCGGAACTCGAAGCTGTGCCCACGCGGCGCGGGGTCGGTGAAGCTCAGCTCCCACCCGTCGGCGATGCGGAACTGCTCACGTACCAGGTCGATGCCGGTGACCTCCTCGGTCACCGGGTGCTCGACCTGCAGCCGCGTGTTGACCTCCAGGAAGCTGATCAGCCCGTCCTGCGCGACCAGGAATTCGCAGGTGCCGGCGCCGACGTACCCGGCCTCCTGGATGATCTTCTTCGAGGCGTCGTACAGCTGGGCGGTCTGCTCGTCGGTGAGAAAGGGCGCGGGCGCCTCCTCCACCACCTTCTGGTAGCGGCGCTGCAGCGAGCAGTCCCGGGTGCTGACAACCACGACGTTGCCGTGGCTGTCGGCCAGCACCTGGGTCTCGACGTGCCGCGGCTTGTCCAGGTAGCGCTCGACGAAGCACTCGCCGCGCCCGAAGGCGGCCACCGCTTCGCGCACCGCGGACTCGTACAGCTCCGGGATCTCCTCCCTCTCTCGGGCGATCTTGAGCCCGCGTCCGCCACCGCCGAACGCCGCCTTGATCGCCACCGGGACACCGTGCTCCTCGGCGAAGGCGACGACCTCCGAAACGTCCTTCACCGGGTCGGCGGTGCCGGGCGCGAGCGGAGCGCCGATCTTCATGGCGATGTGCCGGGCGGTGGTCTTGTCGCCGAGCGCCGCGATGGCTGTCGGAGACGGCCCGATCCAGGTCACGCCCGCGTCAAGGACGGCCTGGGCGAACTCGGCGTTCTCGGACAGGAAGCCGTAGCCGGGGTGCACCGCGTCCGCACCGGAGTCGGCAACCGCCTGCAGCACCTTGTCGATGCGCAGGTAGCTCTCGGCCGGTGTCGTCCCGCCCAGGGCGTACGCCTCGTCGGCCATCCGGACGTGCAGGGCGTCCAGGTCGGGCTCGGCGTAGACCGCCACCGACACCAGGCCCGCGTCCCGACAGGCCCGGGCGACCCGGACAGCGATCTCGCCGCGGTTGGCGATGAGGACCTTGTGCACGCAGGCTGCTCCTGAGATAGGGACGCGTCGGGCTTCCGAACCGGTGCGGAGTCTAGGAGGACTGCGACGACACACCCGCCTTGTGGGCTGAATCACGCGTCTTCGGTGGCTAGCCTTCGGCCACCTCGCCCGCTCCGCGGGTGCTCGAGGCGCTGCGGCCGCCAGCCTCAGCCCGTCGTGTGAGAAGGAGCCGACATGACTGATCAGCCCTACACCGGCGGCCCGGATGCGCCCACCCCGGCCGCAGTCGACCCGGCGCCGGTCAAGACCGCGGTCACCCTGATGTTCGCCCGGGCGGCCCTCACCATCCTGGGCTTCCTGGTGAGCCTGACCCAGCAGGACGCGCTGCGGACCGCGGTGCGCAAGGCCAATCCCAACGTCGACGTCGACGCGACGGTCAAGACCGCGCTCACCATCGGGATCGTCCTCGGGATCATCTTCGTCGTGCTCTACATCCTCCTGGCCCTGCAGGTGCGCAAGGGCAGGAACTGGGCCCGCATCGTCACCTGGGTGGTGGCCGGGCTCGGCGTCCTCGGTGGTCTTGCCTCGTTGGCCGGGACCGGCACCGCGATCGGCAAGGTGCTCGCCGTCGTGGTCCTGGTCCTCGACATCGCGATCATCGTGCTGCTTGCCCGCCCCGCGGCCAGCGCCTACTTCCGGGCCCGCTCCGCGCACCCCTGAGCCGCCGTACGACGGGTCAGCGCGGCAGCGCGCCGGCCCGCCAGCCCCCTAGGCCCGGGTGCAGGGGGGTACGCACCTGCACCCGGCCCCACCGCGACGGCTCGGCCGGTGCCGCCTCGGGCCCGCCGGACCGGGTGCTGAGCACCGCGACCAGTGCCGCGAGCTCCTCGGCGCCCGCGGCACCGCTGACGACCCGCAGGTAGGGGCGGTCCTGCTGCGCTGCGCTCACAGCGGGATGTTCCCGTGCTTCTTTGGCGGCAGCACCTCGCGCTTGTCCCGCAGGATCCGCAGCGCCTTGGCCACCTCCCGGCGGGTCTGCGCCGGCTCGATCACCGCATCCACGAAGCCGCGCTCGGCCGCGATGTAGGGCGTGGCGAAGGTGTCCTCGTACTGCTGGATGAACTCCGCCCGGGCCCGATCCGGGTCGTCGGAGGCGGCGATCGCCTTGCGCTGGATGATGTTGACGGCGCCCTGCGCGCCGACCACGGCCACCTGCGCGGTCGGCCAGGCCAGGTTGACGTCGGCGCCTAGGTGCTTGCTGCCCATGACGACGTACGCACCGCCGTACGCCTTGCGGGTGATGACCGTGACCAGCGGGACGGTCGCCTCGGAGTAGGCGAACAGCAGCTTGGCCCCCCGCCGGATGATCCCGGCGTGCTCCTGGCCCACCCCGGGCAGGAAGCCCGGGACGTCGCAGAAGGTCAGCACCGGCACCCCGAAGGCGTCGCAGGTGCGCACGAAGCGGGACGCCTTTTCCGAGGCGTCGATGTCCAGGGTGCCGGCGAAGTGCATCGGGTTGTTGGCGACGACCCCGACGCTGCGGCCCTCGATCCGCCCGAACCCGCACACCATGTTCTGGGCCCACAGCTCCTGCACCTCGAGGAAGTCGCCCTCGTCCAGGACCGCCTCGATGACCGTGTGCATGTCGTACGGCGCGTTGTTGCTGTCCGGGATGAAGGTGTCGAGCTCGTCCAGCGGCTCCTCGGTGAGCGCGTCGGGGGCGTCGAAGACCGGCGCCTCGGACAGGTTGTTGCTGGGCAGGTAGCTCAGCAGGGCCTTGGCGACGTCCAGGGCCTCGTCCTCGTCCGCGCTCATGAAGTGCGCGACCCCGCTCTTGCTGTTGTGCGCCCGGGCCCCCCCGAGGTCCTCGATCGAGATGTCCTCGCCGGTCACGGTCTTGATGACGTCCGGGCCGGTGATCATCATGGCGGAGGCGCCGTCCACCATGAGGTTGAAGTCGGTGAGGGCCGGTGAGTAGACGTGACCGCCGGCGCAGTTGCCCAGGATCAGCGAGATCTGCGGGACGACGCCGGAGGCCATGACGTTGCGGTAGAAGATGTCGCCATACAGTGCCAGGCCCATGATCCCCTCCTGGATCCGGGCGCCGGAGCCCTCGTTGATGCCGACGATCGGCGAGCCGGTCTTGAGCGCGAGGTCCATCACCTTCACGATCTTCTCGCCGTAGACCTCGCCGAGCGCGCCGCCGAACACCATCGCGTCCTGGCTGAAGATGCACACCGGTCGGCCGTCGACCGTGCCGAAGCCGGTGATGACGCCGTCCCCGATGGGCCGCTTGGCCTCCAGTCCGAAGTCGCGGGCGCGGTGTCGTGCGAGCGCGTCGGTCTCGGTGAAGCTGCCCTCGTCCAGGAAGGCCTCGATCCGCTCGCGGGCCGTGCGCTGGCCCTTGGCGTGCCGCTTGTCCAGCGCCGCCTCGGTGCCCGGGTGCAGAGCTGCCTCGTTTCGCCGGCGCAGCTCGGCGAGCTTTCCCGCGGTCGTGTGGACGTCGGAGGAGGTGTCGGGAACGGGCTCTGCGGTCACGGTCCGGGAGGTTACCGGGGCGGTCGGTCTTAGATGGAGGCGTGTACGACGACCTGGACCGTCCCCCGCTGCGGGCCGCCGCCCTCGACCGGGCGCTGCGGCCCGATGGCTGGCGGGTGGAGGTGCTCGCGCGCACGGGCTCGACCAACGCGGTCGTCGCCACCCGGGCCCGGGCCGGTGAGGGCCCCGGCCTGGTGGTGGTCGCCGAGCAGCAGAGCGCGGGTCGCGGCCGGCTGGACCGGACCTGGACCTCGCCGCCCCGGGCCGGCCTGACCTTCTCGGTGCTGCTCTCGCCCGAGGACCGGCCGTGGGTGACGTTGCACGCCGGCTCCGCGGTGGTGCTGGCGCTGCAGGACGTCGCCGATCTCGACGCCGTCCTCAAGTGGCCCAACGACGTGCTCATCGGGGGCCGCAAGATCGCCGGGCTGCTGGCCGAGGCGAGCGGTGACGGCCTGGTCGTGCTGGGCGTCGGCTTGAACGTCACCACCCGGGCGGCGGAGCTCCCGCACGAGGGGGCGACCTCGGCGCGGCTCGCCGGCGCGGCCACCACCGACCGGGCCACGCTGCTCAAGGCGGTGCTGCGCCGGCTTCGGGCGCTGGCAACCGGTGCGCCGCAGGGGGCGGTCGAGGGCGCGCGCTCGACCTACCGTGGTCTGTGCTCGACGATCGGGCAGCAGGTCCGGCTGGAGCTGCCCGGAGGTCGCTTCGTCCAGGGCACGGCTCACGGCGTCGACGACGCAGGCCGGCTGGTGGTGGACGGCGTGCCGTACGCGGCCGGCGACGTCGTCCACCTGCTGGGCGTCTGATGGCCTATCCCCGCAAGCTCCTGCTCGACGACGAGCAGGTCGTGCTCGAGCTCCACCCCCACGTGAAGCGGTTGGCTGCGCCGGTGCTCGGGCTGCTGCTGGTGCTGGCGGCGACCGGCTACCTGCTGGCAGTGGCCGGGGACGGCCGTCTGCAGGTGGTCGTGGCCGTACTGGCCGCGCTGCTGCTGAGCCGTCTGACCCTGGTGCCGTTCCTGCGCTGGCTCGGCACGTCCTACGTCGTGACGACCCGGCGGGTGGCGGTGCGCAGCGGGGTGCTGTCCCGGTCCGGCCGGGACGTGCCGCTGTCGCGGATCAACGACCTCACGTTCTCCCACTCGTTGCTCGAGCGGCTGCTCGGTTGCGGCACGCTTGTGGTCGAGTCGGCCGGCGAACGCGGCGCGGTCGTGCTGACGGCGGTTCCCGGGGTCGAGCAGGTGCAGCGGACGGTGCACGACCTGGCGGAGCAGAACGGGCGGCGGGACCCCGGCTAGCGCTCGAGCTCGCCGTCGATGACCTTCGCCGGGTCGTACGGCGGCCAGTCGCCCTGCGGAGCGCGGACGCGGCCGTATGCCACGTGCTCGGCCCGGGCCCCGGCCCGCTCACCTGGGCCGCCCGCGTTGACGCCGATGCTGGTGAGCATCCCGCCCATCCCGGCGATGACGCAGCAGATGGCCGCGGCCGTGCCGTGCAGCAGGAAGGCCGACAGCAGGAACAGCCCGGCCGAGCTGCTCCGGAAGCCGAAGTAGGCCTTCTGCCGACCGGTCATGGCGCGACGGTACGCCGGGCACCGGTGCTCCGCGACCCTGGGAAGGCGACCGCCCGGCGACCCCTCGAGCGCCCTCTAGGCTGCCCGCCGTGGAGCACAGCGGCGAGCTCGAGAAGGCTCTGCTCGGGGCGCGGCTCGAGCTCACCCGCCGTGAGGTGGCCGCCGAGGCCGGCGTCGCGCTCGAGCAGGCTCAGCAGGTGTGGTCCGCGATGGGCCTGCCCGAGGTCCCGGACGACGAGCGTGCCTTCACCGGGCGCGACGTCGACGCCTTGCGCACCTTCGCCGGGCTCCGCAGCAGCGGCCTGGTCGACGTGGAGACCTCCCTGGTGCTCGCCCGGGCGATGGGGCAGGGGCTGTCGCGGCTCGCCGAGGCGCAGGTGGAGGCCTTCCGGGCGCTGTCCGCCGGGATGACGCTGCAGGAGGCCACCGAGGTCGCGACGACCTCGGCCGAGCAGGTCATGCCGCGGCTGGAACAGCTGGTCGTGCACGTGTGGCGACGACAGTTCGCCGCGGCCGTCACCCGGTCCCTGGCCTACGCGGGGCAGGAGGGTCTGCCGGTGCTCGCCGTGGGTTTCGTGGATCTCGTGGACTTCACCCGGTCGGCCCGGAGCTGGGACTCCGCCACCCTGCAGCGGCTGCTCGAGCGGTTCGAGCGGGACACGTCGCTGCGGGTCACGGCCGCCGGCGGCCGGGTCGTCAAGACCCTCGGCGACGAGGTGCTGTACGTCAGCGACGACGCAGCCTCGGCGGTCGAGGTGGCGCTGCAGACCGTCGCGGCCCACGAGGCCGACCACGAGCTGCCTTCCGTACGTGCCGGGGTGGCCCTCGGTCCGGTCCTGATCCGTCTCGGCGACGTGTTCGGCCAGCCCGTCAACCGGGCCAGCCGCCTCACCGACGAGGCCCGTCCTGGAACGCTGCTCGTGGATGACCTGGCGGCAGCGGAGCTGGACGGCCAGCCGTCGTACGCGGTCAAGGCTCTGCGGCGACGGTCGGTCCGCGGCTACCGCGCGCTGACCCCGCACCTGGTGCGCAGGGCCGGAGCGGAGCAGTGCCGCCACTGAGCCCCTCAGATCAGGGCTGAGGCCTCGGCCGTCTCGCTGTCGAAGACCCACCGGCGGTAGCCCCAGAATCGGAAGACGGTCGCCACCGCAGTGCCGAACAGCTTCGCGATGTTCAGGGCGAGCGGACCGGTCAGACCCAGCAGGTAGTGTGTCGCCCCGACCGGCACCAGGGTGATGACCAGGCCGATCGTGTTGATGATGAGGTAGACGCTGAGGTCGCGCCCCTTGTGGGTCTGCTCGTTGACCCGGTGCGCGAACGACCAGAGCCGGTTCCCGACGTAGGAGGTCAGTGCGGCGACCGAGGTCGACAGGACCGTCGAGGTCAGCGGCCCGACGCCGAGCCCGAAGTGGAGCAGGTTGAACAGCACGAAGTCCAGGACGAAGCAGAAGCCGCCCACGACGACGAACTTGGCGAGCTCGGGGCCGATGGCGCGCAGGCGCGCGTCGAGGCTGCACGGGGCAGTTAGCGAGGACGTGGACACCGCACCAGGCTACCCAGGGATCGTGCAAGCATGCCGGATGTGACCTGGGTCGAGCTCGACGGTGCCGTCAACGTCCGCGACGTCGGCGGGCTGCCCACCGTGGACGGCCGGACGACCCGCGCCGGGGTCCTGCTGCGCTCGGACAACCTGCAAGGGCTCAGCGACGAAGACGTGCGTCAGCTCGTCGACGACCTCGGGGTGCGCACCGTGCTGGACCTGCGCACCGACGGCGAGGTGGAGCTCGAGGGGCCAGGCCCGCTGCGGGCGCGCCCGGAGGTGGCCCACCACCACCTGACGCTGGTTCCGCACGGGTTGCAGGCCCGGGCCGACGTCGACCGGGCCATCCCCGACGAGGACGCCCCCGAGGGCTCCATGACCCACGAGTACCAGGAGTACGTGCGGGAGGCACCGGCGAACGTGGCGACCGCGTTGCGCCTGGTCGCGGACCCGACGAGCCGCGCCTGCCTGGTGCACTGCGCCGCGGGCAAGGACCGGACGGGAGTCGTCGTCGCCCTCGCGCTGTCCCTGGTCGGGGTGAGCCGGGACGCCGTGGTCGCCGACTACGCCCGCACGGGTGAGCGGATCGAGCAGATCCGCGACCGCTTGCTCGCCTCCCCGACGTACGCCGATGATCTCGCCGGACGGACGCTGGACTCCATGCGGCCGCACCGGCACAACATCGAGCGGTTCCTGGACGCGGTGGATCGCGACTACGGCGGCCCGCACGGGCTCGCGATGTCGGTCGGCGTGGACGAGGAGACCGTCGACAGCCTGCGCGCGCGCCTGCTCGGCTGACCCGCTGCGTCGCGGAGCCGCTCCCTTGAGGTCCTCCACCGTGCCGCTTCGCAAGCACCCTCCACTACGGTTCGCGTCGTGGCGATCCGCGGCGCGATGGGGCTCCCGGTGGTCGGCATGGTCGGCGGCGGCCAGCTGTCGCGCATGACTCACCAGGCCGCCATCGCGCTGGGGCTGTCCCTGCGGGTGCTGGCCGACGAGCAGCACGACAGCGCGGCCCTCGTCGCGCACGGCGTCGTGATCGGCGAGCACACCTCGCTGGAGGACCTACGTGCCTTCGCTGCGGACTGCGAGGTCGTCACCTTCGACCACGAGCACGTCCCCGGCGGCCTCGTCGAGGCGCTCGAGGCCGAGGGCGTCCAGGTGCACCCGGGTGCCACGGCCCTGCGACACGCCCAGGACAAGCTCGTCATGCGCGAGCGACTCGCCGGTCTCGGCGTACCCGTGCCTGCCTTCACGCCCATCGCGACGGTGCAGGACGTCCTGGGTTTGGCCCGACACGTCGGTTGGCCGCTGGTGCTGAAGGCGGCCACCGGCGGGTACGACGGCCACGGCGTGTGGGTCGTCGGCTCGGCCGAGGAGGCCGCCGAGGTGCTGGCGTCGGGAGTACGACTGCTCGCCGAGGAGCACGTCGTCCTGCGTCGTGAGCTCGCCGCGCTGGTGGCCCGCTCGCCGTACGGGCAGGGCGCGGCCTGGCCGGTCGTGGAGACCGTGCAGGCCGACGGCATCTGCGTCGAGGTCGTCGCGCCGGCGCCCGGCCTGTCCGAGGACCTGGCGCTGGCCGCCCAGGGGCTCGCGCTGCAGCTCGCCGAGGACCTCGGGGTGGTGGGCGTGATGGCCGTCGAGCTGTTCGAGACCAACTCCCCGGATGGGACGGCGCGCCTTCTGGTCAACGAGCTCGCGATGCGGCCGCACAACAGCGGCCACTGGACGATCGAGGGCGCCCGCACCTCGCAGTTCGAGCAGCACCTGCGGGCGGTGCTGGACTACCCGCTCGGCGACACCTCCCCGACGGCCCCGTGGACGGTCATGGCGAACGTGCTCGGGGGCCCCGGCGAGGCCGACCTCGACCGGCGGCTGCACCTGCTGTTCGCCCACGACCCGGCGCTCAAGGTCCACCTCTACGGCAAGCAGGTCCGTCCCGGCCGCAAGATCGGCCACGTCACCGCGCTCGGCACCGACCTGTCCGTCGTGCGGGAGCGGGCGCGCGTCGGCGCTGAGTACCTGAGGAGCGGCACATGGCCCCCGACGTAGGCCGGCCGCCGGGACCTGCTCAGGACCTGGCGGCCGGGGCCCAATCCGTTGGGGGTCCGGCCGGCGGGGGTCCGGCCGCCGGGGGTCCGGCCGCCGGGAGTCCGCCCGCCGGGGGTCCGGCCGCCGGGGCGCCGGTCGTCGGGATCGTGATGGGCAGCGATTCCGACTGGGTGGTGATGGAGGCTGCTTCCGCTGCGCTGCAGGAGTTCTCGGTCCCCCACGAGGTGCGGGTCGTGTCGGCGCACCGCACCCCCCGCGACATGCTCGACTGGGCCGCCTCCGCGGTGGACCGCGGCCTGCGCGTGGTCATCGCCGGCGCTGGCGGAGCCGCGCACCTGCCCGGGATGGTGGCCTCGATGACCCCGCTGCCGGTCATCGGCGTCCCCGTCCCGCTGCGCCACCTCGACGGCCTGGACTCCCTGCTGTCCATCGTGCAGATGCCCGCCGGAGTCCCCGTCGCGACAGTGTCGATCGGCGGAGCGCGCAACGCCGGCCTGCTCGCCGTACGCATCCTGGCAGCAGCCGACCCCGCACTGCTCGCCGCGATGACCGAGTTCCAGCAGGCGCTCGCCGACGCTGCCCGCGCCAAGGACGCCGCCCTCCAGGCCCTTCGTGCTGCTCCCTGACCCGCCCGGACACCTCGTGCGGTCCCAGCAGCCCGAGACGATGGTGTAGCGGTACAGCTCAGTGTCGGGGGCGCGCGTCGGCCAGGGTCGTCCAGTCGATGTCGTGGGGGCCACCCTGCAGGAAGTCGATGAGCAGCGCGTTGACCACACCGGGACTCTCGACGGGCAGCGCGTGCGTGCCGGGCAGGACGGCGAGCCGGGCTCCGGGGATCGCGGCGGTGACCGCGGCGCTGTGCTCCAGGCCCACCTCGTCGCGGTCACCCTGCAGCACCAGCGTCGGTGCGGTGATGCTCCCCAGCTCGGTCAGCGCGATCCGCGGCTCCGTGCTGATCATGTCGACCGTCTTGGCGTAGACAACACCGAAGTGCTCCGGTCCGTCGGGGGACTGCTGGTCGTAGCTGCCGCGCAGGAAGGCCGGCGGGTCGTCGCGCAGCGCGATCAGGTGCGCGGTCAGGCCGTCGTTCGCGGCTCCCGCGAGGTCGTAGTACTGCCCGATCAGCACCAGCCGGTCCACCAGCTCCGGGTGCTCCATCGCGATGAGCGCGGCGACGACGGCGCCGTCGCTCCAGCCGACCAGGTGGCAGAGTCGCCTCCTCGAGCGCAGCCAGAACCGTCCGCGCGCGCCGATCAAGGCAGAAGGCCCATGATCAGCGAGCCGATCATGGGCCTTTGGCCTTGATCGACGACGCCAGGATCAGCGCGGACCGTGCTGGGCCCACTCGATGTGGGGGCAGCGGTCCATCACCACCAGCGCACCGGCGGCGCGGGCCCGTTCGGCCGCCGCATCATCGACGACGCCGAGCTGCAGCCAGACGCCCGTCACCCCGACCGCCAGGGCCTGGTCGACCAGTGGACCGACGCGCTCGGAGCGTACGAAGAACTCCGCCACGTCCACCGGGAACGGGATCTCGGCCAGCGACGCGTAGCCCTGTTGGCCGTGCACGAGCGGGGCACTCGGGTGCACCGGCACGATCCGCTTGCCCTTGCTCTGCAGGAACGACGCGACGCCGTACGCCGGCCGGCTCGGGTCACCCGACAGCCCGACCACCGCCCAGGTGTGGCAGCGCAGAAGGGCTTGGACCGCATCGCACACGTGGGCCACGTGCCCGGCGTACGACGGTCGCAAGCCTCCCGCGATCGTGACGGCCGCGATTTGTACAGCGGTGTGCGGCGCAATCCGCGATCTTGACGGTCCGGTGGTCGGGCTCGGCGTGTCGCGAGCAGCAGCGTCAAGATCGGGGGGATCGGGGGGAGTGGGCGGAGCGGCGGAGCGGGGGGAGCGGGGGGCGGGCGGGGTCAGGGGCGGCCGAGGGCGCGGTAGGTCCAGCCGGCAGCCCGCCAGCGCGCCGGGTCCAAGGCGTTGCGGCCGTCGACGATGCGCCGGCTCGCGACGACGTCGGACAGCGTTGCGGGGTCCATCTGCCGGAACTCCGACCACTCGGTGAGGTGCAGCACGATGTCGGCGCCGCCGGCGGCCTCGAGCGCGCTCTCGCGGTAGCCCAGCTCGGGGCACCGGGCGCGCGCGTTGTCCATGGCGGCGGGGTCGTAGAGGGTCACGGCCGCGCCCTGGCGCTGGATCGCGGCGGCGACGTCCAAGGCCGGGCTGTCCCGGATGTCGTCGCTGTTGGGCTTGAACGCCGCACCGAGTACGCCGACGCGCATGCCGCCGAACGAGCCTCCGACGAGCTCACGGGCGAGGTCGACCATCCGGGCCCGCCGCCGCAGATTGATCGCGTCGACCTCCCGCAGGAACGACAGGGCCTGGTCGACCCCGAGCTCGCCGGCCCGGGCCATGAACGCCCGAATGTCCTTGGGCAGGCAGCCACCGCCGAAGCCGAGCCCGGCATGCAGGAACCGGCCACCGATGCGGGAGTCGTAGCTCAGCGCCTTGGACAGCAGCGTGACGTCGCCGCCGGTGGCCTCGCAGACCTCGGCCATCGCGTTGATGAAGGAGATCTTTGTGGCGAGGAAGGCGTTGGCCGCGACCTTCACCAGCTGCGCGGTCGCGAAGTCGGTCACGACCAGGGGGGTCGGGAGCTCCAGGACAGGGGCGAACGCCGCACTCAGCTTGGCTTCGGCCGCCTCGGAGGTCACGCCGAACACCAGTCGGTCCGGCGTGAGGGTGTCCTCGACGGCGAAGCCCTCCCGGAGGAACTCGGGGTTCCAGGCGAGCTCGACGTCCGCCGCCGGGCAGGTGCGCGCCAGCTCGGCGGCGAGCCGCTCCGCCGTGCCGGCCGGCACGGTGCTCTTGCCGACGACCAGCGCGCCGTCGCGCAGGTGCGGCACCAGGGCGCGGAAGCAGGCGTCGACGTAGGTCATGTCGGCAGCGAACTCGCCCTGCTTCTGCGGCGTGCCCACGCACAGGAAGTGCACGTCACCAAAGGCGCCGACCTCCTCGAAGGAGGTGGTGAAGCGCAGCCGGCCGGCCTCGAGGTTCTTGCGCAGCAGCTCGGGCAGGCCGGGCTCGTAGAACGGCACCTCCCCGGACTGCAGGAGCGCGATCTTGTGCTCGTCGACGTCGAGCCCGAGGACGTCGAAGCCGAGCTCGGCCATGCAGACCGCGTGCGTCGCGCCGAGGTAGCCGGTCCCGAGGACGGTGAGGCGGGGGCGCGCCCCGGACGTGGTGGGCTCCATGGCCGGGCAGCGTAGCGGCGCAGCCGTAGAGTCAGGCAATGGACTCCTCGTTCTCCCTGTACTCCCTCACCGAGGAGCACGAGCTGCTCCGCAAGGCCGTTCGCGAGCTGGCCGAGGACAAGATTGCCCCCCGGGCCGCCGAGATCGACGAGAAGGCGGAGTACCCCTGGGACGTCCATGAGGCCATCAAGAAGGCCGGCTTCATGGCGATCCACGTCCCGGAGCAGTACGGCGGGGACGGCGCCGACAAGATCGCCCACTGCATCGTCGTGGAGGAGATCGCGCGGGTCTGCGCCTCCTCCAGCCTGATCCCGATGGGCAACAAGCTGGGTACGACGGGGTTGATCCTGTCCGGCTCGGAGGAGCTCAAGCACGAGTTCCTCCCGGGGGTGGCCAGGGGGGAGTCAACCTTCTCCTACGCCCTGTCCGAGCGCGAGGCCGGCTCGGACGCCGCTTCGATGCGCACCCGGGCTGTCCAGGACGGCGACTCCTACGTCCTGAACGGCACCAAGTGCTGGATCACCGGCGCGGGCGTCAACACCCACTACACCGTCATGGCGGTCACCGACCCGGGCAAGGGCGCGAACGGCATCTCGGCGTTCGTGGTGAAGGCTGACGACCCGGGCTTCTCGGTGGGCACCAAGGAGCGCAAGCTGGGCATCAAGGGCAGCCCCACCTGCGAGATCTATTTCGAGGACTGCCGCATCCCGGCCAGTCGCATGATCGGGACGGAGGGGACCGGCTTCAAGACGGCGCTGAAGACCCTGGACCACACCCGGCTCGGAATCGGCGCGCAGGCCGTCGGGATCGCCCAGGGCGCGCTGGATGCAGGCGTCGCCTACGTCAAGCAGCGCAAGCAGTTCGGCAAGGCGGTCGCGGACTTCCAGGGGATCGCTTTCATGGTCGCCGACATGGCCATGAAGGTCGAGGCCTCCCGACAGCTGGTGTACGTCGCGGCCGCGAAGGCCGAGCGGGGCGCGCCGGACATGACGTTCGCGTCCTCAGCGGCCAAGTGCTTCGCCTCCGATACGGCGATGTCGGTCACGACCGACGCCGTGCAGCTGTTCGGTGGCTACGGCTACACCCGCGACTTCCCGGTGGAGCGGATGATGCGGGACGCGAAGATCACCCAGATCTACGAGGGCACCAACCAGATCCAGCGCATGGTGATGGCACGTCAGGTGCTGCGCTAGCGGTCGCCGGACCGGCGCGCGGTCAGTAGCAGCGCTCGAGCGTCCAGCTGGTGTCGAGGGCATCGACGAGAACGTCGTCCCCCCAGTCGATGTCGGCGCACAGGCCGCCGGTGATGTCGGTGCCGCCCTCAGCCACGTAGACGGCCGTGGAGTGTGGTCCGGCCGGCTCGGCGAGGTCCAGGAGCAGCGTGAGCGGGACCCCCGCCTCGAGCAGGCAGGTGGTGCGACGTACGAGTAGCTCGATGCCGAGGGGTGGCCGCTGGGCGGGAACCTGTTCGAGCGACATGGTGTCCTCCGTAGGGAGAGGTGTGGGTGCCGGGTCTGGTGCGCCGGTGAGGGACATGACCCCTCTGCATCGGCCGGACGGCACACGGGGCGCAGGGCCGAATGGGTGAACCGGGACGAGCGGGCAGGCTCAGTCCAGCGCGCGGAGCCCACGGACCGCCGCCCCGACGGTGGCCGTGACGCGCTCGGTGGCGGTGATCGCCTGCAGGTCGACGCCGGTCGGATCGGGCACCAGTACCAGAGCCGCGCCAGCGGCGAGCGGGGCGAGCAGGCCCAGCAGCAGGCCGGCGGGGGTGGCCGGGTCCAGGGTGGTGAGGACGCGGTCCGTGCCGGTCAGCCCGAGGTCAGGCGGTGGACCGGCTGGCCGGCCGTCGATCTCGAGCCGCGCCGCCGTGCCGGGTGAGCCGGTGAAGCGGTCGCCGTAGGACGGCACTTCGCGCGCGTAGTCCAGCACCATCGCCGGTAGGACGGGCAGCGCCGCTCCGAGCGGGTGCCCGGACAGGGCCAGCACGTCCTCGACCCCGGCGTCCAGCGCCGCTTCGGCGTGCTCGGCGAGTACGAAGGCGACCGGGCAGCCGGCCAGGTCGGCCGGGTCTGCGGCCAGCACCACGGTGGCGCCGGTGGCGGCGCCGGCCAGCAGCAGCGCCACCGTCTGCCAGTGCAGCGGGAGCAGCAGGCCGACCCGGTCGGGGGCACCGAGGCCGTCCAGGAGCAGGTTCGCCGACTTCGCGACCCAGTTCGCGGTCGTCGCGCCGGACAGCTCGACGCGCGCCGGTCCGTCGTACAGGGTCAGGAGCGGTTGAGCGGGGTCGCGGGCTCCGAGCAGGCTCACGCCCCGGACCGCCGGCTCGGGGCGTCCACGGTCAGGGTGCGCAGGACGCGTCCTGCGCGGTGACGGCCTTGGGCGCGGCCGTCGGTGACCCGGACGGCGTCGGCGCAGGGCTGCCGGTGAGCTTGACCGGCCGGGTGCCGGTGTAGCTGGCGCCCACGACGACCTCGAGGGTGCGGTCCAGCGTCGCGTCCATCATCAGGACGGAGTTGGGCATCGCGGCGGCCAGGGTCCGGGCGCTGTCGGCCTTGGTGGGACCGTAGCTGATCGTGGTCTGCGTCGCGCCCGTGCCCCTGTTCATCGGGACAACGATGACGCTGAAGCCGGTCGTCTGCAGGTCGGCGGCGGCCTTTCGCCCGAGCCCGGTGACGCCGGAGCCGTTGTAGACGCGCACCCGTACGGCGTTCGGTGCGACGGTGATCGGGCCGGGGGCCGGCGTCGCCGCGGCGGGTGCCTTCACGGCGGCCGCGCCGGGCGGCTGGTCCCGGCGCAGCTGGTTGAACAGCACCGTGTTCTTGGTGGCGTCGAGCAGCACGACATCGGCGCCGTTCACCCGGCCGCCGATGTCGGCGATGTTCACGGTGGAGAACAGCACACCACCGGCACTGAAGCCGCGCAGGCGCAGCGCTAGGTTCTTGAGGTCATTGGTGGACAGGTTCTCGTCGACCTGCAGCGAGGAGGTCGCGATGTTGAGGAACCCGCTCAGCTTGAACGGGTTGAGCAGCGTCCCGGCCGACAGCACCTTGCGCACCAGCGAGCCGATGAACTCCTGCTGGCGCTTGATCCGGTCGATGTCGCCGTTCGGCAGCCCCTTGCGCTGTCGTACGAACGACAGCGCGACGTCGCCGTTGATGTGATGGTTTCCCGCCGACAGGTCGATGTTCGCGTCGTGGTCCTTGGCCGCCTCGGCCAGGCACACGTCGACGCCGCCGAGCGCGTTCACCATGCCCTTGAAACCGGTGAAGTCGATCTGCAGGTAGTGGTCGACGCGCATGCCGGTCAGCTTCTGGAGCGTGGTGATCAGCAGCTCGGGGCCGCCCTCGGAGAACGCGGCGTTGAGCTTGTCGTGGTGGGCCTTGTGCACCGCGCGGGTCTTGGGATCGGTGAAGGCCGGGATCTGGACGTAGGAGTCGCGGGGAAAGCTGACCAGCTGCACCTGGTCGCTGCCGCCGTAGATGTGGACGAGGATGACGGTGTCGGAGCGCTGGCCGACGACGAAGTCCGCGCCCTTGCCCTGTGTCCCCGTCCCGTTCTTCCCGATCCGACTGTCGCTGCCGACCAGCAGGTAGTTCTCCGCCCCATGCGGCGCCGCCGCGGGCTGCTCCACGCCCGGCAGGCGCGCGAGCACCCCGGTGAGCCGGTTGATCTTGCCGTTGTAGTGGTTGATGACCACGAAGCCCAGCACGGCAACGGCCAGGACGGACACCGACGTCGCCACGGCCACCCACGACAGCACCCGGGCGATCCCGCGGCGCCGGTGCCGGCCTCCTGCGGACGCCGTCATCGCGGACGAGCCCGTGCCCCGGGCGGAGCCCTTCGGTCGTGCGGGACCGTTGTGCGCGCTCGACCGGCTGATCCTGGGCAGGCCCTTGCTGGGGCGGCGTCGGGGGTCGAGCTCGGGCGGCAGGCCGGACGACGCCGACCCGGGGTCACCGGGGTCGCGAGGTGTCGTCACGCGCTGCGCTCCTTGAGTTCGGCGGGCCGTCCTGCCCCGAAGGACGTCCGTGCGCCGCGCGGGGTTCCACCCCAGGGTACGGCGCAGCAGGTCACGAGGGGGTCAGCGGCAGGAGCTGCCGCCAGTAGCCTGCCCGCCATGAAGGCCCTTGTGCTCTCCGGCGGCGCCGGCACCCGGTTGCGCCCGATCACCCACACCAGCGCCAAGCAGCTCGTCCCCGTGGCGAACAAGCCGGTGCTGTTCTACGGCCTCGAGGCCATCCGGGACGCCGGGGTGACCGATGTCGGGATCATCGTCGGCGACACCCACGCCGAGATCGAGGCTGCGGTCGGCGACGGCAGCGAGCTCGGCATCTCGGTCACCTACCTGCGGCAGACCGCCCCGCTGGGCCTGGCCCACTGCGTGCTCATCGCCCGGGACTTCCTCGGGGACGAGGACTTCGTCATGTACCTCGGTGACAACTTCATCATCGGCGGCATCACCGAGTTGGTGGCGGAGTTCCAGGCCGGCAGCTACGACGCGCAGATCCTGCTCACCAAGGTCGACAACCCCTCGCAGTTCGGCGTCGCCGAGCTCGCCGGGGACGGCCGCGTCTCGACGCTGGTGGAGAAGCCGAAACAGCCCCGGTCCGACCTCGCCCTGGTCGGCGTCTACATGTTCCGGGCCAACGTCCACGAGGCGGTCGCGGCCATCACGCCGTCGCACCGCGGCGAGCTGGAGATCACCGACGCCCTGCAGTGGCTCATCGACCACGGTCGCGACGTGCGCCCGCACCTGGTCACCGGCTACTGGAAGGACACCGGCCGGCTCGAGGACATGCTCGAGTGCAACCGCAAGGTGCTCGAGGGCGTCGAGCCGTCCGTGTGCGGCACGGTGGACGAGGCCTCGCAGCTGATCGGCCGGGTGGTCGTCGAGCAGGGGGCGGTCATCGAGCGCTCCACCGTCCGTGGCCCGGCGATCATCGGCCGGGACACGGTCGTGCGCGACACCTACGTCGGTCCGTTCACCTCCATCTACTTCGGCTGCACCCTGGAGGACACCGAGATCGAGCACTCGATCGTCCTCGAGCTGTCCACGATCCGCGGCGTGCGACGGATCGAGGACAGCCTCATCGGCAAGCAGGTCGAGGTGAGCCCGAACAGCGCCCAGCCGCGGGCGCACCGGCTGATGCTCGGCGACCACTCGCGGGTGTCCATCGCCTGATCGCCGCACCGCTCTGGGATAGTCCGTGCATGCGCATCCTCGTCACCGGCGGCGCCGGCTTCATCGGTGCCAACTTCGTCCACTGGACACTCCGGCACCGTCCCGACGCCCGGATCACGGTCCTGGACGCCCTCACCTACGCCAGCGACGGGTCCAGCCTTGCCGGCCTGGACGTCGACCTGGTGGAGGGCGACATCAGCGACCCGACCCTCGTCGACCGCCTCGTCCGAGCGACCGACCTGGTCGTGCACTTCGCGGCAGAGAGCCACAACGACAACTCGCTGCACGACCCGACGCCGTTCGTGCAGACCAACGTCATGGGGACGTTCACGATCCTGGAGGCGGTGCGCCGCCACGACGTGCGCCTGCACCACGTCTCGACCGACGAGGTGTACGGCGATCTCGAGCTCGACGACCCCAAGCGCTTCACCGAGGACACGCCGTACAACCCGTCGAGCCCGTACTCCTCGACGAAGGCCGCGAGCGACCTGCTCGTCCGGGCGTGGGTGTGCTCCTTCGGGGTGCGGGCGACGCTGTCGAACTGCTCCAACAACTACGGCCCCTACCAGCACGTCGAGAAGTTCATCCCGCGCCAGATCACCAACGTGATCGACGGCCAGCGGCCCCGGCTGTACGG
>JAABUX010002768.1_pt1 | contig 24271 bp, 21 predicted proteins | sample 5561851 | NCBI WGS metagenome assembly JAABUX01 (sample SAMN10711883, study PRJNA513361) | rock metagenome | isolation source: Antarctica rocks | place: Antarctica: Victoria Land, Richard Nunatak red sandstone | collected 2016-01-03 | reverse complement strand
CCTGGTCGGCGGCCATGGTGATCCTCCTGGGTGCTTCGGGACCGAGGAGGAGGATTACCATAAATCGAGGTCGTTCACCACTTTTCGCCGTCACATCAGAGCGTCCTCATGGTGCTCCGACCCTGCTTGCTGCCCGCCGTCCAGGCGGCCCGCGAGGCGGCCAGGCGATCTCAATGCGTCAACAATCTGAAGCAGATCGGCCTGGCGATGCACAATTACCACAGTTCGATCAACAGCCTGCCCAATGGCCATTACGGACCGGGCTGGAATGATTGGTCGGCGGGGATGATGCTCCTGCCATACATGGAACAGACGGCGGTCTACAACGCGGTCAACTTCGCCAACACTGGTGCCGCGGCCAACCCCTACGATACCTCGATCGCCTCGAACACGACGGTGATGCGAACCAAGCTCAATGGTTTCGTTTGCCCGTCGGATACCGACCGGTTGACCAACCCCGAGGGGCACAACAGCTACGGCGGGAACGCGGGCAATGCGCCGGGGGCGTTCTTCAACAACAACAACGACGGCGCCTGGAACGGACTTTTCGCCTCGGTGGCCACCAATCAAGGCAAGTCGAACGGGACTCAGGCGTTGAATTTCGCCGGGATCGTCGATGGCCTGAGCAACACGGCGGCCTACTCGGAAAAGGTGATGGCGATCGGCAACGGCGCGGCGGTCGCCGACTCGCTCAGGCCATCGTCCGCAATTGTCCAGGTGGTGATGCCGGGCGGGACGACCGGCTTGACCAACGGCATCCCCAACGATGCCCAACCCATGCCCTATTACCAAGCTTGCACGGCGACCGCCCAGATCGCCGCCAATCTGACCGGCGGGATCGTGCAGGGGATGTACTGGTGGGATGGCCACGCCGAATGCGGCTCTTACAATCACGTCATGCCGCCGAACAGCTATAGCTGCAACGACCAAGGAACCTCAGGCGACAACGACATCTCCGCCTCGACGGCCAGTAGCCGACACCCCGGCGTCGTCAACGTCTTGATGGCTGACGGCTCCGTCCGAGCCGTCAAGTCGACGATCAACGTCCAGACCTGGTGGGCCTTGGCGACCCGGGCCGGCGGCGAAGTCCTTTCCGCCGACAGCTATTAATCCCGGCATCAAAGACCGGGGACCAGTCGTCCCCGGTCGATCGACCTTTCGGCTCGATCAGGTCGAAAGGGTCCGAACCGCGTTTTTGAAGATCCGGAGGCCGTCGCCTTCGCGGTCAAGTCCTTTACGGGTCCATCGCGGATGCTGAATCGCGTCGATATGCCGTTCGGGGTGGGGCATCAAGCCGAAGATCCGCCCCGAGGGGTCGCACAATCCGGCCAAGGCCCCGACCGAGCCGTTGGGGTTGGCGGGATAGGTATTGGTTGGCTGATCGTTCGAGTCGGCGTATTTCAAGACAACCTGGTTTGACGATTCGAGTTGGGCCAGGGTGCCGGCTCGACCCGAGACGAATTTCCCCTCGCCGTGGGCCACAGGTAGCTCGATCGGCTCATCGTCGATCAAGAAAGGGGTAAGCCCAGAGGTCGGGACGAGGCGAATCCACCGCGACTCGAAGTGGCCCGAGTCGTTGAACGTCAAGCTCGACGCCCCCATCGCCGCAGGTAAACCCGGCAACAACCCCGCCTTCACGAGCACCTGGAAGCCGTTGCAGATCCCAAGGACCAGGCCGTCTCGGTCGCGAAACCTCCGCAAGGTTTCGCCGAGGACCGTGCCGAGGCGACTCGCCAGGATTCGACCCGCTCCCAGGTCGTCGCCGTAAGAGAATCCACCGGGGAGCGTCAAAACCTGGTAGGTGTCGAGCGCACCCGGGTCGTCGAGAATCAGGCTAATATGCTTGGTCTCGGCCGAGGCGCCGGCCCGCTCCCAGGCGAAAACGGTCTCCTCGTCGCAATTCGTCCCGGGCGCCCGCAACACCAGGACGCGGGGCTTGGGCATCGTTTTGATCCCTTCAAGAGTGGGGCGATTCGAAGCAACTCATACCAATCCCGGAAACAAATTGCACATTGCAAATCACAAAACATTGGGCCTTAATTGTTTGCGATTTGCAATCTGCAATTTGAAATGCATTGGATTTTCTAAGATGCGTATCAGATCCAACTCGGGTCAATAAACGTCGTTGTTGTGCATCGTTGATGAGTACGACACGTTGGGGTATTCCGGCTCGGCCCGGTAGGCGAGGTTGCGGCGGATCAGTTCGGCTTCATAGATCTGCACCACGAAGTCGGCCGCGATCTTGAGTCGGGAGGAAGCCCCCTTGGTGGGGAAGTCGGCGGGAGCCCCTCGGCGGAACTCGGCGACCCCGACGTGCTTGGATTGCCCCTTGATGTAGTTGATCCCGGGAATCCCGTCGGCGTCGCCCGAGATCAAGATCGCGGTGTCGTAGGTATCGCGGAGCGCGACCATGTCGACGGCCAGGCTGGTGTCGAGCCCCTTCTCGTTGAGCGAGTGATGCAGGAGGTCAACCTTCCAGTGCCCTTCCTGGCGAATCTCGACGAAGTCGGTCGCCGCCTGAACGCCGTGGTAAAACCGCTTCTTCCGCTCCAAGGCCCGGCGTTTGGTCTCGTACCACTCGCGGGTCTCGGCGAAGCAGAGGTTCCAGGCTTCGTCGTGTCGGCGTTCGTGCGGGAGGTCGGGCAGGCGACGCATCACGTCGTCGAGGTAGGTGTCGCGAAGCCGAGGGTTGAGCTCGAACCGGCTACGGAGCCTCGCCTCGGCCTTGGGGTCGTTCAAGTCCCACTCGTCCATCTTGCCGACGACGTACCAGTAGATCCGAGCATGCTGCGCCGAGGGCCAGGGGGAACCGTCTGCGAAGGTCCGACCCCAATATTGGACGGCCTGCTCGAAGACGAATCGGTAGAACGAGCCGTAATCGTCGACCCGAAGGTTGAGGTGCTTGAGCACTCCGTCGAGGTTCGACCCATCGACAAACGAAATGAAACGATACATGGAACCACGTCCTCGGCTTTGAGTGAATGACATTTTGACGGCGAGCTTAAGAAAAGTGAAGCAGGCTAAAAGGACGAAGAGAAGGGCGAAAACGGGTGACCCCAATCCGGCTAAGAACCGAGCGGACCTTGCCAGGCCAATTTGAGGTCGATTACATTCGCATCGATCACCATCCTCCCTCGAGAATCTCGAATCGTCAGTCGTTGTGTCGCAACCACGGTGCCCAACCGGCCCACGGGGAATCCGTCGGCCAACCGGAGGAACTCCGCCACGCGGTCGGGTGGAACCTCCACCACGAACCGAGTCGGCGACTCCGAGAATAACAGGACCGCCGGGCTGTTCGCCTCGCTCGTCGCCAGACCTGCGTCGGTGGGAACGGCGTCGAGGCCAGCCTCGGCGCCCCAACCACCCGCGATGGCCATCTCGGCTAGGGTGACGGCCAGCCCGCCTTCGCTCAGGTCGTGGCAACTGCGGATCAAGCCATCACCGATCGCCGAGTGGATCAGGGCGAACAGGCGAGGGGCCATCGCCAGGTCGACCCGAGGAACAACCCCCCCCGACAGGCGGCGAACCTCGGCCCAATGCGAGCCGCCTAGTTCGGCTCGAGTCGCACCGGCGAGAAAGAGCAGGTTGCCCGGTTCCTTGAGGTCCATCGTCACGCATTTGCGGACGTCGGGCACCTGCCCCATCGCGCTGATGAGCAAGGTCGGCGGAATGGCCAGGCTCTTGCCGTTCTCGGTGTATTCGTTGTAAAGGCTGTCCTTGCCCGAGATGAACGGCGTCCCGTAGGCCAGGGCGACGTCGTGGCACCCTTGGGCCGCCCGAACGAGCGAGCCGAGGGTTTCGGGCCGCTCGGTGTTGCCCCAGCAGAAGTTGTCGAGGATGGCGATCCGCGCCGGGTCGGCGCCAACGGCGACGCAGTTCCGGACGGCTTCGTCGATCACGCACCCGGCCATCGCGTACGGGTCGAGGATGCCAAGCCGGGGATTGATCCCGCAAGCAATTGCCAGCCCCCGCGTCGAGCCTCGAACCGGCAGGACGACCGAAGCATCCCCCGGCCCGTCATCCTCGACACCAACCAGCGGCTTGACCACCGTCCGGGCCTGGACTTCGTGGTCGTACTGGCGGACGATCCACTCCTTCGAGCAAACATCCCAGGTTCCCAGGATCGCCAGCAGGTCGGCGGTATAGTCTTGATCGTTGAACGGCGGGAGTTCGATCGGCATCGATGCCGGAGCGTCCCATGTGGCGGTTCGGACGACGTCGGGGCGACCGTCGTGGAGGAAGTCCATCGCCAGGTCGCCGACGACCTCGCCGTGATATCGCAGCGTCAGCCGCCCCGAGTCGACGAATTGGCCCAGGTCAGTCGCCTCGACCCCTTCGCTCGCGCATAGGTCCTGGAGTGCTCCCCAGTGCTCGGGGGGGACGGCGAGGACCATGCGTTCCTGGGCTTCGGAGATCCAGATTTCGGTGTAGGACAACCCTTCGTACTTGAGCGGGGCGCGGTCGAGGTCGACCTCGGCGCCGAGGTCGGCACCCATCTCGCCGACGGCGGAGGAGAACCCCCCGGCCCCGCAGTCGGTGATCGAGCGGAACAAGCCTCGGTCGCGAGCCTGGAGCACGACGTCGAGGACCATCTTCTCGACGATCGCGTTGCCGATCTGGACGGCCCCGCCGGAGATCGACTCGCTCTCGCCGGTCAATTCGACCGAGCTGAACGTGGCGCCGTGGATGCCATCCCGACCGGTCCGACCGCCGATGGCGACGATCCGATCGCCGGGTTGGACCGACTTCTCGGTCATCCCACGCGGGAGGACGCCGACCGTTCCGCAAAAAACCAGGGGGTTCGCGAGGTAGGCGGGGTGGCCGACCAAGGCTCCGTTGACGGTGGGGATGCCCATCCGGTTCCCGTAATCGCGGACCCCGGCGACGACCCCGTTCAAGATCCGACGGGGATGCAACACTCCGCTCGGCAACCCTTCGAGCGGAGTGTCCGGCGGCGCGACGCAGAAGACATCGGTGTTGCAGATCGGCTTGGCCCCCAGGCCGGTCCCCATCGGGTCGCGGATCACGCCGCCGAGGCCCGTGTTGGCCCCACCGTAGGGGTCGATCGCCGAGGGGTGGTTGTGGGTCTCCACCTTGAAGCAAACGTCGACCTCGTCGTCGAACCGGACGACCCCGGCATTGTCGCTGAAAACGCTGACCAGCCAGTCGCAACCGAGTTCCTGGGTCGCGGCGAAGATGGTCCGCTTCAAGAGGTTGTCGATCTCGACCCCGTTGAAGTCGATCCGTCCCCGGAGGGTCTTGTGCGAGCAATGCTCGCTCCAGGTCTGCGCCAGGGTTTCCAGCTCGCAGTCGGTCGGCTCTCGGCCAAGCTCTCGGAAGTGGCGTTCGATGGCCCGGAACTCGGGGAGGCTGAAGTGAAGTAGTCCGGACCGGCTGATCGTCAGCAGGTCGGCGTCGGACTTGTCGAGGATCGGGATCTCGACCCTTCGAAACGTGTAAGGCGTGCCTTGCCCGAGCCGGTCGAAGGGGAAGGCGCCGATGACGGCTTGCTCGACGGCGTCGTTGCTCAGGACTCTTCGGACGAGGTGGGGGAGCGCTCCGGTCGGACCCTCGACGCGATAAGAGCGGAGGGTCCGGACATGCTCGACTTGCAGGCCGATGGATCGAAGCAAATCGCGAGCGGAGTCCCCTTCCGGGTCGGTCACTCCCGGCTTGGGGAGGACGAAGATCGTGGTCCCGGCAGTTTCGACGTCCGAGGTGCTGTCTTGGTCGCTCGAACCGCCGACTTCGGAAATCGAATAGGTTTCGACGACCGGATCAACCAGGAGCGTTTCGGCGACGCGAATGATTTCCGAGCGGTCGATCTCGCCTTCGATCAAGAACCCTCGCCCCGCCGAAACGGTCCAAGGCCCGGGCAAACCCAACTCCGTGGCGTCCGAGGCGACCCTCGCCCCTGATCGGTCGAAGACTCCGGCGGCGGGGGTAATCTGGAGATGCCACATCAAATCAAGGCTCGCTTGGGCATCTTGAGAGGAAAAATCACCTGGCGTTCGCCTCTTCGATCGATGATCTCGGAATCTCGTCGCCAAAGGTTGTTCCTATTATGAAAAAATGGGCGGGGGATTTCAAACAAATCGAGACAAGCCCGGTCGAGGGCGGCGACTAGTTCGGTCCAGGGGGCTTGCTCGGCTGCTCCCCAGGATCGACATAAAGTGCCCGACAAACTCTCCCTCGACTCCACCAAGAAGCAAGCTGTTCTTGGTTTCCGGCTTCGAGGGCCTCGCGGAAGGCTTTGAGTTCCGCTTCAAATGCGGATAAGGCTTCGAGGAGCGATCGACGGTTATCGAGGAAGATTCCCGACCAGAGCGATGCGTCGGCGTCGGCGACTCGGGTCCCGTCGCGATAGGCTCCCGCCGCCATCGAGAACAATTCGGGCGATACGGTCGAGGCCAACGCCGAGGCGACCGCGTGCGGCAGGTGGCTGGTCAAGGCGAGTTGATGATCGTGGACGATGGGGTCGACTTCGACCACGGTTGCACCCAAGGTGGTCCAGAAGCTTCGGGCACGCTCGATCCGCTCGACGGGCGTCCGATCGGTCGGGGTCAAGGCGCAAGTCCGACCGTCGAAAAGGTCGGCCCGCGAGTGCTCGACCCCCCGGCGCTCCGACCCGGCGATCGGGTGGCAGCCCACGAACCGGTTTCGAGCTTGAACATCCGCTTCGACAGCCTCGACGATTCGCGCCTTCGTGCTCCCGACGTCAATAATCAGGATTGACTCGGGGCCGAACCGGGTCGCGTCCAGGACCAAGGGGACCGTGGCGGTGACCGGGGCGCAAACGACGGCGATATCCGCCTCGGCAACGCCGGTCGCCAGGTCCGGAGCGGCGAAGTCGATTGCCCCCAATCGCGAAGCTTGATCGAGCCGAACCGGGTCAAGGTCGATCCCGACGACCCGATCCGCCGCGCCCCGAGCCCGGATCGCCAGGCCGATCGAGCCTCCGATCAATCCGACCCCGACGATCGCGACCGTCCCCGGACGTTTCAACACCCCTCCCACGTCAAGGCTCAACGATCCTTTGGAACATTCGACCGAGCGATCGTACCGATTCCTCGCTTCCTTGTCGCCGGACCGACCGGAATCCTCGAGCAGCATCAAGGCAGGATCATCCCTGGTCGATGAAAGGCCGAAGGGCGGCGGCCATCGCGGCGGCGGATTTCCAGCGGTCCCTCGGCTGCTTTTCGAGGGCTTTGCGAAGGACCCGGTCCAACGCATCGGGCAAGTCGGGCCGGTGCGCCCGGATCGGGACCGCTGGGTGCTCCAAGATCATGGTGTAAGCGTCGGTCCGATTCGGGTTGAAGTTGTAGAAGGGAAACTGGTTGGTCAAGAGATAATAGAGCGTCGCCGCGGCGCTATAGATGTCGGCGGGTTCCTTCGCTTCGCGGAAATCCCGGATGTGGTCGGGGGAAATAAAACCCCCCGAGCCGCCGATGTCGCCGAGGTGGGTCAGGCCCGCGAAGCCCGCGTTGTCCCGAAAACTCTTGGCCAGGCCGAAGTCGGACAGCTTGACGGTGGGCCGCGTCGGCGGGCCGGTCACCAGGAGGTTCGAGGGCTTGATGTCGCGGTGGACGTACCCCTTCGAGTGGGCATGGTCCAGGGCCATCAAAAGCTGAACACCAATTCGAGCCGCCGCCGCAGCGGACAAGGGGGCATTGAGCGCCTCGGTCCAGGCGTGAGCGTCCTTGCCGACGACGTATTCCATGACGAGCTGGAATTGGCCGTCGAGGTCGAACATCGTGTGGTAGGTGACGATGTTCGGGTGCCTGAGGTCTTTGAGGACGTCGAGTTCGCGACGAAATCGGAGCTTCGCGCGGTTGCTCGCCGCAATGGCCGGGACCATCATCTTGATCGCCACGGGCTGGTTGGTCGGGAGGTGGCGGGCCAGGTAAACCTCGCCCATCCCTCCGCCTCCGATCCGCTTCTCGATCAGGTAGTCGGGGTCGGTGGTCGGGTAGCGCTGGCGGTGGTCGATGCATTCGTCGCAGAGCCAGCTCACCAGGTCGTCGTCGTCGGGCCCGATGGAAACCCCAAGGTCCATCGGCGCGTTTTTGCCGCACCCGAGACAGCGGATTCTCGGACCTCCGGCCAGGGTGGTCTCTTCGACCCGGACGACGAACCCGCTCTCGCCCGCCTCGATCTGGTCGCCGTCGCGGAGCCGGGCGGTATCGATCCGGGTGCCGTTGACCTTCGTCCCGTTGGTGCTGCCGAGGTCGCGGAGGAAGCAGGTCGGCGGGTTGAACTCGATCAGGAAATGATTCCTCGAGAGGAAACCGTCGTCGGGCACCGCGAACTGAACTTGCGACGATCGCCCGACCACAAACGTGTCGTGGCGGTCGAAGACAAATTCCGTCCCCGCATGCGGGCCGGCGGTGACTCGAAGAATCACGTTCATGAACCCGAACTCCACGAAAAGCACATCATCATCGATCCCACTGAAAGCTAGTTCATGATCCGATGATCCCATGCTGAGTGCCAGTAAGCGATCCGAATTTTTGTCACCTCGGTGCGGGTTCGTTCGGTTTCGGTTCGAGGCGGGCGGCCAGTTCGCGAATCCCTCGAAGGTCGAGCTTGCCGGTGCCGAGGACCGGGATCTCGTCGACCTCGACGAAGTCATTGGGCGAGGGAATCCAGAGTTTGGGGATCGGGCCGGCGACCAGCTTGCGGCAGACCTCGGCGGGGGTCAGCGTCCAGGGGGTGTGGATCACGGCCAACCGCTCGCCTCGCTTCGGGTCGGGGATCGAGGTGACGGCGACGCATCGCTCGTCGAGTTCGAGGGCGGCGATGAGAGCCGACTCGACCCCTTCGTGCGGCACCATCTCGCCGGCGATCTTGGCGAACCGGCTCAACCGGCCGGTGATGACCAGGAAGCCGTCGGGGTCGAGATAACCCAGATCCCCCGTGCTGTACCAGCCGTCCTTGAGGACCTTGGCGGTCGCCTCGGGGTTGTCCAGGTAGCCGGCCATGATCTGAGGCCCCTTGATGACGATGATCCCTTCGGTCCCCCTCGGCAGTTCGGCCCCCGTTTCGGGATCGACCGAGCGGACCGACGTGCCGGGCATCGGCCGACCGACCGTCCCCCGACGATTCCCGTTGATCGTCCGACCGTCTTCCAATTCGAGCATGAACGGGACGTTGACGGCGGCGACCGGCGACATCTCGCTGGTCCCATAGCCTTCCAGGGGGGCGACTTTGAGGACGTCTTCGATCTGGGCGGCCACTTCGGGCTTGAGCTTCTCGGCCCCGAGGAGGATATGGAACAGGTGGCGAAACTGCTCCGGCTTGCAGCGCTGGATGTAGTGTCGGAAAAACGTGGGGGACGCCGCGAGCAGGGTGACCTCGTGCTTCTCGCAGAGGTCGCCGACCACCTTGGCGTCGAGCGGGTTTGAGTGGTACACCGCCTTCTTCCCCAGGAGCAGGATCGTCCAGATCCCCACGGTGTAGCCGAAACAGTGGAAGAACGGCAAGACGCCCAGCGCCACCACGTCGATCGGGTCGAGTCGAAGGTGCTGGCGCATCTGGTGCACGTTCGAGAGGATGTTCCCGTGCGTGATGACGACCCCCTTGGGATCGCCGGTCGAGCCCGAGGTGAACATCACCGTGGCCGTGGCGTCGATTCGGTCGTGATTCAATCCTGGCAAAAACGAACCCAACATCGACTCGGGGACCACCCTGGCCACCATTGCCGCCCAAGCTTTGTCGAGCGTCCCGACCTTGGCCGGGAGATCCTCCAAGTACAAGTGGGTCGCCGAAGGTTTGAGGTGGATTTTTTCCAGAAATCTCCGGGACGTGATCACTTGCTTGATCCCGCACCGCTCGATCGACTTGTCGATGATCCCCTGACTGGCAGAATAATTCAGGTTGATCGGGATCTTGCCGAGGAACAGCAAGCTGATGTTGGCGATCGCGCCGGCGACGCTCGGCGGGACCATGACGCCGACATAAGGCTCGGGTCCAAGTTCTCGACGAAGGACCCTGCCGAGGGCCAAGGCCCGAGTGAGGGCCGATCCATAAGTGAGGCTGACCTTCAAGCTGTCGGCCATCGCGACCTTCGACCACCGGCGACGGGCCACCTGGAGGAACGCCCGAGGCAACGATCGCCACCCCTTCGGCAGCGGTTCGAGGGGAACATCGGGCAAGGTCGATGTTGCGGCGGACGTTGGCTCGGTGGTCGAGAGGGGCATGGCAAGTCGCTCGAAATGGACTCGGCCCGGTCCATCGCTCGGGGGGCGTTGGGTGTCGGGAAGGTCGTGGTTCCAGTAGGAGGGAAATCGAGGGAGTCGAACCGGCTTGACCGCCCGGAAAAGATCGCTTTCGGGCGGATCACTCGGTTCAACTCCTCTACGATCTTCGATTCGACTCGGTTTGTCGATCTTATTGGATGAGAGAAAATCGGAATCTCGCGGTGATCCCTCGGGGTTCGACTCCTCGACATGATCTCCACGTCTTCAACCGAGCGAGACAACACGGTTGATCAGGGGCATGGCGAGTTCGATGAACCGTCGAGCATCGTCGAGCGCGACGGGTGGCCGTTCGAATCGCTCGACTTGGTCGGCGAGCGACCGGAGCCGGTCAACGAGTTGTCCTTCAACGCTGTTGAGCCAACCTCGCTCGACCAGGAATCGCAGGGCCGTCTCGACTCGAAGCGGCGCCGGGGATCGCCGGTCACCGAGGATCGCGGAAGCATGGATCAAGACCCGGCTTAGCTCCCCCCAGGTTTCGAGGATTCCCTCGCGAGGCGAGCGTTCGCAAAGTCGAAGCAGAGACTCGGCGCCCCGAACCGATCGAGGGTCGGCCTTTTGTTGCGACGCGACCAGGACATTGGTCGCGGTTGGATTCAAAGTCGAGACCTCGTGGCCGACGAGCGTCCCGACCAGTTCGGCCCCCTCGTCGGGCGCGATCTCAAGGTTGATCTTCAAGGGAGGCGTCGGAGTGGCCGGGGCATCCACCCGAGGGACCGCCTGGGCGAGCGCCTCGGCTTTGCGAAGATCTTCGCGGAATGTGACTTCCATCGCGCCATATTTAACCTGCCCGAGCCGACCCATCGCCAACCGGAGTTCTCGACGGAACAAAACCGCGATCACCAAGGACGCCGAAGGCCAGGCCAGGGCATTGATGAGCGAAACGAACCCATTCAAAAGCTTCACCACTTTCTCGATCAAAGCTCCGGGCGATCAGGGCGTCCGGTCGCTCGCGGTTATCGCTCCTCATGGATTTGCGTTCGCGATGCCGGTCGATCGACGACGTCGCCGATCCCGGAGCCGAACTTTCCCCTGGTAACTTCGCGAGAATTGCGGATGTTTACGATACTTTTTTCAGCTCGAAGCAGGATTTCTTCCAAGTATTTCCCATTCGCGTCACTCTCCCGGAAGTTTTCCACCGTGGCGACCTCAAAAACCAACGCTGTGCGGCTCCTCGAACTGGCTGGGATCGCCCATACCCTGCTCGAATACGAGGTTGACCCCGACGACCTCGCCGCCGAGTCGGTCGCCCGGAAAATCGGCTTGCCTGCCGAGCAGGTTTTCAAAACCTTGGTGGCTCGGGGCGACAAGATGGGGGTTTGCTTCGCCGTGATCCCCGGCGACACTTCGCTCGACCTCAAGGCCCTCGCCCGAAGCACCGGCGACCGTAAAGTTGAAACGGTCGGCCTCAAGGAGGTTCAGCCCTTGACCGGATACATCCGAGGTGGAGTGACCGCGCTCGCCGCCAAGAAAGACTTTCCCGTCTACCTCGACGAGACCGCGATCCTCTTCGACGCGATCACCGTGTCCAGCGGTCGCCAAGGTTGCCAGATCTTGATTCGGCCCGAAGACTACATCCAGGCAACCCAAGCCCATGTCTGTCCCATCGCCAAACCCAAAGTTTCGGACGATTGACGCCAAAATTTTTCGCAAAGCACGACTAATTCCGGAGACACAAAGCGATACTATAGGGGGACTTCGCTCGCAAACTCCCTGAACGTTCGGGCGAATTGGGTTCGTTTGGGATTTGCTACCTCTCCAAGATTGGCTTCGTTTCGAATCGACCGTCGAACCAAAATTGGGTTCGTTTGGGAACTTTCGATCCGAGCGAGGAAGCGGCGTGGAAGGAAGCGTCTGGTTCACCTGGGGGGCGTTTTGTTCGGCTTATTCGCCCAATGCTTCGAGTTACGGCAAGCGTCGCTGCAAAACTTGACCATGTCCCAATCACGCTCCCACTTCTTCCTCCAGGCGAAAGGGCGACCACAAGCCTGGCAGATCTTCTCGGGCAGGTTGGGCTTGGAATGCGCCAAAGTGTTCCCTCCCTTCGTCGTTGAGCGAGATTGGAAAAAAAGCTCAGTGGCCGATGTCGAACAGGAACGTTCAGCTTGGCTAGAATGAGTTTGTTGACCGATTCGTCAAGGGGTTTGATGGGGGAACGACCGCCGTGTTGATCTGGAAACGACGATTGGCTTTGTTCGGCCTGGTCGGATTGCTGGTCGTCGAAGCTGAGTTGGCTCAGGTTCGGGCGAACGATCCGCCGGTGGAAACTCCGACTCGCGAAATCGTCGGCTACGACCGTAAGACCGACGTGATTTATGGTCGGAAGTCGGGCCTGGCCATGACGATGGATGTTTTTACGCCGAAGAAGGGGCACAACGGCGCGGCGGTCGTCTTGCTGGTCAGCGGCGGCTATTTCTCGAACCGCGACGCGATCTCGCCCGTCTTGTTCCGACCGCTCCTGAACCGAGGGTACACCGTGTTCGCCGTGGTCCACGGCAGCCAGCCGCAATTCACGGTCCCCGAGATTGTCGGCGACGTCAATCGGGCGATCCGGTTCATCCGCTACCATGCCGATGAATACGGGATCGACCGGAACCGGATCGGCGCCACCGGGGCGTCTGCGGGCGGCCACCTCTCGTTGATGCTCGGCGCCGCGCCCAAGGAACCCAGGCTCGGCGCTTCCGACCCGGTCGATCGCCAACCCAGCCAGGTCAACGCCGTGGCTTGCTTCTTCCCGCCGACCGACTTCCTCAACTATGGCGGACCGGGCCGAGAACTGATCCACGTCAAGGATTTCGACCCCATGTTCCGTCCGGCGTTCGAGTTCCGCGAGATCGACCGGAAGACCAACCTCTGGGTGACGGTCAACGACGAGGACAAGCTTCGGGCGATCGGCCGGGAAATCTCGCCGATCCACTTCGTGACCGCCGACGACGCGCCGACGTTGATCTATCACGGCGAAGTCGACAACCTCGTCCCGGTCCAGCAGTCCGAGGCGATGGTCGCCAAGCTCAAGGAAGCGGGAGTCGACGCCAAGCTCGTCGTCAAACCCAAAGCGGGCCACGGCTGGATGACCATGCCCCGAGACATGGAAGACTTCGCCGACTGGTTCGACGCCCACATGGTCAAAAAGGAGAAGTGAGCCGCCAGTTCGACCGATTTTTTCCCTACGAGAAGTCCCTGATCCAGCCCAATGCCGACCGAGGAGCGATCCCGATGACCGACAACCAACCCACCAACTCGACCGACCTGATTCGATGGACCTTCGCAGTCCCCCCCGAGGCCGCCGAGGCGGTAGAAATCTACCTAAGCGACCTTGGGGCCGATGTGTTCGTCCGCGATGGGGTGACTTTCCAGGTGTTCTGGGAAGAACCCGAAGTCGACCTCGATCCGATCGTCGAGGCGGTCTGGAGCATCGTCGGCTCGTCGTTCGAGATCACCCAGGAAGAGTTCCATCGGCTGGAACTGCATGTCTTGCAACACGTCGAGGAGAACCCGACGACCGATCAGGCTGGCGAGTTTCACCCCGACATGGAGTCGTTGGACATCAGGGAGCTGTGATCGGTCCTGCGGCCTTGTCGATCTCGCCGAGCAGCCTGGAAACGTTGAGCATGGCCCGCCCGGTGTGGTAGTTGACCTTCCAGGGGGAGGCTTTCGAACCGTCGCCGATCAGCGTCCCGTCGATGGTGGTCTCGTAGAACCAGCCGCCGTGGACGGGGTCGATCAGGTGGCGGTCGATGAACTCCCACTGGAGGCGGAAGGCGTCCCAGTACCGATCGGTTTCTCGGCCGTACTTTTGGTGGAAGACCAACAGGGCGTTGAGTCCTTCGGCCTGGGTCCACCAGACCTTGGTGGTGTCGTAGGGTTTGCCGTTGAAGACATCCCCTTTGTCGTAGAAACCGCCGTCTTTGGCGTCCCATCCCCAGTCGAGGGCGTGGTCGATCAAGCTCCGGGCGACGGTCCAGGTCGCGGGGTCGTCGGGTCGACCGAGGATCTCGGAGGCTTCGACGAGGAGATAAGCGGTTTCCACGTCGTGGCCGAACGAGTCGTGCGCCGGGGCGGCGTGCCAATCGGCGGACAGGTAGAGGTTCAAAGCCCCTGGTGCGGCGGCGATCTTGTCGCGGACGATCGCCAAGACCTCTTCGAGTCGGGCTCGGACCGGCGGGGTCGGCTCGACCCGGTAAAACTCGGCGATCGCTTCGAGCAGGTGGATATGCGAGTTCATCGTCTTGAACCCGTAATAGACGCCGATCCGGTCGGTTCGCTGGGACGTGGGGCGAGCGGCATCCCAGGTCGTGATCGGCACGCCTTCGCGGGTCAGGGCCTCGAAGTAACCGCCGTCCTTGGGGTCATGGGCCTTGGTTTCCAGCCAGTCGAAGGCGTCTCGGGCCACCTGGAGGGCTTTCGGGTCGTGGGTGGCCTCGAACGCCTTGCTCGCGGCGTAGAGGACGAACGCGGTCCCGTAGACGTGCTTCTCGGTCCCGAGCTTGGGGTCGACCTGGCCGTCGAGTCCCACGGACCAGTGGAACCCCCCGAAATCGCGGTCCCGGATGGTCCGGTCCAGGCATTCGACCCCCCATCGGGCATAGGCGGCGAACTCGTCGCGTCGCTCGGGCGAATCGAGTGCGAAGGCTGCGGCCGTCCAGGTCATCCTCGCCTGGTAGACGATGAACTTGTCGAGGTCGGGCCGGAGCGACCAATCTCGGGCCATGTTCTGCCGGAACCCGCCATGCTCGCGATCGATCGTGGCGGGGTACCAGTGCTCGGTCAATTCTCGGGAGATCCCGTCGTGAATCTTGGCTCGAAGTGCGCGGACTTCGCCGGGCCGAGGGCCTTCGGATCGGGACTCGGAGCCTTGGCCGACCAAGCAAATGCCGAGGAAAAGGGCGCATCGAGCGGTCGGCTTGAAATGTGGGTAGATCAAAGTTTTCGCCACTCGTGGTTTGTGGGAGTGAGGGAGTGTCATTGGGGCGATTGGCCTTGAAGATGACGTGATCAACCCGCAATTTCCAGAGCAGGCCGGTAAATCCCAAGACGCATTGACCCGGCCCAACCTCCGGAGCGTAGGATGGTCGGAAGCACACGGCGAGGAGATCGACGAGAAGCCATTCTCCTATCGATGTCCACGCGGATGGAAGCGTCGATGATTTCGCATCGCTCGATCAACAAATTGGGATGGATGATTGCCTTGGTGTTGGCCATCAGCCTGTCGGGAGCTTCGGCTTGGGCTCATAGCGGTGGTCATGGAGGCGGTCATAGCGGCGGGTATGGGGGCGGTTACCACGGTGGAGGTTATGGCGGTGGGGGCGGTTACCGTGGCGGAGGTTATGGTCGGGGCGGTTACGGTGGGTATGGTGGCTACGGCGGCACGTTCATCGGCCTTGGTCTGGGCGCGTACGGCCTCGGCGGAGGCTATGGCTAGGGCAACGGTTATGGTTACGGGAACTCGGGTTACGGCTATGGAAACAGCTATTCCAGCGGCTACAACTCGGCCCCGGTGACGAACGCCGCGCCTTACCTGACCACGCAAACTTATCAACCGGGCGACGGCTACAGCTATCCGCTTTATTACAACCCGGCGACGGGCGGATACTTCTACTATCCCGCCGCTCGCTGACTCCCTTTTGTCTCCTTCGAGCGAAGCGTAATCGCCTCGCTCGAAGGATCTCTCGTTCAAGGATTCGGGTTCAGGGCAACTCGCGAATTCGGATTTGCTCGAACTCGACGGGTGATCCTTCCGACTCCAGGCAAAGATAGCCCCGACTCGGCTGGCAACCCGTCCCGCCCGAGACCTCTTCGCCGTTGACCCAGAGCCGGATCTCGCCGTTGATGGCCCGAATGTAGTAGTGATTCCACTCGCCGACGCCTCGGGTCAGCGACTTAGTCGGGAAGCTCCGTTCTCCGTTGGGCGACGTCGGCGGGAACGGCTTCATCTTCGAGGTTCCCACGGGGAAGACGTCGCCGTGGGTCGTGAACCAGTCGGCCTTCTTGCCCGAGGACTTCTCATATTGCTCGGTGTAGCCAAGGTCGAGGACCTGAACCTCGATCCCCCCTCGGGGAAGTTGACCCGGCTTGATCCCCTGGACCGACTCCTCGGTGGCCCACACGAAGAAGCCCGAGTTCCCGCCCGGCTTGAGATGCCTCCATCGAGCCGTCAATTCAAAGTTGGCATATTCTTTGGCCGATCGAGTCACGCCGACCGGCTCGCCCGAGCACCGGACCGTGTCTCCATTCCAGGTCCAGGTCTGCGGAGTCCCGTTGACGGGGACGAAGTCGGTCGAGGTTAGCGTCCGCCAGCCGGGTCCCGTAAGACCATCGATCATCGCTTTGGGGACGGAGGGATCTTCGGCAGCCGAAAACGAGGGAGCGACGAGCAACCCTGGATCAACCGAGACTGCGAGCAATGTCAAGACGATCCTAGCGTTCATGGAACGAGCCTCGTTTCGAGCGAATCCTGGGTGTTTGGGCTGGAAGACGATCGCCCCACTCTAGTCGAAGGGTCGAGCCGAAGAAACCACGAGCCTGGTCGAAGTTCGCAGGGATTTTTGATCCGAGAGAACTCGATCAACGAATTTCCCGAGGGTTTCTCGCCGATCGAGCTTGGCGAACTAAAATGGGCAGAACGAATCGGCCCTAGGGCCGTGTTCCGCCCGAGCTTGGTCGTCCGTCAACAACGCAGGTCACCATGACTTCAACGTCCAACCCAGCCGAACTTGTGCCGGAATATGACGCCTTGCTGATCGTCGGTTTCGGAGGTCCCGAGCAACGCGACGACGTCCTCCCCTTCTTGGAGAACGTCCTCCGAGGCCGTCCCGTCCCTCGCGAGCGGATGCTCGAAGTCGCCGAGCATTATTACCACTTTGGCGGAGTCAGCCCGATCAACGGCCAGGTCCGCGACCTGATCGCCGCGCTCCGATCCGAACTCGACCGCCGAGGTGTCACCCTCCCGATCCACTGGGGCAACCGCAACTGGCATCCGATGCTCGAAGACACCGTCCGCTCGATGACCGAGGCGGGGGTCAAGCACGCCTTGGGGGTGGTCCTGTCGGCTTACAGCTCGTATTCCGGGTGCCGCCAGTACCGCGAAGACATCATCAAGGCTCGGGAAAACGTCGGTCCCGATGCCCCGATCATCGACAAGATGCGCGTGTTCTACAACCATCCGAACTTCGTCGAGGTCAACGCCCGGAAGATCAAAGAGGCGCTGGCGACCTGGTCGGAATCCGACCGGGATAGCGTCCACGTCACCTTCACCGCGCACAGCATCCCCAGCCCGATGGCCGACCGGTGCAACTACGAGCGGCAACTCAACGAGACCTGCCGCCTGGTCGCCGAAGCGTCGGGCGTCGACCGGTCGCGGTGGACGTTGGCCTACCAAAGTCGAAGCGGACGCCCGACCGACCCTTGGCTCAGCCCCGATATCCTCGAACACCTGGCCGCCCTCAAGGGTCGAGGAATCGAGCGGGTCGTCGTCCAGCCCGTGGGGTTCCTGTCCGACCACATGGAAGTCTTGTTCGACCTCGACGAGGAAGCGGCGATCAAGGCCAAGGAACTCGGGATGGAGTTCGTCCGGGCCGGGACCGCCGGGACCGATCCCCAGTTCATCAACATGTTCGCCGACTTGATCCAGGAACGAGTCGAGGCGAGGGCTGATCGCCCCGCCTTGGGCGAGTTCCCGGCGAGCCACGACGTTTGCCCGGTCAACTGCTGCCTCCCGGCCCCCCGACCCGAAGGACGACCGGTGGCGGCCGCTCGTTGAAAGGACGGCGCCCGATGCCGCCGCAAACTCCGAGAACGCGACGACTTCAAGTTCGTCGCGCTCCCGGCCTCTTCGGACCCTCCAGGATGGGTTCTGGTTCGTAGACCTTCTGCCCGGCTTGGTATTCCCGGATGGCTCGATCAGAGCGAGTCTAGTGAGCTTGGGAACGGAAACAACATCGCCGGGACGATCGCGATACTCAGTTGATTTATCGGGGTTTATGATTAAAGCGACCTATCGCGGAGATCTATTCCTCGACGATCAGGACTCCTCCCAGGAGAGATAGCCATGAAGCGATCAACCCCCTTGGTCCTCGGTTTCGCCTTGATCGTGATCACGGCCAACCCGGCCTTGGCCCAGCGTCGGAGCGGGAACGTCAACACCCCCTACGGCCAGTTCAACGCGGCCGAGATGGCCCAAGCGGGTGGGAACCCCCTGATGGCGCAAGAGATGCGCGAGCAAAAGCAGATGATGCAATATCAGCAGCAGTTATTCAAAGAACAACAACAGTCCATGAAAGACGAAGCGAAGCGTCAGGAATACCTCAAGAAGCACCCTGAGCTTGTCAGGCCACAGACCTTGACGCCTCGGCCCGCCAAGAAAGCGTCGAAGACGACGAAGAAGTCCAAAACTCCGACGACCGATGCCTCGACCTCGAAGGTTGAGAAGGCCGACCCGGCGGCGGCGAAGGTCAAGAAGGCCGGTTGATCGGCTGCCGCGTCTCAATCACTTTTCTCCGCTTCGAGGGTGATGAAGCCGTCGCGGTCAATCTTGCCTTGGCGGTTGGTGCCGGCCCACCCGGGTTGGTCGTGACGGAGCGCTTCGAGGCTGCCAACGATGTTCGCTCCAAGGGGTTCGCCATCATCGGCGACGACCCGGATCGCCACGCCCGGAATAACGTGGCCAACAGTACCAGGCTTCTGGCCGACTTGCTTCGCTCCTCCTTGGTCGTCGTCGGGCACCGAAGCCGCCAGGAGTCCCAGCGTCGGGTGCAGCCACGAGGGCAAGTTCGGGTCGCCTTCGATCGCTTCGACGCGGTTCGATGAGCAAGCCGCCGCTTGAACTCCCTGCACGAGGATCGCCTGGCGGACTTGGTAGACATCGACCGGTGACGGAACCGGAGGGCCGAAGGCGATGATGACCGTTCGTCGCCAGCCCTGGGGCTTCTTCCACAAGCATCGACCGCCAGAATAGCTCAGGAGACTGCCCCAGACGTTCCCGACGTAGACGGGGATGACGGGGACTTGCTCTCGACCGTTGAGGATCACTTCCAGCCCTCGATGAAACGCCCCGGTGAATCCATTCCGGGTCAGTTGCCCTTCGGGGAAGATCCCGAGCAGCTTGCCATCGTCCAGGGCACTTCGAGCCGTGCCGATCGCGGCCCGCTGGGCTTTCGGCCCGGTGTAGGGGATCGACAACAGCCCGCACCGCCTCGCCAGGTAGCCGACGACCGGCAGCCCGAAGATCCCGGCGTTGACGAGCGCGGTGCCTCGCCGGGGGATGGTTGCCGCGAGGAAGAAGCCGTCAAACCAGGTGACGTGGTTCGAGACCAGGAGGACCGGACCGGACTTCGGGACGTTGTCTCGGCCCAGGACCTTGAGGTCATAGCGGACCTTCAAGGCAATCCTCAGGAACGGCTGCACGATCCACGGGAGCGCGACAACCCAGGCGGCGACGGCAATGATCGCGGCCAAGCCGCCGACCAAGCTGAGGGTCAACCAGGACCAATCGATCGGGTTGAGGGTCAAGGGGTCAAGTCTCCCGTTCCTTCGGATTTCGAGGCGGAACTGAGGCGGCCGTTGCGGTAACACTCGCTCAACATGGCCTTGGCCTGGTCGGGAAGTTCCGAAGCTTCGAGCCGGGCGATTGTTTCATCGACCGGATACTCCACCCGCTTCAACTCGATCTTGGTGCCGTCGATGATCGCGTAGGCCGCCCGGCGGTCGCCGTCGCGCGGGTTCCCGACGCTGCCGGGGTTGATGACCACGGCGTTGCCGGCCCTGAGGTTGAACTGCATGTGCGAGTGGCCCACGCAGACGATGTCGGCTTCGACGCCTTCCAACCGCCGGGTCCAGGTGGCGGCGTCGTTCATGAGGTATTCGTCGAGCGGGTCGCGAGGGGTGCCGTGGACCAGGAGGAAGCGTCGCCCATCGACGGTGAACCGAGTGGTCAGGGGCAATTCGAGCAAGAAACGACGCTCATCCGCGCCCAAGCTTTTCCAGACGAGTTCGCGGCTCACCTGCGTCAGATAACGATAGCCCGACTCGCCCTTGACCGAAACGCCCTGGGCGACCCCGTGATCGTGATTCCCCCGGACGACATAACGGGCGTTGCTCATGGCCCATTGGACGCAAAGCAGGGGGTCGGGGCCGTAGTCGACGAGGTCGCCGAGACAGACGCAAAAGTCATGGGGTTCTTGGATCGCCGCCAGTGCGGGCCAATTGGCGTGGATGTCGGAAACGATGAGGATACGCATTCAACCGGTGTCGGCTCCGTCAAGTCTGCCCCAGCCATTGGTCGTGCCAGAGTTGAAACATCAACAGCGTCCAAAGCGGCTTGCGGTGGTCACGCATCCCCGACTGGTGTTCTCGAACAATCCTGCTGACTTCCGTCGGGCGAAACAACCCCTGCGGCCCGATTCGATCGGGATGAAGGACCGAGGACAGCATCGGAGCGAGCGGCCCGCGCAGCCATCGGGCGACCGGGATGCCGAATCCCTTCTTCGACCGATGGATGATCGAGTCGGGAAGGTGGCCCGTCGCGGCTCGCTTGAGCAGTCGCTTCGACACGCCTCGATCCCTCTGATAATTCGCCGGGAGTCGGGCCAAGAAATCGACGATCTCGGTGTCGAGAAACGGTGCCCGGACCTCCAGGCCGCAGGCCATGCTGGCGCGGTCGACTTTCGTGAGGATGTCGTCGGGCAAATACGTGTTCTGATAGAGCGCCAAGCTGTTTTCGAGCGGCTCGCGACCGGTCAGAAGCGGCTCGATCCGGCCCAAGTGTTCGCCTTCGACGTCGATCGACGGTCGATCGACGAGCAGCCGTTCGATCTCCCCACCGGAGAACGACCCAAGCCAGCGCTGATGGGCGAGCGTCGATGTCTCTCCGGCCCCTCGGAGGAACTGCTTGAGCTTGAAATCGAAGCTCAAGTTGCGGTGATCGACCGGGATCTGGTCGACGGCTTTTCGGATCAAGCCTCGGGCCAGTCGAGGCATCCGACCGAAAAACCGGGACGCTCGCTCCGCCGAGAACGTCGGGTAACCCGCCATCAGCTCATCAGCCCCATCGCCGCCGAGCGCGACGGTGACCTCTTTTCGGGCGAATCGGCTCAAGAGATGGGTCGGCAAGATCGAAGCGTCGCCAAACGGCTCGTCCAGCCAGGCGACTACTTCGGGCAACAGGTCGAAGACCGCCTGGGCCGAGAAAACCCGCTCGTGGTGATCCGTCTTGAGGTAGGCCGCGACCGCCCGAGCCTGGGCGCTCTCGTCGAAGCTGGGGTCATCAAACCCGACCGAGAAGGTCTGGATCGACCGCCTCGGCTCCCACTCCCGAACCGCCGCCGCGACGCTCGACGAGTCGATCCCGCCCGACAAGAAGACGCCGAGCGGGACGTCGGACCGGCAATGGCGACCGACGGCATCGCGGAACCGATTCCAGAAAGAGCTTGCGGCGGACTCGAACGGCTCGGGGTCGTTCGACCTGGCAGGAGGTTCCCAGAACCGGCGGATCGTCGCTTCCCCTCGTTCCCAGATCAAAACATGCCCAGGCAAAAGCTTGCGAACTCCACTCCAGATCGAGCCCGACCCCGGAAGATACTCATAGAAGAGGTAGCGCGCGAGGCCGGCGGGGTCGATGGCATGAGGAACGTCGGGATGGAGCAGGACCGCCTTCGCCTCCGAGCCGAAAACCAGCCCGCCACGTCCGGTCACGGCGTAATACAGCGGCTTTTGACCCATCCGGTCGCGAGCCAGGACCAACCGACCACGCGGCTCATCCCAGATCGCCAGGGCGAACATCCCGTTCAGTTCTTCGACGAAGTCGAGACCGCACTCTTCGTAGAGGTGGACGATCGACTCGGTGTCGCAATAGGTGTGGTATTGGTGGCCGAGGCGGAGCAATCGCTCCCGAAGCGCCGGTTCGTTGTAGAGCTCACCGTTGTAGGTGATCCAGACCGACCCGTCTTCGTTGGGCATCGGCTGATCGCCACCTTCGACGTCGACGATCGACAGCCTTCGATGCCCGAGGGCCGCATTCTTCCGGCAATAAGCACCGTCGCCGTCGGGGCCTCGATGCCGCAAGGTCGCCGTCATGATGGCGAGCAAGTCGAGGTTGGCGGATTGGCCGTCCGGGTTGACGAAGCCGACGATGCCACACATGGAATTTTGTTGACGCCTCGTCCTGCGATCGGATCAGAGTTTCTTGATTGAAATGTTGCGGAACTGGACCAAGCTCGGGTTCCCGACGTACTTGCCGTCGCGGAATTCGCCGTGGTGCTGGAACGCGATCGGACCCGAGGGCGGGATGCCGGGGAGCTTCGCCGACTCGATCACCGTGACGTCGTTGAGCACCACCGTCAGGCGATCCCCTTTGAGGGTGATGATGAAGGTGTTCCACTCCCCGACCGGCCGGTCCGCTTGATGCTTGGGAGTGACGCCCGCCCTGACCTCGGGGGGTTGCTCAAGGTCTTCGCGATAGCCGTAAACCTCGCCCGAGCCGATCGGCCAGCACCAGATGTTGACCTGGCTCTTGCCGGTCTTGAGGTCGCGGAGGTACACGCCGGAGTCGCTATCGGGCAAGGCCAACATCAACTCTTTGCCGTCCACCCCTCGGGCATGGGACCCGTCGGGCAGGATGTACGGGATGTTTTTGTTGATCCAAGGGGTCGCCGTGATTCGCCAATCGAGCTTCAAGATGAAATCCCGATATTCCTCGCGGGAAACCAGGTTTTTCGACCCCTTCGACTCGCTCCGAGCGTCGTAGTCGATGACCCCGTCGACCACCTTCCAATGACCGCCATCATTTTGAGGAACCACCCAGCCCGTCAGGTCTTGCCCATTGAACAACGAGACAAACTCGGGATCTTCCGCCGGGGCCGCCAACAAAACGATCGCGACCAAGGCCAGAGCACTTCGAGTCAGTCGCAACGGTCGGCCATACTTCGAGGAACGGTTCCAAAGGGCGGAAAATCGCATGGTAGTCTATTCCGGGCCGAACCGACTTTTGCCGATGAACCAGGATCTCGACGCAGGTTGCTTTTCAGGTCGTACCGTTTGTACCGCGAACGGCTCCAAAATTGAAGCAAGAAGTTCCGGAGACCCGACGACGCAAGCCCAGTCGTCCGCTAATATTTAGTATCCATCTGGCCAGACGAATTTCGGCTTGATCGGCAAGGTCGCCCGGCCCTTTTGAAATTCGTCGCAGCGTTCGAGTTTGATAAGGGGTTCTCCGATGCCTATGGGTCCCGCCGAGATCGTTGCGAGTTTGAAAGAACTCTGCGAGGAGCAAGGTCCGACGTTGACCACCGGCCTGCTCGTGGAGTGGATCGACCGGCATGGCGGGTACGATACCGACGCCGAGTTGATCGCCTATGCCAAGAAGATGAAGGCGAGGCAGTACGCCCGGATGCTCATGTTCGACGACGAGGAAACGGGCCGGAAGATCAAGCGGCTGTGGAGTTTCAACGATCGAGAGGGCGGACGCAGGGCTTACTCCGACATCCTGGCCCTTTCTCCCGAAAGGCGTCGAGAGTTGATCAACAAGTATGTCCACTTCCTCGATCAGCTCAGCTCGGTGCGTCGGGCGATGACCGATTATCTGGCGGGACAAGAATTCTTCGACTTCTATGTCGAGCAGCACGAGACCCAAGAAACTTCGGCCTGAGCGTCGGGCTTGGTGGTGGTCTGGCCCGGGTCAAATTTGGTCTTCCCTTGACCTGATTCGCCCCCAAGCTCAAGAATAATGGTCGGTTGGCGTCGAGTTCTCGAAATCTCCCGGGGCGTTGTCATCATGTCATCCTTGACCCAGAACCCGACCTTGGCCGAGGTTTTTCCCGATCGTCATGGCCGGTTTGGTCTTTTCGGCGGGAGGTTCGTCCCCGAAACCCTGATGGATGCCCTTGACCGCTTGACGGTCGCTTACGAGGCGACGAAGACCGACCCCGAATTTCACGCCGAGCTTGATGGCCTGCTCGCCGATTATGTGGGACGGCCATCGCGTTTGTTCTTCGCGAAACGGCTGACGGACATGGTCGGGGGAG
>JAABUX010002766.1_pt1 | contig 24281 bp, 26 predicted proteins | sample 5561851 | NCBI WGS metagenome assembly JAABUX01 (sample SAMN10711883, study PRJNA513361) | rock metagenome | isolation source: Antarctica rocks | place: Antarctica: Victoria Land, Richard Nunatak red sandstone | collected 2016-01-03 | reverse complement strand
CGCGTGCCCCAGGGCCGATGCCAGCTCGTCCACGTACTTCGTAAAGCGCCGTTCCGTTGCGGATAACGTTTGCTTCGGCATGCAATCATTATAGCATAACTCGCCATTTTATAACACAGTAGTACTAAACGTGCGTAACTCCTAGAGTCGTGCGTCGCAAGCGCGTAGCAGACGCTCATACAGGGAGACGTGCTGGTCGGCGATGTCTTCGATGTCGTGGTTTCGCTCAACGCGAACGCGGCCGGCTAAGCCGCAGCGCTGGCGCCAGTCCTTGTCGTCACGAGCGCGCCGAATCGCATTTGCAATCTGGTCGCGATTCCAGTCCACGATCATTCCCGTCAAATCCGGAATTACCATGTCCTGCGTACCCTGATGAGGCGCAGCAATTATAGGAAGACCTGCCGCCATGCCTTCGAGCACCGATATCGGGGCCATCTCGCGCAGCGCTACGCTCAACAGCACATCGAGTCCAGGCAAAAGTTCTCGCACATCAGAACGAAAACCGTAGAAATTCACCCTCTCGGAGATTCCGAGTTGGGCTGCAACCAGTTCCAGCTGTGCCCGAAGCGGCCCCTCTCCAAATAACAGTAAGCGGATCGGTCGCTCGGGCTTTTCGGCGATTTGCGAAAATGCTTCGAAAGCCAAGCGGTGATTTTTGCGCTCCTGAAGGCTCGCCGTGATACCGATCGCCACAGTATCGCCTACGATTCCTAACCGACGTCGAGCCTCGACCCGATCTTCAGAGCTCGGAACGGCACTTACTACCAGACCGTTCCGGATAATTTCGAAGTGTTTAACCGGTTCACGTCGATCAATAACTTCCGCATTCTCTTGGCTAAATGCGATCGTTGCCGCGGTTCGACGCCAAAAAAGCTGGGTCAGGATTTTCTCCAGTCCCTCGACTGGATTTGGGCTGTGTTCGGTGTGTACCAAAATCGGTACGGAAGCTGCCGCAGCGGCAAGCCGGCCTACGTACTTTCCGGCCCATTGGTGTGTGTGAACGATTGCCGGTCGGCGGCGCCCGATCAAAAGCGAAAGCCATAAGGAGTGCATCGGGTCGAAGCCGGAGCGCTTCCGCCGGTGATGTACTGCGCAGCCGAGTGATTCTAGCTCCACGGAAGTCAAGTTCGGCGAGTAAACCGTTACGATCTCAGTTCGAAGCCCCCGCGCATTTATTCGGGGCGCGAGTTCCCTAACCCAACGCTCTGCCCCGCCGCTTTGCAGCGAACCGACCACGTGCATCACCGATAACGCTTGCGCATTTCGGGCCTGATCCAATGTAGTTATTTGTTCACCACGTTCGACCGTGTAGCTCATGGTGTCTGTCGTTACGCTGAGGTGGTTGTAGTCCTATGGACTAAGGGCCTTTTTTCGTGAGTCGACGGCGTGTACGTTCGGCGAATGAGGGGCGCTATTAGAAGGGTGTCCTTACAGCAGCGATACCGCGTGTCGACCAAGACGTTATCAAACAGCTATCGCGCGAAGACTTCGCAAGTCGCCGGCAAGACTTAGTAAATTGTCGGCCGCGCTATGAAGACGGGCGCTACTGAAGACGACGATTGCCCTGAGAACGCCGCGATTCTCAGCCGTCGGGCCTTTCAGCTCAAATACCGCCTTCGACCGCCAGCCGAGAACACTACGGCTAAAGGGACCAGTGACGAGAACGTGGCCAGGTCGTGCAACGACGCCGGAACCGCTTTGATCAAGATTCGAAGCAATAAACGGTGCCGACGCTCCGTAAGCCAGTACAAATCCCAAAAGCCCGGGGTGAACGGGCCGCATCAGGCCCTCTACCGAGGGGCCCACGTAAGGTGCAGCGCCGCACGCCGAATGATGCGGCGGTACATTGAGAAATCGTCGCGATTCACGAAGAGAGCGTTGGATGCGCTGACGCCGCTCTGACGACAGAACAAGACGATCGCAAGCGTCTGGCTTGCTGCATATGCCACAGTCGACCCGATCGCCGCCCCGACCATGCCCACGCGTGGGACGAGCGCTAGACTGATCGCCGCGCAAATCGCTGCGGAGATCAGCGAAGTCGTGAGCGGCACGTACGCGCGGCCCAGGTTGAGCATGAAGTAATTTGTGATCACCGCAGTCGTCGAGGCCGCAACGACGCCGATCAAAAGGAAGCGAAACGGCAGGATTAGCGGAAGGTAAGCTTGACCGAGAAGAATTCGCACGATAGGCGGTGCCATAACGTAAGCAGCAGCACTGAAAAACGCCGCGAAGAGTAGGCCATTGCGCAGGCACCTGGCGACGAAAACGCCGGCTTCTCCGCGACCCGCAGCGCCGATTCGCGGAAGCGTCGACTGCGCGATCGCAAGCGTCAACGACAGCGCGCTTTCGGCGCCTGTCACCGCGATCGTGTAAAGCCCGAGCGTCGCGACCGGAAGCAGCATCGCGACGATATAGATGTCGACCCGGTAGTTCAGCAGGTTGGCCAGATTAAGGGCTCCCGCTTTTCCGCCGAAGCGCAAAAGCTCGACCGTCTTCACGGCCGCTCCATCGAGCCGCGATGCATCGTGCGTGGCAAAAAGGAGTCCAGCGAACCCAACGATTCCCCAAGCGATCAGCGCCGCCGTTATGGCCGCAACGGGCGACGATCTGAAGAACACCAACGCCAGCGCAATCAGCACGAGGGTAAGTAAGTAAGCAGCGCCATTGATCGCTCCGGCCGTTCGAACCCGATCACGACCAATAAAGTATCCGTTCGTGACCGCATTTACCGCGTAGAGCATCATGTATATGAGAGCTGGAACTATCGCCCACCGACTATGGTTCCCGATGGCGGTCGCAATGGTGGCGATCGATCCGCCGACGCCGAATACTAGAAGCCCTATCAGCGCCCCGCGCCCGACGCCGCGCCCCGCTTTGCGATTAAGGAGAAAATATGTTATCGCCGATGACAAGCCGACTGCAAACGTGACGGCAAGACTCGAGTCGATGAACGGAAGCGCGTACGTTCCCCGGCCCGCAGGACCTAAAAAACGTGCCGTGAGCACGCTAACGAGTGCGGACGAAAGCATCGTAGCGATGCGAACCGCCCACAAGAACGCGGCGTTTGCAACGATTCGCACCGACTTAGCTTTTCCCGTTAACGTAAGGCAAGGCCGCCTCATCTCGCGCTTCTAGCTCTGTGACGGACGACCCGGAAAAGTGGACCACACGAACTGTTCGGAAGTGCGTCCGGGTGTAGCTTTCGAGATGTCGACAGCCGAAGAAGTCGCCTCGTATCGAACACACACTTGACTCAATGAGCCAGATGCGGCGATAGCCGTGCGCGATCTCACCGAAGCTGCTGGCCGCCGCCTTCTCGTCGCGGAGCACGAACGCGTCTTCATCGAAACGATCGAACGACATCGACTGCGGGATCGCTCGGACGACGTTGTCCCCGTGAAAATAATATCGAAACGGCAGCTCGGCTTCGGCATTGAAGACGGCGACGAGATCCGACGTGGTTGCGTTTGCGCGAACGAACCTCGCGACCCGATTCCAATCTCCGATCTTGGCCATAGTGCGGTAGTCGTGATAGAACGAAAGAAAGGCGAAGATCGCAAATATCGCGAGATATGCGCTCACAACGGTTAAGCGTCGTCGTGGCAGCACATCGCCGATCAAGGCGAACGTAAGCAACATCACAGGGACGAGCATGATCAGCGTGTGCCGCGGAATAAGTAGATCGACGTGCGCTAGAACGATCGCGGCCGTAAAGATCGCGAACAGCGCCCCGTTGATGGCGAGTAAGGCCTGCGTCGTGCGGCTCAAACGGCGAAGGCTCCCGAACGCTATGACGGCCGGAATGGCGCCCACTAAGCCATAGATCGCGTTCTTTGCCAGCGAATGAGCCCAGCTCTCGATCCAATTGTGGGGTAGTGCATATTCCAGAAGCGCTGTAGCCATCGCGTAGACGGGGGGCTTGAAAACGAGCGCAAAAGCATGGTACGCGCGGAATTGTTCGGGCAATACGAACACGATCGGAACGAGAGCGACTGCTACGGGAAGCATCGCCGCGACGTAAACGGGAAGGACCTTCCATTTGCGAAGTACGACTAAAATAAAACCGGCCGCTGGAAGCAGCAAGGCCACATAATATTGTGTGTACGTGCCGGCAATTGCCAGCAACACGTAGCCGACGCAAGCAACTACACTCGGCTCGTCGTCAACGAAGCCGCGAAAAAATAAGTAGAGCAGGACAGCTGAAAACATCACTGCGGCGCAATACGGACGAATCTCAACAGAAGCCCATACCATAAATGGATTGAACGCCAGCGCCGCGAGAACGAGGGTGGGATTGATGGTTCGCAAGTATCGCCGAGCGAACAGCCAACCCATGTAAATCGCTACGATGCCGCAACCGAGCGACAGCAACCGGGCGTGGAAGACCGAAGCATTTAGTATTCGCCATGCCGCGAGGACGACGAAATAAAGGGGCGCTTGGGCCTCGAACGTTATGCCTTGCTGCAGCGCGCGCGCGATTCCGCTGCCGCTCGTATGCAGGCTGTACGCTTCATCTTGCCAGATATTAAGTCGGTATGCGAGCGTCAGACAGAACGTCGTAAAAGCCGAGAGAATCGCAAAGGGAGCCAGGCGCGAAAGTTGCTCGCGCATTCGCGCGCTATCACGCAAGCTCGAACCCGTAGCGACTCGGGCCGTTCCTGGAGTTGCCCGCTCAGCCATTCCTTATGATCCTTCGGGCAGCGGTGACCGGCTCCGCGCGATCCACGGCATCGACCCTCGAGACCGGCGAAGCGAGACTCCGGGGCGCTCTCTTGCCATGTTTGTGAGCTGATAGCTTCGCATCAACGGCATGAGTGCGAAGGCGAGCCAGACAAATTTGGCATTGAGCGTCGATGTCGACAGGCCCGCCACGAACATGCCGATACACGCCCCCTCTATAGCCAGTCGGAGTTCGAACAGCGGCGTATCGGTCCAGAAGCCGCGCAACACCGTAAGCTGCGTGACGACCGCCAGAGCGTAGATCGCGAGTCCGAAGATCCCAAGCTCTGTCGCGATCGTCAATGGCACGTTATGGGCGACCCAATCCCAGCCCAGAACGTAGCGTGCGAAGACGTGGATGTATTCGCGGTTGAAGGCTTCTGGAAAATTTCCCACTCCGGCGCCGATCAGCCAATGATCGCGAAACGCATAGAGGCCGATATGCCAGACGTCGCTTCGACCTGCGCCACCGTCCTGCTGCGTTTGGGCAAAACGCGCGGGTATCCCGGGATTCGCGACCAGTGCAGAGACGACAGAAACGACCATAATTGTAGCGAGCCAGATCCTATGACGAGAACGAACGAGCAGATACGCGAATACCGCGGCAAGCTCCATAAAGCCGCCGCGCGAGCCGGAGGCAGCGAATCCGAGCAGTAGGATCGTGAGGGCCGGTAACATCGTCACGCGCAGCAGCCAGTGGCGTGAATTGAAGAGCCAGTAGAGGCAGATCGCGAACGGAAGGACGAGCGCCGCCGCGAGCTCGTTCGGGTCGATCATCGAATTGCCGACCGCCACGATTACGCGCGACACACCAGCGCCCGCGTTGATCGTGTCTTGACCATTGCGATAGAGGTACGCGTCGTAACCCCCGGAGATAACTCCCGCAAGTACGATACACGTGAGGATCGCGTTGAAATCGATCTTCCTGACACGCACAATCGACAGTAACGCATACAACGCTATAAGGGATCCATACACTTGAAGCTCTTTCGTCGCACTACTTTTTTCGATCGACCAAAGAATCGAGACGCCCATAAGGCAGAGTAGCGCGAGCCACGCTGCGAGAGCGCGCGGCGCCGGCACGCTGTTGCCGCGTCGTAAAACGCTAAGAAAAATAGCGCCGGCGCTCACGATTCCGAGCATTTTCGTGAACGAGCCTGCTTTGCCGAGACTGCTTAACGAATCGAACGGCATGAAAAGAACGTACAGGCAGAACGGGAAGACCAGCGGCCATCGCAAAGAGGCATAGACGGCGGCCGGCGCGAGCGCAATCGCGAACGTAGCGACGAGAAATAACGGAACGCCAGCTTTGACGTATCGCTCGAAGCAAAGTAAGAGGGCTAGGCAATAGGCGCCCAATGCAAGCGTGACCGGCAGCGCAGTGCGCAACGAAGTCGACGACGACAGTCTCGGGGACAAAAGGCGAAACGACCGCACCATTCGTCTCTGAGACTGCTATACTCACGCGGGGCTGTAAAGGTCCGTTAGTACCATGCCTCTTGGGCCGCCGGGCAGCCTCGGTAGCAGCCCCGCATCCGCCCTCGCGCTCGCGACTGAAAAAGGCGCCCCTCGACGGCTCGACTTCGAACAGGTTCTGCCGCCAATCGCGCGACTACGCACCTTCGCCCGGCGCCTCATCCTGGATAGGGATTCGCTCACGGGTCACGTTGCGAAGTCAGGCTCAAGCGCATGAAGCCACGCAAGAGACGGGCCTGCGGAACATGCGACGTCAAGCTACCCGTGAACGAAGTCCTGAATTCTTCTGAGACCAGCTATGCCGTGCGATTTTGGACCTTCGTCAGGCCAGCGTTGCATGAGCCAGGCTGCCTGATTGCGGTACCGCTCGAATTACGCTCACACTCAAGGTAGGCTCTCTCGACTTGGCGCATCGCTGAAACCCTACCATCGCTGTTTGAGGTTCCGGATGCCGTTAGCGCCGCTTACCAAGCTGCGTCTCTACTTACAATCCGTTTCATATTTGCGCCGCGACCAGCTGGCCTATCTCATGTTTCGCCGAATGATGCGGGCGCATTCGCGCCCGCATCGGGCACTCGATCGCATTCGCCAACGCGATAACAGAACGGTCGACTTCGCGACGGTAACCAGTTCCCGCGAACTCGATCGATTGGCTCTCGGAGACGCGGAGGAGATACCGCCCGAAAAAATCGATTGGCAGACCGCACAAATCTGGCGCCCCCTGCGCTACCAAGTGCACTATTTTGATTTCCTCAACGACCGTGCCTATTCGGACGAGTGGAAAGGAGAGGCGCTGGAAGACTGGATACTCGGAAATCCCGCTGCGGTGGGCGATGGATGGATTCCATATGCCGTGTCCTTACGTATCGTCAATTGGATCAAGTTCTTCACGCACGTTGGGTCACCGATAGCGGAACTTCGACTGGAAAGCCTTTATGCGCAGGCCCTATGGTTGGAACGGAACCTCGAGCGCCATATCCTAGCCAATCACTATCTGAAGAATGCTAAGGCGCTTGTCTTTGCGGGGCTTTTCTTCGATGGTACGGACGCACGGCGATGGCTGCGGACGGGCCTTGCAATATTCTGCTCGGAAGCAAAAGAGCAGTTTCTGCTCGACGGCGGCCACTTCGAACGGAGCCCGATGTACCACGCACTCGCCGTCGAAGATTTGCTCGATACGATCAACTACCTAGAAGCTGCGGCTGTGACAAGCGAGCCTGCGACGCTCACGTTTCTTCGAAACTGCGCGCGAGCCGCACTAGATTTTTACGCAGCGATCCTTCTTCCCGACGGACAAATTCCGCTCTTCAACGATTCCGCGTTCAACGTCGGATTACAGCCGGACGAGCTTTTTGCGTACGCTCACTCGACGCTCGGTTACACGCGCACGACACAAGGCGAAGGGATGACGGTCCATGCCTTATCGTCCAGCGGCTACTACGTGATCCGCAGCGCGGCGGACATGCTCGTACTCGATTGCGGAGCGCCGGGTCCTCGATACCAGCCTGGGCACGCGCATTGCGACTGCCTAAGCTACGAGCTGGCTATCGCGGGTCGACGAATCGCCGTTGATACGGGCGTTTTCAATTACGAAAACAATGCTGCGCGGCACTACGCGCGCGGCACCTCGGCGCACAATACCGTGCAAGTGGACAGCGCGGAGCAATCGGAGATGTGGGATGTATTTCGCGTCGGTCGCCGCGCGAATCCCTTGGGCGCGAACCTTTCGACTACGGGCGCCGGAACGGCCGTGTTCACCGGCGCGCACGACGGCTTTCGTGGCTTGGCGCCCGGCATAATTCATCGGCGGACAGTCGGCCTTGCCGGCCGGGTCTGGTCATTCGAAGATTGCGTCGAAGGCGAGGGTGCGCATGCGATCCAAAGCCGCGTTCACATAGAAGCAAGTCTTGCCGCGCATGTTGACTGTCAAACCGTACGGATCACGTCTTCGGAGGATGGAGCGATCGCCGAATTGCGAGCGCAGGGTCCTCTTGCGATTCGGACGGAATCAGCGCCGTACTACCCGTCCTTTGGTCGGTACAAGGAGGGAACCGTCATCGTAATGGAGTGGCAAGGTCGCCTTCCAATAACGCTTTCATACACGATCGCCCCTGCTAGTCAGTAGTGGTGCAGTGATGTACGGGAACCTATAACGAGTATGCATTCGGACGCGCGAGCCGACGTGAATACAATTCCCCGATTCGACTTTGACGCCCGGTACGAGCGTCATCTGCGAGGCACCTATGCGTGGCTTCTCCGCTCGATTGAACATGGCAAGGGCGGTTCATGCGCCTACTACCTGCCGGCAAGGGGCTGGTCGGCGCCATATCCGGAAACCACCGGCTATTTGATACCGACACTTATCGCGAGCGGCCTACCAGCCGGCGACGACTTTGCGCTGACCCGCGCCCAATCGCTCGGTTCCTGGCTTCTCACGCTGCAACAGACCGCCGGGTTTTGGAACGCTGGAACTCACCCAGCGAAACGACCGGAACCGAGCGTTTTCAATACTGCGCAGATCATCGACGGACTTTGCGCATTGGATCGCGCGACCGGAGAGTCTGTGTGGATCGACGCTGCTCACCGCGCGGCAGGGTGGCTCACAGCCGGTATCGACGCGAACGGCGCATTTTCTCGCGGCAACTACCGCGACGATTTTAATCCGACCTACTACACGCAAGTTGCCTGGCCGATGCTCGAGGTTTGGAAACGTACCGGCGACAACTCTCTGCGCGTCGCCGCCGATCGCATATTGCGCTCAGTCGTCGCGAAACGTCAAACGAACGGCGCATTTCACGACTGGGGGTTCAATCGCGGCGCGCCTGCGTTCACGCACACGATCGCCTACCTGCTGCGTGGTTTGATCGAAAGCGCGAGGCTACTCGGTGAGCCGGAGTACAGGGAACTCGCACTCCCGGCGCTGGAAACGTTACGACGCAAGGCCGAGGCGGCCAACGGCCGACTGCCCGGCACTTACAATACAGAGTGGCGTTCGAAGGGACGCTTCGTTTGCCTGACAGGCAACGCGCAATTGGCGCTCTGTTTCCTCTGCGTTGACGCGGTAAGCGCAGATCTAAGGTGGGTTAACGCCGCCGCGAAGCTCGTCGACGCGATATGCGGCGCTCAGCGGCTGCGCCATCCCATCTACGGAATGCGCGGCGCCGTTGCCGGGTCGAGCCCGCTTTTCGGACCCTACATGCGGCTTCGCTTCCCGAACTGGGCGGCGAAGTATCACGTTGACGCCCTGATGGCAATTCGGCAACGCCTCAACGCTGAGGCGGCAACGAATTGATGCGCGTCGTGCTCACCGCCGGCTTCGACCGCGCGCCTCACGCTGTTGCACTAGCGGAGCTGCTCGCACGCGACGGCGTCGTCGTTGCCGGGATATTGGTTGTTAGCGTCTTCAATGTGAAGAGACTCCGGGTCTATGTGAGACAGCGCGGTAGCCGTTTCATCCGAGACGCCGCCCGTCGCTTAGTTGGAAGGCCGGTCGCGCTTAGGGGAGCCGCCTCTCCGCTGCAAGATTTCCTGCGCCAAAACTCTATCAACGACCGGTCGCTGCGGCGATGGAGCCGGCGACGGAAAGTGCCATACACGGTCGTTCGTTCAATCAACGACGCAAAAGCGGGCTCATTCGTGATGGATGCTCAAGCGGACGGCGTGCTCTACGGAGGCGGCGGCATTTTGAGGACGCCGTTCATCGTTGCTGCGAAGGGTCGTATTCTGAACGCGCATCACGGTCCGTTGCCCGCAATACGCGGTATGAACGCTTGCGAGTGGTCCCTGTTGCTAAACGAACCGCCCGCAGTGACGATTCACTACATCGATCGTGGCATCGACACGGGACTCGTTCTCGATGTCCTACCGCTAAAAGTGTCGCCGTACGCAACAATCGCTTCACTGCGCGAGCAATGTACGGTAACTGCGATTGAAGGCTTGCGTCGTAACGTCATGCGGCTGCGCGAACCAATCGCACCATCGCATGCGTCCCGCGAAGCCCATAAGCAAGTTTATACGTTGGCACCCGCGCTCTACGAAATTCTCGAACGTCGGCTCGCTCTTGGCAACCATGGTTCGACCGCCTGACGCGTGCAGCGCCGCACCGGCATCTGGCCTTCGCGTTAAGCAGCTGCGAGCCGGGATTCTAGCTACGTAAGGCAGCGGCGTGCGCGCACGGCTCGCCCCCAAGTCAGGCCGAAAGTCTAATTTCGTGTCTCGGTAATGACGGGTTTTCGAGACACAGGTGCAATAAAAGGTGCAAGATGCGAAGGCGCACGATCTGCCACGCGATGAACTTCGGCGGGATTGGTCCGGGCAGCTTCATTCCGTCGCTCGCATCGCTCGCCGCCGAAGCTCGCCGTCGCGGAGATCGCTTTGTCGTCTTGGCGCGCGAGGTGCCCGGTGCGACCTGGCCGCCGCTGCTGACAGACGCCGGCGCAGAGTTATACGTTTCGCGCAAGCGGTTGCCACTGTATCGGCGATTATGGGACATCAAGCCCGACATCGTGCATACACACTTTTCAGCCTTCGACATCGGCGCGTCGCTGTTCGGCGGCACGAGGCGCGTGTTTTGGCACGTGCACTCAGAACGCGATCCAAGCAACGGTGTTGACATTCGCAAACTTCGGTCGTTTATAAAAAATCGCTTAGTCGGGATGCGAGTCGAAGCATTCATCACGCCGTCGCACTCGCTCGGCCGAGAACTCAGTGATTGGTTCATGCCGGACCACAAAGTACGCGTCGTGCTCAATGGCATCGACACGCACCATTTTCGTCCGCCGACGCCCGACGAGCGGACCTCCGCACGACATACGCTGGGCATTCAACCGACGGATCGCGTCGTGCTGTTCTTCGAACGAATTCCCTTCAAAGGCGGAGATCTGTTGCGGACCGCGCTACAAGAGACGCGTGATTTGCGCCTGCTGGTTACCGGCGGCCCTGAAAAGTTGCGCGCTCGATTCAGCACCCTGCCCAACGTAGTTTCGATCAGTTACGAACCTGACGTGCGGCGTCTGTATTGGGCGGCCGATGTCTTGGCATTTCCCAGCATTAAAGAAGCTTTCGGCTTCGTGCTACTTGAAGCGCGGAGCTGCAATCTGCCGGTCGTCGCATCCAACATTCCATCGGTGCGCGAAGTCACGGCAGGACTCACCGGCGTGACTCGTCTCGACCCGACGGATTCCGCCGCCTTCGCCGCCGCACTTTCGAACGTCTCAACCGCTGGTCGGCCCGCTCGCGCTTCGAATGACGTCGAACGCTTGGGCAACGAGCGCTGGAGCCGCGAAATCTACGCGCTGTATGACCGAACGTAGTAAGCCGTCCCTTACTTGGAAGGGCCTACTCCGATTTCGTGAGTCCGACCTCAGACTGGCTCTTCGCCCAGTAGTGCCCACCACGAAGGTCTCGTATGAGCAGCAAGAGTTTCCGTATAAAGCCCCACTTGGGCGCCTTCGAGTCTGCAGCGAAAGCCGTAACCTGGAAGTTTGCCTGGTTGATCTCTCGTTCCCAGCTGCGTCTGTCTAAGTAGCAGATTCCGGTTCCAGCAGTCTTCGCGCCCAGGCGCTTTACGAGTGGCGCGAGCATCTTTGAAGAAGTCAACGTAAAGATCAGCAAACCCGAGAGTGGCGGAATGTACCCGTCGCATAAGTTTTCAACAATCGACAGCCGCCCGCTCGACTTAAGAAGTGACGCGGCATCCGAGATGGCGCGCCGCTGTACTTTCCGCGTTCGCCGGTACGAATCCACGACAAAGTGATGCAGCGAATAGTTGAAGAATACGATGTCAAAGCCTCGGGCAGCAACGAGATGAGGGGCGTCCTCTATCGAACCGAGTTGCACAACCTTTCGCGGATGCTGGACGTTCCTGGACAAAAGCGGCTCTGAGTTGTCGAGAACATGGCCGTTTGCTTCTGGATACCGCTCAAGAAGCCGATCAGCGAAAGCACCGATACCTCCGCCCACGTCGAGAAAGCGGAAGACCCCGCTTGGAAAATCCCTGTCGATGCACGCACAAATTCCAGCGAAGCGTTCGTCAGAGATGAAATCCTTGTCGAACCGCTGCACTTGCTCTTTACGGAGAGTTCGAATTTCTTCCGATACCGCAGTCGAATCATCCATGAACCCAACCCCAATCAGCGTAGCGGAAAGCACGCCACCGCTAAATGGCCTGCAGGGAAAGAAGCTATGTAGAGTTTCAAATCGCGAACATAATATTCCGACGGCTAAAGCGTTTACACACTCGTCCGAACCACCCATCCAAGCTTAGTTTAGCACCTGGTTGCAAAGACGCGAGGATCGAGCTGTGGTTTAACACCCATATGAAAAAGGCTTTACATCCGGAGCATAATCTGCGCCATCTAACTCATATAGAGACAAACGGCCCATCAGGCTTGGCTCATCGGACGTGCGTTGAAATCGAGCGAGGAAAGTACACCGGCCGCGCCGCGCGAGATCGAGGAGCCGCTTAGACGCGAAAGCCACGAATCGGCATGTACAGCAGCTCTGATCTTGACCTCAGCATTGTAGCTGGTCCGAGGTCCTTCGAGCGCTCGCTCATCTCCGAAGGCATCTACACTTTTCCCTGAAGTTCGACGCAGCGCGTCGACTCGAAGTCTCAGCGGTGCCGGCCTAATATGCTTACCAGCGTCCTTGCGTGCTCATCGATGCTGGTCTCAGATTGCAACTGCGGAGGATGAAGCGGAAGATTTCGCCGTTGCGAGCGAGGTCGTGTATTCAGATTCGAATCGCGCTCCTGAAACGGATCCACCTCCATGTCGTATCAACGCGAGCCGAGTTAACCACAATTCGTCTTGCGTCACGGCGTTGACCAAGTTACGCGATCCCGTACGCTGACTTTCATGAACCGTTCACATGTCGCTTGCTAGAACGTGGAAGCAAAGCTGCCTCAATGTCCGCGGCAAAGCCACCCAAGTGCTTGAAGGTCTCAACGACCATTGTGCCCCTAGCGTTTGGCGATCAGCGGGTGCGGCTCGACGTATACGATGTGCGGCCCTGCGGGCGGCGGCATCGCGTGCAGCTGAGCCCTACCGGGTCCGCCGAGCGAGCTCGCCGGAGTATCGGCGCGCTCGCGCTTCCAAACGGAACCTAAAGCATCGGCGCAGACGCCGGCCACCTCTCGAGGGCAGACACCGTCAGCGGTAAGAACGGCGCCAAACGGCGTGAACTGCGACGGTCCCGTGATCCAGTCGGCGCCGAAGTCGACGTTGGACTCGGCGCACTGCTGCGACGATAACGGTCGCGATAACGCAGCGATGTCGCCGAGGAGGTTCGACGTCAACGGCGCGGCGCCGAAGGTGCACACCGGTGCGAGATTCACCGCTCGGCCGAAGCGTTCTGCACGGATCTCGATGCACTAAGTACTGACATGAGGCGCATCGTTCTTTCGCGGCTATATCTGTTACAAATGAGCACCGTCACTCGGGTACCGGGAAGCTGACGCCCGCTATGCTGCATCATGGCGACGCCAACAACGCGCTCGCTGCGCGCCGCGGCACAATGCTCGCCGCTCATGCAGCAAAGTCCGAGCGATTTATGAACGGACAACCCAAGTCAAAGCCCGCCACACAGGGCCTGCAACCGTGCTGACAGTGAAATTGCAGCATGAACAAGCACAACCGTCCGCGGTTTCAGAACGCTTGCCATCTGGATTGAGGAATAGATTTTTACGATGTCAAAATCCGAACCCGTCCCGTCATCTCCAAATCGTCGAGCTCCGCCGCCACACATTCGAGCGATTCTGGCGCGCTTGGAGAGTAAGAGGTTCCACCAGATCGTCCCCGGTTTCATGAGGCGAAAGACCTCAGGCAGCTAATTTTTATCCCCGGCCCAGGTAACCACATCCTCGATGGCTCGGCTCTCAAGGCACGGCGGACAGGGCCAATTGGCGCATCTATACGGTTCAATAGTCCACGTTTTATCGTTACCGACGCCGCTTTGCTCTCCACTCCGATCGGCCTAGACTAAAAGGACTACGTTCGCGTGGTCCTGGTTCTTCAGACGAAGAAGCCTGCGTTTTCGTAAACTGAGGAGTTCCTGCATGCCGACGGCGGCCGACAAGGACCAAGGTGTCGCGGGCCGAGAGAGCTTGCGCGTCGCGTTCGCACCGGCGCCTCCCTAAACCTGATGTCGCATCTGTTCCTCTCGCGACTCTTGGCCATTGCGGCCGTGCCCCTTATCCTACTTGGGCTGCGCTACCGATCGGCGATGTCGACGTCGTGGCGTTCGGCCTGGCTGGCACTGATAAGTGCGGTTCTGCTCGGCGAAAGCGCATTACTCGTCAACGAAATGCGACACAACATCGCATTGGTTCCCGAATTCGACTTCTTGGGGTTTTGGCTCAATGCTCACGTTGCTGCAGGCCATCACAACTTTTATGATCCGGTGCAGGCTCAAACGCTGGCGCAAGGCATGTCGATCGGCTCCGAATTTCGCCGCGAAATACTCGACGTTGGCTTCTGGTACCCGCCTCCGTCGATATTCGTCTTTCTGCCGCTCGCTCTTTTTTCGAACATCCATGTGGCGTACGCAGTATGGTACGCGCTACAAGTGGCCGCTCTATTCATGTCGGCCTTTCTTCTCGCGCGGCAATTCCTCAACGAGCTCAACCGGTTTCAAGGCACGGCGGTCGTCGCTGCGCTGATCCTGCTACTTCCCGCAACTGCGGGAACGATCACGTTCGGGCAAACTACTTTTTTCGCGCTGATGTTCACAACGCTCTTCTGGGTGAATCGAGGCAGAGGTCGCGGCGGCTTTTGGCTCGTGCTCGCAGCCTTGACGAAACCGTTACTCGGCGCGCTTGCAATCGCGCTGCTTCGTCAGAGAAAGTGGCGTCCGGTCGTCGGCCTAATCTTATCATCGTTGGCGATTTCGATTCTTACGGCCGTTTTTTTCGGGCCGAAAACATTCTTCACATACTTTCAAGCGCGGCCTGACGCCCGAATTCCGGCTTGGGTGTATTCAGAACAGACGAACCAGTCGCTGCTCGGAATGCTTCTTCGCATAACTCATAGCTCCCCAACTGAGCACTTGCCACGGTTACCACTTGTGGTATTTGCGACCGTCGCGCTTACGATGACCATAGCCACAGTATGGCTATGCCTTCGCGACATCGAGGTCGACACCGATATTGCGCTGGGATTGACGCTTAGCTTAGGTCTCCTCGTTTACCCGGTCTCGCAAAGCTTCTACGCCGTTCTGTTGATCGTACCGGTTCTCATCATCTGGAAACGCAGCGAGTCGGATGGAGAAACGCAACCCTTCACGATCGCAGGCATCGCGGTCGGTTACGTGCTCATGGCTCTCGGATACGCCGAACTATCCTATGTTCTGAGTTGGCTGATTTTTGCACTTATCGCCGCCCCGGCCAACATCCGAAAACCGACTAAATATCTGTCGTCATACGTGATTAGGAACCTCGCCGGCCTCGCGAAGGCCGGTCAATCCGTGCGGTCATCCGCACTCGGGTTAGCGATCCTCTTCAGCGCGCTCGTATTTATCGTCGCCGGGCACGATATCGCATTTCCCAAAAAGTCACGAACAGCGAGCGCGGGAACCGACTTTCGCGCTTTCTACTGCAGCGGGGTGGCGGCGAACAAAAAAGCCTCCCCGTACCTCCTCGAACCGCTGCGATCGTGCGAACATCGAGTCCAGCCGGCGCCAGGTTGGGCGGATGAGCTCGTAATTCCCTCGCCTCTTCCGGGCTACGATATCGCCCTCTTTGCGGTACTCGCGCATGCACCGTACGCGATAGCTAAAGCCGCTTGGCTCGCAGTATCCTTGGGCTGCCTCTTCTTAGCCGCATGGTTCCTGGCAACATTGACGCGTCTCCCCGCGTTGATGATCCTCTTGGGCCTAAGCTTGATCGATGGCTATGTCCCGCTGGGTTACGGCCAGCTGCCTCCCGTTGTCGTAGCGGCACTCTGCGCGGCAGCTTACTTCACCGAACGACGCCGATACGCGGCTGCGGCTGCGGCGGCTGCCGTTTCACTGCTCGAACCGCACCTCGGACTGCCGGCATGCTTGGCGATGTTCATCTGGATTCCGAAAACGCGCGTTGCACTGCTTGCAGCCGGCGCGTTTCTTGCACTGACCAGCGGCCTCGCAACCGGTCTCGCGGGCAATGTTGCTTATTTCACTCGATTTCTGCCCGAACAAGCTGCCGCGGAAATCGTCGCAATCGATCAGTATGGGCTTTCTCACGAGCTCCATGTCGCCGGGCTGACCGATCGAACCGCCCTAAGCGCGGGACTCGTTTCCTACGTCATCATGATGGTGATCGGAGTGTTCTTAGCGCGGCGCGCAGCGACCGCCCTATCATCCGATTCACTCATCGTCCTCCTTCCAGTCGCCGCGGCTTTGTTCGGTGGATCTTTCGTACACGATATCCAGTTCGCCGCCGCGCTTCCGTGTGCGTTCATGCTTGCGGCGCGTGCAAAGGTTTGGCAGAAGGGAGCCTGGCTCGCACTGATGCTGCTCAGCTTTCCTTGGTTCTCGTTTGGTGACTCGGGCCGAATTTCTACGATAATTCTGGGCGTAATCGCGCTAGCGACTTGGATCTGGTTCAGCAACTTTACAGAACCGGAGCCGGGCTCACAGCGACGCATAGCCGTGGCAACTTGCGCGGTACTTCTCTTTGGGGTCGTCCTCTTCGGTTTTTCTCACCTACCGGAATCGGTGGCACCAAAACCGGCAGCGATTATATTGCCCGCTCAAGTTCTTGTAGCCAACGCGTCCGCGGCGTCCAATTGGGCTGCGTATCTTCGTGCGAACCCCGCGTCGAGCACCCTGTCACCGCGTAAAGAACTCGAGAAAGTGCCGACGTGGGCAGCAATTGCGCTGCTCCTTTCTGTGGCCTGGCGTCAGAAGAGACAGCGCATTGGAAGCCCCGTACAGCGAACCGCGTCGTCACTTGACGTTCCGGCGGAAGCCTTCGCGACGTTCACTTTTGAATCGAGCCACGGACGTTAAGAGCGACTTGGCGGACTGAGCCCGTGCAGCGTTTCGGGATCATCCGCAAAAGCTGAACGCAGTTACGAGGCGGGTCGCGCGGAGCAACCCTTCCTCTTCACTGCGCTTGTTGCGGAGAAGTCGTCGTCCGACTAGGGACCATTGGCCTCATGCGCATGGCCCCATAGTCTGGCCGTAGCGAGTCCGTCGCTGCTAGGCTTCGCGTCGCCGCGTGGTTACATTACATGAGGATTCCCCTCTTTCAGCCGAGCGGTACATCGGCCAATCGTGAGAGTTGACCCGCTCTTAAATGAAGGGTTTTTATGCCAACGGGATCTGACGCGCCGATCGTTCCGGTCAGTCGAATGCACAGAACGACGTTCGTGCCGAGGCAGCTGGCCCCATAATGCCACTCTCGTATTTTTGTCCAAACCTGCAACTGAGGGTCTCCCCTCCGCGTCGGGCGCTCGACGAAGTGCCGACGTGGTTCGCGACCGCACTCCTCATGGCGGAGAGCGCACTGAGGCGCCGGCAGATCGGTCACGCCGCCGTTGCGCGAATGTCCGCCGTGTTCTCTATTGGACCGAACCGTGGCCGTTAGCACAGCGGTCGGGCCGCTGATCTCGGACGACCTTTCCATACCACTTTGCGTCGATCTGGATGGTACGCTGACACCGTCCGACATTCTGCTCGAGGGCGCGCTCAAGCTCGTTCGCGTACAGCCTCTCGCATCGCTCGCGATGCTGCGGTGGGCGCTGCAAGGCAAGGCCAATCTAAAGGACCAGATCGCCAAGCGCGTCGACCTGGATATGGCCGCCTTACCGTTCAATGAAACCGTTCTCGATTTTCTAAGACGCGAGAGTGAGCGCGGCCGCGAGATCGTACTCGTTACGGCCGCCAACGAACAGCCTGCATGCCAAGTCGCCGCGCAGTGCAGGGTGTTCACTAGCGTGCTCGCCAGTACGGAAGAACACAATCTGTCCGGCCGCTCGAAGCGCATGGTGCTTGAAGAGCGGTATGGCGCCGGATGTTTCGACTATATCGGTAACGCCCGCTCAGACCTCGTCGTCTGGCGTTCCGCACGCCGAGCTTTTGTGGTAGGCGCCGGCAAGGGCGTTCAGCGTGCCGCGTTGAGGCAGGGCAACGCCGATCTCGGTCTTGCTCGCCCACGCCGGGTTTGGGCTTCGCTTCTGCGCGCGATGCGACCCCACCAATGGCTCAAGAACGTCTTGATCTTCTTGCCACTTCTCTTCGCGCATCGAATCTCTGATACGTCGGCGATCGCACGCGATCTCTTGGCGTTCCTTTCCTTTTCGCTTTGTGCGTCTGGAATCTACGTCGTCAACGATTTGCTCGATCTCGAAAACGATCGGCGCCATCGTACGAAACGTCTCCGGCCGTTTGCTTGCGGCGCAGTACCGATTTCACTCGGCCTCATCGCAGCGCCCGTGCTCCTGGCTGCCGGATTGCTTACGGCCTTTGCAGTCGCGCCATACTTTTACATCATGGCGGCAGGGTATGTGACCTTGAGCATGGCCTACTCGCTTGCGCTCAAGCGTATCGTGCTGCTCGACGTCGTCGTTCTCGCTGGACTCTACACGTGCCGCATCGTTGCCGGCGCCGTCGCCGCAGAAGTCGTAGCGTCATTTTGGCTACTTGCGTTTGCGCTCTTCATGTTTTCGAGCCTGGCGATGGTAAAGCGCTACTCCGAACTGCTCGCGGTACGCACGGATCGTCCGTTAACGGTCGCCGGCCGCGATTACTCGACCAGCGACAGCGACATGGTCGCGATGCTCGGAGTCGCCAGCGGTTACGTGGCCGTGCTCGTCGTCGCGCTGTATATCAACGGTGACTTGGTGCGGCACCTTTACGCGCATCCCGGCGTCCTTTGGGGAATTTGTCCGATCCTTCTCTATTGGATCAGCCGCGTTTGGCTCATCGCGCATCGCGGACTGATGCACGACGATCCGATCCTCTTTGCAATGAAAGATCCGGTGAGCCTCGTGGTCGCCGGGCTCGTCGCAGTGGTCGGCTTGGTCGCAATGGTTCCGATTCGGATTTAAGCGGTGCAGGCAAAGCAGCCCGCGTAAGGACCGCTACCGTCTAACGAACGCGGCGTGCGGTTCGACATGCATGACATGCGTCGCCCCAGGCGGCGGCATCGTGCGCAGTTGAGGCCTGCCGGGCGCACCAACGGGGGTCCTCAGGGCCGGCGTACTCGCGCTTCCGAATGGAACATGAAACACCGGAACGGACGCTGGCCGTGCTTCGAATGCCCGCGGCGGCGGCGACTGTGGCAAGAATGCTCCAAAAGGCACGAAGCGCGACACTCTCGAGAACCAGCCGGCCCCGAAGTCGCCATACGGCCCCCCGGCGCACTGCGGCGATCCGAACGGCCGCGATAGCGCCGCGACGTCGCCCAGCGGATTCGACGTCAACGGCGCCGCGCCGAAGCTGCACACCGGGGCGATCGTCACCGAACCGATCGAGGCGGGCGATGCGAGTGCGGCCTCGACTGCATCGGAATCGCCGGTAAGCCGCTGACCGATGTGCGCGGACGGCGTCGTCGCGATTTCGGGATCGAGCTGCGGCAGATTGAGGACGGCGAGTAGAAAAGCGAGCACGTTCTCTCCACACGAGGATCGCGCCGTGGTCTCGAGGCCCCGAACGCCTTTTCATTCTATCATCCCGATCATCCCGGTGGGCTGTGACGTCATGACGACGCAGCCCGGACGCCGCACGCCTATGCTTCCGTCACGCCACCTGGTGCGGCGAATGTCAACCAACGGAGACCTGCGGTGAGCGAACTGGCCTTTCTCGGGATTATCCTCGGCGCCAACGCCGGGCTCATTGCGTTCGCCGCTTGGATCGTCGGCGACGAACGCGCCGAAGCGTACGCGCGGCTGGGCCGCCTTGACCCGCGACACGACGCGAAGCAACTCTACCGCGGCCCACGCTCGACCCCTCTCATAGCGGGCGCCGTCGCCCGCGGGCGAACGCCGAGCACGCGAGCGTGAAACTTCCCGCGCGCGGCTGGGTAAGCGATGCCCGTGAAGATCATTCGGCTCTTAGGAGTGGCCCAGCGCGAGTTGCCGCGCGTCGTACCGCTGATGCGCAGCTCCGCAGTCCCGCTCTGGGTGAAACTCGCGGCGGTCTTGGCAGCCATCTTCGTCATCTCGCCGCTCAACTTTCTGGGCGACATTCCGCTGCTCGGCTTCCTCGACGATGCCGCGTTGCTCGCGTTCGTGATGCATTTCTTCGTGAAGTTCGCGGAGCGGCGATCCACCAGCCTCGTCCTCTAGGCTACAGGAGCGCCCACCCGAAGGCGTAGAGCGGCTTCGCGTCCTTCGCAAGCGAGACGATCCGCTCGACTAGCACCGCCGAGTGCAGATCCGCGTCCACGAGATCGCGACGCACGACGATCGAGCGCATGCGCAAATACGGTGCGAGCGAGTGCGCCGCCAAACCCTCGAAACCCGCGGCATGCGCAGGAGCGCGTCTCCGTCATCAGCGATCTCCAAGCCACGGCGCGCGAGCGCCCGGACGACCGCGGCAAAGGCCGCCGGCCGGGCGGCAAGCGCCCCGCGCCAGCGCCCCAGCAGAGGCTTGTCGATCTGGTAGAATGCCGCCGCGAGAAACGACCGCTTCGGCTCGACGTGCACGTACAGGCCACCCGGCGTATCCCGTGCGCCGTCGAACGAGAGGTAAGCCGCGAGGTTCGTTTTGTACGGCGCCTTGTTGGGACCGAACCGCACGTCCCGGTAGATGCGGAAAAGGGAGCGTTTCGGGTCGCCGGAGAGCGGCAGCTTCTCGCGGCGCAGCGCGTCGCTCGCGTCGACCACGAGGTCGCGCAGCGGCTCGAGCAGTTCCGCTGCGAAGCGTTCTTTGCGCGGCGCGAACCAGGCGCGGTCGTTGTGCTTCGCGAGTTGCGCGAGCAAGGTCAAGGCTTGCGGCGTAAAGCCGGTAAATCGCGCTGTGGCGGGAGCCATTGCGCGCAGCTTCGTCGAACGCGCGCATCACCATGCCTGCCGAAGATCGACGTCTCGTCTACTCAACGGATGGCTCGCTGCCCCTGCCGTCCGCCGCTCGACCGACGGCGCAGACGCAAAAAACTGCGAGCGTCCCCGACGACGGCGTGGTGCGCGTCGGCTGTGAGAAGCGGCGCGGCGGCCAGCTCACGATCGCCTACGGCCTCGCGCCGGGCGAAGTCGAAGCGGTCGCAGCCGACCTCAAAAAGCGCTGTGGAACGGGCGGTACGGCGAAAGATGGCGTCGTGACGTTGCAGGGCGATCGGCGCGACGCGATGCTCGCGTATTTCGCCGAGCGCAAGCGCCGCACCAAACGCATGGGCGGCTAACGTTTCGCCCGTGTTGCACGTTACCCGGACACGATGATCGCGCTCGCTTTCGCCTCGTTTCTCGCCGTCGCGCAAGCAACCGTCGCGGGAAGCCCGTTGCCGATTCCGCCGGACGCGGTCGTCATCCGCAACTCCGGCTCGACGAACACGCGCGGCTACACGGTCGTCGTTTCACCGGGTGGCAACGCCCGCGTCCTTCAGGATGGGACGGACACGCAAAAGACCCTGTCGCCGACGCAGACGCAAGCCCTTTTCGACGACGTGCACGCGATGATGCCGCTCGCTGCGCTGCCGCGCCGGCCGTGCATGCGCAGCGCGTCGTTCGGCTCGTCGACAACGGTTGCGTACGACAATGCCGTGACGCCGGACCTTTCGTGCGCCGGCGACCCACCGAGTGCGAAGCTGCGACAGACGATCGCGTCCATCGTCCACGAACTCGGCATCACCACGTTGCCGCAGCGGCTGCGTCTGTAACTTACCGCTCGAGCGCGAGCGTTTCGGGGGTCGTGGCGGCCGGCAGACTCGCGTCGCCCACACACCGTGCCAAATCTCGCGCAAGAACGGGCCCTGAGCTGGTCGGCGCACAGATCCAGATCGCACCAAACACGTTTGATGGTCGTGTAGGGACATTCACGACTGCACTGAGGACAGCGCCACGGACCCTGCCATTCCAGTCGAACATCGACGCGCTTGCCCTCGAGATCAAGTTTCGATTCCGTGACGTCCTAGGACTCTACAACCCCCAACCCTCGGAGCAACTCTGTATCGCGCCACGAGAGAAGAGTACGACGCTCGTCCATTTCCTCTCGCTCGCTCACCAAAACTCCGAAGCACCTACTGAGTTAAGATAAGGCCGGAGTCTTCTCCGATGGTGCTGGGAACAGCGGCCATAAATGTAACAGATCCACCGTCAAGAACATCCGAGCCGACCAACGTCGCACTATGTGCATACGACTGCGTAAGACTTGGTAGTGCTGGCGCCTTATTTGGATCAGGGTTAACTACGAAGGCACAACGGCCAATAGATGAACCTTTGTAAAAACACTGTGCAAACTCGCGAGCATAAACGTTACCTCCTACATTTGTCGCTGCAACGTTTGCAGGCGAAGCAATAAGTGGATTCGTAGCAACGATCTGCGTCTCCGGCTCAATCTGACTACCAGACGGAGTAGAGAACGTCTCTTCGAAGATGTCTTGCGGCTGATAGCCGAGCATAAACGATGTGAAGAAATAAAGACGGTCTTGAATGCCCGAAGCAGAGCTATCCGATTGCGTAGCGGGCGCATTGTCTGGAAAAGCCCAGAAGCCTTTACCGGGATATTTGGAATGAACTTCATCCTGAACATTAGTCTCAAGAGTCCACCATGGAGTATTGCCGGTGACTGAATGAATCGTTTGCAAGTCCTGCAGCGCGCCCTGAAAAATCAGATAGTTTTCGAGCATTAACGTTTGAACATTTGATGCAGAAGCGACCCCGCTCGAATCAATACCGTACGTCACCAGAGATAACGTGTTTGCTCCGAGTACCTTGGTAGGCGAGTTGTTGATCTCAGTGATTGAACCAGCCGTATACGAGGATAGCGAATAATCGGCTGGATTACTGCGATCATTGCCTCCATCACCCTGAATAAGTGTATCATCTGAAAACACGTAGTCCGGTGTGTAGCCCTGACCTGAATCTCTTGTCACGAGGCATCGCGCTTGGCTCGCAAGAAAATCTTGACCTGCAAAATTTCGGGTCCACAACTAGCCCGGGATTCCCACTTCCTCCGGCCGTAATATAATTACCACTAGAATCTCGAGCAATTCCGGCTGCATCCGGCCCCGTAGGTGTCCCGCTAAGATACGGGGGGATTTGACTATTAGTTACTGTTGGGCCAACAAGTGTATTGTAAGGAGCGCAAGTCGAATTGCGATAGTCTTGATACGCGCGACTAGCGTCTGCGTAATCCATCGTCTTTATTCCATCAGCATGTGCCGACGAACCCGTGCCACTACCCGAAACATAGGCCGCCGTTAGATATGGTGCAATAGCCGACACACTTCCGGAGTAAGTATTACCCGTGCCTATGTATGCAACCGTATTAATATGATTGGCACCACTTGTAGGCATGGGAGCAGGCGCTATAACGATCATACGACCAGCTGCAGTAGTCGTTGTCGTACCCGACCATCCCGTTGACGTAGACGGAAACGTATTATACAACCAGGCATACATCGGGTGGTACCTGGATAAAACATCCGTGCCGACAACCCAAGCAGAAGGAACGTTTGTGACGCTACCGCTATCAGGTGACACTAATGTTATTCCGAGAGAACCAGCTGGCGCGCCTGTGATATTTGAATAAGTCTTGACGTTACCGCCATTACCAAAAATGCCAGGCGCCCCCAAAATAGGGGTAGGCGCGGGATTCTGCACGTCGTATGCAATTGCGTTAAAATAATCTCCGATTTTTGTAGTGAACGTGTAGGACACAGGCTCGCTCGCGCCGGCGATTTTGTAAAACGCCGCCATCGTATCGTAATTAACCGTTGCCGGAGTAATTGCAGTGAATCCCGCTGGAGGTGTAACGGTACGCGGTCCGCCGGTGTGCTGGTTCTGGCTAACCGCCGTACCAACTAATACGAGATCACCTCGTGCGGAACTTGTCAAGCGGTTTGAGACCGGTCGTTGCGAAAATGTTGTGTGCGTTCACGCCGCGGCGTTCTCTTCCGACGGTCGGTTGATCCAGACTTCCGGTAAAAGCGTTCGGAGCTTCGGCGT
>JAABUX010002765.1_pt1 | contig 24286 bp, 17 predicted proteins | sample 5561851 | NCBI WGS metagenome assembly JAABUX01 (sample SAMN10711883, study PRJNA513361) | rock metagenome | isolation source: Antarctica rocks | place: Antarctica: Victoria Land, Richard Nunatak red sandstone | collected 2016-01-03 | reverse complement strand
TTCATCCGTCCCGTTTTTATTGGCGACACTATTCACGTCGATGCGTCGATTCAAGAGAAGCGCGACGATCCCAAGCGGCCACGCCAAGGCTTTGTCTACGAGCTTTGTACGGCGACCAATCAGCACGGCGAAGCGGTCCTGGCGTTGACGCATATCTACTTGGTGGAAAGGAGGTGAGAGCGTATGGGCGGGCGCCCATGTCTAATTCTTGGCGATGTCGCGGACGTGTCATCCTCATGATGGGGGGATAGTTTAGGCGGATTAGGATTGACAACACATTAAACTCTATGCCCCAATAAGCGTTTACCGACATCGTAGTAGAGGAAACCCACGAGGGCATTGGCAACGCTGAAGGGGGCTGCATGACCAGGTACAGCAGAAAGGAGGGCGTTATCGCCGCTGTGCGACATCTTCTGGGATCAGCGATTCTCTAGGTTACTATGCACTGATGCATCTTTACGTCATGTCAAGACGTCATGTCAAGATTCCCGCCGCTGGTGGCAGGGAAGGGATGTTCCGATGAACGATCAACGCGAAGACTATGTGCGTGAGCTTGCCGAGCAACACGTGAGCCGCCGCGACATCCTGGCGATAGGGGCCAAGCTTGGGCTCAGTACGATGGCCCTCACGACTATCCTCTCAAAGACGGATGCTCTATCCGCGCTGGCCGCCAGTGAGGGCGGCTGGCCCAAGACGGCTGTTTCGGAGCCCAAATCGCAGGTGACGATCACCGTTTCGCACGCCTGGGAGGCCTCGTTCTGGCCGCGGCAGTTGCAGTTCGACCGTGACTTCATGAAGCGCCACCCCAACATCAAGGTGAAGGCCGAAAACACGCCGTTTGCCAACTACCTGACCAAGTACCTCACGCAAGCTGCCGGTGGCAGCCTTCCAGACCTGATGTACTGCCAGTATGCGTGGATACAGAACTTTACCAAGCTGGGTACGTTCGCCCCGCTCGACAGTTACATCGCCAAACAGCCCGACTTCAACATGAGCGACTTCACGAAGCCGTCCATGTTCGCGTACAAGAAGAACGGCCACCTCTATGCCATTCCCTATGATACCGGCCCGATCATCATGTTCTACAACAAGAACATCTTCGACAAGGCCAAGATGCCCTATCCGGGTGAGGGTTGGACACTCGATCATATGAAGCAGGTGGCCCAGGAGATCACGCACGGCAGCGGCCCGGGGAAGGTCTTTGGCTTTGGCGGCAGCCCGAACGTTCTTCCGAGCCCAGGGGCCGCGGACCTTGGTCCCATCGGGCTAATGCCTTTTGGGGCACAATACCTCAACGAGCCCCAGGAGACCAAGTCCTTGATCGACCAGTCGGCGGCCGTTTCCGCCATGGAATGGTGGGTCGACTTCCAAAAGAAGGGGTTAGTCCCTAGCCAAGCCGAAGCAAGCGCCATGCCCGGCGCTGATCCCTTCCTCTTTGGCAAAGTGGCTATGTCCTATAACGGGTCGTGGTACACGCCGAACCTCAACCAGAACGCCAATTTCAAATGGGACGTGGCGCCCTGGCCGCGGGGTCCCAAGGCGCATGTGACCTCCGCGGAAGGTAGCGGCTACGCCATCACCAATAGTTCGCAGCAGAAGGACGCGGCCTGGATCTATCTCAATGAGTACATTTCGACCATGGGCCAGATCTTCATGTGGGCCAGCACCGGGCGCGGCAGCCCCTCCCGCAACTCGGCCTGGCCGGCCTTCCTCGGCTCCAAATATGCCCCCCAGCATGCCAAAGTCGTGCAGGAAGCGCTGAACACCTACGCCACACCCTACGTGATCTTTGGTTCCCAGGGGCACAAGATCACGACGGCGGCGCAATCGGTCTGGGATCTTGTTGTCGCGGGGAAGATGGACGTTCCCCAAGCCCTCAAGCAGATCACCAGCACGATCACTCCGCTGCTATCCCAAAGCATGTGAGGGCGCGGGTCGTGCCGGCTCCCATCTCCCAAGGGAGCCGGCACGACCCGCGCCCCCCGCATGCGTATGCATGGAGGGGAGTACAGCATGGCCCTGTCATCCGCCGTACCGCGGCGCGGAACCGCCGTCGGTCGCCGCCCGAAGATGGGTAAGATGGCGCGTCGCGAGGAACGCGCCTTCTACCTGTTCATCACCCCCTGGATCATTGGCTTCATCCTCTTCGCGGCCGGTCCAGCGGTCGCATCCTGCGTGATTTCCTTCACCCAATGGAGTATGCTCTCCGCGCCTTCCTGGACGGGCACGACCAACTACCAGCGCCTCGTCAACGACCCCCTCTTCTGGCAAGCCCTGGGGAACACCTTCTACTTCGCCGCGGGCAGCGTTGGCCTGGGCTCCATCGTCGCGCTCCTCCTCGCGCTCCTGCTCAACCAGGATGTGAAGGGGCAATCGTTCTTCCGCACCATCTTTTACCTGCCGGCGGTCGTGTCGGGTGTGGCGGTGGCCATCCTGTGGCGCTATATCTACAATCCCGACTATGGGCTGGTCAACTCTATCCTGCACCTGGTCGGCATCACGGGGCCGCAATGGCTGAGTGATCCAAGCTGGGCCATGCCGGCCATGATCATCATGAGCATCTGGGGGGTCGGCGGCTCCATGGTCATCTATCTCGCCGGCTTACAAGGTGTCCCCGTGCATCTCTACGAGGCCGCGTCGCTCGACGGCGCGGGCCCTCTGTCCAGGTTCCGGCACGTGACCGTGCCGATGATGTCGCCGATCATTTTTTTCAATCTGATCGTGGGCATCATCGGCTCGTTCCAGGCCTTCATCCAGATGTATGTGATGACGAATGGGGGGCCAGCGAACGCGACGCTGGTGTATCTGCTCTATCTCTACCGCAGTGCGTTCGAGGATTTTGATATGGGCTACGCCTCCGCCTTGGCGTGGGTGCTCTTCCTGATCCTGCTCGCTATCACGCTGATACAACTAGCCTTGGCCCGCCGCTGGGTCTATTACGAAGGACAATCGAAGGGGTAGGGAGGAGCATGCCATGAATAGAACAACCGCACCCGTCATCACCGCTCTGCCCCAAGCGCGCGCGCGTGGCGCCCTCGGCAGCATCCGTAGCATGCGAACACTACACCACATTCTGGTCTATGGGCTGCTTGTCGGGGGATCTATCGTCTTCCTCCTACCGCTCCTGTGGATGCTCTTCACATCCCTGAAAGTCTCCAGCGCGGTGTTTGCCTATCCGCCGAGCTTTCTACCCACCTCGCTGGAGTGGCACAACTATATCGATGGCTGGACGGCTCTGCCGTTCACCACCTTCCTGAAGAACTCGGTCATCATCACGGGCGCCAACGTGGTGGGCAACGTCTTATCGTGCTCGCTGGTCGCTTTCGGCTTTTCCCGGCTGCGCGCGCGCGGGCGTGGTCTCCTGTTCCTGCTGGTGTTGGGCACGATGATGATCCCCAACGAGGTCACTATGGTGCCACGATTCATCCTGTTCAAGCAACTCGGTTGGATCAACACCCTGGCCCCCCTCATTGTGCCCGCGTGGTTCGGCTATCCCTTCTTTATCTTTCTGCTACGCCAATTCTTCATGGGCATCCCACGCGAGCTCGACGAGGCCGCCTACATCGACGGGGCGTCCTTCTTTCGGGTCTTCTGGAACGTCATCCTGCCGCTGTCCAAGCCGGCGCTGGGAGCGGTAGCGATCTTTTCCTTCATCGGCAACTGGAACAACTTGCTCGACCCGCTCATCTATCTGCGCTCGCAAGACCTGTACACGATCGCGCTCGGCCTCAACCTGTTCCTGGGGCAATACGTCACAGTCGTCAACCAGTTGATGGCGGTCTCGATCCTGGCGCTCGTGCCGATCCTGGTCATTTTCTTCTTTGCCCAGAAGATGTTCGTCCAGGGTGTTTCGCTGACGGGGATGGGCGGCCGCTAGCAGTCTGTCGGAGAGAAGCTTGCCGACCTCATTTATCGTGCTGTGGGAGGGCAAAATCGCGTCTGTAGCCCGTATCTTGACCTCAAAACGGCCTCCAAGCGCACTTTCCTCCGAAAAAACACGTTCTCTCCGACAAACTGCTAGACGCCATCAATCCTACCGTCTAGTATGGACCGTGGACCGATTACCTTGCCGGGCTGCACCGTGCGCGATCTATGAGGCATTGACGGCCGGTGGCGAGATGCTACATGGAGGCACAACACTTTTGCAGGCGCAGGGAAAGTGATGACTGAAACGACGGACGATCTTGTTCTATGGTACACCCGCCCTGCGACACGATGGGTCGAGGCGCTGCCGATCGGCAACGGACGATTGGGCGCTATGATCTTCGGCGGTGTCCACGTCGAGCGACTGCAGCTTAACGAGGATACGCTCTGGTCGGGAGGCCCGCGCCGTTGGGATAATCCGCGCGCCCGTGACGTGTTGCCGGAGGTTCGACGGTCGATCGCGGCAGGAGACTACGCCGGTGTCGACGCGCTCTGCCGACAAATGCAGGGCCCGTATAACGAGTCCTACCAGCCACTCGGCGACCTCTACCTGCGCTTCAGTGAGAGCGCCGAACCGGCGGACTACACCCGCGATCTGAACCTCTACACGGCGATGGCAGGGGTACGCTACCGGTTCGGCGACGCCACGGTGACGCGAGAAGTCTTCGCTAGCGCACCGGACCAGGTCATCGTCATCCGCCTATCCTGCGATCGGCCGGGGCGTCTGAGCTTCATGACCATGCTCGAAAGCCAACACCCATATAGCGTCGAACGGCGCGATACGACTGGGCTGGCATTGAAAGGCGTCTGCCCGACATACGTTGCGCCGAATTATGTCCAGGCCGAGCAGCCGGTCGTGTACGATAACGCAAGCGGCGAGGGTATGACCTTCGAGGTCCAGCTCGCAGCCACCGTGGAGGGTGGGGGCGTCACGCTCGATCTGGGGATGACCGAGGCCACACGCCTCCCAACCGACGAGCGCATCCGCACGTGGCAGGACGCCGATGATCCCCATCTGGTGACGCTGCTCTTTCAGTACGGGCGCTACCTATTGATCGCCTCGTCACGGCCAGGGACGCAGCCGGCCAACCTCCAAGGGATCTGGAGCGATCAGATCCGTCCGCCATGGAGCGCGAACTGGACGCTCAACATCAATACCGAGATGAACTACTGGCTGGCGGAGACGACCAATTTGGCGGAGTGCCATATCCCTCTGCTTGACTTCATCGCTGAGCTGAGTGCGCGGGGGCGGAAGACGGCCGAGACAAACTATGGTTGCCGGGGCTGGGTCGCCCACCATAACGCCGACCTGTGGCGGCAGACCGCGCCGCCCGGCGACTACGGCCACGGCGATCCGGTCTGGGCGATGTGGCCCATGGGCGGCGCGTGGCTATGCCAACATCTATGGGAGCGCTATGCCTTCGGCGGCGACGAAACGTTTCTGCGGGAGCACGCGTATCCTGTGATGCGTGGCGCGGCCGAGTTTTGTCTCGATTGGCTGACCGAAGATGAGCAAGGATATCTCGTCACGATACCCTCGACCTCACCCAAAAATAAATTCGCGACGCCCGATGGACAAATGTCCGGTGTGAGTATGGCATCGACGATGGACATGGCGATCATGTGGGATCTGTTCACGGATTGCATCGAGGCGTCGACGATTCTGGACCTCGACTCCGACTTCCGTGAACGACTCGAAGCCGCCCGCGGGCGGCTCTACCCGCCGCGCATCGGCCGGCTTGGGCAACTACAGGAATGGTTCCAGGATTGGGATGATCCCGAGGATATGCATCGTCACATGGCGCATCTCTTCGGCCTGCATCCGGGGCGGCAGTTGACGCCGCGCCGCACGCCCGCGCTCTGCGCCGCGGCACGGCGGTCGTTGGAATTACGCGGTGACGGAGGCACGGGCTGGTCGCTCGCCTGGAAAGTGAACTTTTGGGCGCGGCTCCTCGACGGCGACCATGCCTATCGGTTGCTATCTACCATGCTCACCTTGGTCGAAACCCTTGAGATAGATATCTTCCACGGCGGTGTCTACGCCAACCTACTCGATGCCCATCCGCCTTTCCAGATTGATGGCAACTTTGGCGTCACCGCCGGCATTGCCGAAATGCTCCTTCAGAGCCATGCGGACGAGATCCATCTGTTGCCCGCTCTGCCAACAGCTTGGCGGCAGGGCCGCGTTACAGGACTACGGGCCCGCGGTGACTTCGAGGTCGACATCGCCTGGTAGGCGGGCATCCTGCATCACGCGACGATACGCGCTGGACGTGGGGTGCAGTGCCGATTACGCGCCAGTATGCCTGTGGCCGTAGCCATAGGTGAGTCTATGATCGTCACGGAGCATCCGGAGCCAGACATCGTGATCTTCGAGGCCAAACCGGATCGCAGTTACATAGTCACGCCGGTAATAGAAGACGCGTAGATATAGATAAGGAAAGGATGTAGAGACACGCGCACCCCCGCTCCCACCCAGGGCGATACGACGTGGTTCACGCATGATCGCTTCGAGTTGTTTATCCACTGGGGGACCTATGCCCTCGCGGCGCGGCACGAGTGGGTGGAGAATCGCGAGCAGATCCGCGACGAGGACTACCAGCAGTATTTCGACCACTTCTACCCCGACCTGTATGATCCCGGACGCGTGGGCACAGGCGACCAAAGACGCGGGCATGACGTATGTCGTGGTCACCACCAAGCACCACGACGGCTTCTGCCGTGGGACTCGGAGCTCACCGACTACAAAGCACCCCACACACCGTGGGGCTAAAGATGTGCTCAGGCCGATGGTCGACGCCTTCCGCGCGCAGGACTTCAAGGTCGGCTTCTACCACTCGCTCATCGACTGGCATCACCCCGCGTTCCCCATCGATGGACTTCACCCCATGCGCGACGACGTCGCCTTCCGCGAGGCACAGCAGGGCCGTCGCGACATCCGACAATACGCCGACTACCTGCACGGGCAGACCCGCGAGTTGCTGACCCAGTTTGGCCTCATCGACATCCTGTGGTTCGACTTCTCCTACAGCCAGCGAGACTGGGGCTGGTCCAAGGGGAAAGGCAAGGACGATTGGCAGTCCGACAAACTGATGGCGATGGTGCGCGAGCTACAGCCGCGCATCATCGTGAACGACCGCCTGGAGATCGGCGGCGACATCAAGACGCCGGAACAATACCAGCCGCGCGGTTGGATGGAAGTCGACGGCCAACGGGTGGTGTGGGAGGCATGCCAGGCGTTCAGTGGGAGTTGGGGTTACGACCGCGACAACCTGGACTGGAAGCCGGTCGATTTGCTGGTGCGCATGCTTGTCGATACGGTCTCCAAGGGCGGCAACTTGTTGCTCAACGTCGGCCCGAACGCACAGGGCGCATTGGATCCACGCGCGCTCGAGCGGTTGCGCGGGCTCGGGGAGTGGCTGCGCCTGCATAAGCGATCTATCTACGGTTGCTCGGCTAGCGACCTCACGCCGCCGCCCGACTGCCGTTTCACCCAGAACGGCGATCACCTCTACCTGCACCTCTTCGCCTGGCCGTTCCGGCATGTACACCTGGACAATTTGGCCGGTCGGGTGGAGTACGGGCAGTTGCTCAACGATGCCTCTATGATGGACCCCGATCTCGCCGCCACCCTGCGCGCCTATGTCGCGGGCGGTGGCGCGCTGCTGCTCAGCCACGAGTCGGGGCTGCGTCGCGACGGTGCGGGCTTTGCCCTGGACGAGGAAATAGGGCTCGACTACCTCGGTGCCAGTAAGGACGACGTGGACTTCCTGAGTCCGGCCGGTGGACTGGAGGCGGAGATCTCGGTGATGGATCACGCGCTCTACCTCCGCGGCAGCGCCGTGCGCGCGCGGCCGGGGACGCATATGCTTGGTGAGGTGGTCTCGCCCTATTTCTCGCGCACCTGGGCGCATTTCTCGTCCCACGCGCAGACCCCGGCCGATCCCGCCGCTGTCCCTGGGCTGGCGGCGGCGACGTTGCGCGGGCACCATCATCCTGGCGGCGGCGCTGCTCGATCGGTTTCCCTACGCCGACGACGTGGCCCGGCGCGCGCTCCTCGGGCGCGCGCGCATGCATGAGGATGTCTCGGCCTTCCTGGTGGCGACGACCGAGGTCATCGGCCGGACACAACTCTGGCAGTCTCTCGCGTCGTTTTGCGCGGCGTGCGCCCCGACCACCGGGGGGACCGGGGACGCCGGGAACGCCGGGGTGCGCGATGGCGCGGCGGATATCACTATCATGGCCGACCCCGACGCGCCGTGAAACACGGGACACACCCCGCCCGACACGGTTGGTTCGGCGCACGACCAGGCTCCCGCATGCGCGGTCACCGTCCGACCAGTGGTCGTCCACCATTCCCCGGCCCCCACACCCCACCGCCCGCGTAGGCGGCCACGAGGTCGGGCCCGAGTTCCTCCTCGATGCGCAGCAACCGATTGTACTTGGCCAGGCGCTCCGAGCGCGCGACCGAGCCCACCTTGATCTGCCCCGCGCCGCTACCCACGGCGATGTCGGCCAGCCACTCGTCCTCGGTCTCCCCCGAGCGCGCCGAAACAACGGCGCGGTAGCCGCCCTCGCGGGCCACACGCAGGGCCGCCAAGGTATCGGTCAATGTGCCGATCTGGTTGACTTTCACCAATACGGCGTTCGCCGCCCCCTGTGTGATACCCTGGGTCAGGCGGGCAACGTTGGTCGTGAAGAGGTCGTCGCCAACGAGCTGCAAGCGCGGGCCCAAGCGCTCGGTCAGCAAACGCCACCCGCTCCAATCGTCCTCGGCCAGCGCATCCTCGATCGATACGAGCGGGTAGCGCGCCGCCCATCCTTCGACGAGGGCCACCATATCCGAGGCGTCGAGCGTACGTTGCCTGGGGCCCTCATGCTCCAGATGGTAGGCGCCGTCGCGGTAGAACTCCGTCGCCGCGACATCGAGGGCCAGGGCCATATCGACGCCGGGGCGCAAGCCAGCCCGATTGATCGCGCGCGCGACGAGCGCGAGGGCCTCCTCATTCTGGTCGAGGGCGGGGCCGAATCCTCCCTCGTCGCCCACGAGCGGGGGACGCCCCGCCTCGACCAGCAGCGCGCGCAGTTCCCAGTACACCCGCACGATCATCTCCAGGCCGGCCCTGTACGTCGGGGCGCTGACCGGCATGACCAGGACGTCCTGGATATCCAGGTTGCGCCCCGCGTGCGCGCCGCCGGAGATCATGTTGACCATCGGCAGCGGCAGCAGAGGGTCGCCGCCGACCAACGCGGCAATGTGGCGGTAGAACGGTCGCGCCAGCGCCGACGCGGCGCCTCGGGCCGCCGCCAGCGAGACGGCGAGCGCCGCGTTCGCCCCGAGGCGACGAAAGGCGGGACTACCGGGCGCTACCACACCCGACGCGTTCACGTCAGCGCCATGCAAGGCCGCGTCCACGGCCGCTTGGTCGCGCGCATCCAGCCCGATGACGGCCGGCGCGAAGACACCCGCGACGTTGGCAACGGCGCGCGCCACGCCGCGCCGTGCCCAGGCCGGATCGTCTCGATCGCGCAACTCGTAGGCCTCGTGCGTCCCCGTCGACGCGCCGGAGGGGACGGCGGCGCGGCCCCATGCGCCACCGTCCAGGAAGACGTCGGCCTCGACCGTCGGCGCCCCGCGCGAGTCGAGCACTTGCCGCGCCCGGACGGATGCGATGCGGAGAGCGGCGTTCATCGTTCCTCTAGCCAGGCGAAGAGGTCCGCGACATCCGCCACCTCGCCGCGCACTATGATCGCCCCAAGCGCGCGCGCCCGCACCCGGCCGGCCTCGTCCAGGTATTCGGCCGGCGACTTGCCATCAGCGCGCGCCACGAGGAGGCATCCGGCCTGGCGTACCGCCCCGCGCATCACCACGCCGGCCGGCCGCTGGCCGAGCGCCTCCGTGTAGCTGGCGAGGAACGCGTCCGCGGCCCGCGCATACTCCGTCGTCTTGACCGGTCGCCGTACGGCTTTGAGCGCGAGGTGGGTCAGCAGGAAGGCGGTGTCGAAGTCCGGGTTACCCCAGTGCACGACCTCGAAATCCAGCGCCATCACGCCGCCCCCATGCACCAACAGGTTCTTCGGGCTAAAGTCGCCATGCACGAGCGTCGCCCGGCCCTCCGTCATGGCCCGCGCCCCCGCGCGCAGCAGGTCCGCCAGGTCCCACTCGCCGCGCTCCTCGGCGGCCAGTGCGGCGCGCTCGTGGTACGGGTCGAGCCGCAATTGATGGAAGAGCGCGAGGTCGTCGAATTGCCGCGCCAATGCCACGTCGCCCCACGCCGCGGCGTGGACGCGACCCAGGAGCGCGCCGACCCCGCGGGCGACCTCCAGGTCGACGTCGCCGCGTAGGAGCGCCTCCTTCCACGGATACGCCTCCATCGGCGCGCGGGACATGCCGAGCAGGTAGCACGCCTCGTCGACGAAGAGCACGCGGGGCAGGTCGCCGGGCGGCAGGCGCGCGCCGAGGGCGGCCATAGCCCGGCCCTCCAGTACGGCCCGCGTGGGGTCGGCGAGCCACTCGTCGCGCACGCGCAAGCGCGCCAGCGCCCCCTTCACCACCACGCCGTCGCCGCAGTCGAAGAGGATGACCCAATTGGAGACGCCGCCGCCGAGCGTCCGCCACGGCGCCTCCCCACCCGGCGGGACGAGACCGAGGCGTCGCAGGTGTGCTTGCGCCGACGCGACGAGCGGGGCCGGCGGGGCCGCTGGCGCACCCAGCGCGTGCGGCCCGGATGCACACGACACTATGCTGCTCTCCTTTCCCCTCATGTGACCGCGGCGTGGGCGCGCGGGAACGGCTCCAGTGTGCCGTCGGACCGAACCCCGAACGGCGCGGACTCTCCCATGATATCCACATCGCTGCCCCGCCGCAGATGCGGCAGGCTCGACGCGCTGGCAAGGATGTGCTCCAGGTGCAGCGTGCTCCTGACGTGGGCCAGCCGCACGCTCGTCGGGTCGGGGCTGCTAACACTACTTTGGCGACTTCCAAAATCGCCAGCCACATTGACCAGTTAGCATCGTCCCTAACGATGATTGTGCGGTTCACTGCGCCGCACTACCAGTTACTATGTCCGGGCGCTGAACCGAGAAAATGGCATCACGCCAAAGTAGTGCTAAGCACATGACCATAAGTTCGGCACGTTTTTACGCCCGAATCACGCTCAACAGACCATGCCAGACTTCTGGTGACCTGCTTAGCAGGTACGGATCGCCGCGGCGACCACCGTCCAGTGATACGGATGTACGTCTCATCGATCGACCAGCGTCTGCCGACGCGCCGACGCCGAGGCCGGGCCGCTTCCTTATAGAGCGGGGTGAACTGCTGCACCCAGTCGAAGACGGTCGACGGATCGACATGGACCCCCGCGCTCGGCCAAGAGTTCGGACACACCGCATAGGGCAAGCGGAAGTGTAAATACCAGCGGACAGCCAGGGCGATGACGTCGTCGGGGAAGCGATAGCTGCGGAACGCCGAGGCCGAGCGCAGCGTCTGGCGATGCTTGCAGGCGTGGTAGTGGTAGAGTTGTCGCGCGGATCGGTCGCGCCCTGCCTTCGTGAACGCGCTCCCCTCGCACTTGTGACAGCGCATGCCGCTCCCCTCCTGTATCTATCATCACGCCACCGCATACCTCACCGCAGCACCCCCAACGAAACCATCTTGGCCTATCTCTTCCCCATGCGCTCACCCTTTGAGGGCGCCCGCGCTGAGGCCTGCGGTAATGAATCGTTGTGCGATGATCAGAGCAATGGCGACCGGAATGGCCAAGTAGACAGCCGCACTCAGCGCCAAGTTCCAGGAGACCTGCTTTTCGCCCGAGATATAGGTGTAGACCGCGATGGACGCGGGCATGATCTGCTGCCCCGACGTCAAGGTCAGCGCGAAGATGAAGTCGCCCCACCCCGCCAGGAAGGCGAAAATGGCCCCGGTGACGATGCCGGGCACGGCGATAGGGACGATAATAACCGCAAAAGCGGTCCAGAGGGACGCTCCATCGATCAGGGCTGCCTCGATCATCGCGAGCGGCAACGTCCGCATGTACGTGTAGATGATGATAACGGCGAGGGGCACCGAGTACGTAGAATCTGCCAGGATGACTCCCAGGTACGAATTGAGCAGGCCCAAGTGATAGTAGGTGAGGAATAAGGGCGTCAGATACATGATCGACGGGAATGTGGTGGCCAGCAGCAGGATGAGCAACACGACCGCGCCGCCCCTGAGGTTCAAATGAGCCAGGGCAAAACCGGCCGGCGCGGCGAGGGCCGTCGTCAGGACAACACAGCCGATGGCGATGATGAGGCTATGTGCCAGGGTCGGTGCGACGACGGGGAAGACGGCGATGAGCGCATCGAGCGACGGCGCCGGCGGGAAGAGGTAGGGCGGGGCGTGGAAGATCTCTAACTGGGTTTCGAGGGCGGATTTGAACATCCAGTAGACCGGGAACAGCATACCGATCAGGGCGATGATAATACCGAACGCGCGTAACATCATCCAGCGTCGCCGTTGAATCATGATTGCCCCTTCCTTTTCCTTTCGCCAACGGGACCGACACTACGCGGTCAACGCGACCTGCGACCGGCGTGAGATCCGGACGTAGAGGGCGGCAAAGACCATGAGCACCAGGACCATCAGTATGACAACGGCCGCACCCGACCCGAATTGGAACTGGATGAAGGATTGTTGATAGGAGAAGGTGGCCAGGAGTTGCGTCGCGTTCACCGGGCCCCCTTTCGTCATGATCCACACAAGGTCAAACACCTTCATCGTGCCGATGATGCCCAGGATGATCACCGCAAGGATGGTGTCCCTCATCAGGGGTATCGTGATATGCACGAGTTCCTGCCATCCGTTGGCTCCATCGATCGCCGCCGCCTCACGCATCTCGTCGGGCAAGGCCTGCAGGCCGCTGTGGAGGAGGGCATAGTTGAACGGGATGCCGATCCAGATATTCGCCACGATGACCACGACGAGGGCGAGGTCGGGCAGCGCCAACCAGAAGATCGGCGCTTTGACCAGGTGCAGGCCGGTCAGCGCCCAATTCACGATCCCGTTGTCGCCATCGAAGAACCACACGAAGACCGTCGCCACGGCCACAAATGGCAGGAGCCAGGGGAATAACATCAGCGGGCGCGCGATCAAAGCAAGCCGAGTCGGCTTGCGCAACAGCAATGCGATAACGCTGCCGATCAGGAACTGGATCGCGACGGAGCCGATCGTGAAGATGATCGCATCGCGCACCGACTGCCAAAAGATAGCGTTCTGCAGCAGGTCCGTATAGTTGCTCAAGCCGACGTACGCGGCGCCACCTGTCGAGAAATTCACGATACTGAGGTTTTGGAAACTGATCTGGATGTTGTACGCGATGGGATAGAGGAACATCACCCCGATGTAGACAACGATGGGGATGATGAAGACATATCTGATCCCTTTGTAGTGACCCATGACGCTGCACCTTCCTGTCCAATCCATGAGCGCGGCCGTTGCCCCTGTTGCCCCTACGCGCCGAAAAATCCGGCCACAGCGAGAGCCATGGGTCCTGGCCTCAGGCCAGGGCATTAGGTCATGACACCCCTACGTGCCGCGCTGAATGCCCCGCCCACTGGGGGCATTCAGCGCGGCACACGCGTCATTTCACGGTCTTCATCTGCTGCGCTGCGGCCGCGAGAGCCGCCTGTGGGGTTTGCTTGAGCGTGAGCGCCTCCCCAACGGCGTTCTCCAGGATGGTCGCATACTGGGGGTACTGGCTACCGAGGACGCTTGTACGTGCGCGCGCGGTCGCGAGCTCGTCGACGTAGACGCGCAGGAGCGGGTTGGCCTTCTCCACTTGGCTCGCGACATCCTTGCGGACTGGGATGTAGCCGATCATCTGATTGTAATGCTGCAGGATCTGCGGCTGCTGCGTCCACTTGATGAAATCCCAGGCGGCCGCTTCCTGCGCCGCATTTGTATGCGGCACCGACCAGACTTCGCCGCCGACGGGGACAACCACCTTCGCGCCCGCCTCCGGGACCGGCACGGGAACGATTCCCCAATGGAAGTTGTGGACCTTCGCCAGGTCGGGCAGATCCCAGGAGCCGTTCTCCATCATGGCGGCGCGCTGCTCCAGGAACGCGGATTCCGACTCGGCCTGACACCAGTTGACCACATTCTTGCTCACCGATCCGTCATGGATGAACGAGGTCAAGAACGTGAGCGCGCGTACGGTCCCCGCCGACGTTGGTGTCTGCAGGTCGCCACCGGCCGACCACATCCACGGCTCGAACTGCCATGCGCCGCAACCACCAGGCATCACGCCGAACGCCATCCCATAGACGCTGCCGTGTGTGAGCTTGCGGGCGTCGGCGCGCAACTCGCTCCAGGTGGCCGGCGGATGGGCGATACCGGCCGCCTTCAACATGTCCGCGTTGTAGATAATGGAGAGATCGTTGGTCCCCATGTGGATGCCGTAGATCTGGCCCTTATAGGTGGTCGCCTGTTGCGAGGCGGGGAAGTACTGATTCCACTGTCCCCACGCTTTCACCTGAGGGCTGATGGAGGTCAGGACGCCGGCCTGCGCCAATGCCGCAACCGTCGGGTTGTCGGGCATCGCGATCGAGGGCAGCGAGTTGGTGAGCGACTCGGCGAGGAACTTCGATACCAACTGGTCGCCGGGGGTAGTGGTCCGCGTGATCGTGACGTTGGGGTGCTCCTTGTGATAGGTGTTGATCAACCAGTTGATCCCATTGGAAACCGCAGCGAACGACCAGTAATCCTGTTCCGTGAGCGCTATTGAGGCCGGAGCGCGATGAGCAGAGGCGGACGCCGATGTGGCGCCCACACACGGTATAAGGCATACCCCCGCCGTCACAAGTGCTCGCAGGGCTGTGCGTATAGATGTCAAGGTCATGAGAAATCTCCTCGAGATACTTTGATAACGCGTCAGTGCGCCGGTGTAGCGACGAACCTTAGGCCACCAGGCGGTCAGTAGCCTCTCCTCAATCCCCACCTCCTTTCGCTGCGGCGTCTGTTCTGTAGGCGCCAATCGTAGTTACATATGTCCATCGTCGAAGACGCGGCACTCTGCTTGCCTAAGCGGCACTCTGCTTGCCTAAGAGGTCGCGTTGGAGGTATGGATGCATTGCCCCCACATCGGTCGGGTAGTTAGTACCTTACGAGTGAAGTTGATCGCACGATGGGCACAAGTTTGGTTTCGGCTTTGCCGAGTAGTAGGAATAGCCATGGTAGCACTTGGCGAAGATGTTGATCGCCTGGACGTGCGCGCGAACCAGTGTATCGGCGAAGCGCGCGGGATCGAAATCCTTGCCCGCATCTGGGATGCGGGGGATGGATGGAAGTCGAGAAGCACGTGATGATGCGTGAGGTGTAGTGATTGCTGTGCCATGCCTTCCTCCTGTACGGCTATAGCGGCTGGATCAGCGGCCACCGATGAGGCGACTGCTGCGTGGCAAGGTTCGTGACGTCTCTGCTCGGCGCCCGATTCCTCCTAGTCTATGACGTGGGTTGGTACGACGCGGGTTGGTACGCGGGCTCCGTGACAGAGTCTGTCGCGGGATTCACGGCGATGAAGCCTAACTGATGTAGCGGCAGTGCCCCGTGCGCGCGGTCGGAGCCACACGATTGGCGGATCGCCAGGTGCGCCGATAGTCGGACGCGGCGCGGCGGCCCACTGTACCGCCCGCTGATGCGGTCGATGAGGAGTTCGGCCGCCGCCATGCCAATGTGGCGCGCGGGCTGGATGACCGTGGTCACGGGCGACAGGAGGGCGGGGTTCCAACTCAACTCATCGAAACCGACGACGGCCAGGTCGTCGGGGATATGGAGATTCATGCGCGCGGCTTCCGCGATTATGCCCAGCGTCAGGTCGGCGGTCGCCGCGATGAGCGCGGTCGGGCGCGCCGCGCTCGAGAGCATGGTCCGAGCGATGGCTGCGGCGGCCTGGCTATCCCACGCACAACTCGCCTGCACGCTGCGATCGAGCGGCAAGCCGGCACGGCGCATGGCGCGGCGATAGCCGACCAGCCGCTCGTGCGCGGTTGTTGCCGTGAGCGGGCCCGTGATGAAGCCGATGTGCCGGTGGCCGAGGCGGATGAGATGGTCGACCGCCTCCATCGCCGCTCCCACGTTATCGAGCAGGACGCTGTCCATGCCGGGCAATCTCGAATCTATGCTGACGATAGGCATGCCGTTCTGCGCCAAGTCGGAGGCCGGATGAGGCCGCGTGGGCATGGGGACAACGGCGATGCCGGCGACGCGGTGTTGGCGCAGGATGTACAGATAGTCGGCCTCGTGGCTGGCGTCGTGCGGACTGCACACGAGGGCGCAATACCCCGCGTCGTAGGCAACATCCTCGATGCCGCGCACCACGGAGCCGAAGAACGGATTGGGGTTGTCGTGCACGAGCACGCCCAGGAGTTGCGTCCGGCCATCCTTCAGACTACGCGCCGCCGCGCTCGGCGCATAGTTCAGCGTCGCCATCGCGTCCTGGACGCATTGACGGCTGGCGCCACTGACCAGGTCGCTATCGTTGATCACGCGCGAGACCGTCTGGTACGAGACGTGGGCAAGCGCCGCCACATCCCGGATCGTCGTTCGCTGCGCCATACCCTATTCGCTCCCTGAATCAGGCCGGTCTGTGTCTCTCTGTGAACGGTCACAGTGGCTGTTTACAACTACAGTACACGGAACGCGAGGGGTTGTCAAGGGCGGCCATCTCGTGTGCATCTCGTGGATTCGCCGCACGAAGGCAATGGTCATACCGTATCAGAGCCGGATGCGTAATGCCCACCGCCCACCTGGCCGGACTTGACAGGCGCCGTCAGTCTGTCTTAGACTGGTCATATTACATTGCTGTGACCGTTCACATCACGTCGCGCGGCCACGATAATTTAGGACGTAAGGTGGTGGTGACATGCAGACGGCAGTTGTTCGGGGACGGAATCAACTCGAGATCGCCACGGCGCCCGAACCGACGATCGGCGACTATGACGCGCTAGTGCAAATCGTGGCATGCGGCGTATGCACTGGTACGGACCTCCACATCTTGCGCGGCGACTTCCCTTTCCTGGCACCCTATCCTTTCATCCTCGGTCACGAGAGCATCGGCCGCGTCATCACGGTCGGGTCGAAGGTACGGTCATATAAACCGGGCGATCTGGTGCTGCGCCCCGTCGCGGTGCGGCCGGGCGAAACTCTGGGTGGCTTGGGCTCCGTCTTCGGCGGGTTTGCGGAACGTGGTATCGTGACCGACGCGGCGGCGATCATCGCGGATACGCCGCGGACACAGACGCCGCATCTCCCGGCCTTCGCCGACGCGCAGCAAGTTGTCCCGTCCTCCTTCGATCCCGTCGACGCGGGCATGTTCATCACCTTCAAGGAGACATTGAGTTGGTTCCATGCGCTCGGCCCCGTCATGGGTCGCAGCGTCCTCATCTTCGGTACGGGACCGGTTGGGCTGTGTTTCGCGCGCATCGCAAAGTTCCTCGGGGCCAATCTTGTCATCGTCGTGGGGCGGCGGGAGGAGCGCCTGGAGTTGGCACAGCAACTGGGAGCCGATGCCGGCGTCAATACGACCACGGACGACGTGGTGGCCGTCAGCCGCGCGTTGACCGGTGGCCGTGGCGTCGATATCGCCATCGAAGCGATCGGCGATACGGCCCTCATCGCGGACGCCACCCGCGCGCTCGCCGAGGGTGGGACCGTCGCCATCTATGGCGCCCCACCCGCGCTCGAGACGACCCTGCGCTGGGGCGGCATCGCGTCGACATGGCAACTCCGCTTCATTCGTCCGCGCGAAGGCGATGTGCATGACCTGGCGCTCGACCTTGTCCGGCGCGGCTTCATCGATCTGCGCTCGTTTGTCACGCATGTGTTCCCACTTGCGCGCATCGATGAGGCGTTCGACCTACTCGCTCACAAGAAGACGCTCAAGCAGACCATTATGATCGACGACGGCGCCTAGCACGCGCGATGGGATACCTCATCGTGCCTGGCGTGCATATAGTTTCTCGCGTGTCGTTGGCATGATCGCGCAATGACCATGTGGGGACCATGGGGCGGATTTTTAGGGGAAGGGAGAAGCTGGCTATGGACACACGTATCCTGGGTCGCACAGGGATCGAAGTCGGCGTCGTGGGTATGGGGGGGCTGTTCGTTTCGCGGTATGGTGGACACGATCGTGATGAGGCGCGTCGGGCCGTCCACCGCGCGCTCGAGTTGGGCGTCAATTACGTGGACACAGCCCCAGGCTACCTCGATAGCGAGGCTGTGCTAGGGTACGCGTTGGCAGGCGCCCCACGGCCCTACTACCTTGCAACCAAGCTGGGCGGCCGTCCCCAGCCGTTCGACCCACGCGACAAGGACGGGTTGCGACGATCGGTGGAAGAGAGCTTGCGGCTGCTCAACCGCGACTATATCGATGTCCTCTTGATCCATGAGCCCGATCGACCGGGCCAGTACGATTGGTGGACCGATAGCGAGCGATTCCATGGGCCGGTCAGCGAGGTGCTCGACGATCTGAAAGCGCAAGGCATCATCCGCTTCTCCGGACTAGGCGGCACAACCGCCTACGAGTTGCCCTACATCATCGAGACCGGGCGCTACGATGTCGTCCTGACGGCGTTCAACTACAGCCTGCTCTGGCGCGAAGCCACGCGTGAGGTTTTGCCTGCGGCGACGCGGCAGGGCATGGGCATCATCGTCGGTTCACCTTTGCAGCAAGGGGCGCTGGCACGGCGGTACGACGATGAGATTAGATCGGGGGCGCGATGGTTGAGCGCGCCACGGCGTGAGCAGTACCGACGCCTCTATGCCTTCCTGGATGAGGTCGCGATGTCACTGCCCGAGGTGGCCCTGCGCTTTGTGTTGTCCAATCCCGCCATCCACATGACGCTGATGGGGGCGCGGTCAGTGGCCGAGGTGGAAGCTAACGTACGGGCTGCGGAGAAGGGACCGCTTCCTGCCGATATCCTCGCGCACTTGCAGGAGATCGCGGATCTTGTCCCGTTTCGGCCGTTTGAAGAGCCCTTCAGCCTGCCCTTTGACCGGCCCTACAAGGGACCCGGCCATGCGTGATGGTCGGCTACACGACGGGATGAACCCGGCGAGGTTGCCGACGTTTCCCTGAGCCCGGCACTTGACGCGGACACAGGGGTGGCCTCACCATAGGCGGACGCTCACGCGGTGCGGTCGCGACGCCACAGGTCCGACAGCCCGGCGATGAAAGGGTACAAGGGTACGAGTGACGTGTATAGCTCATATGTGGGTTCTTGTCTTGATCATACCTGCAACGATGTATACGCGTGGAATCAGGTATAGCGCTGAACGAAGCGAAAGGGAGTGTGGAGCATGCCAGAAGTCGATGCGATTGTGTTTCGGGGCGTACGTCAGGTAGAGCAGTGCCAGGTCGCGCTACCCGACGCACGCCCCATTGACATCGTGGTGCGAACCGAGGTGTCGGGTGTTAGTGCAGGGACCGAGTTGTGGTTCTATCAGGGGCGGCGCCCTCAAGACATTCGGTTCCCCGCCATTCCGGGGTATCAAGCAGTCGGGCGAGTTGAGTCCGTTGGTCAAGAAGTTCACGGTATCCAGCCGGGTGACCGTGTGTGCGTACGGCGATCGCGCCTGCCGGACGAGTTCGGCGGCAGTTGGATGGGAAGCCATCTGTCCAAGATGGTTGTCGCCGCAAGCGACGTTGTGCCCGTCGATGTCTCTATTTCCGCTGAACAAGCTGTTTTCTCATCGCTGGCGGCTGTGGCCTTGCGCGGGTTTCGCATGATGCAGGTGCATCCCGGTAATACGGCTATCGTGCTGGGTCAGGGAATGCTTGGTCAGTTTTCTGCACAACTCCTGCGCGCTCACGGAACGATGACGTTCACAGCCGACTTATCTCCCGTGCGCCAGCATTTATCGGCCCGCTATTCCGCGGATCGTGCGGTCACGGGGACGTACCAGGATCTATTGGACGAACTGGGCGATGTGGCAACGCCTGGGGTCGATATTGCGGTCGATACGACGGGGCATGCTCAAGCCATCAACTGGTGCGTCGACAGTATCCGGCGCCATGGCCAAATTCTCGTGCAAGGATGGTACCCGGATCCCCACCAGATCGACGGGCATCGAGCCCATCATAAAGAGCCGTCCGTGTATTTCCCCTGCAGCCAATACCCCTACGAACAGCGCCAGTGCTTGAGATGGATGGCCGAGGGCAAGCTGCGTGTGAGTGAGTTAATTACGCACCGGGCGCGCCCGCACGAGGCGGCCGACGTGTATCGCATGCTTGATCGCGACCCAGCCGCATGCCTTGGGGTTGTGTTCGTGTGGGAGCAGGACGAGTCGTGAACTCGGTTGAGAGGAGCGTCGCACAATGTCAGGACCGACGAGTGCGTGTTAACATCAACCACAGGTAGGTATGCCTGACGTTTTGATATGGGTGTGTTTCATCCGTGTTGGGGGCTGCCCTCACTCCCTAACCCCCTCTCCCTATGGGCGAGAGAGGGGGAGACGCCGCTCCAATGAGAGTGAAACATCCCTCAATGATTTGTTGGATGTTGCCCCCAGGGTTGAGGCCATTGCCACGGCCAATAACCGCTTGACGATGGGAGTGCTCGAAGCCCTCCATGACCACGATTTGTTACTATCCAGCGCCAATATGATGTGGAGATGCCCAAGGAGGGCGGGCCGCTCGCCGTTCAGGAGATCACGCTGGCGTACCACTTACACGTGTGCGACTCTTCGCGCCAGCGCTGGGCCTTGAGCCGGTGAACGGTTTTTCTCAGGCGTCACTATCGTCACTATAAGGGGAGCTATAACGCTCATGGACCACCAGAGTAAAGGGGGATGCGAGGCATGTCGGATGCAGCAACTGGCGTCATGGGAAATACAGAGTGGTTTGTCCACGATCGGTTGGGGTTATTCATTCACTGGGGCACCTACGCCCTCGCGGCGCGGCACGAGTGGGTCAAGCAGCGGGAACGCATCCGTGACGCCGCGTACGACCGGTATTTCGCCCACTTCTACCCTGATCTGTATGATCCCGCCGTCTGGGCACAGGAAGCCAAGAACGCGGGCATGACATACGTCGTTGTCACCACCAAGCACCACGAGGGCTTCTGCCTGTGGGACTCGGCCTTGACCGACTATAAGGCCACCCGCACGCCGTGGGGGCAGGACGTCCTGCGCCCCATGGTCGATGCATTCCGCGCGCAGGACGTCAAGATCGGTTTCTATCACTCGCTGATCGATTGGCATCACCCAGAGTTCCCCGTGGATGGCCTGCACCCGCAACGCGACGATCAGGAGTTCATCCAGGCGCAGGCGCAGCGCGACATCGCGCTCTACCGCGACTACCTCCATGGCCAAACGCGGGAGCTACTCACGCAGTTCGGCCCCATCGCTGCGCTGTGGTACGACTTTTCCTACCCTCATCGGGTGTGGGGCGGCAAAGGACGCGATGATTGGGGCTCCGAGCAGTTGGCCCGCATGGCGCGCGAGTTGCAGCCGGGCATCATCATCAATGACCGTCTCGACCTCCCAGGCTCCGCGGATATCCGCACGCCGGAACAATATCAGCCGCGCGGTTGGATGGAGGTCGACGGCCAACGCGTGGTGTGGGAGGCCTGTCAGACGCTCAACGGCAGTTGGGGCTACGACCGCGACAACCTCGACTGGAAGCCCGTGGAGATGCTGGTACGCATGCTCGTCGATACGGTGTCGAAGGGCGGCAACTTACTCCTCAATGTGGGGCCGAACGGGCGCGGCGAGTTCGAGCCCAGGGCGATCGAACGGTTACGCGGACTCGGGGAGTGGATGCGCCTGCATAACCGATCTATCTACGGCTGCTCGGCCAGCGATCTCACGCCGCCGCCCGACTGCCGTTTCACCCAGAACGGCGATCGCCTCTACCTGCACCTCTTCGCGTGGCCGTTCCGGCATGTACACCTGGACAATTTGGCCGGCCGGGTGGAGTACGCGCAGTTGCTCAACGATGCCTCGGAGATACCAATGCAGGCGGTCGACCCGGCGCAACAGGCTCAAAACACAACAATGGGTGGGCTTCTGACGGGCACGCTGACGCTAGAATTGCCGGTGCAGCAACCTCCCGTGGCCGTCCCTGTGATCGAATTATTCCTGAAACGTCCCTAACACTACTTTGGCGTGATGCCATTTCCCCGGTTCAGCGCCTGGACATAGTAACAGGTAGTGAGGCGTAGCGAACCACACAATCATCGTTAGGGACGATGCTAGCTGGTCAATGTGACTGGCGATTTTGGAAGTCGCCAAAGTAGTGCTAATCGCCAGGTGCTAATAAGGGCTCGTCAATGAACAACGTATCCACTTTTCGCGCCCGTTCGCGCGTAAGTGGAGCACAAGATCGACGACGTTATTCTCCGGCGGGCCTTAACCACCCACTAACCAAGGAGCGGCTACCCATGATGCACACACACAACGAGCAGACGGTCACGCCTCCGGTTCCCCACCTGCGGTTTCGCCAGGTGCACATGGACTTCCACACCTCGCCGCTCATTCCGGAGATAGCCGCCGACTTTGACGCGGAGGATTTTGCCCGCACGCTGCGCGACGCCCACGTCGATTCGGTCACCTGCTTCGCCGTCTGCCATCACGGCCTGAGCTACTATCCGACCACGGTGGGCGCCGTGCACCCGCATCTGTCGCGCGACCTACTGGGCGAGCAGATCGACGCCTGTCACCGCTACGGTATCCGCGTCCCGGGCTATATCACGGTCGTCTGGAACGAACACCAGGCCACCTTGCACCCCGAGTGGCGTCAGATTCGTCCCGATGGCCGCGCGGCCGGCCGCCTGCCGGTCGGCCCGATCGGAAAACACGACTGGCAGTGGCTGTGCCTGAACAGCCCCTACGCCGATCATATCGCGGCGGTGGTAGCGGAGGTCGTGCGCGGCTATCCGGTTGACGGCCTCTTCCTGGATATCGTGATGACGGTCACGCCGGGCTGCGTCTGCGGCTATTGCCTGTGCGGGATGCGCGACGCCGGGCTCAATCCTGAGAACGAGAGTGACCTGCGCCACTATGCCCTCTCCGTCGAGCGCCGGTTCATGGAGCGAATCAGTCGCGAAGCCTGGACGCTGCGCCCCGATCTGCCCCTGTTCTTCAACAGTCGCCTGCGCCTCGCGGGCGCCCCCGCCCTCGGCAATCGGCCCGAAGCGCCCTCCTTTAGTCATTGGGAGATCGAGTCATTGCCCAGCGGCGGCTGGGGCTATACCCACTTCGCCCTCTACAATCGCTTCTTCCAGACGCTCGGCAAGCCACGTCTCGGCATGACCGCGGTCTTCCACCGCTCCTGGGCCGATTTCGGCACGGTCAAGAGCCAGGCCGCGCTCGACTACGAGTGCTTTCGCGCCCTCGCGGGCGGCGCGGCCTGCTCCATCGGCGATCAACTGCATCCGCGCGGCGTCCTCAACCCGGAGGCCTACCGGCGCATCGGGGCCACCTACGCCGCCGTGGAGGCCAGGGAACCGTGGCTCCGCGACGCGACACCCCTGGCCGAAATTGGCCTGCTGCTCGCGCCCGACGTGCGGAGCGGCACGCGTCCCGTGGGCCTGGAGAGCGAAGAGGGCGCGCTGCACATGCTGCTGGAATTGGACGCCCAGGTCGCCGTGCTCGATCGTCAATCCGATTTCTCGCCCTACCAGGTCATCGTCGCGCCGGACCACGTCCGCCTGGACCCCGCTCTCGCCGCCGCTCTCCGCGCCTACGTCGTGGGCGGTGGCGCACTGCTGCTCAGCCACGAGTCGGGGCTGCATCGCGACGGAGCGGGCTTTGCCCTGGACGAGGAGATGGGCCTCGACTACCTCGGCGCTAGTAAGGATGATGTGGAGTTCCTGCGTCCGATCGGTGGACTGGAGGTGGAGATCCCGGCGATGGATCACGCGCTCTACCTCCGCGGCAGCGCCGTGCGCGCGCGGCCGGGGACGCATATGCTTGGTGAGGTGGTCTCGCCCTATTTCTCGCGCACCTGGGCGCATTTCTCGTCCCACGCGCAGACCCCGGCCGATCCCGCCGCTGTCCCTGGGCTGGCGGCGGCGACGTTGCGCGGGCGCGTGGCCTACGTGGCGCACCCGATCTTCCACGCCTACCAACAGCACGGCTATCCGGTCTATCGCCAGATCGTGGGCGCGCTGTTGCGGCGTCTGCTGCCCAACCCGCTGATGCGGACTACTCTCCCCACCACCGGGGAAATAACGGTGCTCCGACAGGCGGCTGGCGCCGACGGTGACGCGCCCGAGCGCCTCATCTGCCATATTTTGCACTATGTGCCGCAGCGGCGCGCCCCCGATCTCGACCTCCTGGAGGATGTGCTCCCGTTGCACGACGTGGAGGTGGCGGTGCGCA
>JAABUX010002764.1_pt1 | contig 24295 bp, 21 predicted proteins | sample 5561851 | NCBI WGS metagenome assembly JAABUX01 (sample SAMN10711883, study PRJNA513361) | rock metagenome | isolation source: Antarctica rocks | place: Antarctica: Victoria Land, Richard Nunatak red sandstone | collected 2016-01-03 | reverse complement strand
TGGACGTCAGCACGGACCACGAACGCGATCGAGCGCCTGCACGAGGAGTTCAAGCGCCGCATCAAGACCCAGACCGTGCTGCCCTCAGCCGAAACCGCCGCCATGCTGTTCTGGCCCTGCTCGCGTCGGGCCAGATCACCATGCGCAAGGTGAACGGATGGCAGACCCTGGGCGAGAAGCTCGCCGTTCCCGTCCCCGCTGACCTCGCCGCCTAAGCCACCCAACTGACAGCCCGCTGGAAATACGCCGCTCAGCCAACTTCCACACAAACCGCGACGGCACCGCGGTCATGCCGGCATGGCCTGAACCGGCCGGCGGCGGTGACGTGCAAAATCGAGGTGCGGCGTGCCGAATACAGTGCCATGCGCGGTGCCAGAGCGCCTTGGCCCGCTTACAGGGTGGTGCCGAAGACCGCTCCGATCCCTGCCGTCACCGCCATCGCCAGCGCTCCCCAGAAGGTAACCCGGATCGTCGCCGTCAGGATGTTCGCACCGCCTATCCTTGCCCCGATTGCACCCAGGAGCGCCAGGAACAGCAGAGACGCGACCGCGACAGCCTCAACGAGCGTGCTGCCCGGGGTCGCGATCACCATGAGCAGCGGCAGGGCGGCGCCGACCGAGAACGAGGCCGCCGACGTCAAGGCCGCCTGGACCGGACGCGCTGACGTGGCGTCCGAGATGCCGAGCTCGTCTCGCGTGTGCGCGCCGAGAGCGTCGCGCGCCATGAGCTGCTCGGCGACCTTCGACGCCAAATCGTGATCGAGGCCAAGCGCCACGTAGGTCGCGGCGAGTTCCTTGGTCTCACCCTCCTCGTCCTCGATGAGTTCCCTGCGTTCGCGTCCGATATCCGCCTGCTCGCTGTCGGCCTGGGAGCTGACGGAGACGTATTCACCCGCGGCCATCGACATGGCCCCGGCGACCAACCCCGAAGCGCCCGCGATAAGTATGCTGCCGTGCGTGCCCGACGCGGCGGCAACGCCGAGGATGAGGCTCGCTGTCGAGAGGATGCCGTCGTTGGCCCCAAGGACGGCCGCTCTCAACCAGCCGATACGGGTGACGAAGTGCCTTTCTCGTTGCCGAGGGGGACGTGTCATCGCTGCTCCTTCAACGGCGCTTGGGCTGAGCGCTCGAATGACTGGCCCGATTGGATGATGTAACCGGCGCTGCTGTCTAGAGTCTCCGCAGCAAGAGGCGCCGTCCTCCTGGAATTGTTTGGGGATAAAGTTTGGACTGGCGCATCTTCACGAGTGTCAAGCCGAGAGTTCCAGCCTTTGCCTCTCATGCCGTATCGAGGTATTTAGCAGCATGGAAGACGATACGACTGACCGTTCCGAAAGCCTGTTGCCCTACGACGAGTGGGCCGAGGAAGCTTTGCGCAGCGTGGCCATCCGCGCGCTGGCCACCGCTGCCGTGAACGGCATGCCCGGCGAGCACCACTTCTTCGTCAGTTTCCGGACCGATTCGCCCGGCGTCGCCATCCCGACCCGGCTGCTGGCGCAGTACCCGGAGGAGATGACGATCGTCCTGCAGCACCAGTACTGGGACCTGAAGGTCGATGAGACCGCCGGGCAATTCAGCGTCGGGCTGTCGTTCGGCGGGGTGCCGAGCGTGCTGGTCATTCCGTTCGGCGCCCTGACCGCGTTCGCCGACCCGCACGTGCAGTTCGGCCTGCGCTTCCGGGCCGCCCCGGCGGACACCGTAGAGCCCGAGCCGGACAACGGTTCCGCCGCCGAACTCACGCCGCCAGGTGGCGAGGCGCCGGCCGAAGCGCCGCAAGTCGTGAGCCTGGACGCCTTCCGTCGCCGCAAGGACTAACCGCTATGGACCTTCCCGTTCCGCCTGCCCAAGCCCGGCCGTCCGGCTTCCTCTACACGCCGATGTACCCGCTCAGGCCGAGCGACACGCCCTGGCGCAAGCTGGACATCGCCGGCGTCTCCACCAGCACGTGCGACGGCCAGACCGTGCTCCGCATCAAGCCCGAGGCGCTGAGCGAGCTGGCGTTCCAGGCATTCCACGACGTGTCGCACCTACTGCGGCCGGGGCACCTCGCCCAGTTGCGCTGCATCCTGGACGACCCCGAGGCGTCGGCGAATGACCGGTTCGTGGCGCTGGACCTGCTCAAGAACGCCAACATCGCGGCCGGCGGCGTGCTGCCGATGTGCCAGGACACCGGCACCGCCATCGTGTTCGGCAAGAAGGGCCAGCGCGTCTGGGTCGAGGGCGACGAGGAGGAGGCGCTGTCCTGGGGCGTGCATCGCACCTACACCGAGACCAACCTGCGCTACAGCCAGATGGCGCCGCTGAGCATGTTCGAGGAGGTCAACACCGGCAACAACCTGCCGGTCCAGTTCGACATCGCCGCCGCCCCGGGCGACCATCACGCCGACGAGTTCAACCTGATGTTCGTCGCCAAGGGCGGCGGCAGCGCGAACAAGACGTTCCTGTTCCAGGAAACCCGCGCCATCCTGTCGCCGGCCAAGCTGGTCGACTATCTCGGCGCCAAAATCCGCACCCTCGGCACCTCCGCCTGCCCGCCCTACCACCTCGCCATCGTCATCGGCGGCACCAGCGCCGAGATGACCCTGAAGACCGTCAAGCTCGCCTCGACACGATGGCTGGACGGGCTGCCGACCGAGGGCAGCAAGGCCGGGCACGCCTTCCGCGACCTGGAAATGGAGCAGAGCGTGCTGGAGATGACGCGCAACATCGGCATCGGCGCGCAGTTCGGCGGCAAGTATTTCTGCCACGACGTGCGCGTGGTGCGCCTGCCCCGGCACGGCGCCAGCCTGCCGGTCGGCATCGGCGTGTCGTGCAGCGCCGACCGGCAAATCCTGGCCAAGGTGACGCAAGAGGGCGTGTTTCTGGAACAGTTGGAGGCCGACCCGTCGCACTATTTGCCGGAAGCGACCGACCACATCCTCGGCGGCGACGTGGTCCGCATCGACCTGAACCGCCCGATGATCGAGATCCGGCGGGAGCTGTCGCGCCATCCCGTGAAAACCCGCCTGTCGCTCACCGGCACGGTGGTGGTCGCGCGCGACATCGCTCACGCCAAGCTGCAGGCCCGGCTGGACCAGGGACTCGGCTTGCCCGACTACATCAAGGACCACCCGGTGTACTATGCAGGCCCCGCAAAGACCCCCGCGGGCATGGCCACCGGCAGCTTCGGCCCGACCACCGCCGGGCGCATGGACAGCTACGTGGCGGCGTTCCAGGAGGCGGGCGGCAGCCTGGTCATGCTCGCGAAGGGCAACCGGTCCCGCGCCGTGCGCGACGCCTGCCGGGCGCATGGCGGCTTCTACCTCGGCAGCGTCGGCGGCCCGGCGGCGCGGCTGGCGCAGGACTGCATCCGCCGCGTCGAGGTGCTGGAATACCCGGAACTCGGCATGGAAGCCGTGTGGCGGATCGAAGTGGAGGATTTCCCCGCCTTCATCGTCATGGACGACAAGGGCCACGATTTCTACGACGAGATGGAACCGGCGATCAGCGAGCGCTGATTGCCCCGGCGCGCCGCCCGCCTTATACGCGCGGAACCGCCAACCCACGGGATTGCACATGCGCTTCACCGTCGACCGCCTGGACCACGTCGTGCTGAACTGCAAGGACGTCGAGATCGCGTCGTCCTGGTACCAGCGCGTCCTCGGCATGGAGGCGGAGGAGTTCGGCGACGGCCGCCGCACCGCGCTGAAGTTCGGCGGCCAGAAGATCAACCTGCGCCCCGCCGAAGCCGATAGCCGGTCCTGGCCAACGGGGATCAACGGCGCGCCCGGTGGCGGCGACCTGTGCTTCATCACCGCGGTCGGGCCGGACGACGTGCTGGACCACCTGAACGCGTGCGGCGTCGCCGTCGTTAGCGGCCCCGTCGGCCGGGTCGGCGCGCTCGGGCCGATCGAGTCGGTGTATTGCCGTGATCCCGACGGCAACCTGGTCGAGATCGCGTCCTACCTGCCGGCCTGACGCGCTGAACCCGTTCGACTTCGACCTCCCGGCCGGGCGCATCGCGCATCACCCGGCACGCCCGCGCGAGTCCGCCCGGTTGCTCACGGTCGGCGTCGACCTCGGCGACCGCATCGTGGCCGACCTGCCGGGCCTGCTGGCGGCTGGCGACCTGCTGGTGGCCAACGACACGCGCGTCATCCCCGCCCAGCTCACCGCCTGGAGGGGCGCCGCACGCATCGGCTTGACGTTGGACCAACCCCGGCCCGACGGCACCTGGCACGCGCTCGCCCGCAACGCGCGACGGCTGCATCCGGGCGACGCCTTGGCCCTGGACGGTTCCGCCATGGTGGCCGAAATCATCCGCATCGAGGGTGACGGCGGCGTCTGCCTGCGCTTCGACCGGGTCGGCGAGGCATTCTCCGCCGCGTTGCAGGAGGCCGGCGCATTGGCCTTGCCGCCGTATATCGACCGCCCCGCCGGCCCGACCGAGGCCGATGCCGCCGACTACCAAACCGTGTTCGCCCGGCAACCCGGCGCCGTCGCCGCGCCCACCGCCGGGCTGCACTTCACCCAAGCTTTGCTGGCGGCACTGGACGCCGCCGGGATCGCGCGCGCCACCGTCACGCTCCACGTCGGCGCCGGCACCTTCCTGCCGATGCGCGACGGCCCGGACGCGCACCGCATGCACGCGGAGCGGGGCGAGATCACCCCCGACGCGGCGTCCGCCATCAACGCGGCACGCCGGGTGGTGGCGGTCGGCACCACCACGTTGCGGCTGCTGGAGAGCGCCGCGACGGGCGACGGAACGGTCATGCCGTTCGCCGGCGACACCGCGCTGTTCATCCGCCCCGGCTTCCGCTTCCGCGTGGTGCGCCGCCTGCTGACCAACTTCCATTTGCCGCGCTCCACCCTGTTTATGCTGGTCTGCGCTTTCGCCGGAACCGAGCGGATGCGCGCCGCCTACGCCCACGCCATCGCCCGCGAGTACCGTTTCTACTCCTACGGCGACGCCTGCCTGATCGACCCGGCGTGAGTTTCGGCTGGACCGCCACCGCGACCGACGGCGCAGCGCGCGCCGGGGTGCTGCACACCGCCCACGGTTCCGTGCAGACCCCGGTGTTCATGCCCGTCGGCACCGCCGGCACCGTCAAGGCCATGACCGCGGACGCGGTGCGCTCGACCGGCGCGAGACTGGTGCTGGGCAACACCTACCACCTCATGCTGCGGCCCGGCGCCGCGCGGGTGGCTGCACTCGGCGGCCTGCACCGGTTCATGGACTGGCCCGGCCCGATCCTGACCGATTCCGGCGGCTTCCAGGTGATGTCGCTGGCTGGGTTGCGCCGCATGGACGAGGACGGCGTGACGTTCCGCTCCCACCTCGACGGCACCGCGCACCGGCTCACGCCCGAAACCTCCACCGCCATCCAGGACCAGCTCGACGCCACCATCACCATGGCGTTCGACGAGTGCACGCCGTTTCCCGCCACCGAGGACGCGGTGCGCCAGTCCATGGAGCTGTCGATGCGCTGGGCCGCCCGGTCCCGCGCCGCATTCCGGCTCCGCCCCGGCTACGGCCAGTTCGGCATCGTGCAGGGCGGCGTCTATCCCGAGCACCGCGCCGCGTCCGTCGCCGCCCTGCGCGCGATCGGCTTCGAGGGCTACGCGGTGGGCGGACTCGCGGTCGGCGAGGGGCAGGCGACGATGTTCGAGGTGTTGGGCAGCACGGTGCCGCTGCTGCCCGCCGACCGGCCGCGCTACCTGATGGGGGTCGGCACCCCGGACGACCTCGTGGGCGGGGTGCTGCGCGGCGTCGACATGTTCGACTGCGTGATGCCCACCCGCGCCGGGCGCACGGCCCGGGCGTACACCTCCCGCGGCGTGCTGAACCTCCGCAACGCCCGGCACGCGGAGGATGCCGGCGCGATCGACCCGGGCTGCCCGTGCCCGGCCTGCACCCGTCACTCGCGCGCGTATCTGCACCATTTGTTTCGGGCGTCGGAGATTCTCGGGCCGATGCTGCTGACCTGGCACAACCTGACCTACTACCAGTCGCTGATGGCCGGGCTGCGCGCCGCCATCATCGAGGGCCGCGTCGAGGCGCAGGCAGCGTCTGTTCGGGACGGCTGGGCCTAGGGGTTCTGTCCTGGAATAAGGTGACGCGGTTTTCGTCCGCGGCCTGAGCTGGCCCGTCGAGCTTGTCGCGAAGCGCGCACCCGCGGACGTCGCAGCATGCCCCGTCCTGGTCGTCGACGACGACCAGGGCACGCGCGAACGGCTGCAGGCCATGCTGACCCGCGTAGGGTGGGCAGTGACCGTGGCGGAGGATGGCCGACGCAGCCCTGGAGCGGATGGCGGCCACCTCGTGCGAGGTGATCCCGCTGGATTTGATGATGCCCGGCATGGACGGCTTCGGTTTCCTGCGGGAACTGCGTGGCCGGCCGGAGTGGCAAGCCATTCCCGTCATCGTCGTCACCGCCAAGGACGTGACCGCCGAAGACCGCAAACGCCTCGGGAGCCACAACGCGTGCATCATCTGGAAGGACAGCGCCGACATGCGCGACCTGCTAGCCGAGGTGCGCCGAGTGGCGAGGCACGACCCACCGGCCGCGCCGGCGCCGGCGAACACCGGCGTGCGGCAGGCTGCGGAGCTGGGCATGACGGCAGGACGCGTCAGGGCTTAGCGGCCAAGCGCCTCAGCAGCCTGCTCCACCGCCTGCTCCACCGCGAAGGTCACGAGCACCGTGCCCTCCTCGACCATCTCGCCGACGGCGTGCGGCACCGTGGCGACCCTGCCATCCAGCGGGGCAGACAGGGTGAGCTCCATCTTCATCGCTTCGAGCACGACCAGCGTGTCGCCCTTGTGGACGGCGTCGCCGGGTTGCACGAGGACGCGGGCGACCCGGGCGGGAATGGGCGCGGACAGGCGGTCGTCCCCCGCGGCGGCCAGGCGCGGCGGCGCGAGCGGGTCGATCCGGCACAACACATGGGTCCGCCCGCGGTCGATCACCACGAGCGCGGCGTCGGTGCGGACCACGCGGAGCCGCCGCAGCACGCCGTCGAGACGGAGCGCCATGCCGCCGCCGTCCTCGCTCGCCTCGGCAAGTCGCTGTTTGCCGTCGAAATCGAGCGCGACGACGCCGTCTAGACGCGGCGTCAAGCCGATGTCCACCACAGCGTCGCCCTGCGTGAACTGCAGCCGGGCTCGCCCCGCCCCGTTCACCCGCCACCCGTCCGCCTGCGTCCACGGCGACCACGGGTCCTGGGCCGCCGCGGCCGCGCGCGTATCGGCGAGCCAAGCTAGCGACGCGGCGGCGATTACGGCGTCGTCCATCGCGTCGGCCGGGGGCTGCGACAGCGCCGGGTTGCGGCCGAGGAACCCGGTGTCGAACTCGCCCGCCGCGAACTCCGGATCGGCGGCGATCGCGCGCAGCAGGCCGAGGTTGGTCTGGACCCCGGCCACCTCGTACTCCGCCAGCGCCGCCCGCAGCCGGCGCACCGCTTCCGGGCGGTCCGCGCCGTGCACGATCAGCTTGGCGATCATCGGGTCGTAGTACGGCGTGATCGCGTCGCCCTGCCGCACCCCCGTATCGACCCGCACCGACGCCGTTTCCGCCGGCTGGCGCAGATGCGTGAGCGTGCCGATGGACGGCAGGAAGTCGCGCGCCGGGTCCTCGGCGTACACCCGCACCTCGACCGCGTGGCCGCCGATGGACAGCGCGTGCTGGCCGAGCGGCAGGGCTTCCCCGGCCGCGACCCGCAATTGCCACTCCACCAAATCCTGCCCGGTGATCATCTCCGTCACCGGGTGCTCCACCTGCAGGCGGGTGTTCATCTCCATGAAGTGGAACTCGCCGTCCTGGGCGATGAACTCGACCGTCCCCGCGCCGACATAGCCGACCGCGCGGGCGGCGGCGCAGGCGGCCTCGCCCATCGCCGCCCGGCGGATCGCGTTCATGCGCGGCGCCGGCGCTTCCTCGACCACCTTCTGGTGCCGCCGCTGGATCGAGCAGTCGCGCTCGAACAGGGAGACGATCCCGCCATGCGTGTCGGCGAACACCTGGATTTCGATGTGGCGCGGGTGCGTCAGGTAACGCTCGATCAGCACGCGGTCGTCGCCGAACGCAGCCAGCGCCTCCCGCTTGGCGCCCTCGACCGCCTCCTGCAACGCGTCGGCCGTATCGACCACGCGCATGCCCTTGCCGCCACCGCCGGCCGACGCCTTGACCAGCACGGGGTAGCCGATGCGCCCGGCCTCCTCCGCCAGCAACGGCATGTCCTGCGCGGCGCCGTGGTAGCCCGGCACCAGCGGGACGCCCGACCGCTCCATCAGCGCCTTCGCCGCGGATTTCGACCCCATGGCCCGGATCGCGCTCGCGGGCGGGCCGACGAACACGATGCCGGCCGCCGCGCACGCCTCGGCGAACTCGGCGTTCTCCGACAGGAAGCCGTAGCCCGGGTGGATCGCCTGCGCGCCCGACCGCCGTGCGGCGTCGAGGATGCGGGCGCCCACCAGATAGCTGTCGCGGGCCGGCGCGGGGCCGATCGGCCAGGCCTCGTCCGCCAGGCTCACGTGCCGCGCGTGCGCGTCCGCGTCGGAGAACACGGCGACGGTCGCGATGCCCAGGCGGCGGGCGGTCGCGATGACGCGGCAGGCGATCTCGCCGCGGTTGGCGATCAGCAGCTTGGTGAACATTGCCTACATCCGGAACAGGCCGAAGCGCGTCGGCTCGATCGGCGCGTTCAGGCTCGCGGACAAGGACAGGCCGAGGACGCGCCGCGTATCCGCCGGGTCGATGACGCCGTCGTCCCACAGCCGCGCGCTGGCGTAGTACGGCTGGCCCTGGGTCTCGTACTGGTCGCGGATGGGCGCGCGGAACGCCGCTTCCTCCTCGGCGGACCAGGTTTGGCCGCGCGCCTCCATGTTGTCGCGCCGCACCTGCGCCAGGACGGACGCCGCCTGCTCGCCGCCCATGACGCTGATGCGCGCGTTCGGCCACATCCACATGAAGCGCGGGCTGTAGGCGCGTCCGCACATGCCGTAATTGCCGGCGCCGAAGCTGCCGCCGATCACCACCGTCAGCTTCGGCACCGCCGCCGTCGCGACCGCCGTGACCATCTTGGCGCCGTCCTTGGCGATGCCGCCCGCCTCGTATTTCCGGCCCACCATGAACCCGGTGATGTTCTGCAGGAACACCAGCGGGATGCCGCGCTGGGCGCACAACTCGATGAAATGGGCGCCCTTCTGCGCGCTCTCGCTGAACAGGATGCCGTTGTTGGCGACGATGCCGACCGGGATGCCCCAGATATGCGCGAACCCCGTCACAAGCGTCGCGCCATACAGCCGCTTGAACTCGTCCAGCTCGCTGCCGTCGACCACGCGCGCGATGATCTCGCGGACGTCGAACGGATGCCGCCGGTCGGCCTGGACGATGCCGCCGATCTCGGCCGGATCGAACCGCGGGGCGGCCGGCGCGCGCAGGGCCAGTTGCGGGCGCTTGACGGTGTTGAGGCTGCCGACGATGCGCCGGGCGATGCCGAGGGCGTGCGCGTCGCTCTCCGCCATATGGTCGGTGACGCCGGACACGCGGCTGTGCAAATCCGCCCCGCCCAGCTCCTCGGCGGTCACGACTTCCCCGGTCGCCGCCTTCACCAGCGGCGGGCCGCCGAGGAAGATGGTGCCCTGGTTGCGGACGATCACGCTCTCGTCCGACATCGCCGGGACGTAGGCGCCGCCCGCGGTGCACGACCCCATTACGACGGCGACCTGGGCGATGCCCTGCGCGGACATGCGAGCCTGGTTGAAGAAGATGCGGCCGAAATGGTCGCGGTCGGGAAACACCTCGTCCTGATTCGGCAGGTTGGCGCCGCCGGAATCGACCAGGTAGACGCAGGGCAGCCGGTTCTCCTGTGCGATCTCCTGCGCCCGCAAATGCTTCTTCACCGTCAGCGGGAAATAGGTGCCGCCTTTCACCGTCGCGTCGTTGGCGACGACCATGCACTCGCGTCCGGCGACCCGGCCGACCCCGGTGATGATCCCGGCCGAGGGCACCTCGCCTCCGTACATGCCGTGCGCCGCCAGTTGCCCCACCTCCAGGAACGGCGACAGCGGGTCGAGCAGCGCGTCGACCCGGTCCCGCGGCAGCAGCTTGCCCCGCGATAGATGCCGCGCCCGGGCCGTCTCGCCGCCGCCCGCCTGGACGCCGGCGGCGACCGCGCGAAGGTCGGCGACCAGGCCCTCCATCGCCGCCGCGTTGGCGCGGAACGCCGGGCTGCGTGGATCGACGGCGGTCTCGATCACCGGCATGTCAGGCGGTTTCGCTGAACAACTCGCGCCCGATCAGCATTCGCCGGATTTCGCTGGTCCCCGCGCCGATCTCGTACAGCTTGGCGTCGCGCAGCAGCCGTCCCGTGGGGTAGTCGTTGATGTAGCCGTTGCCGCCCAGACACTGGATCGCCTCGAGCGCCATCCAGGTCGCCTTCTCGGCGGCGTACAGGATCGCCCCGGCCGCATCCTTGCGCGTCGTCCGGCCGCGGTCGCACGCCTGCGCCACGGCGTAAACGTAGGCCCGGCACGCGCTCATGGTCGTGTACATGTCGGCCAGCTTGCCCTGCATCAGCTGAAACTCGCCGATCGCCTGGCCGAACTGCCTGCGCTCGTGGACATAGGGCAAAACTTCGTCCAGGCACGCCTGCATGATCCCCAGCGGACCCGCCGCCAGTACCGCGCGCTCGTAGTCCAGGCCGCTCATGAGCACGTTCACGCCGCGGCCGAGCTCGCCCACCACGTTCTCCGCCGGCACCTCGCAATCCTCGAACACCAGCTCGCACGTGTTCGACCCGCGCATGCCCAGCTTGTCCAGCTTTTGCGCGGTCGAGAACCCGGCGAACGCGCGCTCGACCAGGAACGCGGTGATCCCGCGCGGGCCGGCCGCCGGGTCGGTCTTGGCGTACACCACCAGCACGTCGGCGTTCGGCCCGTTGGTGATCCACATCTTGCTGCCGTTCAGCACGTAACGGTCGCCGCGACGCTCCGCCCGCGTCCGCATGCCGACCACGTCCGACCCGGCGCCGGGCTCCGACATTGCCAGCGCGCCGACATGCGCGCCCGAGATCAGCGCCGGCAGATACCGCGCCTTCTGGTCCGCGTTGCCGTTCCGCGCAATCTGGTTGACGCAAAGGTTGCTGTGCGCGCCGTAGGACAAGCCGACGGAGGCCGACGCCCGGCTGATCTCCTCCATCGCGACGACGTGCTCCAGGTAGCCCATGCCGGCGCCGCCATCCGCCTCCGGCACCGTGATGCCGAGCACGCCCAGATCGCCGAACTTGCGCCAGAGGTCGGCGGGGAAGTCGTTGTCCCGGTCGATGCCGGCCGCCCGTGGCGCGATCTCGTCGGCGGCGAACGCCTCCACCTGTGCGCGCAGCAAGGCGACGGTGTCGCCGAGGTCGAAGTCGAGAGACTGCCAGCGGTTGCTCATGCGCGCGATCCCTCGGCTGCTGTATGGACGAACATAGGGTAGCTTCGAATTGGCGACGTGGCGAATGCGATGCAGTGTGGCGGCGCAACGGGACGGAAGGCAATCCGATGGCAGGGCGACCCTTCGATCAGTGGGCGGTCGGCGACACCGTCGTCCACGACATCCGCCGCACGGTGACCGAAACCGACAACCTGCTAATGTCGGTGCTGACGCACAACCCGCAGCCCCTGCATATCGACGCGGAGTATGCGGGGGCCACCGAGTTCGGACGCATCGTGGTCAACTCCACCTTCACCTTCGCGCTGATGATCGGCCTATCGGTCGGCGACACGACGCTCGGCACGCTGGTCGCCAACCTCGGCTTCGACCAGGTGAAGCTGCCCAAGCCGGTGTTCATCGGCGACACGCTGCGGGCGAAAACCACGGTCGATGCCGTCCGCGCCAGCGCGTCGCGGCCCGATTCCGGCGTGGTCACGTTCCACCACCGCCTGTTCAACCAGCGCGGCGAATTGGTGTGCGAGTGCCTGCGCCCGGCGCTGCTGCACCGGTCGACCGCGATGGCGGGGACGTAGCGCCGCCCCATATCGCCGCCATGGACCGAACATTCCCTGCCACCCGCGCCGCCGGGTTGGACCGCCTCGCCGATTTTACGCCCCGCATGGGCCGCGCCTACGCCGCCGGGCGCAACGCCGATCATGGGCCGGACGTGGACACGGGGACCTCCGCCCTGTCGCCCTACCTGCGCCGCCGGATGGTCCTGGAGTCGGAGGCGATCGGGGCGGCCCTCGCCGCGCACGGCTCGGGGAACGCCGAAAAGTACCTCCAGGAGGTATTCTGGCGCAGCTACTTCAAGGGACACCTCGAAACGCGCCCGGCGCTGTGGACGGACTACCAGCGCCTGGTCTTGCAGGGGAACAACCGGCTCGCGACCGAGTCCGGCCTTCGCCGCGTCTTCGAGGACGCCGTGGCCGGGCGCACCGGCATCGACGGCTTCGACGACTGGGCGCGCGAGCTGACCGAGACGCATTGGCTGCATAACCACACGCGCATGTGGTTCGCCTCGATCTGGATCTTCACGCTCCGGCTGCCCTGGGCGCTGGGGGCGGATTTCTTCCTGCGCCACCTGATAGACGGCGACCCGGCGAGCAACACGCTGTCCTGGCGCTGGGTCGCCGGGCTGCACACGCGGGGCAAGGCCTACGCGGCCCGGGCCGAGAATATCCAACGCTACACCGACGGCCGCTACGCCCCGGCGGGCCTGGACGAGGACCCGGTGGCTCTGGAGGAGCCGGAGCCTGCCGCGGCCACGCCCCTGCCGCGCGCCGACCAAGCACCGCCGGGCGATGTGGCCCTGCTGCTGCACCTGGAGGACTTGCATCCCGAAAGCCTGCCGCTCGGCGCTGCCCGCGTCGTGCGGGTCGGCGGCCTGCTCGCCCACCCCGACCGTGCGGCGGATCGCGTGCGCCGGTTCAACGAGGGCGCGATGGCGGACGCCCTGGCACGGGCGGAGGCGCATTTTGGCTGCCGGGCTGGGCTCGTTGAGGATGGCTGGGCCGGTGACCTTCCCGTCATCGCCGCGTGGGCGCCGGTCGGCCCGTCCGCCACGGCGATGCCGTCTTGCGCGCGAGTTCGGCGCGACTGGGACAGCCTGGCGTGGCCGCGGTCGACACGCGGGTATTTTCAGGTGAAGGCTGCGATTCCTAAAATCCTGGAAGCGGCGGGTTTGACGGCTTCGTAGCGGGAGTTGTTTGTACGTGCCCGACGAAGCAGATGACCGATGTTTGCCCATATTGTGAGCAGTCGCTGAGATTTTCGGCTGCACTCAGCAATGCTGCCGGGAATATTCCGGTCATTCACTGAGTTCCTGAACATTTCTGTTGCAGTTTCAGACGGGTTTGACTTCATCAATACAAAAGCTAGACCTAAGTAGCTTACTCACTATTCCGTGAGTTTAGGATTTTGGTCCTAATATACTCGGTCATACGTTGGCGTTCTCGGGAGAATTGGCTAGCTTCCCTGATTTCAACCGACTTACAATTGACCTTGCCCGTGAGTGCCGTCATCAGCGTCCCCATGAGCGGAACACAGAACCAACCAGACACACTCACCATTAACGTTTCAGAAGACTATTTTCAGGGAGATGCAAACTTCAGCATTGCCGTGGATGGCAACGCAATAAGCGGTGTGCAAACCGCAACAGCTTCACATTCTAAAGGAGCTTCGCAGGACATTACGGTGGGTGGTAACTTTGGATCGGGCCCACACACAGTCGCAGTTACATTTCTCAACGACGCTTATGGCGGCGATCCAAGCAATGACCGCAATCTGTATGTGAATTCCATGACATTAGATGGACAGACAACGCCGGTCGGGGCCAGCTTGCTTACCACCGGCAGCACCGCTACGGCAACTTTTGGCGCCACGGCGCAGGCACAAGCAACCTCGACGTCGCAAGCTGCTCCCTCGCCATCTTCGAGTCACATATCGATGCTCGGCGTGAACATCTCAGGCGCCGAATATGGCGGTTCCGGCGGCACTCTCGGCTACGACTACACCTATCCATCCCATTCAGAGATCGACTACTACGCGTCCCACGGCCTCAACGTCATCCGCATGCCGATCTCGCTGGAGCGGCTGCAGCCAACGCCTTACGGGGCGCTCGATCCGCAGCAAACGGCGCAGATGGACGACGTCATCAGCTATGCGGCGCAGCGCGGCATTACTGTCGACATCGATCCGCACAACTATGGCTATGCTTTTGGCAACCTGATCGGCGGCACGACCGACTCGACCAACCAGTTCGCCGACTTCTGGAGCAAGATGGCCAGCCACTTCGACTCTCACCCGAACGTTATGTACGGATTGATGAACGAGCCGCACGACCAGACGCCCCAGCAATGGGCCGGTGCCGCGCAGGCCGCCATCAACGCGATCCGTGCTACGGGAGCGAACCAAGAAATCCTAACGCCCGGCACCGACTGGACCGGAGCGCAGTCCTGGGTCGATTCCGGCAACGCCTCGATCGTCGCTGGCACCGTGAGCGATCCCGGCCACAATATGGCGTTCGAGGTGCATCTCTACTTCGACGATTACAACAAGGGCGTCAGCAGCCAGGTCGATTCACCCACCATCGGGCCGGACCGGATGGCCGCGATCACGCAGTGGGCGCAGAGCACCGGCAACCGGCTGTTCCTCGGCGAACTCGGCGCCGCCCAGGACCCGGCGAGCCTGACCGCGCTGGGCAACACGCTGAACTTCCTCGACCAGCACAGCAACGTGTGGCAGGGCGCCACCGCCTTCACCGGAGGCGCCTGGTCGGGCAACTACATGTTCTCGGTCGAGCCGATCAACGGCGTCGATAAGCCGCAAATAGCGCTCCTCACCGCCCACGCCCCCGGCGCCGCGTAGTCTCACCTCGGAGGTAGTCCCGATTGAGCCTTCTCCCCGCCTGCGGGCGGGAGAAGGTGTCGACTTGTAACAGTGACCCTGCCCCCTGGAATGCCCCCGCTTTGAAGTTAGGGTCCGTCAACGAAAGACGGACGATGAAGCGATCGAGGTTCACGCGGGAGTGGATCATTGGCGCGCTGAAGGAGCACCAGACGGGGGCGACGGCGTCGTACAGAAGTTCCAGCCAACCATACATCCCCGCCGATCGCGGTCGCAGCCTGACCCCCATCTCGCGACGGTCCGGAGCGGCAGCGCCGTCACTCAGCAATAGGCTACACCATGCCAACCAATAAAGAATAACTCGCCGCGGCTGCAGCGGTGGTGACTCGTGTTCCCTGAATTGGGTGATGGCCAGTAGGCGGGGTGGTCGTCGGATCGGCTGGCGAAAATGGTTCAGCTCCGACCCGCCGCCCGCCCGATCCCGGCCCCAGCCACAGGCGGTCAGGCCGTTCCGCCTTCGACGATCTCGAAGCCGGTGTCGATCGTCTCCGCAGCCCCGGTCCGCGCCGGCTGCGAGAGGATACGCTCCACCGCGATCTTGCCGATCAGGAAACGGTTGGAGCGGATCGTCGATAGCGGGGTGGGCAGGATCTGTCCGATGTCCAGCCCGTTGAAGCCGAACAAGGCCAAATCCCGTCTCGGGACGATGCCTTCGGCCATGCAGTGGAACACCCCGCCCACCGCCATGTCGTCGTTCGAAAAGATCACGGCGTCGAGATCGCGGCTTCTGGCCAGCAAAAGGGCCAGCATCCCGCGACCGGCCTGGGTCGAGCTGGCGCCCGGAGACAGCGCCTGGTCGATGAACGCCAGGCCAGACTCCCCCAGCGCCTGTGCCATTCCCTCCCATCGCAGGCGCGCGCGGCGGTCGGTATCCCAATCGTGGCCGACATAGCCGAACCGCCGGTACCCGCGGCCAACCAGGTGCCGGGCGCCTGCGAAGCCGGCTCCACGATGCGACAGCCCAACCGCGAGATCGATCGGCGGGGAGTCGATGTCCATCAGTTCGGCGATGCGGATGCCGCTGTGTTCGAGCCGCCGCCGGGTGATCTCGGTATGGTCGAACCCGACGATGATCATCGCGGCGGGCTGCCAGGCCAGCAGCGACTCCACCAGCCGCTCCTCGACAGCTGCGTCGTAACCGGTGATTCCGATCACCGGCCGAAAGCCCGAGGGCTCCAGACCCACATCGATGCCGCGCAGCACGTCGGCGAAGACGATGTTGGACAGTGACGGGATGACGACGCCGAGCAGGTTGGACGTCGCCGAGGCCAGGGTGCCGGCGACCCGATTGGGCACGTAGCCGGTTTGCGCCACCGCCGCCATGACGCGCCGGCGAGTGCCGTCCGAGACCGGTCCGATGTTGCGCAGCGTGCGGGAGACGGTGATCCCGCTGACGTTGGCCAGCTTGGCGACGTCGGCCAGGGTGACGCCCGGGTGTAGTCTTGCGACGGCGCGTCCTCTCGGTCGGTCTGCTTCCATGGGCTGTCTCGGCTTCCTCGTGCACAGCGGGAGCGATTGTATGCTGAGGCAGCCGGACGAAAAATGACAGCGCTATCATTCTATGGGTGACAGCGCTGTCATTACCTGTTCCACTGCCGTCAACGGGCGCTTGACAGCCTGGGACGGAGGATTTTGTGGACCAGGTGTTCACGGTTGCAATCATAGGCTTGGGCTCGATGGGCATGGGCGTCGCGCAGTCGCTGCTGCGCGCCGGGCTCGTAACCTCCGGCTATGACCCGGCCGAGACGTCGCTCGCGCGTTTCGGCGAGGCCGGTGGCCGCCCGGCGTCGGACGCTGCGGAGGCCGCGCGGGACGCCGACGCGGTGGTGGTGGTCGTGGTCAACGCGGCGCAGACCGAGAGCGTGCTATTCGGCGACGCCGCCGGGGCCGGCGCGGTGTCGGCCATGCGGCCCGGCGGCGTGGTGCTTTCCTCGGCGACGATGGCGCCGCTCGATGCGCGCCGGCTCGCCCAGCGATGCGACGCGGCCGGAGTCCACTACCTCGACGCGCCCATCAGCGGCGGCCCCGCGCGCGCCGCGAGCGGGGATCTGACGGTGATGGCGTCCGGCAGCCCGGCGGCATTCGCGCGCGCCGAGCCCGTCCTGGCCGCGGTCGCCAAAACCGTCTACCGCCTGGGCGACGAGCCGGGCGTAGGCGCCTCCTTCAAGATGGTGAACCAGCTTCTGGCGGGGGTGCACATCGCGGCCGCTTGCGAGGCCATCACCTTCGCCAAGCGGCTCGGACTCGACATCGACAAGGTGTTCGAGGTCGTCACCGCGTCGGCCGGCAATTCCTGGATGTTCGAGAACCGCGTTCCGCACATCCTCACGGGCGACTACAACCCGGCCAGCGCGGTCGACATCTTTGCCAAGGACCTCGGCATCGTGGCCGACATGGGACGGGCGGAGAAGTTCCCGACCCCGCTCGCAGCCAACGCCCTGCAGATGTTCCTGATGACGTCGGCCGCCGGCATGGGCCGCGACGACGACGCTTCGGTGGCGCGCATGATCGCGATGGTCACCGGGCTCGACCTTCCGGGGATGCAGCGACCGACGTGACGTTTGAATCGGTCAGCCGCAATCGAGCGGCGGTAAGGGGGACACGAGGTGGGTGGTGACAGTCAGGTATCCGTTGTTCCCGTGAGCCCGGCGGCATTCGGCGGACGCTGGACCGCGCTGCTGCAGGTGCGTGAACTCAACGTGCTGACGGCCCTGCTCGTGGTCGTGGCGCTGATCAGCTTCTCGACCCCCTATTTCCTCACGACCGACAACCTGATGGGCGTGTTCCGCTCGTTCTCGCTCATCGCGATCATGTCGATCGGCATGGTGATGGTGATCATCACCGGCGGCATCGACCTGTCGGTCGGCTCCGTTATGGGCCTCTCCTCGCTCGTCACCGCGCTTGGCTTCCAATCGGAACTGCCCACGGCCGTCTGCATCCTGGGCGGCCTGGCGACCGGCGTGCTGTTCGGCCTGTTCAACGGCGTGCTGATCACCGCGATCCGGCTGCCGCCCTTCATCGCCACCTTAGGATCGCTGAGCATTGGCCGCGGACTGATGTACATCGTCACGCACGGGGTGCCGCTGACGCCGGACACGCCGGACATCTTCGCCGAGCTTGGCCAGGGCTACATTTGGCAGGTGCCGGTCCCGGTGGCGATCATGCTGGCCATGGCCATCATCTTCTCCGTCCTAATGCGAAAGACCCGTTTCGGCCGGCACGTCTACGCGACCGGCGGCAACGAGGTGGCGGCACGGCTTAGCGGCGTGAAGACGGCGCGGATCAAGCTCCTGGTCTATATGCTGTCGGGCCTGATAGCCGCCCTCGCCGGGGTGATCAGCTTCTCGCGCTATCTGTCGGCCGAGCCCGCCTCGGGCTTTGGCGCCGAGCTGGACGTCATCGCCGCCGCCGCGATCGGGGGGGCCAGCCTGTCGGGCGGCGTCGGCAGCGTCGAAGGCGCGATCATCGGCGCGGCCCTGGCCGGCATCATCGCCAACGGCGTCGTCCTGATGAACATCAACACCTACGCCCAGCAGGCGATCACGGGCGCCGTGATCCTGATCGCCGTCAGCCTGGATGTCTGGCGCAGCCGAGCCAACGGAGCCTGACCAAAGCTGCGCGCGTGCCGACCCGCCGGACCCCGGTGCGGACATAAGAAACCAAGCAAAGAGGAAACGAGCATGACCATCCGCCATCGCATCTCGATCGCCGCCCTGCTGACCGCCCTGCCGCTGTGCGCCGCGCCGGCGGCCCACGCGAAGGACGCCAAGGACATCGTCGTCGCGGTGGTCCCGAAAGTGGCCGTCCCGTTCTTTGATGACTGCAACAAGGGCGCTAAGGCGGCGGCACAGGCCGATGGCGTGCAGTATCAGTGGGTCGTTCCGCAGAACACGCAGGGGTCCACCCAGGTCAAGATCATCGAAGACCTCATGTCCAAGAAGGTCGACGGCATCGCGATCTCGGTCAACGAGCCGAAATCCGTCGAGTCCGTCATCAAGAAGGCCGTCGCCAGCGGCATCAAAGTGCTGACGTTCGATTCCGATTCCGCCAAGAGCGGCCGGAGCATGTACATCGGCACGAGCAACCAGGCGGCCGGGGAGACCATGGGCGAGTCGATGGCCAAGGCCCTCGACGGCAAGGGCGAGGTCGCCATCGTCACCGGCCAGCTCGGCGCGGCAAACCTCAACGAGCGGATCGCCGGCATCAAGCAGGCCCTGGCAAAGCATCCCGAGATCAAGCTCGTCGCGACCGAGGGCACCGAGGACGACCTTGCCCGGGCGGTCTCGGTGGACGAGGCGCTGCTCCGCGGCCATCCCCAGCTGAAGGGCATCTTCGGCGTGAGCCAGGTGGGCGGCCCGTCGATCGCGAAGGTCATGGCGACCCGGGAATTCGCCGCCAAGAAGGGCGCCGTCAAGGTGTTCGCGTTCGACGATCTCCCCGACACGGTCAAGGGCGTCAAGGACGGCTTCATCCAGGGCATCATGGTGCAGCGCCCGGTGACCATGGGCAAGCTCGCCGTCGACCACCTAGTCGCGCAGATCGACGGCAAGGAAACCGCGCCGGCCGACATCGACACGGGCGTGACCGTGGTCGATGCCTCCAACCTCGACGCCTACACCAAGTAGCCGGCCCGGCCCGGCCCTGCCCTACCTACCCTGGGGGGTGCCGTGCCCCCGGGGCCCTCCCTGATCGTGGAGAACGCCATGCAGCCTTTCCTCGAGATGCGCGACGTGTCCAAGACCTTTCCCGGGGTCCGGGCGCTGAACAAGGTCGACCTGGCGGTCCGGCTCGGTGAAGTGCACGCGCTCGCCGGCGAGAACGGCGCCGGCAAAAGCACGCTGATGAAGATCATGACGGGCGCCTACAAGGCCGATCCCGGCGGCAGTATCCTGATCGACGGACAGCCCGTGGAGATCGCCGGCCCAGTCCACGCCCGCGCGCTCGGGATCAGCATCATCTACCAGGAACTCTCGATGGTGGAGAACCTGACGGTCGCCGAGAACATCTTCCTCGCCCGCGAGCCGCTGCGTCCCACCGGGTTCATCGACAAGCCGCGGATGCACCGGGAGGCGGCCGCGGTGCTGGCGCGGCTGCACGTGGGCATCAGCCCGGCCACGCCGGTGGCGCGGCTCAGCATCGGCCAGAAGCAGATGATCGAGATTGCCAAGGCGATCTCCTACCAATCGCGGATCATCATCATGGACGAGCCGACGGCGTCGCTCAGCCACCACGAGGCGGTCACCCTCATCGGGCTCATCCGCAAGCTCCGGGACCAGGGCATCGGCATCGTGTACATCACGCACCGGCTCGACGAGATATTCGAGATCGCCGATCGGGTGACGATCCTGCGCGACGGCAGCACGGTCGACTCGCTGCCGATTGCCGCGGTGACGCGCGACATCCTCGTCCGCAAGATGGTGGACCGCGACCTCAGCCAGCTCTATGCGGTGCACGAATCCTACGCCACGACAGACGATTTGATCCGCGTCGAGGGCCTGACCCTGAAGCATCCGAGCCCGCATCAGGCCCGGGTCAGGGACATCGATTTTACCCTGCACAAAGGCGAGGTGCTGGGCTTCTTCGGCCTGATCGGTGCCGGGCGGACCGAGATCATGGAGATGATCTTCGGCATGCGCCCCTGCACCGGGCGGATCAGCATCGAGGGCCAGGCGGTCACGATCACCCAGCCCGCGGACGCGATCCGGCACGGCATCGGCTTCGTGACCGAGGACCGCAAGGCGCAGGGCCTGATCCTGGGGATGACCGTGCGCGAGAACTTCAGCCTGACGCATCTGGAGGCCTACTCGCCCTGGTTCTTCGTCAGCCGCGCGCGCGAGACCGAACGTTGCCGTGCCTTCGTCCGGTTGCTCGGCATCAAGACGCCGTCCACCGAACAGCGGGTGATCAACCTCAGCGGCGGCAACCAGCAGAAGATCGTCATCGCCAAATGGGTCGCGCGCTCGCCCCGCATCCTCATCGTGGACGAGCCGACCCGCGGCATCGACATCGGCGCCAAGGCGGAGGTGCACGCGCTGCTCGCCCGTCTGGCGCGCGACGGAATGGGGATCATCGTCATCTCCTCCGACCTTCCCGAGGTGCTGGCGGTGAGCGATCGGGTCATCGTCGTCAAAGACGGCCGCAGAAGCCGGGTGTTCGATCGGGCAGACGCCTCGCAGGAAACGATCATGGAAGCGGCGACCGCCTGACCAGGCGCGCCGCGTGCGGCAACGAAGGAGACTACTGCATGAGCAACAAGAACATCGTTTTCACCGGCGGCAGTGGCAAGGCCGGCAGGCACGTGGTCCAGCACCTGGTGGAGCACGGCTACAACGTGCTGAACCTGGACACCAAGCCGCTGGACAACCCGAAGGTCCGCACGCTGATCACCGATATCACCGATGGCAGCCAAGTCTTCAACGCGCTGACGAGCACGCTGCAAGTGCATGAGTTCGCCGCCTCGCTACGGGCGCCGAAGATCGACGCCGTCGTCCACTTCGCCGCGATCCCGCGCATCATGCTCGTGCCGGACAACGAGGCGTTCCGCATCAACACGATGGGCACCTACAACGTCATCGAGGCGGCCGAGAAGCTGGGCATCCGAAAGACGATCATCGCGTCGTCGGAGACGACCTACGGCCTCGTGTTCGCGAACGAGCCGCGCGACCCGGCCTATTTTCCGCTGGACGAGGCCTATCCGGTCAACCCGATGGACAGCTACGCCCTGTCGAAGATTTGCAACGAGCGGACCGCGCACGCTTTCCAGCAGCGAACCGGGGCGGACGTGTATGCCATCCGCATCGGCAACGTGATCGAGCCGCACGAATACGCGAACTTCCCGGCCTTCTTCGCCGACCCGGGCTTCCGCAAGCGGATCACCTGGAGCTACATCGATGCGCGCGACCTGGGCCAGATCATCCGCCTCGGGATCGAGAAGGACGGCCTCGGCTTCCAGATTTTCAACGCCGCCCAGAACGACTGCTCGTCCGACTTGCCGACGGCCGAGCTGCTCAAGCGCTTCTACCCGAACGTGCCGGTGAAGCAGCAGTTGGGCGAGTTCGAGACGCTGCTGTCGAACCGCAAGACGCGCGAGGTCCTCGGCTTCGAGGAGCAGCACAACTGGCGCAAATACATCCCGAATTCCGGTAAGCCGGCATGAGCGCGCCCCCAATGAAAGAGCAGATCGGCTTCATCGGCCTCGGCTACATGGGCCATGGCCTCGCCAAGAACATCGTCGAGAAGGGCTGGCCGCTCACCGTCCTCGGGCACCGGAAGCGGGAGGCCGTCGAGGAGCTGAAAGGACGCGGCGCCAAGGAGGCCGCCTCGCCCCGCGAACTCGCCCTGGCCAGCGACGTCGTGCTGCTGTGCGTGACCGGGTCGCCCCAGGTCGAAGCGGTTATCCAGGGCGAGGACGGGCTCGCCGCCGCCGGCAAGAAGCTGCTGATCATCGACTGCTCCACCTCCGACCCGGCGTCGACCACGCGGCTCGCCGCGTCCCTCGCCGCCAGGGGCATCGCGCTGATCGACGCCCCGCTCGGGCGCACGCCGAAGGACGCCTGGGAGGGCACCGTGGACGTCATGGTCGGCGGCGCGCCGGACGCCGTCGCGCGGGCGATGCCGATCCTGCAGGCCTTCGCCGGGCGGGTGATACCGACGGGGCCCGTCGGCACCGGGCACACGATGAAGCTGCTGAACAACTTCCTCTCGATGGGCTACGCGGCACTGTATTCCGAAGCGCTCATGATCGGGGCAAAGGCGGGGCTCGCTCCGCGCGTGTTCGACGACGTCGTCCGCGGCGGCCGGATGGATTGCGGCTTCTACCAGACGTTCTTCAAATACGTCATCGAGCGCGACCGCGACGCCCACAAATTCACTATCAGCAACGCGCACAAGGACGTCACGTACCTCGCCGGGTTCGCGCAGGCCCTGGGCGTCGCCAATCCCGTCGGGGCGGCCGTTCGCAACAGCTTCGCGATGGCCGCAGCCGCCGGCCGTGGCGAGGAGTATGTGCCGATGCTGTCGGACTTCGTCGCGGAGATGAACGGCACGTCGCTGAAGCCCTGATCGCCGCAACCCACACGGTCCCAAGACCGCCCTCGAGGAGGATTCCCATGAGCCTGGTTCGAACCCTGCCGATCGTTCTCGCGGCGTCCGCCTGGTGCTGCCTGCCGGCCTCGGCCGACGACGCCCCGGCGCCGCTGCAGGTCCCGGCCAAGACGCTGCCGGCTCCGACCGCCGACATCAGCCCGGGTATGCAGGCGTTCATCGCCAAGCCGCTCAATCCGGACTGGAACTTTCATCCCAAGCCGGGCCCGGATGCCGGCGCCGAGTGGCGGGCGATGGCCGACAAGATCGCCGCCGGCGTCACACCCGGCCTGCCGGCGATGCGCGAGCGGATGCACGTGACGGTGGAGGCCAAGACCATCGACGGCGTGAAGGTTGCGATCGTGACGCCGGACACGATGCCGCCCGAGAACAAGAACAAGCTGATCGTCCACGTCCATGGCGGGTGCTACGTGTACTTCCCCGGCGAGTCGGGAACGACAGAGGCGATCATGATGGCCGGGTTCGGCCACTACAAGGTCATCGCCGTGGACTACCGGATGCCGCCCGAGGCGTATTTCCCCGCAGCCCTCGACGACGCCATGACGGTGTACAAGTCGGCGATCAAAAGCGCCGGGGCGAAGAACGTCGGCATCGTCGGCACGTCGGGGGGCGGGGCGCTGGTGCTGGAGATGGCGCTGAAAGCCAAGCTGGACGGCCTGCCGATGCCGGGCGCCATCGCACCGGGCACGCCGATGGCCGACGTGACCAAGACTGGCGACAGCTTCTACACCACCGAGTTCGTGGACAACGTCCTTGTCTCCCCGAGCGGATTCTGCGACGACGCGACTGCGTTCTACGCCCACGGGCACGACATGAAGGACCCGTTGCTCTCGCCCGTCTACGGCGACATGGCCGGGATGCCGCCCACGATCCTGACCACGGGAACGCGCGACCAGCTGCTCAGCAACACCGTGCGCGTCCATCGCAAGCTGCGGCGCGCCGGAGTCGAGACCGATTTGAACGTATACCAAGGCGAGTCGCACGCCCAATACCAATTCGACGACCGCGTGCCGGAGACCAAGGAGGCATTCGGCGACATCGCAGCCTTCTTCGGCAAGCATCTCGGCCAGTGACACCGGTGGTAGGACTTATACCAGCGACCCTTTGGTGCGACCGCTAAAGGCGCGGTGGATGGTTGAGGCTCTGCCTCAAGCTCCGCCAAAGGCGTGATGCCTTTGGCAACCCAAACAAAGACGGGTTTGGGACCTAAGGCCCATCCCTTTCAGGGTGTTGTTTTCGTTTGTGCAAGGACGCGTGCGGTTGCGACGTGGGTGCGTGCGGTTTTGCCATCGACGTAGCCCTTGGGTGCTTTTGGCTTGGGTGCGCGCTTGC
>JAABUX010002762.1_pt1 | contig 24312 bp, 23 predicted proteins | sample 5561851 | NCBI WGS metagenome assembly JAABUX01 (sample SAMN10711883, study PRJNA513361) | rock metagenome | isolation source: Antarctica rocks | place: Antarctica: Victoria Land, Richard Nunatak red sandstone | collected 2016-01-03 | reverse complement strand
ATTGGATGTCGGTCAGGTCGGTCGTGTAGGCTTTACGCATGGCAGGTATCGTGGGTTGAGCGAGGATGCAAGTCTTGGCCACCTCGGGGATTCTAGGGCCAAACCCACTTCCCGGATAGCCTCTGAGTCGCTACCACGTAATTGGACACTTCCCGATGGTCATCGGAATCGTCCCCGTCCCCTTGGTCTGCCTCGAAGAGCACCAATTGTTCGAAGTCCGTCTCGGTCCCCTCGATCCGGCTAGACGAGACCGCCTCGCGCCGGAGGAACGGCCCGATGAGCAAGTCGGGATTCGGGAGCATCTGGCCGACACCCTTCAACTCGCCCAGGGCTTGATCTGCCTTGGATAGGAGTCCGACCGTCACCATGCCGAGGTTCATCTCACGGGGCAGGGGATCGGGGAGGTAGGCCAGGAATTCGCCCGACGGCCCGGTCTGTCGGACCAGTCGTCCGGGGGCTTCGCTGGCGAAGTCCTTGGCTCTCAAGCTTCCAGCCCTCGCAAGGGTTAACGACAACCACGAGTTACGGTACCCGAGTACAACAAGGATCGCCGTTATTGTACAAAAGGCCCGAAGGGTATAATAGCGACCCCGGCGAATCCGAACGAATGATCCCCAATCATCGGCCGACGGGACGACTGGATACGCGGCGGAAGAGCGGGGTCGTTCACGTCTCGTGCGGAACCGGCGAGCCGAGGTGGTGTCCTGCCATCACTCATACCCAACACGTTGCTCTCCGATCGGTCGGTCCGATCCCGAAATCGTTAGGACTCGGCCCTTGCCCGGGGTCGGACGGTCGTCTATATTGGTCCGATGCGTGGGCCGGGGGCCGGGATGGCGTCGACTCGGGAGGGTCTTGCCGTGCGAGAATTGGACAAGCCGATCGGGCGGGTCTGGCGGCGGTTGCGGTTGCAGCGGTTCCTGGCGTCGCTGGTCTGGTGCCTGGCGGGGGGCCTGGCCCTGGCCACGGCGGCCCTCGCGGCCGAGAAGCTGGGCCGCCAGCCGATCCCCGGGGCGGATTGGTGGCCGTTCGCCATCGCGGCGGGCCTGGCCCTGGCCGCGGCGATCGGGATCGCGGCGTTCACCGGGCCCGACCGGACCGACGCGGCGGTGGCGCTGGACCGGGCCTTCGGGCTCAACGAGCGGCTGAGCACGGCCCTGACTTTGCCGGTCGACCTCCGCGAGTCGAACGCCGGCCGGGCCCTGATCGCCGACGCGATCCGCCACGTGGCCGACCTCGACGTGACCGACCGCTTCGGCCTCTCGATCCCCCGACGGGCCTGGCTCCCGCTCGTCCCCGCCGCCCTGGCCGGCGCGGTCCTCCTGGTGCCCGAGTGGTCCCGCAAGGCCGCCGCCGCCCGCTCGCCCGACGCCCCCAAGGCCGACAAGCAGCTCGTCACCAAGAACTCGACGGCGCTGGGCAAGAAGATGGCCGAGCAGCGCAAGGCCATGGACAAGCAGAAGTTCGCCGAGGCCGAACGCCTGCTCGCCGAGGTCGAGAAGACCGCCAACGACCTGGCCAAGGCCCCGCCCGCCCAGAAAGACAAGGCCATGATGGCCCTGAACAAGCTGACCGAGGCCCTCAAGGAGCGGCAGAAGCAGCTCGGCTCCCCCGAGCAGGTCAACCGCCAGCTCCAGCAGCTCAAGGAGATGGCCAGCAACGGGCCCGGCGAGGACTTCGCCAAGGCCCTGGCCAAGGGCGACTTCGAGAAGGCCGCCGGCGAGCTCAAGCAGATCAAGGAGAAGCTCGCCTCCGGCAAGATGACCGAGAAGGAGAAGGACGCCCTCAAGCAGCAGGTCGGCGACATGGCCAAGCAGCTCGAGAAGCTCGCCAACATGGAGCAGCGCAAGAAGCAGCTCGAGGAGGCCAAGAAGAACGGCGGCCTCACCAAGGAGCAGTTCGACAAGGAGATGGCCAAGCTCGGCGACCAGGCCAAGGGGCTCGAGAACCTCAAGAAGATGGCCAGCCAGCTCGCCAAGGCCCAGGACGCGATGGCCAAGGGCGACACCAAGAAGGCCGCCGAGGCCCTGGGGATGGGCGAGAAGCAGCTCCAGAAGATGGCCCAGGAACTCCAGGAGATGCAGTCGCTGGAAAGCGCCCTGGCCGACCTCCAGGACGCCAAGAGCGGGATGAACGGCGAGGGCCAGGACGGCATGAACCAGTTCGGCGACGGCTTCAACCAGCTCGGCCAGAACGGCAGCCGCCGCAACCAGGGCGACGGCCAGGGCAACCGCGGGATCGGCGACGGCGCCCGCGCCGAGGCCCCCGACAAGACCGCGTCCTACAACACCCGGTCCAAGAACCAGTACACCAAGGGCGCCGCCGTCGTCGAGGGCACCGCCCCCCCCACCGACCAGACCAAGGGGACCAGCCAGATCTCGATCCAGGGCGAGGTCGAGGCCGGCGCCGGCAACGCCGCCGACGCCCTCTCCAACCAGAAGATCCCCAAGAGCGTCGAGAAGCACATCCGCGGCTATTTCGACCAGATCAACAAAGGCCAGCAGTGATCAGGTCTTGCTGATCGGACGAGCGGTCGGTCGGGGGATCGGCGATCTCCCGGCCGGCCGTCAGAGCCCGTCGGCGGCGCGACCCCGGGGCTTCTGGATGTCGGTGAGAAGCCGGCCCCGGCGGAAGATCGAGACGGTCCCGGTGGACTGGGAGACGCAGAGGGCCAGGGCTTCGGTGGCCACGGTGACGGCGGCGGCGGCCTCGTGGCGGGTGCCCAGGCCCTGCGGCAAGGGCTCGTCGAGCTTGGCGACCGGGGCGAGGTAGCGGCCGGCGCTGAGGACCACGCCGTCGCCCCGGATGATGAAGGCCCCGTCGATCGCCGAGAACTCCTTGATCGTCTCCTCCAGGCGGAGGTCGAGGATGTTCCGCTCGTCCTCGGGGTAGCCCCGGAACGGGTTGATGACGAGCTGGCGGCTCTGCGCGAGCACGGCGTCGGGGTCGCCCACGACGAACAGCGTGCCGACCGGCCGCCCCTCGCGCCCCTCCAGGCCCAGCTCGCTGGCCAGGGTCAGGACGCGGTGGAAGACGGCGGGCGTCACGTCGGCCGGGAGCGGCTCGGCGGTCGAGCCGCCGAACATCTCGAGCTCCTGGCCGAGGTCGAGGACGATCACCGTGTCGATCGTGTTCGACCGATCCAGCCCGGTCACGCAGACGATCCGGTCCCCCTGGCGGATCAAGCCCTCGGCGGCGGCGACCAGCGTGGCCACCTTGATCTGGCCGGCGCGGGTCATGGCGATGTCGGGCACCCGGACGACCTGGCAGAGGTCGTCCCGGCCCTCGGGGGCCCGGAACGTGGCGTGGCGGGTGACCAGGATCACCCGGAAGCCGACGTCCTCGAGGAGCCCGGCCAGGTCCTCCTCCTCTTCCAGGACGTCGGCCGAGAGCAGGACCGCGCGGGCCCCGACCTCGCGGGCGATCGCGTGGGCGTGGCGGACCAGGCTGCTGGTGACGGTCTTCACGGGGTCGGTCCAGGGTCGGCCGGCCGGCCGGTCGAGCGATCGGCCCGCCGAGCCGCCCGGGCGTCAGGGCTTGGCGGCGGCGGCGTCCTCGGGTTCGAACTCCACGGCGATGGCGAGGATGCCGAGGTCGTCCAGCTCCTCGGGGTCGCCGGCCTTGCCCACCTGCTCGATCCGGATCGTGTTGGGGCCGGGCCGGAGCAGGCCGGCGGGGATCGGTAGGCGGACCCGCTCGGGGGTCTCGTTCCGGGTCGTGATGTGCCGGTTCAGGTAGTCGATCGGCCTGTCGTTGACCCGGACGTTGGTCCGGATCTCGCCCCGGCGGACGAGGTCGGAGAACTGGAGGCTGTTGGCCTCGCCGACGACCTGGACCACGTCGAGCACGACCGAGGCGGCCTTTGCGGGGACCCGGTCGAGGGTGAAGGTCCGTTCCAGCTTCCCGCCTTCGGGCAGCGGCGGGTCGAGCAAGGGCGGCTCCTTCGAGACGTTGTTGCCCAGGTGGTGCGAGGTGGGGTCGACCACGATCCGCCGCCCACGGCCGGCGACCTTGACCTGGCGGAGCCGGTCGCGGGGGATGGCCAGGTCGCCGGCATAGGGGGTGGCCAGGGTGAGCGTGGTGTCGTCGAGGGCGATCAGGGCCCCCTCGGCCTGGTCGGCGTCGCGGGGGTCGTTGCCGGGGGCCGACCGCCACTCCACCCGGACGAGCAGGCCGTCGACCGCCCGGGACTGCTCGGGAGCCCGGCGGAACCGGAGCGAGGCGACCTCGGTCCAGGGCAGGCCGACGTCGCGGCCGTCGACCTCGATGGTCACGGCGTCGGCGTCGGCCGACCGGAGCCGGCCGAAGACCTGGTCGCCGTCGACCATCCGGATGTCGTCGATCCCGGGGGCGACCTCCAGGCCCACCACCGGCTCGGCCAGGCGGACCAGGCGGAGGTCGTCGAAGTGCACGGCCAGGCCCTTCGGGGGCGCGGCGTCGCCGGCGGTCCGGTTGGCCAGGCGGACCTCGATCAGCGGGCCGCCGGTCCCCCGGCCGTGGGCCAGCTCGTCGCCGTCGACGGCCAGCTCGGTCTCGGGGCCGAACCGGACGCCCAGCCGGTGCCAGCCCGGCTTGCGGGCCAGCCGCTGGACCGCCAGCGCGTGGCCGCCGGACGACTGCACGGCCAGGCTCTCCTCGGACCAGTCGAGCACCGCCCGGACCGTCTCGGGCCCCTCGGGCCCGCGGAACAGGAGGTCGACGAACCACTGCTGGCCGGCGACGACCTGCCCGGAGTCGTGGAAGGCGACCTCGAGCCGACCCGAGCCCACCGGCTCGGCCGGCCGGAACGTCACTGCCGAGCCCCCCGCCGGCAGCCGCAACGACCGCGACCCGGCCAGGTGCGGCTGCTCGACCACCTCCGGCTCGCCCACCTGGTCCCACCGATCCGGGTCGATCGCCTCGAACCCGTCCTGGAGCACCAGCGCCTCCCCCGGCCGCTGCGCCAGCGCGACGGCCGCCGACCGGGCGACCACCACCGGCCGCCCGCCGGGCCCGTCCTCCAGCCGGATCGAGCCGGGCCCGACCGACCCCAGCCGCCCCGAGATCCGCTGGTCGAGCCCGAGCAGGACCCGCATCGGCGGATACCCGCCCGCCGGGTCGGCCCCCGGCCCCTCGAACGTCACGGCCCCCACCTTCTCCAGCGAGACCGCCGGCTCGCCCCCCATCGGCTCGAACCGGAACCCGGCCTTCGCATCCCCCGCCACCCGCCCATACCGCGCCTGCCCGTCCGGGCCGACGATCGACTCCAGCCGGGGCGGCACCACCGCCGGCCGGGCCGGGGCCTGGATCTGAGCCGGTGCCTGCGCCATCGCCCCCGTCCCGGCCCCCGACACGATGGCCAGGGCCCAGGGCCGCGAGGACCGGGCGAGTCGTCCGATGCGAGTGCTCATAATCCTCGATCTTACGGCGGCCCGCCCGCGCCGGGCAAGCGTCCCGGGATTCGACGCGAGGCTCCGAGCCGACGAGGCCGGGCGACTCTCCCGGTTGGGTAAAATCGGCAAACGACGCGGACAAGACCGACGACCCGCCCGACAACTTCGCCCCGGGACAAGCCCGAAGAAAACGAACCCAAACCCGGACGACTCGGAGCAGACCATCTCACCGCCGCGGTACCGGGCAAGACGAACCCAACGGCCCTCGCGTCCCGGTCGCGGGCAAGACGAACCCAACTCATCCGGGCTGGTTTCCCCCGTCATCTCCGGGTGCGGGCCGAGAAAAACGAAGGCACTATCTCAGCAGGAGCGGACAAGTCCGGACAGTTTCAGCGGTGGACGAGAAGACAGTAAGCGCGCCGAAGACCCTTGGAAACAAGCCTCAATGTGCTCTAACCGCAGTCAGCTTTGCCAGGCAAACTGTCCGGACCGTACACCCTACTGTCCGGGGCTTTTGAGATAGTGCCAAAACGAAGCCAACGCCGGCCGGGGAAGTCCATCGGTGTTCGCTCGATCGGGGCGGATCGCAAAGATGGTATCGGGTGCGGTCGGCCGGGCGCATTGGTGCTAGCCTCCAATCGTAGACGACAGCGGCCGAGGGGCCTATTGCTTACATTCACCGCCGGGTCGATGTTCGAACACACTTTCGTCGCGAGACCGGCCGGATTGGACTTTGTTGGAAAAACAAGAAACCAAGTCCGACCCCAAGGCGTCCCCAAGAAACCAAGTCTGACCCCAAGGCGTCCCCACCATCGTGCCCTCGGGGCCGTCCCCGAGTGAAGGGCAAACCGAGATCCACCAGTCGGTTACGCCTTGAGTTAACGCCATTCGGAACAGGCCAGTTGGTGGGGGGAGGCCGTGTGGCACCACCAGAATCTTTGGGTACACCCGATTGACGGTCTGGCTCGCCCCGTCAAGCTCCCTTCATGCGGAGACCAACCCGTACCGGCGAGCCTGGCCTGATCTATCGCGGGTCAAGGTATTGAGATTTGTTATTGACTTTTGGCCGTGCAGGGAAATCAGGACCGGAATCGGGCCCGCATGTCTCTCCTTCGCATCTCGTCGGTCCATCGAGGATCGAGGGCGGCCGAGGTCCCACGTGTCGATTGGGCGTCTCTTCCTCGCCGTGAGCGCTTGCGCCGTCACGGGCGGTCCCGGTCGATCCGCCTGGCGTCGGTCGCCCGGCCTTCGGTTCATCGGGGCCATTTGGCGTGCGATGATCGGTCGCGGCCGGTTCCTCGTCGGCCCTCCGGGCGGTCCCCGGTCGACTCGGGCGGGCCGGCGGGCGACAATCGGCCGGACACCTAACGGAGGATCATCCATGAAGCGACTCTCCACGCCGGCCGTCGTCTGGCTGGCCTTGCTCGGGACCTCGGCGGGCGTCGCCGGGGCCGAGGAGCCGATCCGCGTCATCGTCTTCGGGGCCCACCCGGACGACTGCGAGCTCGACGCCGGCGGCACGGCCGCGCTCTGGGCCAAGCTCGGCCACAAGGTCAAGTTCGTCGCCGCCACCAACGGCGACATCGGCCACCACAAGATCGCCGGCGGCGAGCTCGCCCGCCGTCGGGCGGCCGAGGTCAAGCGGTGCGGCGAGATCCTGGGCGTGACCTCGGAGGTCCTCGACATCCACGACGGCGAGCTGATGCCGACCCTGGAGAACCGCAAGACCTTCGTCCGCCTGATCCGCGAGTGGAAGGCCGACGTCGTCATCGGCCCCCGGACCAACGACTATCACCCCGACCACCGCTACACCGGCGTGCTCCTCCAGGATGCCGCCTTCATGGTGATCGTGCCCAACTTCTGTCCCGACATCCCCTCGCTCCGCAAGAACCCCGTCTTCCTCTACTCCGAGGACGGCTTCCGCAAGCCGAACCCGTTCGAGCCCGACGTCGTCGTCCCGATCGACCCGGCGATCGACCAGAAGGCCGCCTGCTACGACGCCCTGGAGTCGCAATTCTACGAGTGGAACCCCTGGCTCTCCGGCTACGAGGCCGACGTCCCCAAGGACAAGGCCGCCCGGCTGGCCTGGAGCCGCGACCGGATGGCCCGCCACCACGGCGCGACGGCCGAGAAGTTCCGCCCCAAGCTCGTCGAGTGGCTCGGGCCCGAGAAGGCCCGATCCGTCAAGGCGGCCGAGGCGTTCGAGGTCTGCGAGTACGGCACCCAGCCCTCCAAGGAGGAGCTGGGGCGGCTCTTCCCGTTCTTCGGCGGGGCGAAGTGAGCCGAGAAGGCGCAGGGGCCCTCGCCGACGGGCATTGCGGAGTCTCCGGATGATTTCGACACTCGCACCGACGATGTCCCCCGACATCGTCATCTCCTTCGAGATCAACCCCGGGACGCTCCTCCAGTTGCTGGAGACTCGGGCGGAGGGCGGGCCTCGGCTCAAGTGTTTCGAAGGGAGCGTGACGCTCGTGTCACCCGGGATGACGCACGAATCGAAGGGGCTCGGGCTCCATCACCTGATCCTCGCGGCGTGCCTCGAACTCGGGATCAAGTTCACCGGCCTGGCCTCGACCACCTGGACCTTGCCGTCCGGGTCCGGGGATACGGGGTACGAGGCGGACGCCGCCTACTACATCCAGAGCCACGGGACCGCCAAGAATCATCAGCCGCCCGACCTCGCCGTCGAGGTCGTGGTCTCGCATCCGGAGCAGAAGGCCCTGCGGGCCGGGGCGTTCCTGAAGATCCCCGAACTCTGGGTCCTCGACATACCCGGGCACCGGCTGACGTTCTACCACCTGGCGGCGAGGGGGAAATCGAAAGGAACCTACCGGCCGCAAGCCCGCAGCCGGGCGTTCCCCATCCTGACGTCCGCCGAAGTCCTGATGAGGCTTGATGATCCCGAGCCCGACGACGCCACCTTCCACGAGAATTGCCGGGCCTGGGCGCAGCGAGACCTCGCTCCGCGACTCGGGGCCGGCAACGGGCGTAGCTGATCGGGGCGAGGGGAGGCGGGAACAGGCTTCGAGGCGAGAGGGGAACTCGAGACCTTCCGGGCCGACAACGGGCGGGACCCGGATACCGCCTTGGGTGAGCTTCGAAACGAAAAAGCCCGGGCCTCGTCGTCGAGGTCCGGGCCGAGGGCCGACCGGCGGGGTGCCGGTCAGGGTTGCGGGGCCGTGGCGGCCGGGCCGCCGCACCGACGGAGGTGGTCCTTGTCGATGAAGACGACCTCCACGCGGGCCTTGCGATGGTTGAACGGGATCGGGTAGTCGGCCCAGTACGACTCGTCGAAGTAGACCGAGCACTTGTAATGGCAGTGGACCAGTTGGCAGGGGCCGGCCAGCGGGAAGACCTTGCAGGGGTCGACCTTCTCGCCGATCTTCTCGATCAAGATCCGGACGTTGTTGCGCTGGGTCTCGTAGAAGACCGGGGAGCCGGTCTTGAACTTGGGGACCTTCTCCCAGACCTCGGCCTCGCTGGGCGGGTCGAGGCAGCTCGCCGGGGCGAACTCGCCGGGGATCGGGTCGAGGATCGGGACCTTCAACTGGTCTTCCCGCTCCATGTCGCGCTCCAGCCTCGCCGACTGCGAGGGGAGGATCGGGAAGGCGAACGACCAGCCGGTCGGGTGGAACGGCGAGATGTGGGCGAAGACGTAGTCGAACCCACAGCCGACGAAGCTCGTCGAGAAGAAGGCCAGTAATGCACCCGTCAGCAGGCCGCGTACCCAGCGCGGGGTGATCGGGCCCTGGTGCCGCGCGGATCGGGACATGAGAACTTCCCCTCCTTGGGAACGTGCGCGAACGGGCCGGGGGAATCCACCCCACCGGCTACGGCGACGGGACCGGGTTGGCGATGCCGGGGAGTCGTCTCCCCGTCTTTGCCCCCCCTGCGGTCCTACGTCAGGTGGTGTTCTTATCGAACGAGTTGCGGTCTGGGTGTGAGGAATTTCCCGCCTGCGATGCCAGATTCCCCTTGCTTACCCCGGAGGGTGGGCAAACCCTCAGGCCCGGAGGCCTTAAAGGATCACGCCAACCCGGCCCCCGGGCGTCGCTTGGGTCGATCCGGGAGGGACCTTCCGAGACGTCCCGGCGGGCGGCGATTCCGGCCCCGGCGCAATGACGGAGGGCCGGGCGGAACAAATCCGCCCGGCCCTCCGGTCGATTCTCGCGTCGCGTGGCCCGGCCCGACGGCTCAATAGGCGAAGAGGCCGAACGGGTAGGGGGTGAAGAACGGGCGGGTGTAGTTCTTCTTGAAGTCGAGCCACCAGATCCCGTCGTCCCAGCGAAGCGTCACGGCCCGCCAATCCTGGGGCACTTCGGGGTAGGGATAGAAGGGGCCGATGTTCGGCCAGGCCTGCCAGGGGTACGCGGTCGGGTAGCCGACGGCCGAGAAGTTGTTGGTCGGGGCATAGCTGGGCCAGGCGTAGTTCGGCGGATTGGCCGAGCCCGCCGCGGCGCCCATGCCGGCCGGACCTTCGGGGACGGGGCTGCCGTCGGGGCTCATCATGGTCGAAGGCTGGGAGACCATCGGGGCCCCGCCCTCGACGATCGCACCCTCGGTCATCCCGCCGTTCTGGTGGAAGCCGCCGTGGCCGCCCGTCGCCATCTGATACTGGGCCGGGCGGACCTTGGCATCCGGCAGGCGGATCTGGTCGACCACGCCGGTCACGCCGCGGACCTTACCGACCAGAGCGATCGCGTCCCGCTTCTGGGTGGCGTTGGGGACCGACCCGGTCAGGGTGACCACGCCGTCCCGGGTCTCGATCTCGATCCGGTACGCCGACAGGCTCCGGCTCGACTTCAAGGCCGAGGCGACGGCGTTGGCCGTCGCCTGATTCTGGACGACGCCCGAGGCCGGGGCCTGGGCCGAGGCGAAGGAGGCACCCGCGGCCAGGAGGCCGAACGCGGTCGAAATCCTTTTCAGACCAAGCATCATGGCTTTATCCTTCTCCCGCCGGTGGCCCTCATATCCACGTCCGTGGACGAATGACGGGGCACACCGCCCGGGTCGGGGAGTGGTTGGGACTCGTCTTCGGAAAGGCCCCGAATCGGGGCGGAGGGCGGGGTGGGCGATGGGGTCGATCGAGGGGTCGGTCGTTGGCCGGTTCCGTCCGTGCTTTTCCGAACCGAGCCAACTCTTCCCCACGAATGCGAGGCGGTCAAATGACGGTTCGAAAAAAAATCGGGGCCGCAAGGCCCCGAGACTGTAAAGCGATAATGATAAAAAAGTTGCGTCGCCAAAAATCTCAGCCGGCCGGCTTCGGCTTGGCGACGATTCGGAGGTTGACGGGGGCGGTCGCGGGGATGTTGCCGCTGCCGGCGATCATGCCGATCAGGAGGAACGTCATGGACCCCCCGGCGAACAGGGCGAACTCCGAGTCGTGCCGGCCGCAGGCGGCGCCGGCGACCCCGAGGCCGACCATCGCGAAGACGAACCCAATCCGGCCGCGATCGGCCCACCGGCTGGTCGGGAAGAGGCGGGAGAGGCAGAGCGTGGCCACCCCGAAGAACTGGAACATCATGACCGCGACTTCGAGGACGCCATCGACACGGATGTTGGACCAGACCATGCAGGCTCCTTCCTTGGGCGCTGTATGGGGGAGTCGGAGAGCGCGTTTTGACTTCGTCGTCGGCAGCAGGCGGGGCGGACGTCTGGGGGGAGATTGCAGGTTCGGGGCCAAAGGCCGGGGTCGCCGCGAAATCGGCCCGCCCCCGGCCGATCAAGCCCACAACTTGAGGGAAAAGTCGCAATCCCGGGATTTCGCCGCCAGGTCCCCGGGAAATCTTACAAGCGAGGGCCGATCGTTCTTACAACGACCGGCCCCTCCCTTCCGGGTGTCCCGGGACGGTGGCCCGCTCAGCGCCTCCGACCGCGACCCCGGCCGAACATGGGCGGCAGGCTCGCCTTGAAGTCGTACATGTTGGCGATGTCCATCACCTTCCAGCCTTCCTTCTCCTTGCGGACGGTGAGGGTCCGCTGGAAGAACTCCCCCCTGCCGGATTGCTTGCGGATGATGACGCCGACCCGACCGGTGCTCTTGGCCGGCAGCTCCTGCATGACTTGGTAGCCGTCGAGCGCCTTGGCCATGTCGTCGAGCTCCTCGTCGGAGATGCTCTGATCGATGATCGCGGCGAAGATCTTGCGGTGCTTCTCCTCGGCCTCGGTGACGGACCGGCGGGCGGTGGCCTGCGCGAGTCGGTCCTTGTCCTTGGCCCTGAGGGCGGCGAGGAAGGCGTTGACGGCGGTGAACGGGCGATTGAAGGCGGCGTTGCCCATCGCGGCCACGCCGCCGAGGTCGGCCCCGGCGCCCGGCCCACCCGGGGCCGGCATCCCGGCGACGCCGCCGAAGCCGGGCCTGGCCTCGTCCGCCGCCCCCGGGCCATTCCGGCCGCCGGGCGCGGGCGGGACGATCGCGGGCGAGCCCGGCCCCGGGCCCGGCGAGGGAGCAGGGGCCTGCGCGCCGGCCTCGGGCGAGGCGCCGGGCGGGCGCATCCCGCGCATCCGTTCCTCACGGCCGTCGGCGGGGCCGCCGGGCGCCGGCGGTGCCTGGCCGGCCGGGGGCGCGGCGGCGGCGTCGCCCGAGGCCGGGGGCGTGGCCGGGGAGGGCGCGGGGGTCCCGGACATCCGGAGCAGCTCGTCGGTGCCCGAGGCGTCCCCCTTTAGGGCGGGCGGGGCCTTGTCGGCCTCGGCCGGGGCGGCGGGGGCTGCGGCGGGCTTCTCGGCCTCGCCGGCCGCCGGCATCGGTGCCGGTGCCGGTGCCGGTGCCGGTGCGGCCTCGGGTGCCGGGGCCTCGGCCGCCGGCGCGGGGGCGCCGCCGCGGTCGACGACCTTGGTGGCCTGCTCGGCCGCCGCGGAGGAGTCCGAATCCGGGTCGGGCACGTCGCCCCGGCCGCATCCGGCCCACGCCAGGCACGACCCGGCCACCGCGAGGCGGCCCAACCACGCTCCAATCGGTCTCATGGTGTGCGATCCTTGGTCGGTGACGGGTGCATTGGGTCGGAGTGAGGCCGCCCCGTGCTCCCGGGGGGAGGGGCGCGACGAGTCGGGCCCGGGCGGCCCCGACTCGCCCTTTGCAAGCATTATGACGTGTCCTCACCGGCCGCGAAAGGGCCTGCCCGCGCGGGCCGGGCCGCGCCGCCGCGATCGGGTGTGCCCGGGTTTTCTGGTGGGGTCACGCGGCCCCCCCACCCTGACCCTTCCCCACCGGGGGGGAGGGGACCGGATGGGAAGAGACCGCCTTGCGTGACCGATCCGCCGACGGCAGCCTCCCTCCCCCCTCGTTGGGGAGGGCCGGGGTGGGGGCCGAGATCGTGGCACCACCAGAATTCCCGGTCACGCCCGCCGCGATCTCCGCTCGCGTGGCCAAGACGAACCCAATCGGCCGGCGCAACCCGACTCCCGGAGCCCCCGGGCGGATCGAAGCGGGCGATCGCCCTCCCATTAATGCCATCCCAAGGCCCCTCGAAAAGACGAACCCAACCGCCGCCCGGACCTTCCCGACGCGGCCCGGGAGCCCCCGCCGAGGTCACTATCGCCCGGGGATGGGCCGCGTTAGTCGCCTTTCCCGGCCCGACGGGTCCGACCCTTGCCCCGGCCCCGGCCCCGCCTTATCATGGGGCCGGCCCTCAACGAGGCCGAGACGACGATGGCGCCAACGTGCGTCGGACGGACGGGGGTGGCACGCGATGCCGGCACAGAAGACGGTCCTGCTCGTCGACGACGACAACGAGATCATCGAATCGATGCGTACCGTCCTGGAGTCCAAGGGCTACAAGGTGATGGTGGCCCGCGACGGCAACGCCGGCCTCACGGTCGCCGAGCGCGAGAACCCCGACCTCCTGATCCTCGACATGATGATGCCCAAGAAGAGCGGCTTCCTCGTCCTGGAGAAGCTCAAAGGGCGACCCGGCGGCCTGATCCCCACCATCATGATCACCGGCAACGAGGGGAGCCGCCACCGCGCCTACGCCGAGATGCTCGGCGTCCGCGACTACATCCGCAAGCCCTTCGCCATGGAGAAGCTCGTCCGCTCCGTCGAGCAGATCCTCGGCGAACCGGCCGAGGCGGGCCCGGCCTGAGCGGCGATAGCGGACACCGGATGGTCTCCGCCGACGAACTGGTGACCCTTGGCCACACAGCGGATCACGATCGCGAAAGTCGGCGGCGCGGCGGCCGACGTGATCGTCGACCGCCTTCGGGAGTGGGCTGCGGAGCGGCGAACTTCCGACTTACAGGAGTGGTCCCCCGAGCAATGGCCCCCGCCGGTGCGTGGCCGTGTGGACGCATTCGCAGATCAGCTGAGGACTCATGCACTTCTCCCCCCGGTGATCCACTTCGTCGAGTGGGCGGACCAATGGTCGATGGGCGATTTGTTCGGCCGCTGGCTCACGCCGCCCGGCGGGTCATCGCCGCTCGAGATCCACGCCGATCGGTTCGAGGTGTTCGGATATGTCCTGCCCGACGGTGGCCGCCTGGGACGGCACTTGGCGGGCGCCGGCCCACAGCAATTCGAGGAGTACGCACATTTCGTAGGCCGCTTGCAGGAAGCGGTAGGGGCCTGGCAGACCTTGATCGACCGGGCGGTTCTCGTGGTGCTGCGGGAAGTCGTCAGAGGCTTGGTAACCGATGAAGAGTTGACGTCCGCCCTGTTGCTCGTGCCGGATTGGCTTACGAAAAGCCAAGCAAATGAAATCTAAAGCGGCTCCGGAGGCCGAACGATGGATGCCGTGGCTCGATTCGCCGACGAGGCCGCCGCCTTCCAGCAGTGGGCGTGGCACGGCAGCGACAACGGCGAGCGGGCTGCCCGACGGGGTCTCATCCTGATCACGCGATTGTACCTCGCCGCCCTCGACCTGCCTCCGCCCGGCAACGAAGACTTGACGGACCAGCTCGACCCCGAACGAGTGGACGACGCCGAATGGCGGGCGGTGTTCGCGAACTGCTCACGCCTGCCCCTGGACTACTACGGCGAAGTCTTCAATCCCTCCGTCGTCCCGCCGGAGGAGCCGGGCGTGGCGAGTCTGGCCGACGACATCGCCGACCTCTACCGCGATGTCGTGACGGGGCTGCGAGCCTACCAATCGGGCCTGCGGGCGCAAGCCGTCTGGACGTGGGGTTTTCACTTCCGTTGTCACTGGGGCCAGCATGTCACCGGGGCCATCCGCGTGTTGCAATGCTGGCTGGCGGCCAATGCGCCCGACCGGCTCGCGGCGGAGGCTTGACGTCGGGACAGGTCTCTCGCATCTCGGTCAATCCGATCGGCCCCACGCTCCCCCGTTGCATTGCCCGGCCGGGGGCCGATAATGCAGAGCCTCGGGGGCCTCTCTCCCCGGATCGTCGAGGACTCGACCTCTCCACGAAAAGGGGCAACTCTGATGTTCCAGGCTCGATTCGCGTTCGCGATGGTGCTCGGCGCCGCCTTGACGGCGCAGGGGGCGGGGCTGACGAAGGGGACGCCCGACCTGAAGTCGGCCGGGCCGCTGGCCTTCGGGCCGGATGGGCTCCTGTTCGTCGGCGACACCCAGGGGGCGGCGATCTTCGCCATCGACACCGCCGACCGCGCGGCGGACCCGGCCGGCGGGACGTTCGGCAAGGTCGAGGGGCTCGACGCCAAGCTCGCCGCGATGCTGGGGACCGAGGCCCGCGACGTCCTGATCAATGATCTCGCGGTCAACCCCGCCTCGGGCAAGGCTTACCTGTCGGCCTCGCGCGGCCGCGGGCCGGACGCGACCCCGGTGATCGTCCGGGTCGACCGCTCGGGCAAGATCGAGGTCGTCTCGCTCGCCGACGTCCCGTTCGCCAGGGCCTCGCTCGCCGACGTCCCGGCGCCCGGCGCCGCGGCCAGGAAGGGCGGGATGACCCCCCGGAGCCAGTCGATCACCGACCTCGCCTTCGTCGACGGCCGGGTCTACGTCGCCGGCCTGTCCAACGAGGCGTTCTCCTCGCGGCTGATCTCGATCCCTTACCCGTTCGCCGGGGTCGAGAAGGGGACTAGCGTCGAGATCTACCACGGGGCCCACGGCGCGTACGAGACCCGTTCGCCGGTCCGGACCTTCGCCGCCTACAAGATCGGGGGCGAGCCGTACCTGATGGCCGCCTACACCTGCACGCCGCTGGTCAAGTTCCCCATCGCCGCCCTCAAGCCGGGCACGCACTTCAAGGGGACGACCGTCGCCGAGCTGGGCAACCGCAACCAGCCGCTCGACATGATCGTCTACCGGAAGGGGGGCAAGGACTTCCTCCTCCTGGCCAACAGCACCCGGGGCGTGATGAAGATCAGCACCGAGGGGCTCGACGAGGCCGCCTCGATCGGCAACCAGATCGCCGACACCGCCGGGATGCCCTACGACAAGATCGCCGAACTCAAGGGGGTCGTCCAGCTCGACGCCCTCGACAAGGAGAACGCCCTCGTCGTCGTCCAGCAGCCGGGCGGCTCGCTGAACCTCGAAACCGTCCCCCTGCCGTGAGCGGGCGGGCCGAGAAGATCCGCGACCGGGGCGGGCGTCCCAGCCCGCCCCATCCCCCGGGCCGCGCGGGGCTCCGCTTCCTGGTCAGCCTATCGGCGCTGCTGGCCCTCGCCTCGGCCCGACCGGGCCCCGCCGAAGGGCCTCCGTCGTCGGCGACCATGATCCGCTGGGAGGTCGACCCGGCGGGCCGGACCACCTCCGTCTCGCTCGTCGGGCTCGCCCCCGAGGCCCTCCGCCAGCTCCGATCGGCGGGACGGCCGGACGGCGACCGGGCCATGCCCCTCGCCGTCGAGGTCGACGCCGAAGGCCAGGCCCGGGCCGATGGGCCTCGCCGCGGCGATCGCCCGGCGATGCTCGGGACGTACCGGGTCGTGGGAGAAACCCTCCGGTTCACGCCCCGCTACCCGCTCGATCGGGGCCGCCGCTACCGGGCGACGTTCCGCCCGGCGGGCCTCCCGGGGGCGAACGGACCGGGATTCACCGCGACCCACCTGGTCCCGAAGCCGCCCCGGGCCGCCACGGTCGTGACGCGGGTCGACCCGTCGGGCGACCGGCTCCCGGAGAACCTGCTCAAGTTCTACCTCCACTTCTCGGCGCCGATGGGCCGGGGGGAAGCCTACGACCACCTCCGACTTCTGGCCGCCGATGGCCGGCCCGTCGTCCGGCCGTTCCTCGAACTGGGCGAGGAACTCTGGGACCCGACCGGGACCCGGCTGACGGTCCTGCTCGACCCCGGCCGGATCAAGCGTGGTTTGAAGCCCCGCGAGGAGTTCGGCCCGATCCTGGAGGCCGGTCGGACCTATACCCTGGCCGTCGACCCCGCCTGGCGCGACGCCGAGGGCGACCCCCTGGGGGCCCCCGCCCGCAAGACTTTCCGGGCCGAGGCCGCCGACGAGGCCCAGCCCGACCCCAGAACCTGGACGATCGCCCGGCCGGCCGCGACGACCCGCAACCCCCTGGCCGTTGCCTTCCCCGAGCCGCTCGATCGCGCCTTGCTCGAAAGCGGTTTGACCCTCGTCGACGCCCGGGGCGAGGCCGTGCCCGGCCGGGCCGAGGTCGAGCCCGGCCAGGCCCGCTGGCGGTTCACGCCCGATCGCCCTTGGGCCGCCGGGGATTACGACATCCAGGTCGACGCCGACCTCGAAGACCTCGCCGGCAACAGCGTCCGTCGCCCCTTCGAGGTCGACATCCAGCGTGACACGCCGACCCGGCCCGAGGCCACAACGGTCCGCCTGCCGGTCGCGATCCAGGCGGCGGGCCCCTGAGGCGTCCGCCGCCCGAATCGCCGCCCGTCGGTCGTCACTCGACCTTGTCGTCCGCGGAGAACTGCGGGTGCGAGTGGTGGTGCGGCGTGTGGCCCTCGACCTCGGGCTCGTCCTTCTCCAGGGGGGCCTTCTTGCCCGGCTGGGGGGTCACGGCCGCGCCGGGGGTAATCTCTTCGCCGTGGTGCTTCTTCTCTTCCTGGACCTTCTTGTCGTGCGCGATATTTCGCGGGTCGGCCATGGTCTCGCCCCTCATTAAGGTGGTTCGTTCGCGATCGATCTTGGTGAACCCACCGAATGCATGTCTCGTGCCGGGGCTCAAGGCGACTCGACGGTGAGGAGCGCGAGCGTCGCCCAGCCGGCGGTCGAGAGCCGCTGGGCGTAGCTCTCGGCGTTGGCGGGGCGGGTGGTCTCGGTCCAGGAGCCGTCGTCCTGCTGGGCCGCGACGAGGTAGGCCCGCCCGCGCGCGATCATCGCGGCGACCCCGGGCCGGTCGCGGTGGCGGTCGAGGGCGAGCAGGGCCAGGGCGGTGTCGAAGGCCTCGGGCGGCGACTGGGCGAACGGCCCCCAACCTCCCTCGGTGGACTGGCCGCGACGGAGGAGGTCGAGGGCGTTCGCCCGGCGCCCGGCGACGGCGGGCGACTCGTCGCGGTCGCGGTCGACCGCGAGGGCGAGCAGGAGGGCCGAGGCGTCGGGGATGTTGGCGGGTTCGAGGCGGCGGAGCCAGGCATCGGCGCGGTCGATCCGGGCCCGGAATCGGGCGGGGTCGGCGGCGTGGAGGGCCTCGCGGGCGGACCAGGCGGCCAGGGGGCGGCCGTAGGTGGCGGGGGAGCCGACGCGGCCTTGCTCGTCGACGGGCCACGAGCCGTCGACGGCCTGGTCGTCGGCCAGGCGGCTCGCGGCGCGGTCGAGGGCCCCGCGGTCGCGGACCCGGCCCGAGGTGACGGCGGCGGCCAGGGCGGAGGCGAACTGGACGCGGGCGAGCACCTTGTCGCTGAACGGCCCGTCGCCGCCGTTCCGGTCCCACCCCTCGGGCCGGGCCAGCCAGCCGTCGGTGTCGGCCGTCGCCGCCGGCGGGACGGGCCGGCCGAGCCGGGCCGCCGCATAGAGCGCCCGCGCGGCGTCGCCGTTGTTGTGGCACGAAAAGCAGCGATGCTCGGCCGACCAGCGCGGGACCTCGCGGGCCAGGTACGCCAGCGCCCGGGCCTCGGCCGGGTCGGCCGCGCGGGCCCGCGGCGGACCGGGCCGGGACCAGGCGATCGCCAGCGTGAGCAGGATCGGGGCCGGTCGGGGGAGGGGCATGGGGAGATGGTGCCTCGCGAGCTGTCCGGGATCGAGAATGGATCAGGGGTGATGGGTCATGGCCGACCATCGACAAGGCGGGCGATGCCAACCCCGGGGGATGACCGGCCCTTGCTCAACCATCAGTCATCGGTCATGGATCGCCGTCGCGTTCGATTACGGTCCCCGGATCGCCGGTCAGTTGTGCAGGAGGGTCGAGCGGACCAGGCCTTCGACCTCGCGGACGTCCTCGATGGCGAGGAAGCCGCGGCGGACGGTCTGCTGGCGGCCCCGGTTGCCGAAGGTGGTGACTTCCTCGAAGATCAGGTCGCCGGAGCCGTCGCCGCGCTGGTTTCGGGCCATCGAGCGCAGGTCCCCCGGCCGGTAGCTCCGGACCCGGGTCCCGTGCCAGAGGCCGCCTTCCCAGACGATGGCCCGGCGGTCGGTCAGGGCGTAGCAGGTCTTGCGGGCGTTCCGGGCGGCCACGAAGGGGGAGGCCAGCATCCCCAGGCCCACGAGCACGAACGGGATGCCGAAGAGGGGGAAGAGGCCCTGGACGGCCGGGTTGCCGCGGCGGGGGCGGGGCGGGCCGAGGCCGCCGCTGGCGCCATAGATCCAGAAGAGGGCGAAGGCGGTGAAGCAGGCCCCGATGAGGAACGACGGCAACGCGGCGGCGACCATCCGGCCGGGGCGCGGGCGGCCGACCCAGGAGAGCTTCTCGTCGCCGGCCAATTCCTCGTGGATCATCGACTCCAGGTCGTGCGGGATCGAGCCGAGGCCGGTGTCGCCGAAGGGGGTGAACGTCATGCGGCTCGGGGCTCCCGGTCGGCCGGGTCGTTCGGCCGGTCGTCCGTCCGGTCAGATGTAGACCCGGCGATTGTAGATGTACCATTCCAGGCAGACGACGGCCAGGGCCAGCATGGCCAGCGGCTTCCACCAGTCGTGCGGGGCGGTGATGGAGCGGCGGGTCCCGGCCACGGGGCTATAGCCGATCTTGATCTTGTAGGCGTCGGCCTGGTCGGGCGGGGTCCCCTCGGGCACCAGCCCGCGCGGGGCGAGGTCGCTCTCGCGGCGGTCGAACTGGTTGACGGCGAACGCCTGGACGCCCTCGGGGGCCCACCGGGCGTGGTAGACGCCGGTGGCGTTGGCGTCGTTGAAGAGGAAGGTCCCCTGCGGCGACCGGGCGACGGTGGCGGCGGCCTTGCCCGAGGGGTCGACGAACATCATGGTCGTCGGGGCGCTCTCGGCGCGGAGGACGACGGGCAGGCCGGGGGCGTGGACCTCCTCGCCGGCCGACTCGCGGGCGTTGCCCAGCGCCTGGAGGGCGTTGAAGAGGAACAGGGGGAAGCTCGACTTGATGATCCAGTCGGTGTTGAAGGCCCGCCCCTCGACGAGGTTGAAGCCGATGACGGCGTCGGAGAAGCCGCCCCGGGGCGCGACGAAGGCGAGCGGGCCGGAGTCGCACTCGAAGAGGACGGTCGAGCCCGGCGGCGGGTCGACGATCGTCGCCTTGCTCACCTTGACCAGCGAGAGGTCGCGGATGTACTGCATCAGCGGGTGCGAGGCGTTGACGTCGAGGATCGAGGGGTTCTCGATCGCGCGGGCCGCCGCGTAGGCCGGGCCGGGCGGGGTCGAGCCGAAGTAGAGGGCGTTGGCCTCCGGGGGCGACTCGGGGCGGACCCGGTCGTAGATCACCAGGTCGAACCGGCCGGCGGCGACGTCGCGGCGGAAGGCCTCGGCCTTGTAGTCGTCGGGACTGACGACGATCACGTCGGCCCGTGCCGCGGCCAGGGGGGTCCGGAGGGTGTCGACGAGGTAGCGGTTGCCGGCGGTCACGGCCAGGATCTGCGCCTTGCGCGGGGCGCCGATGAGGGTGAAGGCCCGGTTGTCGAGCGGGAGGTCGTCCGCGACGTCGATCCGGACCTCCAGCTCGGAGGAGCCGGCGTCGGGCAGGTCGAAGTTGAACGACTGGTCGGCCTGCTTGCCGACCTTCAGGGCGACGGCGTCGATGAGGGTCCCGGGGGCGCCCGGCCGGGCGGGGTCGAGCTTGAGGAGCTTGGCCTCGGCGGCGACGTCCTCGGCCCGGTAGTTGTGGACCCGGCCGAAGACCTGGTAGATGTCGGGCTTCTCCTCGTTCCGCCGGGTCTGGAGCGCGAGGATGGCCACGTTGTTCGACGGCGGCCTGGCCCGGGCCTCGGCCCGGGCGGTGGCGTCGGCCCCCTCCGGCGGCGCGGGGGGCGCCGAGCCGATGACGACGACCTCGGGCTCGAGGTTGCCCAGGCTGAACCCCTCGACGTCGGCGAAACCGCCGTCGGTGTAGATCTTCAGCTTGGGCGGGACCAGGCTGTTCGCCGCCACCCCCTCGGCCTGCTTCGACGGGTTGGCCAGCCCGGCGGCGACCTGCAACGCCTCGCGGAGCGACGTCGTCGCCTCGGTCGGGCCGATCGAGTCGATCCGCCGGCCGAGCAGGCCCCGATTGCCCGTGTAGTTGGAGACCACCCGCGCCCGGTCCGAGAACGAGACCACCATCGCCAGGTCGTTCGACTCCATCGCCGCCACGATCTTCTTCGCCTCCGCCTTGGCCTTCTCCAACCGGGTCGGCGCGACGTCGGAGGCGCCCATGCTCGCCGAGTTGTCGATCGCCAGGACGAACCGCTCCCCCTGGCTCGACGACCCCCGGATGCGCGGCCCGGCCAGCGCGAGCATCACCAGCAACACCGCCAGCAATTGGAGGAACAGCAGCAGGTTCTTCCGCAGCCGCTGGAACAGGCTGTTGACGTGCAGGTCCTCCAGGCTCCGCCGCCAGAGCAGGGTGCTGGGCACCTGCACCGGCCGGCGGCGGAGCTTGAGGAAGTACAGCGCGATGATCCCCACCGGGATGCCGGCCAGGACCGCCCAGTACGTCAGGTTCAGGGGTGTGATGAACTGGACCGGCCCGAATCCCATCGCTCGTCCCTCCCGGTGCGTTGCATTACATCGCGTCGCGTCGCGATCGATCGCCGCGGTTCAGAGTTCCGGCTCGCGGTCGTCGGAGCCCGGCCGGGCCCCCTTGCGCGTCCGGATCATGGTGTAGAGGATGTACGAGACCAGGACGGCCGTGATCCCGACGAAGAGGTAGGCGTTCTTGATCTGATGCACGTTGCGGGTCTCGCTTCGAACCGGGTCGATCCAGGCCGAGGGGCGTGGCGTGGGAGCCCGACGATCACCGGACCAGCCCCCGCTCGCGGAGGTAGTTGAGGATCAGCTTGTCGAACGGGGTCTGGTTGGTGGTGAAGATGTAGGTGATCCCGCGCCTGGTGCACCAGTCCTTGAAGCCGCCAACGAAGGCGTTGAGGTTGTCCTTGTAGCGTTTCAGGAGGGGGGCGCTGACGGTGATCTCGGCGACGTCGTCGTCCTCGGCGTCGACGAGGCGGAGGTCGCCGACGATCTCGGGCTCGACCTCCTCGCGGCTCAGGACGTGGACGACGTAGATGTCCATGTCCCGGGCCAGGAGGTAGCGGAGTGCGGGCTCGTAGCCGCGCTTGTCGAGGAAGTCGGAGATGATGACGACCACGCCCTTGCCCGAGTGCTTGATCGCGAACGCCTTGGCGGCGGCGGTGAGGTCGCCGGCGCCGGAGGCGGCGAGCTTGTCGAGGTAGCCGACCACGCGGTACATCTGCGAGCGGCCCCGGACGCTGTTCATCCCGGCGTCGAGCGTGGCGCCGAAGGTGTCGAGCATCACCCGGTCGTGGTTGACCAGGCCGATGAACGAGAGCGCGGCGGCCACCTGCTTGCCGTAGTGCAGCTTCGTCGGCTCGCCGAAGTCCATCGACAGGCTGGTGTCGAGCAGGGTGTAGAAGTGGAGGTCTTCTTCTTCCAGGAACAGCTTGAGGAACAGCTTGTCGAGCCGGCCGTAGACGTTCCAGTCGATGTGCCGGAGGTCGTCGCCGACGGAGTACTGGCGGTGGTCGGCGAACTCCACCGACGACCCGCGCCGCTTGCTCTTGCGCTCCCCCTTCATCCGGCCGACGAAGATCTTCTTGCTGACGAGCTCGAGCTGCTCGAGCTTGTGGAGGAACTCGGGCTCGAGCAGGGGAGACGATGCGGTTTCGGGCATCAGGGCCGTCCCGTTCGGTGAAAGGTCATGTGAAGGATGACGCGGGCCGGGCTCATGGCGTCTTCTCCGAGGGCCAAAGCGGCGTGATGATCCGTCCGGTATCGTCGGCCACGAGCCAGATCAACTCGCTTCCGGGTAGTCGCGCGACAAGCCGTCGGCAGCACGCCTCCGCGTCCTCCTTGGTCGCGAACCGCAATTGAGGCCAGGCGGGGTCGAGCAGTGTCGAAGCTCCCTGTTCGATCATCGCTCGGCGGCATTGATCGAAAGTGACCGAATCGCCCCGCCGCATCCCGGTGACGATCTGAAATGGCAACATCCCCGACGCATAAGCCTCGGGGATCGTCAGGCCGCTAGCCAGTCCAATCCGATTCGCATAGGTTTCCCCCTCGGCCGTTCGATAGGCATTGAAGATAACGTCAAATCTGTCATCTTCGGGGATCTCGGCCCATCGATCCCAGAGGACCACGACTCGAATCGCGTTCGTCTCGAAGTGCTCCTCGTCGATGAAAGGTTGGCCGGATTCGCGGACAGTCTTCAGCTCGCGGGCGAGTTCGTCGACCAATTGGGAGTGCTGTCGCGGGGTCACCGTCCCGGGGCTGTGGATCTTGCGAGGCATGAGGCGTCTCCGAACGAGCCGGCGTTCATCATAATTGGGGTGATTTTTCCAGCAGCCACCCTGCCGCCGCGCCGACTTTCTCGACCTCGTGTGTATGAGCGACGTTCTTGCGATAACGCAAGGTTTCGCTCCAGAGGGGCTCGATCCAGCGGCACCTGAGCCTGACCTCCTCCCAGGCCCTGACGTTGTGGAGATTACCTGGCCAGGTGCCACTAGTGGGCAACCTCTGTCGTTTTGCGGAGTACTTTGAGCAAGAGACCGCCGCATGAGCAGGTTTCTACCCCGCATTTCAACGGAGGTGGACCACTAGGCTACCTCCGCGAGAAGTCTACACCCACCCTCAAAACACGATGACGGCTTTGCCGTTGAGGCGTTTTCCCTGCTCCAGGGATGCAAGCACAACTGGTGCATCAGCCAGGGAGATGGTTTGAACGATGGGAATCGTGAGTTTGCCAGCCGCCGCTAGATCGACCACGGGCTGGAGGTTTTCCACCTTCATGTTCGCGATGACTACCTTGCGGGACCGGTAGAAAAGTGCCTTCAAGAACTTCTGCGGTGTCGGCACGATGTCGATGACCTTGCCGCCACGTTTGATGAGCAACTCGCCTTCACGGGACGATAGGCTTCCATTGGCGTCAAAGACGACATCGAAAGTTCCGTCGAGCGTGGTCGGCAACGACTGTGTGTAATCCAATGCAAGGCTCAGCCCTAGCGATTGCGCCTGCGCGAGAGATTGCGGACCCACACGACCGACTACCTCCGCACCGATCCCACGGGCGATGGCTATAGCCGCCTGGCCGACGGAGCCCATGGCACCGTTGATGAATAATCTTTGGCCACGCTTGAGGTTAGCGTTCTTGACCACCGCAAGCCAGGCCGTCACGCCCGCTATTGGAAGGATAGCCGCCTCAGCAAACGATAGGTTCTCCGGCTTCTTCACCACAAGATTTTGTGTTGTGATGAGCTGCGGCGCGAACGCTCCGGAATCCTTCATGGACACCGTGCCCACTACGGCGTCGCCCGGCTTGAGATGCGAAACCTTCGATCCCACGGCCTCCACAGTCCCCGCGAAGTCCGTGCCCATTGCTCTGGGGAACTTAGAGGCTATCCGGGAAGCTACGCCGCTTTCGGTTGTGGATACTTGAATGGGGTGGCCGGCCGCCTCTCGTCTGGGGCCAGCCGCCGCAACATCCCTCGGATCGAGCTGATCCTCACC